>ERZ778022.5087-NODE-5087-length-10909-cov-6.998618_pt1 | contig 10909 bp, 11 predicted proteins | sample MGYA00375752_ERZ778022 | MGnify/ENA primary metagenome ERZ778022 (study PRJEB29350, sample SAMN05389826) | bioreactor metagenome | isolation source: Thiocyanate bioreactor | place: South Africa: University of Cape Town | collected 2014-04-04 ...
AGCCCGGCTGCCCATCATACCGCCCATCATACACTCATATCTACAATTGGTGTGCTATATAACGTTGTTGTGGCAGAGGGGCCAACCCCAGCACCGCCAGCAGCACCTGCACCAGACGCGCCGCCGCCGCCGCCGCCGCCGCCGTTGCCGCTGCCGCCACCGCCGCTCAGCCCGCTGGCCTGCTGCTCTGCAAGCGCGGCCTGTAGCATGGCCGTCCAAGCGTCGTCCCCAGTGCCGCCATAGTCGTCGTCGCTGGTGCCTGCGACGCTCAACCAGTCGGTGTACACCAGTGCACCATCTGTCGCGGTAACCAGCTGCCCAATGGATGCCAGGTCGTGCTGCTCCGCGGCCTCCTCCTGCACGCGGTCCTCAAACTCCCCCCAATCGACGCTGTTGGCAACCTCTGCTGCCGCCGCCTCGCCAACCAGTGCTGCCGGCGCAGTCAAGATGGCTCCCGCTGCCGCTGCCGCTGCCGCCGTATTTGGTTCGGGTGACGCTGCTGCTGCTGCTGCTGCTGCTGCTGCTACTGCTGCTGCTGGTGCTGCCGCCGGTGCCGCCGCCGCTGGTGACGCTGCCCTGCCAACCGACGTCGCCCCTTTGCTGCGTGCTGACCGCAGACGTACCCGCCGCTCTTCCAGCTTCAGGCTGCGTCTTACCATGATGGAGGTGGCCAGCGTAGTTGGTGTCATGCGGTTGCGACCTTGACAGAGGCGCCCCGCCAGCGAGAACGTGCGTTCCGAAGCGGTAGACTCGGCAGGAATGCACAGGATGTTCATTGCCACGCTGAACAGCTGCGGGCACAACGCTTTGATGCCAGGCCAAAATGATGCCCATGCAGTTGCACGCTGCGCTGGCGACAGGGGTGCGATGCGCGCCACCTCCGCCTTCATTGCTTCATCATAGAAACGCAGCTCCGAGGCGGCGCTTGGGACGGCTGTACTCTCCACCATGCTGGCCCACGATGAACTCGAGGCGGTGGTGGGTGTGGTGGGCGTGGGCGAGACGGCTTTGCACCAGGGCAGGAGGATGTCCTTTATCACAGGAACCGCGGCTTCGGCGGCAGCGGCAGTGAAGGTGGCGGGGTCCAACACACACGCCAGCACTGCGATAGGTGGAACTGTTAGGCGCCTCTCCAGCGCAGCGTGCATTGCCGCACGGATGGCAGCCCACTTCGCGGGGTCTGCTTCGTTCCCCGGCGTCGGCGTCACGCTGTCCGTCCGCTTCACAGCGTCTTTCACGCCCGCAACGGCGGCGCCGTACCACGAAATTGTGACGGTGGCGGTGCTGCCCAACCGGGTTTGCCACTGCTCCCAGACCCCGCACACTGCGATGATGTTGTCCAGGACGCCACTGCGGTGAGCTTGGTGAAATGTGGCGCGGGCGGCGCTGAACGACGCGTCGCTCGTCTTGTTGTTGTCCACGTCGTGCTCCAACAACGACAAGAAGGCGTTCAGCAGGTAGCGCGCGCGCGTCAGCATTCTCAGCTCGCTCCACCACCTGGTGGCCACGCTGAAGACAATGAGCTTGGGCTCAATGCCAACGGCGAGGCACGCCCTTTCCAGCATCTGCCGCTTCTTCGTGGAAAATATGAAGGGCGCTATCATCTTCTTGCACGCCGCCACCACGTCCCCCACGGGCGACGCCTTCACTACGTCGCCCCACACGTTGTTGAGAATGTGCGCGAGGCACGGCACGTGCCGTGCCTCGCGCACATTCTCAATGCCGGCGACGCCGTGCATCATGTCGGTGTCGGTGCGGTCAATGAACTCCAACGAGCCAGGTCTCATATTCGCCCCCCCGTCAGTAGTCGTCCCGCCAATGCGGGTCGGGTTAATGCCGAGGAATGAAGCCATGGCACACAGCTGGTCTGCTAGCGCGCTTGCAGTGTGAGCGCCCGGCACCAACTTGAACCACACCGTGCCGCACTTCAGACATAACTGCGACTCACCAGCGCCGGTGATCCAGACTGCGTCCACTGCCAGGAAGCCGCCGCGGTCAGCAATGGCGCCGGACCAGAAGTCGCACGTGAAGCTGACACCCAGTGCGCCCTGCAGCTCGGAAGCAAGGGAGGTGTGAGCCTCCTCCCCCAGCACAGTGAGGTGGTTGCGCACGGTGTGGCGCGACGGGATGTCAACGTCGGTGCCAACGAGATGCTTCAACAGGTGGCGGAAGCCGGCGCCCTCCACAGCAGCAAACGGCAGTCCGTCCGCAGTGACGTACTCCGCTAGCAGGCGGGGAAGCGATGAGACAGCAGGTCGACCCCGCTTCACACCAGACACGGCGCTCGTACTCTCTATCTCTGCTTTGGCCGGCCCCTCCTTCTTGATGACGACGCGCCCGGCCTCACGTAGCGCAGTGTCTGGCAGCTCCATCCAATGCTGGGTAGCGAGGTGGTGCCACACATTCTGACGCCGCCCGCCACCGGTGGAGATGCTGTCTTTGCACATCTTGCATTGCACGTGGCTCATGTCGTCATGAGTCACACTCGCCAACTCCCGCAAGCAGCCATCTTCGATGGCCTTGCGTAACTCTTTTCCCTGCTTGCTCTCCTTGCCCTTCGGCTCCGTCGCCACTACCGCAAACGCCTTCGTGATGGAGCTCTGCGCCATGGCACCCAAGGGTGGTATCACCTGAGGATCACGCACATAATGCCGCCGTGGCGGCTGCTTGTTATGTTGCACTGTGCACATGCTCGGGTGTTGCTAGTACTGTTTGTAACGTAATCGTTCAAGTGGAAAAGAAGGGGAAAAGGAGGGGGGAGAGGGGGGAGAGAAGAGAGAGGAATGATGGAATTATTCGCACCATTATTTACGAATGGGGAATAAAATACACCAAGATTTTATTCCTATCCTTGAATGCCGAATAATTCGCGCGCCGGCAAAAAGGGAGAGAGAAGAATACGTATGTTTTTCAGTTGAATAATTCGCGAATGGAATTTTTCCGCGCCTGCGGCGGGCTTAACATCGCTAGTCCCGGCACCACCACCGCGGCGCGGAGGTGCGACCGTGTGCGTGCGCCGTGCGTGCGTGCGTGCAGCGGATTGCCCCCAACAACAACCAGCGCCAACTCCACCACATCACTGTCGCACAACAGCCGTGGTAGTGACTGTACCAGCGCCACGCAACAGCCCCGCTGGCGCTCCAACCGCGTGTTTCTACCGCGGCCGTTGCTCTGACGTTGGCGGACGCCACCCTCCGTCCCTGTCACACCACGTGGTGGGCCGGTGGTGGCGGCACTGGCGGAAGGATACCGGCGTCGCCGCCGGCGTCGCGCCGGCCACCCGCGCAGCAAGTACTTACAGAATGTCAGTGCCTGGCGTGTGGCGTTGCGTGTGGTGAATTTGCGCCGCGGTGACGTGATGTGCCGCGTTGAAGGATGTGACTGCAGCAGCGCCGCCGGATTGCTACCGGTACCGCCGCAACAAACGCAGGCTGCAGCTTTACCGACGTCTGGCGGCAGTGGCACAGACGCGCATGGTAGTCAGGCACAACTGCCGGCACGCCGAGGATCCTAACGCCGCACTACTGAGCTGGTATGCATGCGGTGAGTGGTGTGCGTGTGTGTGCCGGCATGTTTCCGTTGTGTGTGGTGCGGCGTGTGGCGGCGTGTGACGCGCCTCGCACCAACGTGTCACTTGACTCACTTCCCAAGCTACCGGCCGGTGTCCGCGCACCCGCGCGATAAACGACGGTGGCCGTGCGTTTTTCGCACCCCTTCCACACATGCAAAGGTTTTATTGCAATCGTGCTGCCCGTGCTGTGTGGCTGCGCGGATCTTTGCCGCTGGCCGCGTTTGAAATGTGTGACGACAATCCACTTTGGACGTTGGCACGAAGTGCCATGGGTCCGCGTCCAGGACGCGGAGCTGTGGCGTCACCACTGCCGGAAGGGCGACAGACAGACGGCGGCGCAGTGCTGCACAGCAGCGCGCGCACGGGCAATTCATGATGCAGGCAGCGATGGCAGCCGCGTCGTGTTGAGATTGTGACGGCAGTAACGGGCTATGGCCACGTGCCGCCACGCACGAGGCCAGTGTCCAACGCTGACGTTGCGCACCGTTTGACTGGCATGGCGGCGCGGCCAGCAGCGCCGCCAGCTGGCGGGCACCGGTCACACCGGTGGGCGCGCGCTACTGTGCGGCGATGGCATGCAAGCTACCGGTACTGGACGAAGCACACGCACGTGGTGGCATGCACTGCACGGAAAGCAATATGCCGCCCTTTCAATACGCATGTAGTTGACAAGGTAGTGTGTTGTTGATGTGCCATGCCAGGCTGCGCGATGGGCCGCGCCGGCGACCGCGTGGCGGCGCAGCGCACTTGGCCACGTGATGCAGCACCGTAAGACGGTACGGGTACGGTGGTACCTCGCCAATGCGGAATGCGCATCAACCGGGGCCGCGTTGGTTACTCCAAGGCTGTCCACGCGCGGCAGTCTGCAGGCTGGCGTGCTTATGTGTGCGGTTTTGGTGGCGGCATCCTCCATGGGCGCGGCGCCGCCGCTGGCCCGTGCCGCTGACCCACAGCAGGAGGAACATCATGCCCAACGGCAGCGGGACCAGCAAGCGGAGCCGGGGAAAGCGGAAACTGTCAAGACAGAAAGGGAACATTCAAGTAGGTGGACGACGCGCGCGCGACGCGCGCTGGCCGCCGCGTGATGGGTAACGCCACACACAAACATCAACCCGCACGGGCGGGGGCATGAACAGTGAAAGGGCAGGCATTTCATACAAGCAAACAGCCGCGCATGTGGTGACATTTCTAGCTACAAATACACCATCGCCCCGAGGTGCAGTGGACCCACGTCGCGCAGCTGCCTAGGAGCCGCACCGCAAGCAGGAGCAGGGCCGTCGCCGCCCCTGCTGCCACCCCTAGCGCCCCGCCCCGCTGCCAGCGCTGGCAGCTTGCTGGCTACCGGAACGTCGCAACGGCATACGATGGTAGGGTGCGCAACAGTGCCGGTGGCGCGCCGCAGCAGCGTCAGTCATCGTCCAACGGTTCGCGCCCTCTGACGTTGGGGCTGCCGCTGCTGCCGCTGGCGTGATCCACCCAGCTGTTGCAGCTCCGGCCGCTGCGCGGCGTCGGCATTGGGTACATGCTGGAGTCGCCGTCGCTGAAGCTGCTAGGCGTGTCGTCACTGCACCCACTGCCAAGCGTGTGTCCCGCCTTGGGCGCCGCCCGGATGCCGCCTGGTACCAGCGAGGGCAAGGGCGGCTGCTGGCGCGCGCCCAAGTGCGAGTACAGCGCCCGGCTGGCGGCGGTGGTGGCAGCCAGCTCGGCTGCCGTCAAGCCGTAAAGCGCGCTGCCAGAGTCGGTAGGTGGTTCATCTATGACGGGCGGCAGGGAGGGGGCCGGGGCTGGGGCGACAGGGGGTTGGTGGCCCCTGCTTCCAGTGGCTCGCGGTGTGCCGAGGCTCGCGCCGGCTGGCACCGCCACACGAGGCGACCCTCGCTCGCCGGCCCGCCCACTACTGCTTGCCCCCGCCCGCTCCTCCACTGACAGGTGAGAGCGGAGGGAGCTGCTATGCCGCGAGTAGCCGCCTGCCGCCAGCGTGGTGTTGGGGGAGCGGGACCCCGCCGCCGGGCTGCTGGCGGCTGCAGCATGCACGGCGCGAGGGTCAGCGGGCGCGCCGCCCGTCGGTGCCCGAATGCGGAGCGAGGTGGTACTACCGTTGCTGGGGGCGGGGCCAATCGCCGACGTTGCGCTTACAACCGGTGGCATTACATGCACCGGGGCGTCAGGCAGCCAGGTACGTGGCGCGATGGGAGGCAGTTGTGGCGACGACGGCTCACCGCACCCGCGCAGCGCGCTGCCGCCGCTGCGCTGCGTATCTGGAGTATGGCCGCTGCCGGGCAGCACTTGCGCAGCATCTGCCGCCACCGTTGCCGCGTCAGCAACCACGCATGGCTCTGTTGTACGGCGCACCACCACATTCACAAGGGTGGGTGTCGCCACGTCGCCGCTACGGCGACGCAGCGTCGACTGCGCGTCTGCTCCATTGCCGCCACAGCAATGTGCAGACGCGCAAACGGCACCCATTGTCGTACCGGCGCGCTGCAATGCCGCGCACAGTACATTGACGGCACGCAGCAATGCACGCAATAATTGGGTTGCGTCCGTGCCGGCACTGTCTACAATGTGTTCTGGAGCCAGCCCCGCGCGCCCTGGGCCTGGCCTACTACGGCGCTACTACTCCTGCCTGGAGGGAAACCAGCTGAGGTACGGTACCAGTACCAGTACCAGTACCGGTAGTCCAGTGGTAGTAGTTGGGAGCCCGATTTGGTGCGCGCGGCAGATTTGTATTTTACCTGCCACCCATGGCCATGGGCCCTGCCGCCCTGCAGTGTGGACAATGATCATCGATGGACTGTTTGCAGTCAGCCATGCGGCAGAGCGCAGCCGTTCTGCATTCTGCCGATGACACACAGCAGACGATTTTGATGGTGTTTCCATTCTGGATGGTTCACCGGGACCAGTGTCGTCCACTGCGCAAACCTGCGCAACGGTGCAACCCCGCCCGCAGCTGGTACCGGTAGCAAGCCTGCCATGGTATTGGTCATCGCGTGTGCCATGGGTCCGGACTCCGGAGTGCTGTTGTCCGGACGGCCAGGGTCGCGCCGGCGCGGTGTCAACAGTTCAACAATGATGCAGCGCAGCGTCTGCCGTGCATGGCGGGCTGCGCAGAGGTGGGCGCAGCGCGCAGCGCTATCACCAGCACCGCAAGAAATGGGACCGGTGCTGTACATGATGGAGAAGTGGCCGCGGCCACGGTGCCGCAGCAGTGTACCGGTAACAACAATAAGCAAGTCGGGACGAACCTGGACGGAAACAACACAGGGCGTCAAAAAGGGTCAGCGTTTATGAATCATGGTCGGGCTCGTATGGACGCGCTTGGATAATGTCGCCGTCGCCGCTGCTGCTGCCGCCGCTGCCTGCCTCGTCATCGGAGCTGTCGACGGCGCCGCAAACGTCGCGCAGGGTGCCAATCGCCGGCAGCGGGTACATGCTGGCAGCGCCCGCCTCGCTTGCCTCCCGCGTGCCGGCGTCTGACGCGCACTCAGGGACAAAGGGCAGCGGCAGTGCCGTGCCGCCCAAGGCCCGTCGCGACAGCACCCGCCGGACGGCGTCGCGGGGCATGGTGCGCGCGCTGGACGGCGAGGCGGTGAGCGAGTACTGGTACCGGCTGTCTGCCGCCAGCCCCGGCAGCTCTGCCATGGTGATGGCGCCGGGCGGCAGGTCCGCCACAACTGGAGGCAGCGGCGTATGCGCCGATGCACGCACATCGTGGGCGCTGTGAGCCGTGTGCAGGCTGGCTACCGCGCGCGGCGTGCCAATGGTGACGCCGGCGGGGGTCGGCAGGAGCGAGATGTCGTACGGGTCGCCACCGTCCGCCACCGTGAAACGAAATGATGTTGGAGCTGAGCGCGGCCCTGCCCTGACTGTGTCACGTGTTGCCATCCCCCGTGGCGTGCTACTGGCGCTGCGGGAGTGGTTAGTGGCACGCAGCTGACTGTAAGCGGCCACCCACTCGTTTGGAGACGACCTGCTGGGTGCGTCGATGGGTGGCGCACGGATGGCAGGCGGCGGCACGTTGCTGGCGCCGCCGCCACCCGCCTCACCATGCGTTCCCCACGCCGCTGCTGGCACAACATGTTGCGTGTGCCCTGGCGCAGCGCAGTGTGTGCCACGCGCCACTTCTCCTGCGGTAGGGGTGACGCTGCCGCGGCTGCTGTCAAACGCCAGCATCGACACGCTGGTGCCGGCGCTCGCTCCTGTCAGCCGCATCCCGTCGCTGACGCTGGTGCTGGCGGTGCGTTCTACTACCCGCACCAGCGCGGGCGTCACCACCATTGCCGTCGTCGACTGCGCTGCTGAGTCTGCATCGCTGTTGACGGCATTCGGACGCTCCGCCGCCGGCGTGTGCACGCTGGTGCTGCTGGTGCACCCCATCCCGCGGGTCACGGTCTAGCCGTTGCCGTGCCCACACACACGCACACCCACACACGGGTGGGTGCTGTGCCGTCGACGAAAAGTGGCGCGGCCGGCCTGTTCCGTTTTGGCTGCCGGTCGTGATGAGTGCAGCGCGCCAAGGCTGGTGACCGAGCAGGCCTGCAGCACGTTACGAACTTCCGCCGAGGGCCTCGTGACCAAAGTTGGAACTTGCCTTTCTCGCGTCACCCGGCCCTCCCCACACTCACCGGGTGGCGGGCATCGAACCGCGGCTTGCACACCGGTGAAGCGGTTACGTGTCAATCAGCTGCAACACCATCCACTCCCTCCTGCGCCCGCTCTCCACGCTGGGACTTACCGTCGTGTCGCAAGTACAGGAGCGCTGCACTTGCCATGACCCCTCATCAGACGCTCGGCACGGGCAACGACACCATCGGCGCCCACACACACGCGCGCGCATGCACACATGCTAACAACTGGAGCTCACGGCGCACTTTAAAAGCGGGAAACGGGCATGCAACAGCAATAATGGGCGACACAGGGTCGCGGCTACCAGCAGGTTATGTTAATACGAACCAACACGCAGCAGCGCGGCAGTCGGGTTTACACCGGTCAGTCAGTCAGTCAATACATGCAGCCGCGGAAGGAGCGGGAAGTGGCAGTCACGCGCCGGATGGGACGCGCAGGGAGCACAATAGTTGACGCACGTGACGTGGGGGTGACGCATGGTGCAGGGAGGTGGGAGGAAGGGCATGCAGTCGTGGTGACCGGGACCCCCCGCCGGGCCCCTGCGACCGCCGCAACGACGCATCAGTAATCCGAGGCGTCGGAGCCGTAGTGGTAGCCACTGCCCGCCCGACTGGACGGGCTGCCACGGCAGCTGGGGAGCGTTGGCATGGGGTACATGCTGCCGCCGTCGCCCTCGCTGCCCCCCGAGTCGCTGCCGCTGTCGCTGACGGAGCCGGTGTAGCTACCGCTGGCCGCCGCGCTGGCGCGTGGGGTGGCCAACTTAGCTGCAGATGCCCGCCGCACAGCAGCGGTGGGCGCGCCTTCTGCCATGGAAATGACGGTGCCGCCCGCCGTCCGCCCCTGCTGCTCTGCGTACGTCAGCGCGTACTGCGCGCGCTGCTGGACCCCCATGGTGTGCAGGTCCAGAATGGTCATGGCGGCGCCGCTGCCCGTCCCGCTGGTCGTTTCATCGTCCAACCCCGCCAGCGCGCCAAGGTTGTGCGCGCTGGCACGCGCGGCAGCGGCGGTGGCGGCTGCCCGATCGCGGTCGCTTGGTCGTCGTAGTTGCTGGATGGATGACGCGGCAAACAACTCGCCGCCAGCACCACCGCGCGCCGCCTCCGTCCCACTCCCTTTCCGCGCATAACCGCCAGCTGCCAGACCGCCGTTGGGCAGTGGCGCAACAGGCACAGCGCCCGTACTTGATCGCGACGCCAGCGGCGATGCCACGCTGGGTGAGCCACCATGTGTGGATGGGCCGGTGAGCGGCACGGCGGGTGCGACACCGCCCAGTCCCGTCGGCGGCGTTGTTGGTGAACGTGGCCCCGTTACCTCCCCCGCCTCACTTACCAACGCCCGCGATCCGGCCTCCCGCACCAACTGCGCCTTCACCGCCGTCACAGGTGTGCCCCCAGGTGGCGGTGCTGGTGCCGGCACCACCGCCGTGCCGCCATCCCCGCCGCTGCATACCGCCCCCATTCTTCTTTCGCCTGCGTTTTGCCGCCCTTCCGCTCCTACCGGTACAGATCTACGTCAGCTATTTCTCGCACAAGCAGCGCGGCATGCGTGCCACACGCGCGCCCTATTGGCCTCACACACACACACACACACACAAACAACCACATGCAGCTACACGACGCCTTGCTGTGCGCTTCCAAGGTAAGACAGCAGCGGCGCTACCGTGGGTTGGGGCATACGCTGGTACACGAAACGGGGATGATGGGCAGAGAGGAGAAGGGCCGGGAGGGCGGAAGCGCGCCATACACGCACACGCACGCCGTGTGTCACGCGCGCACGGTGCCGGCACACGCCCTGCGTGGCGCTGCGCACCCCACCACCAGCGCGGTGCCTGCCCCCGTAAAAATGGCGCGTCGCGCGCTCCCGCGCCGCCTGCCGCTGCCGCGCGTTGTCTTCCCGCACGCGGCGGCTGCTGCTCCCTTGTGACTTGTGACTTGTCGACGGGTTGCTCCGAGGCGGCTGCAACCGCGGATTAACTCCCACCCCGCCGCCTTCCGTTACTGCAGTGCAGTGCACACTGCACCGGCAGTTAGTGCAGTGACGCGCTGCTGTCGTGCGGGGTCGCGGGCCGGCAGCGCATCTTGCAAGTTGTAACCACACTGTGGACTGTGCCACTGTGGTTCACATGCACGCGCGCGAGCGAGAGTGAAGTAGTGCGTGCCGCGTGCTGCAGCGCACCCGTGCGTGCGGTGCGCGTCTGTGACAACCGGTCTACCGGTACAGCATATGCGGCAGCATGGAGTGTGTGGGGACAGCCGGGACGGGGGGGGCAAGTGCCCCGGCAGCAAGCAGCGCGCGCCCACACACCCACGACTGTCACCGTGTGTCATGCGCGCTGGGTGGGCGCTGGGCCTTGCAGCAGCACCATCACTGCGTGCATTGGCCGCCACAGCTGGGGTGGCACGGGAGCCGATTAACTTATTGTGGCGTACTGGATACGTTTACGCCGCATTGGCGCACAGGCGCACGGGCGCACCAGTTGAGGGCAGCAGGCCCGGTTGGTGCGCACACTACAAACACGCAGCGCCCTACACGCTCGCCGCGAGTAGTGTGAGCATTGTGCACAGTACTCCTGTACTGGTGTGTTGTGCTGTGCAATGGCGCTGCTGGGCATGTGTGCGTGTCATTGTTTGGCATGCGACACACTCCGCACACGCCCACCCCAGTGACCACACCACACACCACACCTCCAGCCTCCAGCTGCGCGCTGCCGGC
>ERZ778022.5096-NODE-5096-length-10899-cov-6.263187_pt1 | contig 10899 bp, 8 predicted proteins | sample MGYA00375752_ERZ778022 | MGnify/ENA primary metagenome ERZ778022 (study PRJEB29350, sample SAMN05389826) | bioreactor metagenome | isolation source: Thiocyanate bioreactor | place: South Africa: University of Cape Town | collected 2014-04-04 ...
CAGAACTTCAGAATCTGACCGTCTGACCTCAAAGTTCAAACCTCCCTCCTCCTCTGAGTCCTCTTCCTTTCCTAGCTGAACATCACGCGCTTGTCACCCTCGTAGCGCGTGTAACGTTGGTGCCCACCACCCGCGCAGCATACCCATGTAACACCACTATGCGCCCCGCGCCTGCCCGCCCCTTCCCGACCCCCGCTTTGCCCCGTTCTGCGCCCTCAAAATTCCCCTTCTCCTCTCCCTCTCCACTGCTGCTGCCACTACGCCAACGGATCCACTCTGCCAGCGGGTGCCACTCGCGCCGCACCACCACGCACACACGCGCGCACACTCACACGCACCCATACATGTTATCCCTTGCGACCCCCTCCCCGCCGGTGCCTCCCCCTCCATTGGCGGCAATCCTCCGCACCACCTCCCTCTGCTCCCCCACTCTTCTCTACCGCCCCTCTTTTACCTCCTCTGGTTGCACACCTCCCTCTTCCCCAGAGCCACCCACCTCCTGCACCACTTCAAGCGTGGCTTCCCTCCCTTTTGCCCTCCTTGCTGCCCCCTTTCCCCAGTGGCAACCCACCGTACAACCCACCCAACTCTCCCCTCTTGCGACGCAGTAGAGGGCAGAGAGGGGCGCGTCACCGTCGTCATGCCACCTGGCAACACAAAATGCAACGCAAGCGACGGTGCGACGGGGCGCGCACGGGGCGAACACGTACATTGTCAATGGTTATAATCAACTGCTGCCGTCACTGCGACAATTGCGCCGCTGCCTCCGGTGCGCACCACGCGCACACGTGGTGGTACAGACAGTAGTAGAGAGAGGGGAGTAGAGGAGGAGAGAGAACCTTGAACTGGACGGCCGGAGGGGAGACAAGAGAAACACACATTCGGCGGCGTGCAGCACACGAGCGGCAGCAGCGGCAGCGTGCGCACCGGGCACACACGACAGCTACGCACGTGGTTGGTTGGGGTTGGCTGCTGGGTACGCTGCCGGGGCATGCGCTCGTGTGCGCGGCGAGTTTCAAATGCGGGTTGGCCGTGCCAGTTTATCAGGCTAACACAGACCCACGGGCCACCCAACAGCGGCTGGGCCAACACTGCGCCGTCAGTGGCCGTCACTGCGGCAGTGACCCAGTGTAGTTCAGTGCACGACGGAGGCAAGGCGGCACCCGACGCACAAGTACGCAGGCCGTGTGCTGTTGTCACTGACGCCGCTGCTGCGTCCGCTGGGTGTGTGCGCGCGATTTTGTGTGGTTTGCAAACACGGCATTCGTGCAGCGCGCTGCCGCCACGCGCCACGCGTGCGACACTCGACACCGCACGATGCCATCCGCGCTGTCGCCGTGCGCCAGCACCAGCAGGTCAGGCACGACCGCCAGCAAGTGGTGTCGCTGCAGAGCCCATGCTGGCGGCGGCATCATTGTGGCATGGCTGTCACAGTGTCGCGTGCCGGTAGGCGGCAGCGCGCTGCCACAATGCCTACTGCGCTGCCGCAACCATCACACCGGTGCAGACGGTGCGGCCACGCGCGCACGCCGCCCTGCGCACAACGCGCGGATACGCCGGCACAACTACAGCGTTGGCTGTTGGCGCCTACCGGTAGTACAGTACTGGTGCCAGCAGTATATCGGTATGGTACCGGTAGGAATGGCCCTTTGCTTGCGAGTTGCAGCCACCCACGCCGCGCGCCACCGGTCAACGTTGCGCACTGCTGTCGCCGTTACCTAGTCGTGCGCGTCGCAGCACAACGTAGTGCGTGGATTGGGCACTGCCGTCTTGCGCCCTTTGATTGCCGGCACCAATTCAATAGCATCAATGCCGGAAAGCGCCACCAGCGCAGCGCGCCGCCGCTCCTCCGCCAACACCGCAGCCTCCGCGGCGCGCACAACGCGCTCAATTGGTGACTGCGCCCGCCGCCAGCGCCGGAGCCACTACCACCGCCGCCGCCGCCGGAACCACCACCACCGCAACCCATGCTTTGAGGGTGCCAGGGAGGCCCAACAACGGCGCCCATCTTGTCGCGAGTTTCCGCGGTAACGTTGTCAGTGCGCTGCAGCGAGGCCAGGTGGCCGCGCATCCGCCCCAACACTCGTCTCAACCACCGCCTGCAGCGGCCATAAACTCGCTGGAGGGGAGCACCGTGCGCTGCCGTCGACGACGACCACAGTATTGGCGCTGGATCAGCTCTTTGTGGTGTTGCGTGGAGACAATCGCGAGCGACGCGGCCGTGGCTTGGAATGCGGTTGGCGTCGCGCTGGCCGTGTTTAGCGCGCAAAGCTGTGCCACAACAGCGGCATGACAAGCGAGCCTCATGGCGATGTACAGCATGCGTCTCAGTGGGGCGCGGCGGCTGCTTCAGGGAACCCCGAGCGCGGAACGCCACCACTTCCGCCACCACCGCCGCCGACGCTATGAATGTCACCGCTACCGCGCTTACCATTCTTTAAACCTGCTTGTTATAATTAGGTGCTGGTAGGCTACCCAACTCGAGGCACCGTGCGTCCGAGTTGGCGGGCACGCCGCCCATTCCACCAATTCCACGGGGTGCAACACCACTGTCGTTAAACCATACCGGTACCGGTACGGTGCTTGCAAAAACCAACAGCGAGCATGGCATCAGATCGTATAAGTCACAGTGTCGTCGTCACTCGCGCGAGGGGGCAGTAGATGCCGCACGCGCAACACACCACGGTCACCACCGCTACCGGTACCGGTATGGCGGGCGTGGTGCGAACACGCGTACCGGTAAAAGCGTGCCGTGGCAGCACCAGCAGCGGTAGCGAAGGCGACGAGCACGAGAGTGCTGGTAGAGCGCCCGAGGAGGCGAAACGCGCCCGCGTGGACAGCGACGGGTTGGAGTGCATGGCGGCTGCTGCGGCTGCCGCGGTTGGGTGCGCCCCTGGCACACCCGACGAGGAGGCGGAGCCCGCGCTGTTTGCGCTGTGGGTGAACGCGAGTGAGAAGGAAGCCCGCGCTGCCGTGTTCCCCGTCGGACACGCGCTTCATGTGGCAGCGTCAGACGCTTCCACCGCGCGCGACGCATTCCTAGCGCAGTATCGCACACACACGGCGGCAGGGTGGGCATACGACGCCGCCGCCCGCCGCTTTGTCGCGTTCCTCGACGGCCTGGACGTCTGCACGGAGAGCACCTTCTTTACCCACATGCCGCTGGGCGCGGACGCGGTGGCAGCAGCGCCGCCTGTGACGCTGGCGCACAAGTACGCCCTGCGCATCATCCACCCTGTCACGCTGGCCACCGACCATCCACCAACGCTTGAGCTGCTGTCCAAGTGGCTCCTGCGACGCTACATCGGCGCCACCCCCGCGGCCGCCGCCGTGGTGCGTGTGTCTGCCCTACCGTTACCGGTTGCCGCCGCTGGCACAGAGCTACCCGCGCTGTTTGCACACGGCGCCAGTACCGCCGCCGGCGCGGCTCCCCCGGTGGTTACGGTGCTGGACGTGGCACTGGAGGGCGACAGGGACACGACGTTGGGTCAACGCATCAATCGCCAGCTGGAGCGCGCCATGCGGCTGGGCACCGACATCATTGTGCTGGACGCCAGCGGCGGCGGGGAGGAGGTGCAGCTTGACTGGATAGTGCCGGCATATCCCGTCGTGCTGGCAGCGGGCGTCGTGGTGTTGACGCCACTGCAGCTGGCGCAGACGAACGGTGTGTCACCCGCGGCAGACACGCCAGACAGCGTGGTGCAGTCCCTGCTGTCTCGCATTGCGGTGGGGCTGGGCGCGGTGCTGTACCGGTGCGCCGCCGGCGTGACGCTGCCGGCGACCATCGTGCCGGACGCGTCATTTCATTGCAGTGGTTTGAGTTCACTGCGCGCCAGCGAGGGCGTGCTGGCAGATAGCCGCGCACACCGCGTGGTGCCCTCCATGTCGCGGTTTGTGCCGCCGCTGCGGCATGGCTGGCTGTCGCTGGACACGGCCGCGCTGCTGGGGGTAGCTGTGGAGACGCTGCCGCCGGGCGCGGTCATTCTGGAGCTGGGCAGCTGGTACGGCAAGTCGGCGCGCTTCATGCTTACCTTGGCGCCGCCCGGCGTGACGCTGTACGCGGCGGACTACTTTAAGAACAACGCGGAGTACAGCAACAAAATGTGGAAGTTGGGGCCGCTGGACAAGATGTACCTGCGCCACCTGCGCTTTGACACCTTCCACGCAAACGTGGCGCCCTTTGTGCGCGGTGGTGGTGATGGTGGCGGCTGCAGCGGTGGCGGTGGCAGCGGCAAAGGCACCACTGGCAGCGACACAGGCACCAGTGGCAGCGCCGATGTAATCATGCTGAAGATGGATGTCTATGAGGCCATCGAGGTGGTGGCGACAAACCGCGTAGCCCCAGCGCTGGTTTTCATTGACTGCGAGAAGAGGGCTGGCCCCCTGCGCGACATGCTGCAGCGTGTGCGGCACTGCTTCCCCGCCGCCACCATTGTGGGTGACGACTACGCCTTTGAGTCGGTGCGCAAAGCCGTCGCTGCCGCGGGCCTGCCATTCACGGTGACGCTGGGGGAGGCGTACATTGTGTTCCCGAACAAGGCCTCCCACAGTGCCGGCGCCGCGGCAGTACGGCGCTGGGTGGACCGGCTGGCGCCACCGGCCCACGACCGCGGTGTGGCGGCGCTGGTGACAACGGGGCGGTGGCAGGAGGCGCTTGCTGCGTGCGCGGCTGGGTACGCGGACCCGGCACACATTGCACGCGCGGCACTGGACCAGCAGGTGGTGGGCTGCCAGCGCGAGCTGCTGCACCATGAGATATGCCGGGCGACGCGCGACAAGCCCGACGTGTTGGGGCCGTTGTGGGGCCGCCTGTTTGGCAGCTGCCGCGAGTGGCGGCCACCGCTGCTCAACCATGCGAACTTGACGCCGTTTGACTACTTGGCGCACCACATCAAATGGGGCTAACGAGCGTCGACGCGGTGCTGCGTGACGGGGGCGCCACGGCACGTTGACACGGTTGGCAGCATCCACCGGCCCATAGCACTACGGCATCATCTGCCGGGCCGGCAGCGCGCTGCAAGCATCGCATCACGCCGGCCCGCCGAATCGCCGTCGGATTCGCCGATTCCATCTTCGAGAACGAGGCGTTCGTTTTCCACACTGAATCATGTTACAATACCCTCAAAAAATACAATACTCTTGATAATTACTTTTACGACTTGTTGTTATATTTCCGGGCCTTGGCCCATGTCCGCTGGCGCCACCGTCGCGCCAGAGTCTGACAGACTTCTGGAAGTCCAGTTTTCCGCCGCGTGCCTCCAGCGACCACACCGCCGCGCGCAGATATTTTTTTCAGGCGTGGCAGCCTACCAGAGCCGCGCGCCACCCCGGCAGTGCGCCCGCCGCGCCGCCGGACACGCCCCTCGCAGTTACCTGTCCTCCATCCGGCGTCCGTGCCGTAGCGTGTGCGTGTGTTTGGCCGCGCGCGCACAAAATCCCGAAGTTTTTGCCCGCCCGCCGCCCGCGCGATGCGGCTTGGCCAACCCGAGTTCAATTGGGCCGAACTTCTTCGCACACGCACACACAAACTGTGCGCCACCCACTTCACCTCCGCCCGCGCATTTCCCGTTTTCAGCCAGCTGTGGACCATCCGCGCCGCTGTGCCAAGGCGTGTCGACCAAGTCTGGGCGGGTGGCGGGCATCCGAGGCCGGGACGACGACGGCGACGGACCGACGTGTGTTGTGGCACCATCGGTGTGGGCAAGGCTATCAACGGTACAGCTGGAATCCAAGGCCGGACGCCACCGCTGGGACCGCTCACGCCCCACTGACAGGTGGCAAGCGTCCATCTGGGTACTAGCTATCGGCTGCAACACCCTTCCGCGCTGGAGGTGACCTGCTACCCCTGTTTTCCGCCACTTTGGTGCACCACCACCACCATCATCGTGCGCCGACCCTGGAGGTGGGCCGACATCGCGGCTGTGCCACCCGAGCTGTGCCCGCCCTCTCACGCCCCCGGTCGGGCACCATGGAGGGCCGTGGAGGAGGCCGGCTGCGGTGCCGCAGGCGTGCCGCCGCCGCGCCTCCAGACGGCAGTAGTGGCAGCAGCAGGGGTGGAGGCAAGGTGGAGGATCGACGGCGGTGTAGCCGCCGCCGCGCCACCGATGCCACAGCAGTCATGACACTGGGGCTGGCGGCGGCTGTGGCAGCGGTGGCTGCTGCTGCGGCACCACCCGGTAGCGGCGGTGGTGTGCGTGCGTCGCCGGCGCCTGACCTGTCGCTGTGTGTGTCGGTGGTGGCGACCGCCAACGCTAGTGTGGATGCGGCGGCGTGGGTTGCCACCACGTTGCCGCTCAGCGCGGTGGACGCACTACGTGAGCTGGCTGACAACTTGACGGCGCTGGGCACGGCGGAGCTGGTGGCGGCGCTGCCGGACGCGTTGTCAGCCAACCTGACTGGCACGGTATCCTGCAACTGGGCTGTGTCGCTTGTGTCAGTGGATGTTGCTGCCGCCTCCCTGGCTCTGCGCGTGACGGCGAGCGGCATCGTTGTGCGCAACTCGCGGGCGCATGCAAACCTGCTGCCCACCCTCACTGCGCAAGCCCAGGCGGCGCTGGCCGACGCACTACCGCAGCTGCCAATCCGTGGCGACCTGCTGGAGGCGGACGTGGATGCCGCCGCGTGGACGTCGCAGGCGGCAGCGGTGCAGCCGTCGCTGGCACCGCCGGCTGCCGACGCGTCTGACCATGCCGACCTGACAGGACGAGCCGCTGCCCTGGCGCTGTGTGCCGCGGTGGGTATGGGCGCCGCCGTGGTGCTGTACGGCGCCCGGTTTGGATGCGTGCAGCGGCGGCTGGACCGCCGCCGCACGCGCATGTCGCGGTCGCCGTATGAGCAGGTACACAGCGGCGGCCCCGTGGTGTATTACAACAACAGCCTGGCTGCCGCCGCGCACCCACCAACGATAGCCGGCCAGCGGGGTTCCAAAGCGTACCTTAACCCGACAGGCGCGCCGCTGCCGTCCACCGTACGCAGTGCTGCTGCGGGTGTGCCTGCCCTCGTCGTCGTTGGTGGCAGTAGTGGCAGTGGCGCCGCCGCCACGACGCCCTCCCGTGCATGATATTGGGCAGCTTCCCCCGCATCATGTGCCCTGTACATAACTTTTTATCTGTCACCCATACTATGCTGCTGGTTCCTTGCCCGCTGCCCGGGCAACCCTCTGCAGCTGGCGTCTGTGCTGTGCGCTGGCATGTACTATTATTATTCTCGCCTTTCATCACTTCCCACCCCCTCATGCCATATTATTATGTACCTGACCCCCCTCCCACCTGCATTGTGTCCGCTCTTCAATTTCGTTTGCGCGCACAACACGCCCTACGCGGCGTGCTTCGCCTTCTTCTCCTTGTGCGCCTTGGCGGCCTTGGCTGGCTTGGCTGGCTTTTCACCATCAGCGTCACCAGTCACGTCGTCGTCGCCACCGCCGCCATCCTCCAGCAGGGAGATGGCTGCCGCTGCCTCAGCCGCTGCGGCTGCTGCCGCCGCTGCTGCACCCACAGCTGGGGCAGTCGGCAAAGCGGCAGACGGCAAGAGGGGGACGGGCGGCACAACCACACCACCATCCTCGTCGCCGTCGCCAGCGACACCCTCAAAGGGCGGCACGGGGGCAAACTGGGAGAGGGCACCCCGCGCCTCCGCGTCAAGCGCGTCGCGCAGCGCTGGCAGGACGGCGGCCAGGCGCGGCATGTACGGCGCCACCAATGCGCTGGTCACCGTCTCCTTGGCGGGCGCGGGCGCGCCGCCGGGCTGCAGGCGGCCCAGCACGTGCGTCTTGAAATGGCGCGCCTGCTCCGGCCGCACCAGCGTGTAGGTGGCGCCCAGGCGGCCGGCGCGCGCGCAGCGGCCCACGCGGTGCACGTACGTCTTCACGCGTGGCGCAGCGTCGTAGTGGATGACGGCGGGCAGGGCGGGTAGGTCCAGACCGCGCGCCGCCACGTCAGATGTGACCAGCACCGACACGCCGCCGGCGCGCACCGCCGCCAGCACGGCGTCACGCTGCGGCTGTGACAGGCCAGACGACAGCTCCACCACGCGGCCGCGCAGGCCGCCATACAGCTGCAGCAGGCGCGTCAGGCGGTGCGTGGTTTGCACGCTGCCAGCAAACACGATGGCACGGAGCCCAGCCGGCGCCGCCGCGGCGGACGCATCGCCGCCGATGGGCTGGCCCTCCAACACGCGCAGCAGGTGCAGCAGCGCCACCGGCTTCTCACTCGCGCCGCACACGCCCCACGCCTGCACCAGTGACGCCGGCACGGCATACAAACGTGCGCCGTCACCACCCACCTCCCCTGCCCCCACGCCTGCCGCTGGTACAGTCGCCGCCGTTGGCACCTCCCCGTCGTCAGCCTCCGTGCCGCCGGCATCACGCACCGCGCCCAGCGTCGCTGCGCGCGCCACCGACGGCAGCACGTCCGCCGACGCCACAAAGTACCGCGGCGCCACCAGGTGCAGCGCCGCCAGCTTGCGCGGGTTGCGCGTCAGCGTCGCGGAACACACAATGCGTCGCAGCGGCGCGGGTGCCGGCGTCACACGCACCTCCTCTGATGGTGCTCCTGCCGCCGCTGCACCTGCCGCCCACGGAAGGGCATCCAGGCACAAGGCGCCGCTGCACGTAGCCGGCGTGCGACCTGATGATACCGCCCGTGCGGCGGGCCACGCGGCAGGGTCCGGCGTCGCAACGTAGCCGACGGCGCCGTCACTGTGCCGCCATGCGCGCTGCCGGCCCGGCACCACTGCTGCCACGTCAGCAGTATCATCGCCCGCGGACGCGCAGCTCGGCACACCAGCAGCGGCGGCGGCGGCGGCCATGTAGGCGCGCTCGCGCACGGGGCCGGCGGTGAACATGGCGCTGCGCACCTTGTGCGGCCAGTCGCTGTACGCCTCGCTGAGCAGGCGGTCCGCCTCGTCGCACACCAGGTGCGTCAGGTGCGCCAGCGTGAAGCCGCGCGTCACCGCCAGGTGGTCAGTGAGACGACCGGGCGTGGCCACCAGGATGGAAGGCACGCGGGCGGCAGCCAGCGCCGAGGCACCAGCCACACCGGCGGCGCGCGCCTCGGCGCCGCCTGCCAGCGACAGCACCGCCTGCTCGTCGTGGAAGGTGGTCAGGCCGGCGGCGGTGGCAACAAACGGCGCGGGTGCCGGCGCGCCCGCCAGCAGCGTGGTGTACACCTCTGCTACCTGCGCCGCCAGCTCACGGGTGGGCACCAGTACGAGGACGCGCAGGCGAGGCAGGGTGGGTGCCGCAGCGGCAGCCGCCAGCACCGCCGCCGTAGTGGGCAGTGCGTACATCAGCGTCTTACCCGACCCCGTGGGCGCCGTCACGGCAATGTCGCCCACGGCAGCGTCCCGCCGCGCGTCGGCGCGCAGCAGCAGCGGCACGACGTCGCGCTGGATGGGGAAGAACCGCGTCACGCCGGCGGTCTCCAGCGCCGCCGTCAGGCAGGCCGGCAGGCCGTACGCCGCCGCGTCTGCTTGCATCGTTGCTGGGGGAGTGTCGACTGCTGATGCTGCTGATGATGATGATGATGTTGCAACGGTGTCATCTGGTGTGGTTGCCACTGCCTCGCCCAGCTGCGACAACACGCGCGCCAGCTCGGAACCCAGCGGCACCACCGACTTGACGCGTGGCGCTGCGGCTGCTGCCGATGCTGATGTCTTTGTGCGAGGCGGCGCGGCGGGCTTGGCTGCGTCGCCGTCGTCGGCGTGTGCCGCCTCTGCTGTTGTGTCGACAGCGGCTGTCGATGGTGGGGCTGGTGCCGCAATCTCTGGTGCCGCCTCGCCGCGTGCTGCTGCCGCCAGGCGTGCGGCAGCGAGTGCTGCGAGTGGGTTCACGGCTGCCGCTGTGGTGACTGGTGTTGTGGCAGCCGGCCGGGGCCGCTTGCTGCCTGCCACCGCTGCTGCTGCTGCTGCTGCCATGGTGGACGTGGGTGTGCAGCCCAGCGCAATGGCGAGATGGCAGCAAGTTGACGTGCAGGTGAGGAGGCAACCGTTAGACCTCAAAGGAACTAGGTGGTAGCAGCCACCCAGTGGGCAGAAAGCAAGCAGTAAGTCCGTAGACACTTGGTGTCAAGTAGGCGTCAAGAGAAAACCCAACTATTCCGCCTCACATAAATCACACATCCACCCACCAACGCATATGCCGCGCTCTTCCCCAATATATACCTCACCGCACCACACTCCACCGGTGAATATGGCTTGCCACAGCGTAGCTGCACTATTGTGGCGCACCAAAGTCGCGTGTGGTGTGTTGTCCACCCGCTATCTTTCGCTTCTTTCATCATCAAGTTTCATGGCCCCTTCCCTATCAGGGCCTATCTTTTCCGCCACATTTTAGCTAATTGCCTTTCGCTTGGCTCGCATGCTAACCCATCACCGTATAAATACACAATGTATGGTAACGTTGCAGAAGACTATTCCCGTTGCATAACTTAAAACTTAACAGTTAAAACGCCGCAGACGCTTCGGTGCTATCTTTCGTTTCTTTTCTCTATCTTTTTTTCGCTTCTCTCTACTCCCCTCCTGTGGCACTTTGAGCGCGCCGTGTGCGCCAGGTGGTGGCGCGGCACCCCCGCGTATGCTGCCCTCTTGCGCGGCGCTTGCAGTTGTGGTAGATGCACTTGTTGCGGTTGCTGGCGAGTGACTTGTGGATTTTATAATTTCGATACAATCAGCGTTTCTCTAGTCTCCTACTGATTCTCTCTCGCCTCTACTAGTCTCTCTCTCTTCCTCTCGCCCTCTACTCGCCTACTACATACCTCTCTGTACTCGTCTACTGCTACTACTACTCGCCGGCTGCTCGTCTACTACTAGGTACGTTGGACATTTGTAATTGTGTTACCGTGTCCATCTCCCTCTCTCACGCACTCTATCTCTCGCTACCCTTCTCTCTTATTCTCTCGCTCT
>ERZ778022.5103-NODE-5103-length-10893-cov-4.106569_pt1 | contig 10893 bp, 8 predicted proteins | sample MGYA00375752_ERZ778022 | MGnify/ENA primary metagenome ERZ778022 (study PRJEB29350, sample SAMN05389826) | bioreactor metagenome | isolation source: Thiocyanate bioreactor | place: South Africa: University of Cape Town | collected 2014-04-04 ...
CCGCTACCCCTGGAGCCGTCCATCCGGCGGCCTCGTGCTTCGGTGCGGCTCATCGCGCGCCAGCCTTTTTGCCCGCGCCCTCGACCCAGTCGGCCCAGCGATCGGCCAGCACCTCGCGCGGAAACTCGGTTTCCGCGAGCCGGCGCGCGTTGCGCCCCTGGCGCAGGGTACGCTCGCGGTCGTCGGCGAAGGCGCAAAGCGCGGCGGCGAAGGCTTCGGGGTCGTCGGGCGGCACCGCGATGCCGCAGTCGGCCTCCCCGATCAGGCCGGCCAGCCAGCCCGGATAGTTGTTGAGCACGGGCAGGCCGACGGCGAGGTAGTCGAAGAACTTGTTGGGCGAGGTGCCGAAGTAGAAGGCCGGGACGTTCGCCAGCACCTGCAAGCCCACGTCCGCGCGCCGGAGCAGGCCGGCCAGCTCGGTCTTGCGCACCGGGTCCAGGAACACGACGTTGTCGAGCCCCTCCTCGGCTGCGCGCGCCATCAGCGCCGGCTTGCACATGCCATTGCCGACCAGGACGATGCGGATGTCGTCGCGCCCGTTCCGGCGTAGCGCCGCTGCGGCGTCGAGCACCTTGTCGAGCCCGTTGGCCAGTCCGTGGGCCCCGGCGAAGATCGCCATGAGGTCGTCGTCGCGCACGCCGGGGGGCTGTCGGGGCGCCTCGTCGGGCGAGAAGATGTCGAGGTCGCAGCCGTTCGGCACGAAGGCGATGCGCTGGCGCGCGACGCCGCGGCGGGCGATGCCGTCCACGATCCCGGGCGACAGGCCGATCAGCCGATGGGCAGAGCGATAGCTGGCGAATTCCAGCAGGCTCATCGCGCCGAGCACGAGCGGATTGCGGATCACCCCCATCGCCCGCGGCAGCTCGGGCCAGAGGTCCCGGACCTCGAACACGAAGGGCTTGCGCCGCAGCCAGCGGCCGAGGATGCCGGGAAGGCCGACCGTGAGCGGCGTCGTCGTCGCGAACAGCACGTCGTAGTCTTCGGTGAAGACCAGGCGGCAGGTGCGGAACATGAAGGCGAGGAACGTCCTCGTCCGCTTGAGGAAATTGTCGCGGTTGGAATAGGCGAGATCGACCTCTATCACGTCGATTCCCTCCACGCTGCCGCGCCGCAGGCCGCTGCGGAACGGGCCGGAAAGGCCGGTCTGCCCGTCGGTCCCGCGGCCGCAGACCATCGTCACGCGATGTCCGCGCTCGATCATCCGCCGCGCCATCTGGTAGGAACGGATGCCGGCGGCTCCCTTGGGCGTGGCGAAATGCTGATGGATGTAGAGGAGCTTCATGCGGCGAGCCCGTATTCGCTCGTGATCGTGCCGGCCTGCGCGACCGTGACCTCGAGCACCGGCAGGGCCGTGATCTCCAGGTAGTGGCGGGATTCGTGGCCGGTGGTCAGGCGGATGGAATCGATCGGCACGGTCGCGCTCACGGCCAGGCTGTGCCGCCCGTTGCTGACGCGCGTGCCTTCGAGGCGCCAGGGGCCGGGCTTCAGTCGCCAGCGCAGGGTCGCCTTGCGCTTGAACCCGCCAATGCGGTCGATCACCTGGAGCCGCGCGCCCAGACGCACCTCGCGGTCGTGCAGCCAGCCCTTGCGGTGCCGGTAGGAGGCGCGGAAGCCTTGCGCGCCCTGCGCGGTCGTCCGCTCCCGTTCGGCTGTGGCCAGCCAGTCGCCCAGAAGAAACCGCGACAGGCGCGGCATCTGCGGCTCGTCGTCGAACTCGATGGTGTTGTGCGACCGGACCCCGCCGAAATAGTCGAGCCAGCGGGCCTCGGTGTTGTAGCTGTACGAACCGTCGTCGCGCAGCAGGTTGTGGCCATCGGCCCAGAGGTCGACGTGCAGTGCGTCGGCCTGGCTCGGGCGAAAGCAGAAGCGTGGGTAGCGCAGGATCGCCATGGTCGAACCATGCCGCAACACCGCGTAGCCGCCCTCGTCGAACACCGTCGTGGCGGGCAGCGGCGGCAGGACGGGCAGAGGGCTCTCCCGGTCGAGGCCGAGCCACACCGGGCCGTCGTCCCAGGGTCCCGGGGGATAGGCGCGCCCATCGCAGAACAGCCGGCAGGCGAGCTGCACCGCGGGGCGGTGGTCGCGATAGGGCGCGTCGGTCAGCGGCAGCAGGTTGGCTCCGTCGTTGGCGCCGAGGTTCGGCGCGTCACCGCTGGCGGGGTCGACCATGGCGCGCAGCCAGCGCGCCGCCGCCGCCGCGCGACTGCGGAACAGGCTGCCGAAGGGGGGCAGCCCCGCGCGCCGCCGCCAGACTTCGGCGAGCGAGAGGGTGTCGAGGGCGAGGCGATGATAGTTCAGCGAATACTGGCTGAAGCTGCCGTCGGCGGCGAACAGCCGCGCGACATGCCGCTCCAGCAGCCTGCGGCCCTGGCGGGCCAGAGCTTCGCCTTCGGGCCTGCCGGCCATGGCCAGCCAGGCCCCGGCGACGAACAGCGCCGCCGCTTCCGAGGTGGCGTGGTTGTTGTCTTGCGCCCAGGCGTAGGAGAGCGTGGGCACGATGCGCTTGACGTGCGCGTCGACCAGCCCGTGCAGGGTATCGCTCAGGTCGCGCTCGCGGCCGAGGATCAGGGCGGCGGCGGAGAGGTGCAGCAGGCGGATGGAGGCCTCCTGCGCGCATTTCCAGTTCGGACCGCGATAGGGCGGGTTGTGGTGCGCCCAGTCGCCGATCCAATCGTTGAGCCGCCGCAGCGCGGCCGCATCGCCGTTGCGCGCGCGCTGGGCGAAGGTCATCGCCCAGTCGAAGCGGGACAGCTCCCACACCCGCTTGATGTCGTTCCCCGCGAAGTCGCCGATCCGCCACCAGGGCGGGAGCTCCTCCGGCGGTCGGGCCGGGGCCTCGTCCAGGGGATCGGCCGTCCAGGCGGGCGGATCGGCGCCCAGGGGAACCCGATGCGCCCCGAACAGCCACGCATCGGTGTCCCACTGGGCCGGCACCGGGGCCATGACCTCAGGGGCGGTCGGTGGGGCAAAGAAGTCGCCGGCCGGCACCGCGGCCGCGATGCGCTGCACGGGATGCACGCCGAGCCTGAGCGCAACGCGATAGCGCAGCACGCGCAGGCCGTTCATCGGCCCGAGCGCGGCGAATGTCCGCAGGCGAGGCAGGTAGCGCGTCATTGCCGCCGCAGAACCTGTGCAGCCTCGATCGTCGCGCGCGCGACTTCGAAGATTTCCCCGGGCGGGATCGCGGCGTGGCCCGCCGCGATGCCCTGGAGGAATGCGGCGGCGCAGGCCGCCTGGCCCTTGTCCTGCCGCAGCAGGTTCTGCTTGCGGAACCCCGCCCAGCCGAAGCCGGTCATCCGGCGGAAATTGTCGATTTGGAGCACGCGGCCTGCGGCAAACACCTCGATGCGCTCCTTGGGGAAGGCGGGCGAGCCGTTCGCCAGGTACATGATCGTGCCGAACGACCCGTCCTCGAACCCGAGCGTGATCGAGGCGTTGTCCTCCGTCACCTCGCGCAGCGGCGTATCGCCCATGCGCCGGGCGGAGACCTCCACGATCGGCCATCCCGCGAGGAAGCGCATAAGGTCGACGAAGTGGCAGGCCTCGCCTACGATCCTTCCGCCGCCGGCCTGGGGATCCTGGGTCCAGCGCGCCTGGGGGATGGCCCCGGCGTTCATCACCATGAGGAAGCTCTTGGGCTCGGCGACCTGGTCGAGCAGCGCCTTCATCCGCACCACCTGCGGCGCGAAGCGGCGGTTGAACCCGACCATGAGCTGCGGCCCCGGCCCATCCGCCTGCGCCGCCCAATAGGCCTGCTCGACGGCCTCCACGCCTTCGAGGTCGAGGGCGAGCGGCTTTTCGACGAAGACGTGCTTGCCGTGGTCGAGCGCCTCCGCCACCAGCGCGGCGTGGCTGTCGTGCCGGGTCGCGATCACCGCCACGTCGAGCGCGGGATCGGCCAGCAACTCCCCGGCATCGGACAGGGCGCGCTGGAACCCCGCGCGCCGGCCGGTGATCACGCCGCTGACGCCGCTCGGCGCGGCGATGCTGTGCAGCGACGCACCGGCCTTGCGGAACGCGGGCACGAGCACGCGCGATGCGTAGTTGCCCGCTCCGACCACGCCGACCGCCGGCTGGCCGGATACCGGCCGCGAGGCGGGCGAGAGCTGGACGGTCCGCGCGCGCCGCTCGGCGGCAGAGCGGTCATAGGTCAGGACGATGCCGAGGACGCCGCTTCCTTGCGCCAGCGTATCGTAGGCGGCGGGCGCCTCCTCGAACCGGAAGCGGTGCGAGACGAGCGGGGCGATGTCGAGCTTCCCTGCGGCCATCAGGTCCAGCACCGCCTCGAAATTGCGCTGCTCGGTCCAGCGCACGAAGCCCAGCGGATAATCGTGCCCCTGCTCCTCGTAGGCGGGGTCGTAGCGGCCCGGGCCATAGGAGCATGAGACCTGGAAACTCAGCTCCTTCTCGTAGAAATCGGCGCGGTTGAGTTCCAGCCCCGTCACCCCGACCAGGACGATCCGCCCGCGCTTACGGCACATATGCGCGGCCTGGGTCACGGGATCGGACGATTTGGTCGAGGCGGTCACGATTACGCCGTCGACGCCGGCGCCCCGGCTGAACGCCAGGCTCGCGGCGAGCGGGTCCTCGTCCTGGGCGGGGTTGCAGGTTTCAGCCCCGAACCCGCGCGCGATGGCGAGCTTGGCCTCGTCGAAATCGATCGCCAGCACGCGGCAGCCATGGGCGCGCAGCAGTTGCACGGTCAGCAAGCCGATCAGCCCGACCCCGGTGACGACGAAGGCCTCGCCCAGCGTCGGCTGCGCCAGGCGCAGGCCTTGCAGCCCGATTGCGGCGATCACGGTGAAGGAAGCCGCCTCGTCGTCGACGCTGTCGGGGATGCGCGCGCAGAGATTGCGGGGCACGGAGACGACCTCCGCATGGGGGCCGTTCGAGACGACCCGGTCGCCGGGGCGGAAGCCCTCGACGCCGTGCCCCACCTCGCGCACGACGCCGACGTTGCAGTATCCGAGCGGGATCGGCTGGCCGAGCTTGGAGCGCACCGCGTCGATCGTCGTCAGGAGCCCGTCGGTGCGCACCTTCTGGAGTACCTGGGCGACCTTCTCCGGCTGCTGCCGCGCCTTGGCGATCAGCCCGGCGCGGCCGAAGTCGACCAGCATCCGCTCGGTCCCCGCGGAGATGAGCGAGACCGCGGTGTCGATAAGCAGTTGCCCGCGCCGCGCGCCCGGCGAAGGGCATTCGACGAGCTCGGTCTTGCCGCCGGAAAGGTCTTGGAGGATTTGTTTCATTGTCTTTGCCTGATCACTTTTGCCGGGACCCCTCCAACGATAAACCAGGCCGGCACGTCCTTCGTGACGACACTGCCTGCGGCAACCATGGCTCCTTCTCCGATGGATACGCCCGGAAGGATGATGGAGTTGGCGCCGATCCAGACATCCGGGCCGATCACGACAGGCGCATCGACATGCCCGGCGTCGAAAATGCGCTGGGGAACGGGGGGAATTCGATGATTGCTCGAAAGGATCTTGGCCCCATAGCCAATCAATGTGCGATCGCCGATGCGTACGCCGCCGCCTGTCGTAACCAGCACGCCGTGCGCGAAGTCGACGTCATTGCCGACAATCAGATTTCTTCCCGTGAAAATCCATATCCCCGAATAATATACTACGCGCTTTCCAATTTTTGCGCGAAATACTATTCGTAAATAAGCTGACTTCAAGGCATTCATAAGCCGAAATCGCGGAAGAGCGAAGACTATCCGAGATATCGTCTCGGCCAAAACGACAAGAAAATATTTCATTGTACACCTTCAGACTGAAGATGTCGTTGTATAATTTCGATATATTGATCGATCTTCCGGCCATGAAGCGATAATTCTTGCAATTGCGCCGCACCTGCTGCCAGGAGGGGCTCTCGCTCTTTCATACCCGCAGCGATCGCAAGCGCTGCTTGGGCAGGGGCGTTGGGGTCAACATAGATTGCCGCCCGGCCGCATGACCGACGCGACCATTCGGCGTCAGTGGCAATAAGCACTTTCTCGCTTGCCCACGCCTCCACCCAGTTGTTGCTGAAACTTTCCAGTAGGGCGACGTTAACGACCGCATCGACGCGACGCAGCAGGGCGGCGACCTCCCCGGGTCCGATAGGGCCTAGGTTTTCGAGCTTGTCCCCTGCGCCCGCTTGCCGGAAGGCGTCTTCCACTTGGCGGAAATAGCGTGCCGCGGGAGGCATCGTCGTAATCACCCGGCGGGGCACGCCGAGTTTCTCCAGGTGCATGGTCACGGCAGCCAGAAGATGGACGCGCTTGTTCGGATGCGCGCCCGCAAGGCATAGAAGCGTAATGCCTCCTTCTCGCGGCTTGTCAGCCGATCGTTCAACGGAGCTTGTGACGAGGAGGCTCGGTTCCATTTTGACGACATGCAGCGTCTTCCCGGCAAAGACGCCAGCCATTGCCCGCTCTCTAAGATAGTCGGTTTCCAGAATGAGCTCGTCCGAGCGCTTGGCGAGCCAGAGACGCAGAAGGTCTTTGGCCTGCTTGGCAAGCCTGAGGGGCGGGGGGAGGAAGTTCCAGAAGGGCACCTCTCTCTGAATGATGTTGGAGTAGGCGAAGCCGCTGATCCTTATCATCGATCCGCTGTTGAACGGCGGGTTGCCAAAGATGGTGAAAATGACCTGGGCACCGCAGCGCCGTCCGAGTGCGCGGAGGTGCCAGAGCTCGCACGCGATCCGCGAGGCCAAGCTATCGGGAAACGCTTCGTGCGTGAGGGCGAGTTCGACGCAGCAGCGGTGAATGAGCGAGCCTTCACGGCAGGCGACAACCACGTGTCGCGAGATCGGCTTGCTCGCAAGCTGATGCAGGAACGAGAGGGCATTTTGTAACCCTCCTCCGGCAGAAACCGGCATGAGATTTATAATCAGCATGAGATTATTCTTTCGCCGCTGCTCGCTTGGCCCCAAGAATTATAAGAGCGATTACAACAGAGATGATCAGAATATATAATGATTTGGAATATGCGACCTGGAGAGATCCTCTGGTGGCAACAAACAGGAAGACCGAAGCGGCTCCAATCCAAATCGAGAAGAAAATATCCCCAAAAGACTTGAAGAATTCGGATGCGAATGCGATCAACCTGCCAAGCGCCAAGGCAAACAGCATTGACCACCAACCCATATCAATGAATGACCACCCGTATATGGTTGGATGGATCGAGCCGAAGGTCCATTTGAATCGATAGAGCGCCAACATTGCGGGTATATCGACAGAAGCGAAATCGCGTTCCCCGAACAATGTTGCGGGCGCCCAGCCTGTGGTCATCAAAAACCGGAAGGCGCCGCCCCTTGTCCATTGCTCGAAAAACTTCTCGTTCGAGAACACATAGTAGAGAACATTCGTAGCTGAATCGCGTGTCAAACCGAGCAACCCGGCCAGGTTTCCCGTCGCGAAGCCCCGTGCGAACGAAAATAGAAATATTGCAAGCAACGAAAAGGCGATGAACGTGAACGCTCCCCGGCGGTCATGCGTTATCCTCGCGCCAAGAGCACAGAGCACGGCGCCCAGTACTGGCGCAAGGTAGGGGCGTTCTGAAGTGACAAATGCAACAAACACACTAGGCAGGGCAGCCAGAAATGCCCTCGTGTACCTATTCTTTTTTACCCAGAGATAGCAGGCTGACGCCGAGCACATTATTAATATCGATGAAATTTCCTGCGATCTACTTAAGTTCTTTTCAAACTCTGTGTAAAACCAGGGGTATTGATATGTAGTAAGAAAATATATTGCAGATAGATAGCCAATTGTGAATATTGCATTCAAATAATATTCTTGTGAATGATTTTCTAGAGCAGGAGATGGGGCAATCTTCTTATATGAAATTGACCCTGCGAGGAAAAATATATTAAATAATAATACGAATATCCCCATGTAAATAAAATTAACCGATGAAAAATAATAAACATAACTCGGATCAGATATGGATTCCTGCCAATTTTCAGAAAAAGAGGTGTTAAAAAATAATATATCAAATGTATATGGTATAGATACGAAGTATAATACTGAAATCCAAAAGATCATCTCGGGTGATGATCGGCGCGATGAGCGCAGGACGCCGAACAGGGACGTGATCATGATGGTCAAGGCGATAACAAAAGTCATTTAAGACAATATATCCCTTACAATCATGGCATTATCTTGATTTTTAAAGAAATTATAAGCTGCTTTGGAGTGAAATTGATAATTTTCGTATATCTTAGATATTTCTGAATATATGGAATTTTCCTGCATTTCCGTCATGACCCCGACACCTTGCCTGACAGGACCTAGTAGGGACGGTGCGCAGTTGGAAATAAAGGGAATACCAAAGCCCGCATACTCCCAGATCTTGTTGGGGGCGCAGAATACATTATTCAGGCTGATGGGATCGTAACAGAGAGTGCCGATTGTGGCGTGGCTCGTAATCTCGAGGTGAAGCGGCGCTGGGATGTGCCCGAGAAAGTGAATGTTCTCAGAAACTGTCAACAGATCACCGAGGGCGCCATGATCCTTGCCCATTAGCCAGAGCTGCATGTGAGGGAGCGCGCGCATGGCTTTCGCGAGCGGGGTCAAGGTCCGGTCGGCGCTGAGATGGCCTTGATAAATCACGATCGGCTTGTCCGTCGAATAGCGCTCCAGTATTTTTCGGGTGGCAGGCGTGCTCGGCGCTATCCTGCGCTGCTGGGGATGCCCAAAGGGTTTGTTGGGCAGCACCGCCGGCCTTCGCCGCAATTTCATCCATACCTGAAGGATCGCCGCACGATTGATCTCTGGAGCAACCACCCGCCGCGCGCCGCGCGCGATCGGGCCAGCCATTTGCAACCGCCGCGGATGGGTGTCGTATAGCTCGTGGAGGTGGAGGATATAAGGATGGCGCTGCAACACCGGCGATCCCGCCATCGCGAGCGCCGTGTCGAGTGATCCAAACCATATCAAGTCATCGGACTGTGCCTCCCGTTTCAATGTTCGGCTGACAAAGCGGCGGAACTGGAGGTAATGCAGTGCCTTACCTGCCGGGCCAGGCAAGGCTGGCTCGGGCAGGATATATTCGGTTAGTCGATCATACGCCGACGCCAACCCGCAACTGGCGCTGGAAACGAACCGAACGTTATTTCCCAGATCCTGCAGCAGCACGTGAAGCAATGACACTATAGGGGGCAGATCGGCGGGGTTGCCGCGTAGCATTACCCAGATGGTGGAATGCGAAGTCACTTCGACGCTTTCCGGACCAGGTAGCTGTATAGAGCGGTTTGCGCCAATAGCTGGCCCGAGTAGGCGACTACATATGCCAGCGCCAAGGACACTGCGCCGAGGCGTCCGACGCCAAGCGAGACTGTCGCCAGAAAAAGAGCGGCCCAGAGAAAGTTGGCGGCGAAGCCCATCCACCCTTGCCCGCTTGCCGGCCAGTAGCTCGCAAAAGCCGCATTCAGGCTGAATAGGATAACGGCAGCCGCCATCAGGTCGAAAGCAAGTTGTGCGGGCTCGCTGTTCCCGAAGCCCCCGAAGCCCAGCAGCCACGGCTTGAGCAGAAAGAAGGGGATTGTTACTGCCACTGCAAAAAGGGCATTTCTCGACATTATTTTGAATGCCATGGCATGATCGGACGATTGACTCAGCCGGGTGATAAAGAATCCGCCAAGGGCGCCTGGAACGAAGACCGCAATCAAGTAAAGCTGCTGGATCCACGAGAAATAGGCGATGCCGCGAAATCCGTCCGGATGTTCACTGGCCATGCGAAAGGCCATCGCCAGGACCGGTCCGACCATAACTCCACCCAGCATCGCCGGAAGGCTTATTCCGCTAAACGTGGAGATGATTTCTCGCTCTCGAAGCGTATGGATCGGCAGTCGCAAGGTGAACAGTCGTTCATCAAGCAAGGGGCGCAAGTTGAGGACAAGGGCAGATAGCCTGAACCCCAGCATGCCCAGCATGCCGCCCCAAAAGCCCCAGGCGATCATGGCTGCCCCAGCGCCAAGGGCAGTAAACAATAAAGTAGTAAAACTGTTGATTGCTAGTCGTCGGTACATGCTGAGGCCGTTTAACGTACCTTCAGCGATACCATTGAGCCCGATCAACCATATCAGGGCTCCCAGAAGTAGGCCTAGTTCGGCTCCTTCCGTTCCATGAGCCCCTCGCAAGAGCCAGAAGGTCACCACAGTAATGAGCAACGACAAGACGGAAGTCAGCGTCACGCTGGTGAACATCAGCTTGCGCGCGGCCTCACGATTGCTCGTACCGTGCCGGGCGAAGTACATATTTAGCGTTACACCCGTACCCACCGCAGCGACGGTGCCAAGGCTCGCAACGATGCTGAGGTAGTAAGCAAACCGACCGTAATCGTCGATGGACAGCAAGCGAACGCCCAATACACTTAAGCATAGCATCGAGGCGCGCGAACCGACGCTGCTGAGAAGCGCGAAGATCAAGTCCCGCGGAACCATCATCGATCGAAGCACTCGCGGCGAATGCCTCTGCCAGGAAGAAGAGCTCACCCCCATACCCCGCGCACATCCACGATTTCACCGCATGGCGCTTTGGCAGTTTTCAGGTTTCGATGATCCACCAGCATCACGTGGACATGCGCGCGCGCTGTGGCGTCCTTTTCGATCAGCTCAACACCTCTCAGGCTGGTTGGCAGCGCGGCGATATTCGGTTCCACCGCCAGCACTTGTCCCGAATGCCTTTCCCCCAGCGCCTTCACGATCTCCAGCGCCGGACTTTCGCGCAGGTCGTCGATGTCCGCCTTGAAGGCCAAGCCGTAGCAGGCGATCGTCACATCGGCGGCGATCTGGCCCGGATTGTCCTCCAGATAGCGCGCCACGGCTTCCTCGACCTTCTCCAGCACCCATTGCGGCTTGGCGTCGTTCACCTCGCGGGCGGTGCGGATGAGGCGGGCGCGTTCGGGT
>ERZ778022.5105-NODE-5105-length-10890-cov-4.737886_pt1 | contig 10890 bp, 7 predicted proteins | sample MGYA00375752_ERZ778022 | MGnify/ENA primary metagenome ERZ778022 (study PRJEB29350, sample SAMN05389826) | bioreactor metagenome | isolation source: Thiocyanate bioreactor | place: South Africa: University of Cape Town | collected 2014-04-04 ...
GGAGGTGCTGGTGCTGGGCTACTTGCGCAACCAGCGGCTGGGCGAGTCGGTGTACGACATCGAATCCATCACGGTCGACTGGGAGGTGCATGCGGCCGCCGTGCGCACGCGCCACGGTATTGCGCGCATTGAAGAGCGCACGGCCAGCAAGGTCGTCACCACGGGCTGCGGGCAAGGCAGCGTGTTTGGCGGGCTGATGGACGAAGTGGACCGCATTCAGTTGCCCGACGCCCGTCTGACCCAGGGCCAGCTTTACGGCATCGTCAATGCGATTCGCCTCAAGGAGACCACCTACAAGTCATCCGGCTCGGTCCACGGCTGCGCGTTGTTCCAGGGGGAGGAGCTACTCACCTTCGTGGAGGATGTCGGGCGCCACAATGCCATCGACACCATCGCCGGCTGGATGTGGATGAACCCTGAAACGCCTGCGTCAGGCAGCCCCGCTGAAGGCTCTGCGTCTGTTCCCATGTCGGGGGCGGACAAGGTGTTCTACACCACGGGCCGCCTCACCAGCGAGATGGTCATCAAGTCCGCGCAGATGGGTGTGCCCATCGTGGTGTCCCGCAGCGGCATGACCCAGATGGGCCACGCCGTGGCCCAGCAGTTGGGCCTGTGCGCCATCGGGCGCGCCACGAATCGCCGCTTTGTTTGCTATAGCGGTGCGCAACGCCTGGTTCTGCAACCGGAGCTGGCGCAGGCACCCGTTGTGCCACCCGCGCAGACCGCTGGCCTACGCTGAGACCCAGAAGCGCGTTGCGTGACGTGCCCCGCTTGGTTGAGGCTGGGCGAAAAAAAGCCGGCGTCTGAGCGCCGGCTTTTTTTGGAGTAGTCAGGGCTTAGTAGCGACCGCCGCCAAAGCCGCCGTTGCCGTAGCCAACGTCCGAGCGCTTGTTGGTGTTGTAACCCGAGGCGCTGTAGCCACCGCCGCCGCCGGTGGTTTCACGGGGGCGGGCGAGGTTGACCACGATCGAGCGTCCATCCACGGACATGCCGTGCAGTGCGCTGATGGCCGCCTGGGCCACTTCAGCATTGGCCATTTCCACGAATCCAAATCCTTTGGAGCGGCCGGTTTCGCGGTCCATCATGACCTTGGCGGAAGACACGCCGCCGAACTCGGCGAAGTTGCTTTCGAGGGTGGCGTCGGTCACGGAGTAGGGCAGGTTGCCCACGTAGATTTTGCTGCTCATGGAAGAGCCTTTCTGAGGTGTGGTGCGCACGAAAAGCGTACCGTGGGGAGACAGCTGCGCGCGCCGGCTGGCCTGGCAACTGAAGGGGTGGAAGGGTGACTGGTGAAAACGATCTGGCGTTTGCAGATCAATCCATCAGCACACAGGCGGGTGCGCCATGCAGGTCTGGAGCCAGCCCTGGGTGACTGCAAAGAGCCGCGCCGCCTCGCGCGAGGCAAAGGCTTTGTCGAAACGGAACACGCGGCAGTAGCTGCCGTTGCCTGCGGCGCGCTGGACCGAGAAGGAGGCGCGAAAGCCGCCGCAGTCGGTGGGGTGTGTCGCGGGCGAAACGACGTACTGGCCCATGGAGATGGCGTTATTTGAAATCTGTTGCATTCGGGAACGCAGACCTGCACAGGTTTGCGCGAGCATCGATGGACTCGGTGGGCTGCAGCTCTTCAGACCCACTGGGCGACAAGCGTCGCCAAAGGCGTCCCGCCTGGGACGTTGAAATCGCGTGGAGGCAGGGGTTGCGATGACAGCTCGCGTCGTGAGCGGTAACTGCAACAAGCCGAATTATGCTCCATGAGTTATTTAATATCAAATCAATATTATCTTTAGTTTTATTTTGCCACTGGGAAGGCCCTTGCCAGCGGTACGAGCGCCGGGGCAATGGCGCCATGGAGCAGGCTATGGCTTGCTCAGCTCAGGGGCTCGCGGAGTGGCGCGCAGCCTCCGAGTTTCGGCTGCGATCATGCGCATCGAGACGTCAACCTGCGATGGCATGATGCGCGCATGAAAGACCTGAACGCCAGCAGCAGCACCTGGGCCGACACGTTACCCAGCCAATGGGGCCCCGAGTTGGCCCACACGGAAATTGAAGTTCCTTTGGGCCGATCGCTGCAAGACCCGCCGCCATCGCTGGCAAGCAGGGCGGCTCTTGCGCCGGAACGCCTTTCGCTGTGGGGCTGGATGCGCGAGGGATTGCGTGCGGCCTTGTTCCTTGCGCCGCGCACGGGGGCCGCAGCGCCTACGCCCTGGCAATTGCTGGTGCTGTCGCTGATCAGCGCGGCGCTGCTGGTGGGGGCCGCACGGTGGCAGGTAGTGGGCCCTGCGCAGTTCAGCCTGCGGGGTTGGCTTGCACCCATGTGGAGCGGCCTGGTGCTGCTGTGGCTGGCATGGTGGGCCATGGCGCCCGCACAGCGAGCGCCGGCCCTGGCGGACGAGCCTCGGGCGCCCAGCCCTTCCGGCGGATTGACGGCCTGGTATGTGCTGTCAGTGTGGGCCCCTCTGGGGCCCTTGCTGGTGCTGTACGTGTTGATGGGGATGGCAGTTCACCAGCCGGAGTGGTGGAGCGGCGCGGTGGCCAGCATCGTTTTCTGGGTTGCTTATGGCGTGCTCACTGTGTGGGTGCTGGCCGCCCTGGTGGTTGTGAGTGCACGCTTCATCCGCTCCCGTGTGCGAACCGCGGTGTTTGGACTGGCGATGGCCGCAGTGGTGGGCGTGGGGATGTGGCAGTTTCAGGACCAGCCCTGGGAGGAGGATGCCCAGGCGCTGGCGGATGCCTCTGCGCAGTCTGCCGACGGTGCACCGCCTCCCGAACCTGCACACCTGGCACTGTCACAGGGCCTGTTTGAAGACCAGCAGCTGCTGTGGCAACAGCAGGTGGAGGCCTTGGCGCCAGAGCGCCCTGGCGTGACAGATGTCTACGGGCTGGTGTTTGCCCCCTATGCGGATGAAAACGTGTTCCGCCGCGAAAGCAGCATGGTCAGCGCGCTGCTGCAGGAGCGGTTTGACGCCCAGGGGCGGGTGCTGCACCTGCTCAACCATGCGGACACTGCGAAGACCCACCCGTGGGCAACGCCCGAGAACCTGCAGCGCGCCATTGCAGCCCTGGCTGCACGCATGGACCGTGAGCACGATGTGCTGGTGATCTACATGACCTCGCACGGCGCGCGCAACCATGAGCTGGCGGCGTCGCATTGGCCGCTGGAGGTGCCGCCGGTGACACCCGAGATGCTGCGCGCGGCGCTGGACCAGGCGGGTATCCGCAACCGTGTGATCGCGGTGTCTGCATGCTTTTCCGGGGGCTGGATCGAACCGCTGGCTACGGACAGCACCCTGATCATGACAGCGGCCGATGCCACCCACACCTCGTATGGCTGCGGCAGGTTGTCGGAGCTGACCTTTTTTGGCCGCGCGGTGTTCCATGAGCAACTGCGCCAGACCCATTCTTTTACCGAGGCATTTGCCAGATCCAGCAGCGCGAGGTCGAGGCCGGAAAAGCCGATGGCTTCTCGAACCCGCAGATCCGCGTGGGCCCGCAGATCACCCCTGTGTTACACGCCATGGAGCAACGGCTGCAGGCGCTGGCGACCAACGCCACCAACGAAATCCCCGCCGTGGCAGCGGACACGGCAGAACCGGCGCTGTCGCCGGCTGCGGCGACCCCGCCCGCTGCCACCCCCGCTGCGCGGCCCTGAAGGTTGGCCTTGAACCGGCGATAACACCCCACAGACCGCCAGCCCGTTTGCTTTGCGCTAAGGTCCAATCATGAACCTGTCTTTTTTGCGCCTTGGCTGGCGCACCCTGGCCCGGGACCTGCGTGCGGGCGAGTTGCGCCTGCTGATCGTGGCCGTCACCCTGGCCGTGGCCGCGCTCACGTCGGTGGGGTTTTTTGCGGATCGTCTGCAAGGCGGTCTGCAGCGCGATGCCCTGCAGCTACTGGGGGGCGATGCGGTGGTGGCCAGCGACAACCCGACGCCAGCCGCTTTTGTGGAGCGCGCCAAGGCGCTCGGGCTCCAGTCGGTGACCACGCTGGGCTTTCCGACCATGGGCCGCGCGAGCGATGCGCAGGGTGGCGCCAGCAAGCTGGTGGCGCTCAAAAGTGTGCAGCCGGGCTACCCGCTGCGCGGCAGCCTCACGGTGGCAGATGCCCCTGGCGCGCTGGAGCAGCCGACGCGCGACATCCCGGCGCCCGGCGAAGTGTGGGTGGATGCGCCGCTGCTCGAATCGCTCAACCTCGCCATGCGCGACAAGCTGTTGCTGGGCGATGCACAGCTGCGCATTGCGCGCATCATCGTCATCGAGCCGGACCGGGGCGCGGGCTTCATGAGCTTTGCGCCGCGGGTGATGGTCAACGAACGTGACCTGCCCGCCACGGGCCTGGTGCAGCCCGCCAGCCGCCTGACGTATCGCTTTGCCGTCATCGGCCCGGCACCTGCGATCCAGGCGTTCAACGAGTGGGCAGTGACCGAAGCCAAAAAGCCCGAAGTGCATGGCGTGCGCGTGGAGTCGCTGGAAAGCGGCCGCCCTGAAATGCGCCAGACCCTCGACCGTGCCCAGAAATTCCTGAGCCTGGTGGCGCTGCTGGCTGCGTTGCTCTCGGCCGTCGCCGTGGCGCTGGCCGCGCGCGGGTTTGCGGCGGAGCACCTTGATGCCTCGGCCATGTTGCGCGTGCTGGGGCAGAGCCAGCGCACCATTGCGGGGGCCTACACCACCGAGTTCGCGCTCATTGGCCTGTTTGCCAGCTCGCTGGGTGTTGCGCTGGGCTACGTGGTGCACTACGCCTTCGTGCTGCTGCTGGCGGGCCTGGTGGAGTCGGCCCTGCCGCCGCCCAGCCTGTGGCCGGTGGTGTTTGGCCTGGGCATGGGGCTCACGCTGTTGTTGGCGTTTGGCCTGCCGCCGGTGCTGCAACTGGCTCAGGTGCCGCCGCTGCGGGTGATCCGGCGCGATGTGGGCGGGCTCAAGCCTGCCTCTCTGGCGGTGCTGGGAGTCGGCATAGCGGGCTTTGCGGCGCTGTTGCTGGCAGTCAGCAGCGACATCAAGCTGGGGCTGATTGCTGTCGGCGGCTTCGCGGGCGCGGTGGCGCTGTTTGCGGGGTTGTCTTGGGTGGCAGTCAAGCTGTTGCGCAAGAGTGTGAATGAGGCCACGGCCCCGCGCTGGCTGGTGCTGGCCACACGGCAGATCTCTGCACGCCCGGCCTATGCCGTGGTGCAGGTCAGCAGCCTCGCCGTGGGCTTGCTGGCCCTGGTGCTGCTGGTGCTGCTGCGCACTGACCTCATCAGCAGCTGGCGCAAGGCGACGCCGCCCGACGCGCCCAACCGCTTTGTCATTAACGTGATGCCGGACCAGTCCGAAGCGTTTCAGCAGACGCTCAAGGACAGTGGTGTGGCGCGTTACGACTGGTACCCCATGATCCGGGGGCGCCTGGTGGCCGTGAACGGCAAGCCGGTGGGCCCCGACAACTACACCGACGACCGCGCCAAGCGCCTGGTGGACCGTGAATTCAACCTCTCCAACGCCGTGGAGGCGCCGCCGCACAACCAGGTGGTGGCCGGACGCTGGACGCCGGGTGAGGAGGGCGCCATCAGCGTGGAAGAAGGTATTGCCCAAACTTTGGGCCTGCAGTTGGGGGACCGCTTGCAGTTCGATATGGGCGGTGTACAGGACGAGGCCCGCATCACCAGCCTCCGCAAGGTGGACTGGGGCTCCATGCGAGCCAACTTCTTTGTGATGTACCCGGTGGCAGAGGTCAAGGACGTTCCGGTGACCTACCTGGCCGCCTACCGCGCCCCCGAAACCCACGGTTTCGACAACGCACTGGTACGCCAGTTTCCCAACATCACCAATGTGGACATGGGCGCCACCATTGCCCAGGTACAGCGGGTGCTGGAGCAGGTGATCCGGGCGGTGGAGTTTCTGTTTGCCTTCACGCTCGCGGCCGGGCTGGTGGTGCTGTTTGCCGCCGTCACCGCCACCCGCGAGGAGCGCGCACGGGAGTACGCCATCATGCGGGCCGTAGGTGCCCGGGCCAGCCTGCTGCGCCAGGTGCAGCGTGCCGAACTGGTGGGCGTGGGTCTTCTGGCGGGCTTTCTGGCCAGTGCCGTGGCCGTGGGCGTGGGCTGGGCACTGGCCCGCTACGTTTTTGACTTCACCTGGACGGCTGCTCCCTGGGTGCCGCTGGCGGGGGCACTGGCAGGGGCGGTGCTGGCGTTGGCTGCGGGCTGGTGGGGCCTGCGTGAGGTGCTGCTGCGCCCCGTGGTGGATACGCTGAGGCGCGCCGCTGAATAACGCGCTGGCACACAGGTCCAGTGCACTGCCTGGACAGGCGGTGGGTCTCATGGGGCGGCTTTTGCCGCCCTCGGTGGCAGAGCACGTTCTTTGGATGTTTAGCCGGCCCGCCGTCCAGACAATGCCTGGCCGACCACACAACGCCCGCACGCGGAGCAAGGGGTTGCGGAACGTTGCCCCCTAGGGCTGATATTTGCGCAAAACGGGCAATAGCGCCGGTTGAATATACGCTGTTAGCTATCAAATAAATAGCGAATGCGTGCCAATGCGCTGACTGCGTTTACCGCATTTTTGCCGCTCCGGGCCTAAAAAATCGCTTTTTGGGCCACCGGTGCGACAATAGAGGGCTAAATGACAAGTTCCTTTTCCAATCTATCGCTGGCTGAGCCGCTGGCGCGCGCCGTAGCTGAAATGGGCTACGAGTCCATGACGCCCATCCAGGCGCAGGCCATCCCGGTGGTGCTCACCGGCCAAGACGTGATGGGCGCCGCCCAGACCGGCACCGGCAAAACGGCTGCCTTCTCGCTGCCCCTGCTGCAGCGTCTGCTCAAGCACGAGAACAGCTCTACATCCCCTGCGCGCCATCCCGTGCGCGCCCTGGTGCTGCTGCCCACCCGCGAGCTGGCGGACCAGGTGGCCCAGCAGATCGCCCTGTACGCCAAGCACACCAAGCTGCGCAGCACCGTGGTGTTTGGCGGCATGGACATGAAGCCCCAGACCATCGAACTGAAAAAGGGCGTCGAGGTGCTGGTGGCCACCCCCGGCCGCCTGCTGGACCATATTGAAGCCAAGAACGCGGTGCTCAACCAGGTCGAGTACGTGGTGCTCGACGAGGCCGACCGCATGCTGGACATCGGCTTCCTGCCCGATCTGCAGCGCATCCTGAGCTACCTGCCCAAGCAGCGCACCACGCTGCTGTTCAGCGCCACCTTCTCGCCCGAGATCAAGCGCTTGGCTGGCAGTTACCTGCAAAACCCCATCACCATCGAGGTGGCGCGCCCGAACGAAACGGCCTCCACCGTGGAACAGCGCTTCTACAGCGCTAACGACGATGACAAGCGCCGCGCCATCCACCAGGTGCTCAAGACCCGTGGCATCAAGCAGGCGTTCATTTTCGTGAACAGCAAGCTCGGCTGCGCCCGTTTGGCGCGCAGCCTGGAGCGCGAGGGCCTCAAGACCGCCGCGCTGCATGGCGACAAGAGCCAGGACGAGCGTCTGAAGGCGCTGGAAGCCTTCAAGAAGGGCGAAGTCGATCTGCTGGTCTGTACCGATGTGGCCGCGCGCGGCCTCGACATCAAGGACGTGCCTGCGGTGTTCAACTTCGACGTGCCGTTCAACGCCGAAGACTATGTGCACCGCATCGGCCGCACGGGCCGTGCGGGCGCGTCGGGTTTGGCCGTCACGCTGGTGTCGGGCAGCGATGCCCGCCTGGTGGCCGACATCGAGAAGCTGATCAAGAAGAAGATCGATCTCGAAGCCATCGAGTACGAAGAAGACCGCCCTCGCGGCCGCATCAATGACGGCCGCCGCGCATGGCGCGAATCGGGCGAGGCCGGAGACCCGCGCGACGTGATTCCCGCCGCCGTGCGCGAACGCAACGAGCGCCGCGAGCCGCGTGAACACCACCGGGGATTCCGCCCAGCGGTCGCATCGCGTGACCCCTTCTTTGAAAAGCCTTACGAACCCAGCAATGCGGATACCGCCCCCGCCTGGGAGGCCGCAGCCAAGTCGCCCGCGCGCAGCAGCATTTCGGCCAATATCAAACCCAAGCGCAAAGTGGCCGCCTTGTTCAAGGCTGTGCAGCCGGAAACCTCCACGCAATAAGCGCAAGCGCTCTCTTTGCGCTGACTGCCGTGTTGACTCTCCCGGGTTTGTTTTCCGCCCGGGCCTCTCATCTCCCTAGCGCCTGCTCTCTCTAGCCCGGCTGCTGCGCCTGTTCGCAGTGCACCTGCAGCAGCTCGCGGTCAGCCAGCGTCTTGCCAAAACGCACGGCGCTCAGGCAGCCTCCCCACACACAGCCGGTGTCCAGGCCCAGCAGGTCGCTGCGGTTGAGCCAGCCCAGCGTGGACCAGTGGCCAAAGGCCATCAAAGTGCCAGCAGTGCGCCGGCCCGGCACGTCAAACCAGGGCATCAGGCCCTCCGGGGCCGCGCTGGCGCTCTCGGTGCTTTCAAAATCCATCACCCCACCCGATGAGCAAAAGCGCATGCGCGTCAATGCGTTGACGATCACACGCAGCCGGTCCGTGCCGGTGAGTGCGTCATCCCAGTGATCGGGCGTGTTGCCGTACATGGCGTGCAGAAAGGCGGGCAAATCCGGGCTGCGCAGCACATCCTGCACCTCCTGCGCGCGTGCCAGCGTGTCTGCGGTGCTCCAGGCAGGGACCACGCCCGCATGCACCATCAGCAGGGTCTGACCGGAATGCTCGTGGGACCGCGCCAAGGGTTGATGACGCAGCCATTCGAGCAAAGCGCTGCGGTCCGGGGCGTCGAGCACCGAGGCCAAGGTATCGCGGCGCGACGGCTTGCGTGCGCCATGTGCAGCAGCGAGCAAGTGCAGGTCGTGGTTCCCCAGCAGGCAGCGGATGGCATCCCCCTGCTGCATGCAGCGGCGCAACACTGCAGCGGAGTCGGGGCCGCGGTTGACGAGGTCCCCGAGCAGGTACACCGTGTCCCGGCTGGCAGAAAAGCCGATGGTGTCCAGCAGGCGCCCCAGAGCGCCGTCGCAGCCCTGGATGTCGCCGATACAGTAAATAGCCATGATGGTCTGGGGTCGTAAAGGGTGTGGAGTGAAGCCTTGATTTTCTGCTGAGGCGCAATGGGCTTCGCGCGAGGCTTTTCACGTGGAGCACTGCCCCTCGCTGCGCAGTGGGTGTTGGGGAGCGTGGGTTGCCTGGATGGGCGCAGGCGTGTCTGCTAACCCAGGGTGTGCCAGCATATTCAGACCCTTGCCCGAGGGAGATAGTGCACGCCATTACATCGCAGCCGCATTTTGATGGCAGAAGCTGTGCATTTATCTGCCGTAGACGAATAGAGGATGTGTATGGGCTGGATATTTCAAGCGCTGGGGGTGTAGGCCAGCGCATTGACCTGTATTGGTGCAGATCTGAAATGCTCTTTGAAGTTTTTACGGGGCTTTGCGCCAGGAGATAGCTTTCTGATGAATATGCAGGCCACATTTCTGTGGTTTCTTAATGCAGAATTTTTACCGCGGCATGTGGCATGCCTTCTGTTATTCATATAATCGACAAGTCTCCAACCCTAATTCCTTATTCAGACACCATGACCAGCTACAAAGAACTTTTGAAGCAGCGTGAAGCCCTTGAGCAGCAAATCAGCGAAGCCCGTCGCCGGGAATTGGCGGATGCTGTATCCCAAGTTCGCTCTCTGGTGGCCGAATATGGTTTGACTGCCCAGGACGTGTTTCCAGCCGGCAAGGCCGCTGGCAAGACCGGCCGCAGCTCCACGGCGGGCACCAAGGTGGCTCCCAAGTACCGCGACCCAGCCACCGGCCAGACATGGACGGGCCGTGGCAAGGCGCCCAAGTGGATTCAGAACGAAAACCGCGAAAAGTTCGCCATCTGAGAATCTGCACCCCCTGTGCCCAAAAATAGCCCGCTACTGCGGGCTATTTTTTTGGCGTGGCATGGTTGGAGGTTTTGGGGCACAGCTATCGCGTCCCTTCCGGCATCTGGAGTACCGGTGCATCCCATCGCCGCCAAAATCCGCATGCTGCACCTATTGGGGGGTTATCGCGATGCAGGCCGCGCAGGCCTCTAGCCGACCATCGTGCCAAATAAGTGTCGGCGTGTTGTCGGCACTCGGGCCGTGGGTGGTCAATCCGCAGCATATTGCTGCGCCATCTCCCGCAGTACCTGCGCGGTAAATGCATCGGCCGGGAAAAACGATTCCACGGCCAGTTCCTGCAAGGTCACATCCACCGGGGTGCCGAATATGGTCGTGGTGCTGATGAGGGACAACATGCCATGCACGCTTTCAAAACAAAACGGCATCACGACTCCCAACATTTCTCCGGCCATGACGAGCGGGGGCGATTCCTCGGGTGCGGGATATTCGAGCAGTTCTGCCTGTAGGGCCAGCAAGGCGGGGTCGGCCGTGGCATGAATCTGCTGGCGCAGGCGCTCGAAGAGGTGGTGGCGCCATTGCGCCAGATTGGCGATGCGTGAGGCCAGTCCGTCCGGGTGCAGGCTCAGGCGAAATACGTTGACTGGGGGCGCGAGCAGTTCGGGGCTGACATGTGCAGCCAGCAGGGCTTGTGCAGCGCGGTTAGCGGCCACCACGTTCCAGCAGCGGTCCAGTGCGATGGCGGGGCAGGGTTCGTGGCCCTTGAGGACCAATTCCACCGCCTGACGCGCGGCGGCCAGTGCCGGGTCGTCCAGCGCGCGCTCGCGGTACATGGGGGCGTAGCCAGCCGCCACCAGCAGTGTGTTGCGCTCGCGCAGCGGGATGGCCAGGCGCTCGCACAGGCGCAGCACCATGTCGCGACTGGGGTTGGTGCGGCCGGTCTCCATGAAGCTCACGTGCCGCGTGGAGATGTCCGCCTCGTCGGCCAGCTCCAGCTGGCTCAGGTGCCGCTGCTGGCGCCAGGTGCGCAGGTGGTCCCCAAAACTGGCGGGCCCAGGGGTTACAGCGC
>ERZ778022.5115-NODE-5115-length-10860-cov-35.186858_pt1 | contig 10860 bp, 8 predicted proteins | sample MGYA00375752_ERZ778022 | MGnify/ENA primary metagenome ERZ778022 (study PRJEB29350, sample SAMN05389826) | bioreactor metagenome | isolation source: Thiocyanate bioreactor | place: South Africa: University of Cape Town | collected 2014-04-04 ...
GTCGATCGGCAGGATGGCGTTCTTGTCCTCGATGAAATCGCCGAGGTGCGAATCCTCCTCGTCGCCGATCGGCGTTTCGAGGCTGATCGGCTCCTTGGCGATCTTCATCACCTTGCGCACCTTCTCCAGCGGCATGGAGAGGCGCTCGGCCATCTCCTCGGGCGTCGGCTCGCGGCCCTGCTCGTGGAGGAACTGGCGACTGGTGCGCACAAGCTTGTTGATCGTCTCGATCATGTGGACCGGGATGCGGATGGTCCGCGCCTGATCCGCGATCGAGCGGGTGATCGCCTGCCGGATCCACCATGTCGCGTAGGTGCTGAACTTGTAGCCGCGGCGGTACTCGAATTTATCGACCGCCTTCATGAGGCCGATATTGCCCTCCTGGATGAGATCCAGGAATTGCAGGCCGCGGTTGGTGTATTTCTTGGCGATGGAGATGACGAGGCGCAGGTTCGCTTCCACCATCTCCTTCTTGGCGATACGGGCCTCGCGCTCGCCTTTCTGCACCATGTTAACGATGCGGCGAAACTCGGGGAGCGAGGTGCCGGTGGCCTGGGCGATCTCGCCCACCTCGCTACGGATGCGCTCGACAGGCTCGGCCTCGGCGGCGGCGAAAGCGGCCCATTTCTTGTCGATCTTGGCGACGCGATCCAGCCAGCCGTCATCCAGCTCCTGCCCGACATAATGGTCCAGAAAGTCCTTGCGCGGCACCTTATGGCGCTCGGCGAGGCGCAGCATCTGGCCACCCAGCGTGGTGAGCCGGCGGTTGAAGGCGTAAAGCTGGTCGACGAGATATTCGATCTTCTGCTGGTGGAACTGCACGCTCTCCACTTCGGCGGTCAGCTCCTCGCGCAGCTTCTGATAGCTCGCTTCGTCCTTGGCGGGCAGTTCCTCACCATTGCCGAGCGCGACCAGCCGGGCCTGCTGGAGCTTGCCGAACTTGCCGTAAAGCTCGGTGATGCGGGCGAATTTGAGCAGCGCGTCCGGCTTGAGCAATTCCTCCATCGCGGCGAGCGAAAGCGTGTTGTCCTCGTCGTCGTCCTCTTCCTGACGGGGCGTGCGGCGCTCCACCATCGAGTCCTCGTCGTCACCATCGGCGTCCGGCTCGTCCTTGACGTCGTCCTCGTCCTTGAACGAGGGGCCGGCCGTCTTCTCGGAGATTTCGCCGTCGTCATCCTCGCCATCCTCGGAGAGGCTCTCGGGTGCAGGATCCTTGGAGAGCATGGCGTCGAGGTCGAGAATCTCGCGAAGCTGCATCTCGCCATTGTTGAGCGCGCTCGACCATTCGATGATCGCGTTGAAGGTGGTCGGGCTCTCGCACAGGCCGAGGATCATGGTGTCGCGGCCGGCCTCAATGCGCTTGGCGATGGCGATCTCGCCTTCGCGGCTGAGCAACTCCACCGCGCCCATCTCGCGCAGATACATGCGCACCGGATCGTCCGTGCGATCGACCGTCTCGCGCTTCTTCTCGGCGACATTGCCGTCATCCTCGTCGGCATGGCTGTCGATCGCCTCGACCTCGGCGTCGTCCTTCTCCTCGCCGTCCTCGCCATGCTCCTCGTTTTCGACGATGTTGACGCCCATGTCGTTGAGCGCGGCCATCACATCCTCGATCTGCTCGGAGGACATCTGGTCCTGCGGCAGGGCGCTGTTCAGCTCGTCATAGGTGATGTAGCCGCGCTTCTTGGCGCGGGCGATCAGCTTCTTGACCGACGCCTCGTTGAGGTCGAGCAGCGGCGCATCGCCGCTTTCGTCCGTATGTGTCTCGCCCTGATTGCCCTTGCTCGCCATGAGTCGCCTTACTCCGCGCCGGAACTGCCAAGCAGCCCGGCCAATTGTTCCGTTCAATCCTGGGGTTGGGCCAATTCCGCGACCCGCGACGCCAGATCCGCCTTCAACTTCCGCAACGACTGCTGCCGGGCGTAACCGGCTTCGTCCAGAGTCTCCGCCATTGCCCTCGTCACCGCGGCCAGTTCGGCCTCGATCCGAGGGATCGCCACGATCACCGCGATTGCCTCGGCCAGATCGCGCTGTGCGCGCCGCCGATCGGCCTCGGCCCTGGTGAAGGTGAAGTGCAAGGCATCGGCCCGGAGCAACCCCTTCGCCATATTATACAGATCACGCTCGCCCAATATGGTAAGGAGGGCCTCTGTTTCAACCGTTTCTTCGCGGTCGCAGGTGGCGAGCAGCGCGTCGAGCAATCGGGCGAGATGCGAGTCGGCCGGACGGAGGCTCGCCAGCGCCTCGCGGTGGACCAGAATCTCCCCCGGAAAGCGCAGCAGCCCTGCCAGCACTGCGCGCAGCAGCAGCGTATCGCCGCCGCCTTCACGGATTGCATGGGCCTCCGGTCCGGCGAGTGGGGGAGGGGGCGCCCAGCGACCACCCTTCGCACCGGCGCCGCGCCGGGGCTGGGAGGCGGGCCGGCGCTCCTGCGGAGCACGAGGCGCGAAGAACAGCGCGTCGAACCGCTCCCGGAACAGCCGGGCATAGAGCGCGCGGATATCACCGTCCGCGATAGTGGCGGTGAGCGCGGCGAGGCGCTGCTTGAGGCCGGCGCGTGCCTCCGGCGTGGCGAGCGGCGCGGCCTCCAACTCGCTTTGCCAGAGCAGGTCGGCGAGCGGGATAGCGGCGGCGAGCACGGTCTCGAACGCCTGCACCCCGGTGGCGCGGATCAGATCGTCCGGGTCCTGCCCTGCCGGTAGCGCGGCGAAGGCGAGGCTGTGGCCGGGCTTGAGCAGCGGCAGCGCGCGGTGGGCGGCGCGCAGGGCGGCGCGCTGGCCGGCACTGTCGCCATCGAAGCAGAGGACCGGCGTTTCCACCATCGTCCACAGCTTCTCGATCTGGTGTTCGGTCAGCGCTGTGCCCAGTGGAGCGACCGCCTCGGCGATGCCGGCCTGCGCGATGGCGATGGCGTCCATATAGCCCTCGACCACGATCACGCGGTTCGCCTTGCGCGCGGCGGGGGCGGCCTTGTCGAGATTGTAGAGCGTGCGGCCCTTGTCGAACAGCGGGGTTTCCGGCGAGTTCAGATATTTGGGCTCGCCCGCGCCCAATATGCGTCCCCCGAATGCGATGACCCGCCCGCGCTGGTCGCGGATCGGGATCATCAGCCGGCCCCGGAAGCGGTCGTAGCTCTCGCGGTTAGCCTCCTCGGGCTGGACCAGCATGCCGGATTCGACCAGCATCGCCTCCGGAAACGTCTTGAGTGCGGCCTTGAGTTTGCCCCGGCTGTCCGGCGCGAAACCGAGGCCGAAGGCGCGGCGGGTCGCGTCGGTGAGGCCGCGCTTTTGCAGATAGGCGCGCGCTTCCGCCCCCTCCAGTCCATCCAGTTGCTCGACGAACCAGTTCTGCGCGGCTGTGGTCACATCGTGCAGCGAGCGAGCGGTTTCGGCGCGTTTTGCCGCGCGTGGATCGGGCGCGGGCAGTTCCAGCCCGGCGGCCTCTGCCAGTTCCTTCACCGCTTCCATGAACGGCAGGCCGCGCTGGTCGGTCATCCAGCGGATCGCATCGCCATGCGCCCCGCAGCCGAAGCAGTGGTAGAAGCCCTTCTCGTCGTTGATTGTGAAGCTGGGCGTCTTCTCGTGGTGGAACGGGCAGCACGCTTTATATTCGCGCCCGGCCTTCTGGACCTTGATGGTCTTGCCGATCAGCGTCGAAAGCGTGGTGCGCGCGCGCAGCTCGTCGAGGAATTGCGGGGTGAGGCTCATTGGGAAAGCCCCTCCCTTCCAAAGGAGGGGGTGGGGTGGGTGTTCCAGCTGCGCTCGGGCAACGCAACGGCGCGCGCGTGGATGATCTCGACGATTCCGTCGATCTGACTCATCACATCTGCATTACTGAAGCGCAGCACGGTATATCCCAGACGGTTCAGAGCGGCATCGCGCGCACGATCTTGCTCATGCACATGGGTATCACCGTCGACTTCCACCACAAGGCCGTTCCATGGGCAGAGAAAGTCGACGATATATGGCAGGACCACGGCTTGTCGGCGAAATTTGAAGCCAAGCTGGGAAGCGCGCAGCCTCGACCACAGGCGGCGTTCCGGTTCGGGTGCGTCATTCCGCATGGACCGTGCTTTTTCGCCCAGTCTTGCGTCGATGCGCTGCGCCATTCACCCACCCCAACCCCTCCCTTGGAAGGGAGGGGCTTCCTGCCTCATCCCAAAGCCGCCTTCACGAGGCCGCTGGCCTTGCTCATATCCAGCGTGGTGCCGTGACGCTCCTTGAGCAGGGCCATAACCTTGCCCATGTCCTTGACCGAGGTAGCGCCGACCTCGGCCTTGATCGCCGCGATCGCGGCGGTGGTCTCCGCCTCGCTCATCTGAGCGGGAAGGAAGCTTTCGATCACCGCCAGCTCGCCTTTCTCCTGGTCGGCCAGCTCGGTGCGGCCGGCCTGCTCGAATACGGCAATCGACTCGCGGCGTTGCTTGGCCATCTTCTGGAGAACGTCGACGACGATGGTGTCGTCATCCGGTACACTGGTCGCGGTGCGCAGCTCGATATCGCGGTCCTTGAGCTTGGCGAGGATCAGGCGGACGGCCGCCAGGCGCGGCTTGTTGCCACCCTTCATCGACTCGATCTGAGCAGCCTTGAGTGTGTCGCGAATCACCGCGCAGCCTCCATGTTGTCCGGCAGGAAAGGACCACGGATAGCGTGTTTCGCAATTTTTTAATAGATTGACCGTGCAGGTACGAAGACCTAGTGACCCGGCCGTTTAGCCTGCACAACGGCGCGGGCCAAATCGTGAAAAATCGAAGGATCAGAAGCCATGGCGAACGCCAAATACCCCACCGTGCCCAAAGCAGCGACGGGGGTGTTGGTTCTCGCGGACGGCACGGTGATCTTCGGCCGCGGCTTCGGCGCGGTGGGTGAGGCGGTAGGCGAATTGTGCTTCCACACCGCCATGACCGGCTATCAGGAAATCATGACCGACCCGAGCTTCGCCGGGCAGATCATCACCTTCACCTTCCCGCATATCGGCAATGTCGGCACCAATGCCGAGGATGTCGAGGCGAGCGCCGCGCATGCGCTCGGTTGCGTGGTGCGAGAGGACGTGACCGCGCCCAGCAACTTCCGCAATGCCAAGCCTTTCGACCAGTGGCTGCGGGACAACGGCCGTATCGGTCTGGCCGGCGTGGATACCCGCGCGCTGACCCGCCGCATGCGCACGGCCGGCGCGCCCAACGCGGTGATCGCGCACGATCCCGAGGGCAAGTTCGACCTGAAGGCATTGCACGAGAAGGCGAAAAACTGGCCGGGACTGGAGGGCATGGACCTCGCCATTGAAGTCACCGGTGCACAGCGTGACTGGACCGGCGGGCCGTGGACGCTCGGCACGGGCTATGCGGCGGCCGGAGATGGCGAGAAGCCGCATGTCGTGGCGATCGACTATGGCGCCAAGGACAATATCTTTCGCAATCTGGTGAAGGCCGGCGCGCACGTGACGGTGCTGCCCGCCACCGCCAGCTATGAGGAGATCGTGGCGCTCAAGCCCGCCGGCGTGTTCCTCTCCAACGGCCCCGGCGATCCGGCGGCGACGGCGGTCTATGCGGTGCCGATGATCCGCAAGCTGCTGGAGGCGAACATGCCGATCTTCGGCATTTGTCTGGGTCACCAGTTGCTCGGCCTCGCGGCCGGTGCGCGGACCATCAAGATGCGGCAGGGCCATCGCGGTGCCAACCATCCGGTCAAGCGGCTGGAGGACGGCGTGGTGGAGATCACCAGCATGAACCACGGCTTCGCGGTCGATAAGGATACGCTGCCAGCCAATGTGGTCGAGACGCATGTGAGCCTGTTCGACGGCTCCAACTGCGGTATCGCCTTTACCGATAAGCCGGTGTTCGCCGTGCAATATCACCCTGAGGCCTCGCCGGGACCGCAAGACAGCTTCTATCTGTTCAAGCGGTTCGTGGAGGGGCTTAAATGATTGCCACGGCTCTTCTGGGGGCGAGCTTACCGATCGATGCCGGGCAGTTGCAGCGACAGCTCGATTTCATGGTCGCGTCCTGCCGGGCTGAGCGGGTGGTGCATCTGATCGCACACGGCACGCGCGAGGTGGAAATGCGGATGGTCCGGCCAGAGGCGCTGCCGACCGTCAGTGAAAATGCTGCTCTCCAATGCGCGCTGGGAAAAGTGCGGGAGCGCTCTGATTTGCAACTCGGTTTTACCGGGAACGAGACTCGGAAAAAATAATGCCCAAAAGAACTGACATCTCTTCCATCCTTATCGTCGGCGCGGGGCCGATCATCATCGGCCAGGCGTGCGAGTTCGATTATTCGGGCACGCAGGCCTGCAAGGCGCTGAAGGAGGAGGGCTACCGGATCATTCTGGTCAACTCCAACCCGGCGACGATCATGACCGATCCCGAGCTGGCGGACGCGACCTATGTCGAGCCGATCACGCCCGAGATTGTGGCCAAGATCATCGAGAAGGAGCGGCCGGACGCGATCCTGCCGACGATGGGCGGCCAAACCGCGCTCAACACCGCACTGGCGCTGTTCAACGACGGCACGCTGGCGAAATATGGCGTCCAGATGATCGGCGCCGATGCCGAGGCTATCGACAAGGCCGAGGACCGGCTGAAGTTCCGCGACGCGATGGACAGGATCGGGCTGGAGAGCGCGCGCTCGCGGATCGCGCACAGCCTTGAGGATGCCATTGCCGCGCTGGAGTTCACCGGCCTGCCCGCGATCATCCGCCCCAGCTTCACGCTCGGCGGCACCGGCGGCGGCGTCGCCTATAATCGCGAGGAGTTCGTCCAGATCGTCACCGCCGGTCTCGATGCCTCGCCGACCACCGAGGTGCTGATCGAGGAATCGCTGCTCGGTTGGAAGGAATATGAGATGGAGGTGATCCGCGACCGCGCGGACAACTGCATCATCATCTGTTCCATCGAGAATGTGGACCCGATGGGTGTCCACACTGGCGACTCGATCACCGTCGCGCCGGCACTGACGCTGACCGACAAGGAATATCAGGTCATGCGCAACGCCAGCATCGCGGTGCTGCGTGAAATCGGCGTGGAAACAGGCGGTTCCAACGTGCAGTTTGCGGTCAATCCTAAGGATGGCCGCCTGATCGTCATCGAGATGAACCCTCGTGTCTCGCGCTCTTCGGCGCTGGCTTCCAAGGCGACGGGGTTCCCCATCGCCAAGGTCGCCGCCAAGCTGGCGGTGGGCTATACGCTCGACGAGATCACCAACGACATCACTGGCGTAACGCCCGCGAGCTTCGAGCCGACCATCGACTATGTCGTCACCAAGATCCCGCGCTTCGCCTTCGAGAAGTTCAAGGGCGCGCAGGCGCTGCTTGGCACGGCGATGAAGTCTGTCGGTGAGGTGATGGCCATCGGCCGCAACATCCACGAATCCATGCAGAAGGCACTGCGCGGGCTGGAGACGGGGCTTTCAGGCTTCAACCAGGTCGATCGTCTGGTCGGCGCGAGCAAGGACGAGATTCTCGCCGCGCTCGGTCAGCCGACGCCGGACCGGCTGCTGGTCGCCGCGCAGGCGCTGCGCGAAGGGCTGAGCGTGGAGGAAATCCACGCCGTGTCCAAATTCGACCCGTGGTTCCTCGACAGGCTGGCGGAGATCGTCGCGGCCGAGCGCGGCGTGATGGAGAACGGCCTGCCGCGCGAGGCCGAGGAGATGCGGCACCTCAAGGCGATGGGCTTCTCCGACAAGCGGCTCGCCTGGCTCGCGCTGCAATCGGCCAATCTCAAGCCCACCATGGAGAGCGCCATCCGCCGCGGTTCCGGGCTGGTGCGGGACGCGGTTGTCGCCATGACCGGCGGTGTGACCGAGGATGAGGTGCGTGCGCTGCGCCACAAACTCGGCGTGCGCCCGGTGTTCAAGCGTATCGACACCTGCGCGGCCGAGTTCGAGGCTAGAACGCCTTATATGTATTCGACCTACGAGGCCCCGAGCTTCGGCGAGCCGGAGAACGAGGCATTCCCCTCCGACCGCAAGAAGATCGTCATCCTCGGCGGCGGCCCCAACCGCATCGGGCAGGGTATCGAGTTCGACTATTGCTGCTGCCATGCCTGCTTCGCGCTGGCGGACGCGGGCTATGAGACGATCATGATCAACTGCAATCCGGAGACGGTGAGCACCGACTATGACACGTCCGACCGGCTCTATTTTGAGCCGTTGACCGCCGAGGACGTGCTGGAGATCCTGCATGTCGAGCAGAGCAGGGGGCAGCTAGTCGGCGTTATCGTCCAGTTTGGTGGGCAGACGCCGCTCAAGCTTGCGCAGGCGCTGGAGGATGCGGGCATTCCCATCCTCGGCACCTCGCCGGATGCCATTGACCTCGCCGAGGACCGCGAGCGGTTCGCCGCGCTGATCGAGAAGCTGGGCCTGCTCCAGCCGGCCAACGGTATCGCTCGCTCGCGTGAGGAAGCGATCGCAGTGGCCAACCGCATCGGCTACCCGGTGTTGATGCGCCCCAGCTATGTGCTTGGCGGCCGGGCGATGGAGATCGTCGACGGGCAGGCGCAGCTTGAGGAATATATCGCCACGGCCGTGCAGGTCTCCGGCGACTCCCCGGTGCTGATCGACCAGTATCTGCGCGACGCCGTCGAGGTGGACGTGGATGCGCTGTGCGATGGCGAGGACGTGGTGGTGGCCGGCGTGCTCCAGCATATCGAGGAGGCCGGCGTCCACTCGGGCGACAGCGCCTGCTCGCTGCCGCCCTACAGCCTGCCCGAGAGCATCGTCACCGAAATCGAGCGGCAAGCAGACGTGCTGGCACGGGCGCTCTCCGTGCGCGGCCTCATGAATATCCAGTTCGCGGTGAAGGATGGGCGGGTCTACCTCATCGAGGTCAATCCGCGCGCCTCGCGCACGGTGCCGTTCGTCGCAAAGGCCATCGGCACGCCCATCGCCAAGATCGCCTCACGCGTGATGGCGGGCGAGAAGCTGGCCGCGCTGCCGAAGATCGACCGCAACGCCATCCGCCATATTGCTGTGAAGGAGGCGGTGTTCCCATTCAATCGCTTCCTCGGCGTCGATCCCGTGCTCTCGCCGGAGATGAAGTCCACCGGCGAAGTCATGGGAATCGATAGCGATTTCGCGACCGCCTTTGCTAAGTCGCAGCTCGGCGCCGGTATGGCGCTGCCGCTTGAAGGGACGGTGTTCGTCTCCGTCAAGGACAGCGACAAGAGCGTCATCCTGCCCGGCGTACGCAAGATCGCGCAGCTCGGCTTCCGTATCATCGCAACCGGCGGCACAGCGCGGTTCCTTGCCGACAATGGACTGGACGTGGAGACGGTGAACAAGGTGGCGCAGGGGCGCCCGCACATCGTCGACCGCATCACCGACGGCGGCGTGGACCTGATCTTCAATACCACGGAAGGCTGGCAGTCGCTCAAGGATAGCAAGGCGATCCGCTTGAGTGCCCTGCGCTTCAAGGTGCCGATCTTCACCACGGCGGCGGCGAGCCTCGCGACGGTGGACGCGATCGAGGCTCTGCGTGCACGTCCCCTTGAAGTGAAATCGCTCCAATCCTATTATAAGGCGTCGCAAGACTGATTATCCGATAAACAAATCAGTTACGGGCCGGCCGGAGGCTCCGGTGGGCAAAGGGAGTATGCGCTTCAGGCGCAGCTAGACGAGGAATTGGGGAGTCGAGATGGCGACCGTTGAGAAGATGCCGATGCTGGCTGTTGGCTATGACATGCTGACCGATCAGCTCCGCGCGCTTAAAGCCGAGCGTCCGACGATCGTAGACGCGATCGAGGAAGCGCGGGCGCATGGCGATCTTTCGGAAAATGCGGAATATCATGCGGCCAAGGAGCGTCAGGGTCAGGTGGAGGCATCCATTGCCGACATCGAGGACAAGCTCTCGCGTGCGCAGGTAATCGACCCCACGACCCTCTCTGGCGACAAGGTCGTGTTCGGCGCCACCGTCTCGCTCCTTGACGAGGATGACCAGCCGGTGCGCTACCAGATCGTCGGTCAGGCCGAGGCGGACGCCAAGGCTGGCCGGATCAGCTATTCCAGCCCGCTTGGTCGGGCCCTCATCGGCCGTCAGGTCGGCGATGAGGTGGAGGTGACAGTGCCTTCCGGCGACAAGTTCTACCTGATCGAGAAGATCGAGTTCGTCTGAGGACGAGCGCGGGAAGGGTTTCCATGGCTGTCACGCTGCCTCGGGGGCCGGCCACCAATGCGCTGGCCGCGATCACCCTGCTGGCCTTCCTGCCCGTGCAACTGCTTGGGCTTACCGACCAGGCGGCGCTGTTCGCCGGGTTTATTCCCGAGCGCGTCCATGCACTTGCCGCGCAGGGCGTGTCGCTCGGTGTGCCGTGGCTGCCGCTATGGCTGACTCCGCTCAGCGCGACGCTGGTCCATGCCGGTTGGATGCACATCGGCTTCAATCTCATCATGCTGATCTTCTGCGGCCGCTATGTCGAGCAGTTGCTGGGGCAGGGGCGCGTCGTGATCATCTACATTGTCGGCGCCTATGCGGCGGCGTTCGGCCAATGGGCGATGGGCGCCTTCTCCACCGATGTGCATGAGGGATTGATCCCGATGATTGGCGCCAGCGGGGCCATCTCGGCGCTGCTCGGCACCTATGCGCTCATTTACAGCCAGCGTGGAGTCAAAGCGATCGGTCCGATCCCGGCGCATGTCGTGCGCATCCTGTGGTTGGCGGCGGGATGGACCGTGCTGCAACTGATGATTGCGCTGGCCGGCGGGTTCGACAGCTTCTTCGGTGGGGTCGCCATCGGCGCGCATATCGGCGGCTTTATCGCCGGCCTGCTGCTTGCCCGGCCGCTGCTTGCCCGCCGCTTCCGCGCCTCGCGGGGGACTTAGGGCGTAGACTCATTAGCGGCGATCCATAGGCGTGTGCAGAAGAGCTTGAT
>ERZ778022.5121-NODE-5121-length-10848-cov-3.995738_pt1 | contig 10848 bp, 11 predicted proteins | sample MGYA00375752_ERZ778022 | MGnify/ENA primary metagenome ERZ778022 (study PRJEB29350, sample SAMN05389826) | bioreactor metagenome | isolation source: Thiocyanate bioreactor | place: South Africa: University of Cape Town | collected 2014-04-04 ...
AAGGTAGCGCTGGTGGTGGACGATATCATCGGCCAGCAGCAGGTGGTCATCAAATCGCTGGAAGAGAATTTCCAGACGGTCGAGGGGATCGCGGGCGGCACCATCCTGGGCGACGGCAACGTCGCGCTGATCGTCGACGTGCAGGGCCTGCGGACCAGTTCGATCACCCACAAGAGCGCTGCCTGAGCAGCGGCATAGCGGATAACAGCTGCCCAGGAGGGCGGCGGGAAGGCACAAGATGGAAGCCATCGGATTCAACAACGACCTCGGTTCCCCGGCCAGTGCGGCACAGAACACGCTGCAGCTCATCGCATTCTCGATCGGCGAGCAGACCTACGGCGTCGAAATCACCACGGTGCGCGAAATCCGCGCCTGGAACGGGGCGACGCCGCTGCCCAATACGCGCGAATTCGTACGCGGGGTGATCAACCTGCGTGGCACCATCGTGCCGATCTTCGACCTGCGGGCGCGCTTCGGGGAGGGGCAGACCTCGCCGACCAAGAACCATGTCGTGGTGGTGATGTCGGTGGGCGAGAAATGGGTCGGCATCCTGGTCGATGCCGTGTCGGACATCCTCACGGTCAGCAAGGACGATATCCATGCCGTGCCGGAGGGCAACTCGATCGATACCGAGCTGCTGAATGGCATCGTCACCCATGACAGCCGGATGGTCGGGCTGATCGACCTGCGGGCTGTGGTTTCGGGCGCCCGCGCCGACAACTAGGTCCGCCCATCGATGGAAGGGTGGAATGCGGGCGCCTTCGGGCGCCCGTTTGCGTCAGAACAGCTCGGCTTCGCCGTGCGTGGCGCGAGCGGCAATCCCGGACAGCACGGGCACGCTCAGTTCCTCGAGCACCAGGCTGGCCCAGATCTCGTCATAGACCGATTGCGGGGTGGTCGGCGGCAGCAGCGCGAACTGGCGAACCGCCAGCGCCATGTTCTGGCAGCGCTGCTCGATGCGATCCTGCCCCTGCAGGGCCGCGACGATCATCGCCTCGGCTTCGCGCTTGGCGGATTCGAGCGAGCGGGACTTGTCGGAGAGAACTTCGAGGGCCTGCATGACGCCTTCGACCATGGCCGCAGACTGGCGGGCCGTCTCGTCGAGCTCTCTTGCAAGCTTCTGCAGCGACATTGAAACCAGAACCCCCGATATTTCGTTGATCCTATACCGGATTTCTGAATCGCCCCTTAGGGCAGCTACGTGCTTATGGGGGGATGCATTGTGTGGTTAGCGCTTCCCTAACGATTGCCTGTAACGATAAACCTCGTTCGGAGACTTGGCTTTCCATGGTTTTGACGTCGCGGTCGCTGCCGCCCGAGTTCGATCGCGGCCTGGTGACCAATGTGCATCAGGGCGATTGTTTCGTCTCCGGCGATCCCGACGCCACTTTCTCCACCGTGCTGGGCAGCTGCATTTCGGCCTGCGTGCGCGACCGCGAAGCGCGGGTGGGCGGCATGAACCACTTCCTCCTCGCCGAGCCTTCGAGCGCTGCCTCGGACCGCTTCGGCGCCTCGGCGCGGTATGGCGCTTTCGCCATGGAGCAATTGATCAACAAGGTGCTGTCGCTCGGCAGCGGGCGGAAGCAGAACCTCCAAGTGAAGGTGTTCGGCGGCGGATTGATCCACGGTGCGCTGACGGATGTAGGGGCCAAGAACATCGCGTTCGTGCGGCAGTTCCTTGCCGAGGAAGGCTACGAACTCGAAAAGGAAGACGTCGGGGGGACGTTTGCCCGGCGCGTGATGTTCAAGCCGCATTCCGGGCGGGCGATGGTGAAGCGGCTCGACAACGTCGCGGCGGACTCCGTGGTCAAGGCGGAGCTGGCGGTGGTGCGGCAGCCGGTGCCCCGCGCCGCGAGCAGCGATATCGAGCTGTTCTGAGCGGGGTTTGGTTACCGAAATCTTACGGCAAACGCCGATCTTATAGACTTGGTTAACCATTCGGCCGCTAGCGTCCGGCGCATGGGGCACCCTTCTGTCCGTGATTCCGGGAACGCAAGGCTATGCGCCAATCGCGCCTAGCGCTGGTCGTCAGCCTGGTTTGGCTCGCTGCTGTTGCGGCGGCGATGACGGCTGTCCTGCTGTTGGGGGCGATGCCCTGGGGTGTTGGAATTGCTGCCGCGGCGCTGGTGGTGGCGCTGGTCGCCAGCCTTTGGCTGGGTCGGGCCGAAGAGGCGCGTCACGCGGCCCGGCTGGGCACGCTGGGCCGGGCGGTTGGCCTCGCCGGTGAAGACAGCCGCAGCATGGAAGCGATTGTCGCCAACCTCTGCTCGCGGCTCGAGCGGGCGCATCTGGGGAAGGCCGCTTTTGCCGGTCTGAAGCAGCCGGCGCTCGTGCTCTCGGCGCAGGGAGAAATTCTGGCTGTGACGCAGGGGCTCGGCGATATCGAGCCGCGTGCGGTGGAAGGCGAGACTGCCGACACGCTGTTCGGCGAGGGATTCCTCGCCAACGGCGGGGGCCTGGCGGAGGACGAACTGCTGGTGACCGGGGGGCAGCGGTTCGAAGCGCGGCACCGGTCGGTGGGTGGGGGGCGTACCGCGCTCGAACTGATCCCGGCCGGCCACTATATTTCGGACGACGATCTCGATGCCTTCGCCAGCGCGCTGGCGGGCGGGCATACCAGCTTCCGCTTCGATGCCGAGACCGTGCAGCATTCGGCCGCGTTGCGAACGCTGGAGGAAGCGTTCGAGAGCTTCGATCACGGGGCGCGGGCGCTGGCCCAGATGCTGGCGGACGAGGAGATCGATCCGGCCTATCTCGCCTCCAATGCCGGCTTTGCGCCACAGGTGCGCGCACTGAGCGATACGCTGAAGGCGCTCGGCGATGCCCGCGACGACGCCGTCGCCGACCGGGAACGCCTCGAAGCCAAGATGGAGGCGGTGCTCGATGCCATCGATCGCTATCGGCAATCGGTGACGACGCTGGCCGAACTCGCCGACCAGAGCCGGGCCGGCCTCGCTATCGCGACTGGCACGGTGCGGGATGGTCAGCAGAAAATCCGCTCGGTTCGCTCGCTGCAGAAGGAAGCCCGGACCTCGGCGGTGGAGGCGGCCAAGGTTGCCGAGCGGGCGGCGCTTTCGGTCGACGGGGGCGATACGGCGACGGCCGAGATCGACAAGCTGGTCGGGGCCATCGAGGACGTGAGCTTCCGCACCAATCTCCTGGCGCTGAACGCGGCGGTGGAAGCGGCGCGGGCGGGAGAGAAGGGCGCGGGCTTCGCGGTGGTTGCCGAGGAAGTGCGCAACATGGCGCAATCGACCCAGCGGGCAGTCAAGGATATCCGTGCCATTGTCAGCAGCAGTCGGGCGCAATCCGAGATCAGCATGAGCGAAGCTGGAGCATTGCGAAATATTCTCGCCAGTCTGGGCCAGAATTTAGAGAATCTAAGCAATGAAACCGACATGATCGCCGGAGCTCTCGACGAGGGCGGCGACGCCGTGACACGGCTCGACAGCCAGGTGACAGCCGTTGGCAGCGAGGCGGCACGGGCGCTGCTGCTGCCGAAACGGAAGTTGAGCTGATCCCGGGGGATGGCGTGATCGACGGGGAGATACCACTGTCGGACCGGGAATTCTCCCGGGTAAAGGCGCGTGTCTATGCCGAGGCCGGCATCTCGCTTTCCGCCGCGAAGCGGACTCTGGTGGTGTCGCGGCTCTCGAAGCTGCTGCGCCGGCGGCGGATGCCGTCGTTCGACGCGTACCTCGATTTTCTCGAGGCGGGCGGGACGGCCCAGGACGCGCAGGAATTCATCAATGCGCTGACCACCAACCTCACGCGCTTCTACCGCGAGGACCACCATTTCGAGCATCTGGTCGGCTATGTCGGCGAGATCATTGCGCGGCGTCCCAAGCCTGGACCCGACGGGCGGCCGCGACTGCGCATCTGGTCGGCGGGGTGCTCGACCGGGCAGGAGCCGTACAGCGCCGCCCTGGCCCTGCTGGGCGCCTATCCCGAGTTGCAGCGCTGGGACTTCCGCATTCTTGCGACGGATATCGACACCAATGTGATCGCCCGTGCGGCCACCGGCATCTACCCCGAAAGCGAACTCAGCGGCCTGAGCGCGGAGCGCGCGCGGCCATTCGAGCGGATGGGCGATGGTCACATCCGGGTGCCGGAAGCCGCCCTCGCGATCGTCGCCTTCAAGCCGCTCAACCTGATGACGCCGATCTGGCCGATGAAGGGATCGTTCGACGCGGTGTTCTGCCGGAATGTCGCGATCTACTTCGACAAGCCGACGCAGGCGACGCTGTTTGCCCGGCTCGGCAAGGTGCTGGTGCCGGGCGGCTATCTCTATATCGGACACTCCGAGAACCTGGGCGCAGGGGGCGAGGGGTTTCGTCTGGTCGGCAAGACCATCTACCAGTCCCGCGCCATGCAGAAGGCGAGGGATGCCGCATGAGCATCAAGGTTCTGATCGTCGACGACTCCGCCCTGATCCGTGAGGTGCTGACGCGCACGCTTGGCCGCGACGGGGATATCCGGGTGGTCGGCACCGCGGTCGACCCGATCGACGCGCGCGAGAAGATCAAGCAGTTGAACCCCGACGTGGTCACGCTCGACATCGAGATGCCCAACATGAACGGGCTCGCCTTTCTCGACAAGCTGATGCGGCTTCATCCGCTGCCGGTGGTGATGGTGTCGACGCTGACCCACAAGGGCGCCAGCGAGACGCTGCTGGCGCTCGAACTGGGGGCGGTGGATTTCGTCGCCAAGCCCAATGCCGACCTGTCGGGCGGGCTGGAGGCCTTCGGAGAGAACTTGCGCAGCAAGGTGCGGGCGGCCTCTCATAGCGATGTGCGGGCGCGCCAGGGCCGCATCGTCGTGCCGCAGGTCAACATCACGACGGCCGCCGCGCCGCGCGGCGCGGTGATCGCCATCGGCGCCTCGACCGGTGGGGTGGAAGCCATCAGGGCGGTGCTCGGCAGCATGCCAAAGGACTGCCCGCCCATCGTCATCACCCAGCATATGCCTGCCGGATTCACGACGCGCTTCGCGGCCCGGCTGGACGAACTGAGCGAGATCGACGTGGCGGAGGCAACCGACCGCCAGATCCTGGAGCCGGGGCGCGCCTATGTGGCGCCGGGCGACTTTCACCTGCGGGTGGAGCGCAGCTCGGGGCAGCTCAAGTGCCGAGTGACGCAGGAGGAACAGCATTCCGGGCATCGCCCGAGTGTCGATGTGATGTTCGAGTCGGTGGCCCGCCAGGTGGGGCCGCTGGCGGTGGGGGCGATCCTTACCGGCATGGGGCGTGATGGTGCCATCGGCCTGAGGCTGATGCGGGAAGCGGGCGCCTATACGGTGGGCCAGAGCCCGACCTCGGCGCTGGTCTACGGCATGCCCCGGGTGGCTTTCGAGGAGGGCGCGGTGATGGAACAGGCGCCGCTCGAAGCGATCGCCGGCAAGCTCGCACTTGCCCTTACCCGCATACGAACTGCTGCATAGTGAACGCCCTGCTTCAAAGATTGGTAACGGATTGCTCCTACGGTTTTTCCGCGCGTCTCAAGCGTTTCCGGAATTGCTAGAAAGCGAAGCGTAGGATGCCGAAGGCAAGTGCCCTCAGTGTATTGATCGTAGACGACCAGCAGTCGATGCGGGGAATCTGCAAATACATTCTCAACCAGCTCGGGTTCACCAACATCATCGAGGCCAGGAGCGGGCGCGACGCACTGGGCAAGCTTGAGCAGAGCAGCGTCGACCTCATCATCTCCGACTGGAACATGGAGGATATCGACGGGCTGACGCTGCTGCGGGTAATCCGCAAGCACCCGCGGACCCAGTCGATGCCGTTCATCATGGCGACCGGCCGCTCCGACAAGGAGCAGGTGAAGGAGGCGATCTCCTCGGGCGTCAACAATTACATCATCAAGCCGTTCGACGCGCTGACCATGAAGAAGCGCATTGAGGCGGTGATCGGCACGCTGTCGTAGCGAGCTGCGCTGCCCGGCGCCGGCGCTAGCGGTGGTTAGGGGATAACCCCGGGTTAAGGGCTAGTGCGTACCATCCGCGGCGAAGACTGGCGGTGCGGCAGGCACCGCTACGGGGCTCGGGGGCATCGATGACGTTTTCACTTTCCCGCATGCTGGGAAACATCAGGCTGACCACGACGATCGCCGTGATGGTGGTCGTCAGTATAGCGCTGGCCATCGGTGCGGTGCTGGCGACGCTGGCCGTGCTGCTCAATGACAATGCCCGGCAGACCGCAGCCGACGACCTGTCGACGAGCGTTCGCATTGCGGCGGCCATCCTCGAAGTGAACCTGCCCAGTACCGATGTCTACTGGACCGCGGACGGCCAGGTGGAACGCATCGAGACCAAGGCGATGCCACGGTTTCGCAACCACGACCTGATCGACATGATCGGGCGGGTCACCGGCGGGACTGCAACGCTCTATGTGCGTGACGAGGAGACCGGCGAGTTCGTGCGCAAGACCACGACGCTGTTGCTCGCCGACGGCGAGCGCGCCGTCGATATGGTGCTGCCGGGCGGCACCGCCGCAGCGGCGGCGATTGCCGCCGGGTTGGCCTATTCAGGGCAGGCGACGCAACTGGGGGTCGACTACTACACGGTCTACCATCCCATCGTGAATCTCGCGGGTGAGGGGATCGGCATCCTGCAGGTGGGCATGCCGCAGGCCCGCGTCGACGGCGTGGTGACGCAGAGCCTCATGGCGCTGGCGGCCATCGGGCTGGTCGCGCTGCTGGTGGCCGGAACGATCGCGGTGCTCGTGTCGCGTCTCATCACGCGGCCGATTCCGCGGCTGTCGGAAGCCATGGGCGCCATTGCCGGCGGGGCGCTGCAGACCGAGGTGCCGTTCACCGGCTTCAAGAACGAAGTCGGCGCGATGGCGCGCAATGTCGAAGTGCTCCGGCAGAACTCGGCCCGCGTGGTCGAGATGACCGATGCCGAAGTCGCGGCCGAGGCGCAGCGCATGCGCGAGCGGGCCAGCATGATGCAATCGCTGGAGCAGGCCTTCGGCGAGGTCGTGGCGGCGGCGGGGAATGGCGACTTCAGCCGGCGGGTGGATGCGAACTTCGCCGATGCCGAGCTCAATTCGATCGCTGCCAGCATCAACAGCCTGGTGCAGACGGTCGATACCGGCCTTGCGGAAACAACGCGCGTGCTCGGCGCCCTGGCCAACACCGATCTCACGCTGCGGGTCGAGGGCGCGTATCAGGGGGCCTTCGCCCAGCTGCGGGACGATACCAACGCGGTGGCGGACCGGCTCGGTGAAGTCGTGGTGCAGCTGCAGGAAACCTCGCGTTCGCTGAAGATGGCGACCGGCGAAATCCTGTCGGGCGCGAACGACCTGTCGGAGCGCACCACCAAGCAGGCCGCGACGATCGAGGAAACGTCGGCGGCGATGGAGCAGCTCGCCGCCACGGTGCTGCAGAATGCCGAGCAGGCACGGGAAGCCAGCACTGCCGCGCGCACGGTCAGCCGGACCGCTGAGGAAAGCGGCGCCGTGATGGGCCAGGCGACCGAGGCGATGGAGCGGATCACCGCGTCCTCGAGCAAGATTTCCAGCATCATCGGGGTGATCGACGACATCGCCTTCCAGACCAACCTCCTGGCGCTGAACGCTTCGGTCGAGGCAGCCCGGGCAGGCGAAGCCGGCAAGGGCTTTGCCGTCGTCGCCGTCGAGGTGCGCCGGCTCGCGCAATCGGCCGCGCAGGCCTCGTCCGAGGTCAAGGGGCTGATCGAGCGCTCTGCCGGAGAGGTCAAATCCGGCAGCCGGCTGGTCGCCGATGCGGCCCAGCGGCTCACCACGATGCTGACCGCGGCGCGGGCCAGCAATGCGCTGATGGACAGCATCGCGCGCGAAAGCCGCGAGCAGGCCAGCTCGATCGAGGAGGTCAACGCCGCCATGCGTGCCCTCGACGAGATGACCCAGCACAATGCCGCGCTGGTGGAAGAGACCAACGCCGCCTTTCCCGCCTGGCTCGCCGCCTTCAAGACCGAGGCGCAGGCACGCGAGCTCGAGGGGGTGGTGGAGATCTTCACGCTGGCCGCGCCCGAGGCAGAAGCGGCGCCGGCCGTCCCGCCAGTGCCCGTGCGCCCGCAGGGCGTCCGCGGCCTTCAGGACAAGGTCAGGGTTGCCGCGAAAACCTACCTGAGCCGCGGCAGCGTCGCGCTTGACCGGGACTGGTCCGAGTTCTAGTCCCGCCGAACCGCCGCCGCTCCCGAGCCGGCCGTGGGGGCAGAATGCAGGAGGGATCGCCATGGCCCGTATCGGCCTCGTCGCGCATGACGACAAAAAGGATGACCTCGTCGCGTGGGCGACCACCCATCGCGCGCAGCTGGCCCAGCACGAATTGTGGGGCACCGGTACCACCGGCAGCCGGGTCATCACCGGAACCGGGCTCAGCGTGACACTGCTCAAGAGCGGGCCGCTCGGGGGCGATGCACAGCTGGGGGCGATGATCTGCGAAGGGCGGCTCGATTGCCTGATCTTCTTCCAGGACCCGCTGACCGCGATGCCGCATGATGTCGACATCAAGTCGCTGACCCGGCTGGCGACGCTCTACAACATCCTGTTCGCGCCCAACCATCGGACCGCCGACGCCGTGCTCGCAGCGATTTGACCGTTCGGTCAAGGTTGACCGGACGGGGCGCATATGAGCAGATGCCCAAAAATCCGGCAGGGGCGCCGGGACAAGAACAATCCTTCTGTCAGGACGGATCGGGGTGGCCTTCGACGCAGTCATCGACGTCAGGAACGTCGTCAAACGCTTTGGCGGCCTGCTGGCCGTAAACAACTGCTCGCTGAGGGTCGAGCGTGGCTCGATCACGGGCCTGATCGGGCCGAATGGCGCCGGAAAATCCACGCTGTTCAATCTTGTCGCTGGCAACCTGACACCTGACAGCGGGCAGATATTCTTCGACGGCGCGGATGTCACCGGGCTCAGGCCGCACCAGCTGTTTCACCGCGGCATGCTGCGTACCTTCCAGATTGCGCACGAATTCTCGAACATGACGGCGCTCGAGAACCTGATGATGGTGCCATCGGGCCAGCCCGGCGAGAGCCTGCTGACGACCTGGCTCAACCCCGGGATGGTGAAGGCCAGCGAGCTGCACGTGCGCCAGAAGGCGCAGGACGTCATCGATTTCCTCAAGCTGGGCCATGTGAAGCACGAGCTGGCGGGCAACCTTTCCGGCGGCCAGAAGAAGCTGCTCGAGCTGGGCCGCACCATGATGGTCGATGCCAAGGTGGTGCTGCTCGACGAGGTGGCCGCCGGCGTCAACCGCACGCTGCTGCAGGATCTCGCCGCCAACATCGAGCGGATGAACCAGGAACTGGGTTATACGTTCTTCGTCATCGAGCACGACATGGACCTGATCGGCCGGCTGTGCGACCCGGTGATCGTGATGGCGCAGGGCGAAGTCATCGCGCAGGGACCGATGAGCGAAATCCGCGCCAACCCCGAAATCATCGAGGCCTATTTCGGCTCTCCCGTGGAGGCCGCATAGTGCCGTTGCTCGAAGTTTCCAACGTCGTCGCCGGCTATGGCGGGGCGCCGATCCTCAATGGCGTCAGCATCGTCATCGAGCAATCCGACATCGGCGTCATCGTGGGGCCGAACGGAGCCGGAAAATCGACGACCATCAAGACTATCTTCGGCCTGCTCAAGGTGACCCAGGGGGCGGTCGTGTTCTCGGGCGAGGACGTCACCAACTCCCTGCCGGACCGGCTGGTGCCCAAGGGCCTGTCCTACGTGCCGCAGGAAAAAAACGTCTTCACCTCGATGAGTGTCGAGGAGAACCTCGAGATGGGCGCCTTCACCCGTCGCGACGATTTCTCCAAGACCATTGAGTGGGTCTACGACATGTTTCCGGTGCTGCGCGAGAAGCGCCGGCAGCCGGCAGGTGAGCTGTCCGGCGGGCAGCGGCAGATGGTGGCCATGGGCCGGGCCCTGATGAGCCAGCCGCGCTTGCTGATGCTGGACGAGCCGTCGGCGGGGCTGTCGCCGCGCTATGTCATCGAGATCTTCGAGCAGATCGTGAAGGTCAACCAGGCCGGGGTCGGCATCCTCATGGTCGAGCAGAATGCCCGGCAGGCGCTGGCCTTTGCCTCGCGCGGCTTCGTGCTCGCCAGTGGGCAGAACCGCTTTACCGGCACAGGCCCTGAGCTGATCGCCGATCCGGAAGTGGCGAAGAGCTTCCTTGGGGGCGGGGACACCAAGCATTGAACGAGCTCATTTTCTTCTTCAACACGGTGGTCGTTTCGGGCGTGGTGCTCGGCTCGATCTATGCCATCGGCGCCATCGGCATCACGCTGATCTTCGGCATCCTGCGCTTCGCGCATTTCGCGCATGGCGACATGATGACGATGGGCGCCTTCATCACCTTCCTCCTGGCTGGTACCCTGGCCTCGATGGGCATCACCACGGCGCCCTGGGTGCCGACGGGGTTTGCGGTGCTGCCCATCGCGATGGTGCTGACGGCGATTGTCGCGCTGGGCCTCGACAAGGGCTTTTATGCACCGCTGCGCAAGCGCGGCGCCAAGCCGGTGACGCTGCTGATCGCCTCGATCGGCGTCACCCTCATCATCCAGGGCCTGATCCGGCTGTTCTTCGGCACCGGCACCTACACCTTCTTCGAGAGCGAGGCGAAGGGGCTGATCCGCATTCCGGTGCCGCTCGAAGGGGTGACGCGGACGCTCAACATCACGCAGCCGCAGATCCTCATGATCGTCGTCACCATCGTAGCGGTGGCGGTGCTGCACTATTTCCTGACGCGGACCCGGCTCGGCAAGGCGATGCGTGCCATGGCCGACAACGCCGACCTGGCGCAGGTCTCGGGCATCAACACCAAGCTCGTCGTGCGGGTGACCTGGGTGGTTGCCGGCGCGCT
>ERZ778022.5123-NODE-5123-length-10845-cov-4.412326_pt1 | contig 10845 bp, 9 predicted proteins | sample MGYA00375752_ERZ778022 | MGnify/ENA primary metagenome ERZ778022 (study PRJEB29350, sample SAMN05389826) | bioreactor metagenome | isolation source: Thiocyanate bioreactor | place: South Africa: University of Cape Town | collected 2014-04-04 ...
GTGGCCGCTTCATGCTCGTCTACTTCGGCTTCACCAACTGCCCGGACATATGTCCCTCGGGACTTCAAGTCATGTCGGCAGCACTCGACAAGCTTGGCCCCAAGGCCGATCAGGTGACCCCGATCCTGATCACCGTCGATCCCGAGCGTGACACGCCTCAGCAGCTCGCCTCGTATGTGCCGAGCTTCCATCCCCGCCTCGTCGGGCTGACCGGATCACCCGAGCAGGTCGCGGCGGCGCTGAAGGCCTACCGCGTCTATGCCAAGAAGGTCGAGGATCCGAAGTCCTCGGCCGGCTTCACTTACGACCACACCTCGATCATCTACCTCATGGACCGCGAGGGGAACTACGTCGCGCACTTCACGCACGCAACGAGCGTCGACCGCATCGCCGAGCGCCTCGCGCAGGTGCTGTAAGGCGCCTTGCAGCGTCAGCGAGCATCAGAACCGGCCCGGCCCCGGCGGCAGGCCGAGCGCCAACTGTCCGGCGACGATGTAGCTCGAGGGGTTCATCGCGACATGCTTGACGGCTGCGTGCACATCGCGCACCGCGCGCTCCAGCGGATTGCTCTCGTAGATCGCGCTTGCGCCGGCCTCCGCAGCCAGCCTCTCGACAATGCGCACGGCCGCTTCGCCAGCATGCGCACACGTCGCACGGAAAAGGCCACGGGCCCGCAGCAGGCGCTCTCCGCCGACATCTGTCGCGGCCATCAGCTCGGTCATCGCTTCGACGAGCAGGCCGCGCGCGGCGCGATGCTCGATGTCGATCCGGCCGATCATCGATTGGACGATCTCACGGTCGCGAATAGCCGCGGACGTTCCAAGACGGGTCTTCCGGCTCGCTGATTGCGCGAACGCATCGAGGGCGCCGCGCGCGATGCCGAGCGGCACGACAGAAACCGTCCAGGCGAACATGGAAAGCGGCGGCAGGCGGTACAGGATGCCAGGATCGCTTGGGGCAGGCTCGAGAAACGGGTGCGCCTGATCGGCCGGAATGAAGCCATCCCTGACCTCGAAATCGCAACTGCCCGTGCCGCGCAGGCCCGACACATGCCACGTATCGCGCACGGTCACCTGCTCGCGCGCGAAGTAGCAGCACATCGGCGGTTGACTGTTCCCGGCTGCATCCTTGACGGATGCGAGCCCCATGAAGTGCGAGGCATAGTGCGCGCCACTGCCGAATGGCCAGGTGCCGGACCCGCGATAGCCGCCTTCGACCGGCACGGCAGTGCCGACGGCCCCCGTGGCGCTGACGCAGTACATGCTCGGGCTCGCAAACCATGCGCGGGCGACCGACGCCGGCAGATAGCCGCCAATGCGGCTCATGCCGCCACCATTGCCGACAATCCAGCCGACCGAGCCATCGAGCGCGGAAGCCGCCTCGACCACCTCCATGAACTCGAATGGCGAGAGTTCAGCCCCACCAAGGCTCTTGGGTAGCCACAGGCGAAAGAAGCCAGTGCGCGCGAGCGCAGCGAACAGGCCTTCAGGGAGACGTCGGTCGCGGTCGAAGCTCGCGCGCTGTTCGGCGATGAGCGGCGCCAGCTCGCGAAGAGCGTCGAGATAGGGAGCGATGCGGTGGCTGTCTCGCAAGTCAGGTCCCTCTCCTCGCAGTGGCGGCACGGCCCGCCGACCGTCGGCGATCGCAAGCTTTTGACGCAAGCTCAAAGATTTTAGCTGCAGATGAATTCCACTCATCTAGGCTGGCGTGATGATCGAGAAATTCGCCACACGTCGCGGCACGCCAGCGAGGCGGTCATCGCCGGCCAAGACGTGGCCATCTGCAGCGATGTTCCGATCGCATCGGAGCTCGAGAGTGGCGCCCAGGTGCCGGCTTCGCGATCACATTGTCCGGCTACGGCATTGACATCCGGCACCGGGCGGGCCGCCCCAAAATCAGCGCCATCAGGCTGTTCGCGTCCTGGGCTCGCTCGGTGGCGTAAGATCCCTCGAAGCCCGAACCACATTCGGAACGAAGCCCCCTAAGCCCTTCTCCCCTTTAATTATCTTACGAATCGCGTCAGATTGAATTGTGGGATACCGTGTCAACTGAGTGATCGTTCCGCCGCGACAAGGCGCGCCCAGGGCAGGCAGTGCAGGTGTAACCACCGGAACTGCCGACCGCACTGGCAAGAAGCAAGATGCGCAGCACGTCGGAGCCAACGATCACTCGAGGAAGCACACTGGGGGAGTCCAATGCTCTACCACTGGTACGAGCTCGGCCATGCGGCCGTGCGTCCTGTCCGTGCGGCCGCCGGTTCCTGCCGGCTCCTGCTCTCCAACCCCTTCAATCCGCTGACACACACGAGCGTCGCGCGACACACAGCAGCGGCGCTCGAAGTTTTCGAGCGGACCACGCGACGCTACGACAAGCCGAGCTATCGCGTCGACCGAACGACCGTCGACGGCATCGACGTCGGCGTGCGTGAGGAGGTCGTCTGGCAGCATCCCTTCTGCCGCCTCGTCCATTTCAAGCGCAACATTCCGGCAGCACGCGCCGCCCGCGATCCGCGCCTGGTGCTCGTCGCGCCGATGTCGGGCCATTTCGCGACGCTCTTGCGCGGCACGGTCGAGACTTTCCTCCCCGACCACGAGGTCTACATCACCGACTGGCAGGATGCGCGCGACGTGCCGCAATCGGCCGGCGACTTCCATCTTGCCGACTACATCGACGCGATGGTCGATATGTTCCGCCACTTCGGCGGCGACGTGCACGTGTTCGCCGTATGCCAGCCGGCCGTGCCGGTGCTCGCGGCGATTTCGCTCATGGAAGCCGAAGGCGATCCGGCTGTGCCGCTCAGCATGTCGCTCGCCGGCGGCCCGATCGACACGCGGCGCAGCCCGACGATCGTCAACCAGCTTGCCGAGCAGCGCGGCACCGACTGGTTCCGCCGCAATGTCATCACGCAAGTGCCGTGGCCCAATCCGGGATTCGGCCGCTCGGTCTATCCGGGCTTTCTGCAGCTCAGCGGGTTCATGACCATGAACCTCGACCGGCACATGAATGCGCACAAGGACCTCTTCTTCCATCTCGTGCGCGGTGACGGCGACAGCGCGGAGAAGCATCGCGAGTTCTACGATGAATATCTCGCGGTCATGGACCTCACGGCGGAGTTCTATCTCGACACCGTCGACACCGTGTTCGTGCGCCATCTTCTGCCGCGCGGATTGCTGCACCACCGCGGCCGCCTCGTCGATCCAAGCGCGATCCGCCGCGTCGGCCTGCTCACCATCGAAGGCGAGAAGGACGACATCACCGGTCTCGGCCAGTGCCGCGCGGCGCACGACCTCTGCTCGTCCATTCCCGCCGCCGACAAGATGCACTTCACGTGCCCGCACGTCGGTCACTACGGCATTTTCAACGGCTCGCGCTTCCGTCGCGAAATCGCGCCGCGAATCGCCGCGTTTGCGCGCGCCCGCGATCCGCGCACCAAGGCCGGCATCGCCGCGCCTGCGATTCCGCGCCGCACAGGCGAAGAGAAAGTCGATTTGCAGCGGCCCAAAATTTCTTCCTGCGCCTTCACATTTGGATCGCACAACGGCGCAAGTGAACTGCCGCCGAGCCGGCGTCGTGATGTCGCGGTGGTCACGCATCGCGCTTCACACTCGCTGGCAGCCGATGCGATGTATCTTCCTCAGCTCGCACAGCTTACGATTTGGCAACTCGCCGGCAGCCTCATGCTCGATGGGCTCAGAGCCTGGCATCCGTTAGCGGCTTCGCCTCCGCGACTCAGTCCCGATCACCGATGATGTGGCGCTGAAGCGTCGCGTGGCCTGCACGCCACATGCATCTGTCCACGTGCAGCGTGCGGCCGCCGGACGGGTTTGTGTGATCCCTAGAGCCTGCTAGGAATCGTGTGCTCGGCGGCGCATCGGGGCGCGCCGCAGGACTGCCTTAAACGAGTGCGAAGCGCGTCAGTCGAGTGGTGTACCTGACACCGGTCGAAGGGGGAATCTTGCGGATGCGCATTCGGCGCATCCCTTCACGGACAACGGGAGACGAGCGAGGACGCGCATGAAGCGGCGGACCGCGAAAACGACAGGCTCAGTCCAACTGCTGAAGGTCGATGGGATCTCGGCACCAGTGGAGGTGCGTCGACATCCGACGGCACGACGCTTGACGCTGCGCGTGAGCCGCACTCAGCACGCCGTCATCCTCACCATGCCGCGCAGCTCTGATCTGCGCGAAGCCGACCGCTTCCTGCTGCGCAATCGCGACTGGGTCCGCGAGCGCCTCGAATGCGTGCCTGAGCCGGTGCCGCTCATCGACGGGGCAGTCTTTCCGCTGCGCGGCGTGCCGCACGAGATCGCTTTCGAGCCCGCCATCCGCGGTGCCGGCGTCATCGATATTGCGCCGCGCGCCGGGCGGCGCGTGCCGGTCGTGAGCGTGCGCGGAAGCGCGGAGCACGGGCCGCGCCGCCTGCGCGACTGGCTCTATGCCGAGGCCGCGCGCGACCTCCACGTCGCTGTTTCGCGCTACGCGAAGGCGCTCGGCGTGAAGCCCCTGCGCATTACCCTTCGCGATCAGAAGACCCGCTGGGGCTCCTGCTCCAGCGCCGGGCAGCTCTCCTTCTCCTGGCGCCTGCTGCTCGCGCCGCCCGTCGTGCTCGACTACGTCGCCGCCCACGAAGTGGCTCACCTCGTGCACATGAACCACGGGCCGCGCTTCTGGCGCCTCGTCGACCGCATCATGCCGCGCTCCGGCGAGGCCAAGGCCTGGCTGCGCATTCACGGCATGGATCTCTACCGCTACGACCTCGACGCCTGAGACGTCGGACGCTCGCCGTACCACCCCTGATTGCGCTGTTCCGTCGCGGGCGAAAAGGCGCTAAGCCAATGCCTGTAAGCGCGCATTGAGCGCGCAGCATTCGGGGAAGCGCCGCATGAGCCAAGTCATCACCTGCATCGAGGACCTGCGCGTGCTCGCCAAGCAGCGCGTGCCGCGGATGTTTTACGACTATGCCGACTCGGGCGGCTGGACCGAGAGCACGTACCGCGCCAACGAGGAAGACTTCCAGCGCATCAAGCTGCGCCAGCGCGTCGCCGTCGACATGACCAACCGGACGCTCGAGACCACCATGGTCGGCATTCCGGTCGCCATGCCTCTCGCTCTCGCCCCCGTCGGCATGACGGGCATGCAGCACGCCGATGGCGAGATCCTCGCAGCGCGCGCAGCCAACAAGGCGGGCGTGCCCTTCACGCTCTCGACGATGAGCATCTGCTCCATCGAGGACGTGGCCGAGAACACCGACAAGCCTTTCTGGTTCCAGCTCTACGTGATGCGCGACAAGGACTTCGTGAGCCGGCTCCTCAAGCGCGCCAAGGCCGCCGGCGTCTCGGCGCTCGTGCTGACGCTCGACCTGCAGATCCTCGCCCAGCGCCACAAGGACCTGAAGAACGGACTTACGGCGCCGCCGCGCCTCACGCTCCCGAACCTCATCGACATCGGCATGAAGCCGCGCTGGTGGACGGGGATGCTCGGCACCAAGCGGCGCACGTTCCGCAACATCGTCGGCCATGCGAAGGGCGTGAGCGACATGAGCGCGCTCGGCGCCTGGACGGCGGAGCAGTTCGACCCGCGCCTCTCCTGGGATGAAGTGAAGCGCATCCGCGACGAGTGGGGCGGCAAGCTCATTCTCAAGGGCATTCTCGACCTCGAGGATGCCGAGATGGCGGCGCAGACGGGCGCCGATGCGCTGATCGTCTCGAACCATGGCGGGCGCCAGCTCGATGGTGCGATCTCCTCGATCGCAGCGCTGCCGGCAATCGCTCAGGCGGTCGGCAACCGCATCGAAGTGCACATGGACGGCGGCATTCGCTCTGGCCAGGACGTGATCAAGGCGATCGCGCTTGGTGCCAAGGGCGTCTACATCGGCCGCGCTTTCACCTACGGCCTCGGCGCCATGGGCGAAGAGGGCGTGGCCAAGGCGCTGGAGATCATCCGCAAGGAGCTCGATCTCACCATGGCGCTGTGTGGCCACCGGGACATCAAGAACGTCTCAGCCGACATTCTGGTCGGTGGCGCACCGGCACCCACGAGCGCGCCGGCCAGCCACCTCCGCGCCATCGGCTGACAATCAGAGCTATGGGGGCGCGGGGAGCTGGAGCATCCCCGGACGAGGCGCGGGCCGCGGGCGCGGCAGAGGACCGCGCCAATGGGCCTTGTTTTCGGTCCGCACGCCAAGAAATCGGCGCCCAGACGCACCAAAGGCGCGACGATCCCGCCGCGCCCTCATGCGCACACCCCGGAGGATGCCCTCCAGGTCTATTCCTTCACTCAGGACTGCTCAGGTCCGGGGCGGGCCGCCCGCGCCAGCACCGGCGCCAGGGCCACGACCGCCGCCACGACCGGGCGTCTTGCTCGCGGCCGGCTTGCTCGGCAGGAGACCCTCGCGCTGCAGCTTCTTGCGCGCGAGCTTGCGGGCCCGACGAACGGCTTCGGCCTTCTCGCGCACGCGGCGCTCGGAGGGCTTCTCGTAATAATTGCGGAGCTTCATCTCGCGAAAAATGCCCTCGCGCTGCATCTTCTTCTTGAGCGCCTTGAGGGCCTGGTCGACGTTGTTGTCGCGAACGAGAACTTGCAAGCGTACCACTCCTCGTGGGGTTGATTTTGCCGCATTGAATGCCGAATACGCGGATGCCCCCGGTGCCCGTGGCAGCGGCGGCGATCAGCGTTATGGCGCGCCTTCTACCAGAACCGCAGCGGGAAGTCCATCGGGGGCGGGCAGGGGGCGGCGGACGTCCCAGCCTCCCCCACCAAGCGAACCCAACCCGAATCGGCCGCCCAAGGGTGGCGCGGCGGGCCTCGCCCCTGGCCGTGCACCGCAACAGCCGGAGCCGGCCCCGCGGTCCTGCCGGCCGGGTTTCCGGCCTGGGCTAACTCTATGGCGCTATTCGCTTGACTGTGAAACCGGCTGGCCTATTACGTGGCGCACTTTTCCTACGACCGAAGTTGTAGCTGGGGGTCGGTCGTTCGGGTTTGCATGATGGGTGGCAACGCATGACAAAATCCGGAAAGCTCGAGAACGGCAACGGCTCGCGAAAAGGAGGTCGCACCTCCGGCAAGCCCGATGCCCGCCACAGCGAGATCACGCTCAGTCCCGGCTACAAGCCCAGCGACGACGAGCCGTTCATGAACGAGCGGCAGCGCATCTACTTCAGAAACAAGCTCCTCGCCTGGAAAGAGGACATTCTCCGCCAGACCCGCGAGACGCTCATGGGCCTGCACAACGACACCTCCCAGCACGCCGACCTCGCCGACCGCGCCACATCGGAGACCGACAAGGCCCTCGAGCTCCGGGCCCGCGACCGCCAGCGCAAGCTGATCGGAAAGATCGATGCCGCGATTGCCCGCATCGACGACGGGAGCTACGGCTACTGCGAGGAGACGGGGGAGCCGATCAGCCTGAAACGGCTCGATGCGCGGCCGATCGCCACGCTGTCGATTGAGGCTCAGGAACGCCATGAGCGCCGCGAGCGGGTGTTCCGCGAGGATTGAGGCCGGGAGGGGGCGCTCATAACGCCTTATCTCTCAAGCCGCTTTGTATTTGAAATCCCGTCGTCTTGACCCGTCCTCAAAAGACTGTAAGAACGGCGCGTTTTTTCGCACACACCAATCCCTAGGGGGTTACCTTGGCGCGCCAGTCGTACCTGTTCACGAGTGAGTCGGTTTCCGAAGGCCACCCTGACAAGGTGTGCGACCGCATCTCGGACGAGATCGTCGACCTCTTCTACCGCGAAGGGCCGAAGGCGGGCATCGACCCCTGGGTGATCCGCGCCGCCTGCGAGACCCTCGCAACCACCAACCAGGTCGTGATCGCCGGAGAGACGCGCGGCCCTGACACCGTCACCCACGACTGGATCAGCCACGTGGCGCGCATGGCCATCCGCGACATCGGCTATGAGCAGGAAGGCTTCCACTGGCAGAACGCCGACATCAAGGTCCTCCTCCATCCCCAGTCCGCCGACATCGCGCAGGGCGTCGACTCGGGCGGCAACAAGGAGGAAGGCGCGGGCGACCAGGGCATCATGTTCGGTTACGCGACGCGTGACACACCGGAGCTCATGCCGGCCCCGATCTACTACGCCCACAAGATCCTCGAGGACCTCGCCACGGCGCGCAAGAGCGGCAAGGGTGAAGCCGCAAAGCTCGGCCCTGACAGCAAGAGCCAGGTCACCGTCCGCTACGAAGGCGGCAAGCCCGTTGGCGTGACGCAGATCGTCGTCTCGCATCAGCACATCGACGAGAAGCTCACCTCGAAGGACGTGCGCGCGATCATCGAGCCGTATGTGCGGAAGGCCCTTCCCGATGGCTGGATCGGCAAGGATACGATCTGGCACATCAACCCGACGGGCAAGTTCTTCATCGGCGGCCCCGACGGCGACACGGGCCTCACGGGCCGCAAGATCATCGTCGACACCTACGGCGGCGCGGCGCCGCATGGCGGCGGCGCCTTCTCGGGCAAGGATCCGACCAAGGTCGACCGCTCTGCGGCTTACGCGGCGCGCTATCTGGCGAAGAACGTCGTTGCCGCCGGTCTGGCCGATCGCTGCTGCATTCAGCTCTCGTATGCGATCGGCGTCGCGCAGCCGCTTTCGATCTATGTCGATACCTACGGCACGGGCAAAGTGGACGAAGCGAAGCTCGAGCGCGCGCTCGCCGAGGTCATGGACCTCTCGCCGCGCGGCATCCGCAAGCACCTCGATCTCAACAAGCCCATCTATGCGCGCACCTCGGCCTACGGCCACTTCGGCCGCAAGCCGGACGGCGAGGGCGGCTTCTCCTGGGAGAACACCGATATCGCCGAGGCGCTGAAGAAAGCCGCGGGCTGAGCTCGTTCTCAAAGCTACGAACGCACGAAGGCCCGGGAGGCAGAACCTCCCGGGCCTTCTTCATTTCTGCGCCGACGTCAGGCGGCCTTCTTGTGCGCGCGCATGAGCTCGACGAAGCGATCGAAGAGATAGTGGCTGTCCTCGGGACCGGGCGAGGCTTCCGGGTGGTGCTGCACGGAGAAGACGGGCTTGTCCTTGAGGCGAATGCCGCAGTTCGTGCCATCGAAGAGCGAGACGTGCGTCTCCTCCACACCGGCAGGCAGCGTCTCGCGATCGACGGCAAAGCCGTGGTTCATCGAGACGATCTCGACCTTGTTGGTCGTGTAGTCCTTCACGGGATGGTTCGCGCCGTGATGGCCCTGATGCATCTTGTGCGTCTTGGCACCGACGGCGAGGCCGAGCATCTGGTGGCCGAGGCAGATGCCGAAGGTCGGCAGACCGGAGGCCACGAGCTTCTTGATCTCGGGAACGGCGTACTTGCCCGTCGCCGCCGGATCGCCCGGCCCATTGGAGAGGAACACGCCATCGGGCTTGCGCGCGAGAATGTCCTCGGCCGAGGTCTGTGCCGGCACGACCGTCACGCGGCAGCCGGCGTTCGCAAGGCAGCGCAGGATGTTGCGCTTGAGGCCATAGTCGATGGCGACGACGTGGAATTCCGGGTTCTCCTGGCGCGGATAGCCCTTGCCCCAGACCCAGCGCATCTCATCCCAGCCATAGCTCTGGCCGCTCGTCACTTCGGGCACGAGATCCATGCCATCGAGACCGGGCCATGCGGCCGCCTCGGCCTTGAGCGCCTCGATGTCGAACTTGCCCTCCGGATTGTGGGCAATCACGGCGTTCGGCATACCCTGCTCACGGATGCGGGCCGTCAGCGCGCGCGTGTCCACCTCGGCGATCGCGATGATGCCGCGCGCCTTCAGCCACTGATCGAGCGTTTCCGCCGAACGGTAGTTCGAGGGCGCCGAGATGCCGGCGCGCAGCACGGCACCGCGTGCGCCGGTCCGCGCCGCGAGGTTGGAGGTCTCCGTGTCCTCGGCGTTGGCACCGACATTGCCGATGTGGGGGAAGGTGAAGGTGATGATCTGGCCGGCATAGGAGGGGTCGGTGAGGATCTCCTGGTAGCCCGTAATAGCCGTGTTGAAGCAGACCTCGCCGACCGCGCTGCCGACCGCGCCGAGCCCTCGGCCCGAGATGACCGTGCCATCGGCAAGCACGAGGCGGGCCGTCGCCGGCGGGCGGTCCCAGGCGTCAGTGGTCGCAGCCTTGCTGGCAGTGCTCATTGGCGTCACCTGCAGTTGTATGCGCGCGGGTGCGCAGCTCCCGCTATTTAGTGCGCGTAGAGGCGGCCTGCCAGCGCAAGCCGCCCCCTGCGTCTCTCTGAACGGTCGGCTCCAGCTCGCTGAACGCGAGCATTCGGCCCTCTAGTAGACGCGAGCCTTCGGCTCGACATACTTCATCTCGTTGGTCAGCGTGTAGGTGTGCACCGGACGGTAGTCGATGAGCACCTCGCACTTCGCGTCGTTGGCCCAGGTGAGCGTGTGCTTCATCCAGTCCTTGTCGTCGCGATCGGGATAGTCCTCGCGGGCATGAGCACCGCGGCTTTCCTGGCGGTTCTCGGCGCTGATCATCGTGACCGCCGCCTGCGCGATCAGGTTGTCGTATTCCAGCGTCTCGATGAGATCCGAGTTCCAGACCAGCGAGCGGTCGCTGACGGCGATGTCGCCCGTCTGCTTCCAGATCTCGACGATCTTCTCCGCGCCTTCCTTGAGCACGGGGCCATCGCGGAACACGGCGCAGTTCGACTGCATGAGGCGCTGCATCTTGTTGCGCAGCTCCGACGTGCGCTGGCCGCCCTTGGCATAGCGGAAGCGATCGAGGCGCGAGAGCGCAAGCTCACCCGCATCCTTCGGCAGATCCTGCTGGGCGCTGCCGACTTCGGTCGTCTCGGCCGCCTTGAGGCCCGCCGCGCGGCCGAACACCACGAGATCGATCAGCGAGTTGGAGCCGAGGCGGT
>ERZ778022.5125-NODE-5125-length-10839-cov-3.717823_pt1 | contig 10839 bp, 14 predicted proteins | sample MGYA00375752_ERZ778022 | MGnify/ENA primary metagenome ERZ778022 (study PRJEB29350, sample SAMN05389826) | bioreactor metagenome | isolation source: Thiocyanate bioreactor | place: South Africa: University of Cape Town | collected 2014-04-04 ...
GTCGCGCGGCGATCTCCTCGGGCTGGTTCTCGTAGGGAAAGAGGAACTCGACGGCGCGGAAGCCCGCCTTGGCTGCTGCCTCGAAGCGGTCGAGAAACGGCACTTCGAGGAACATGAACGAGAGATTGGCGGCGAAGCGCGGCATGGTCCGATTCCTCCCGAGCGCGTCATTTCGTTGCCGGCGAGCATTGCAGAGGCGCGGACGGTTGTCAGCAATCCCCGCGCCCGCTCAACGCTTCGCCCCCTCGCCGAGCGTCATGATGAAGGCGGCGAGCGCATACATCTCGTCCTGGCTCAGATGATGGTTCGGCATCATCGGCGGGATGCTCCGCAGCCAGGCGACGATGCCCTCGGACGTCTGGTTGCGTCGCCGCGCCACGGCGGCAAAGCCGGGGATCTCATTGGCTGCCCGCTTCTCGCCCTGTCCCGCCACCATGTGGCAGCGCGCGCAGAGGCGCTCTGCAAGGGCGCGCCCCTTCGCGATGTCATCGTTGGCCGAGGCCGACCCGGCGCCAAACCACAGGGCAACCATTGTCGCACCGAGCAACCCCACCCCTCGCCCCGCGTTCATCCATCAATCCTTAATGTTGCCCCCGGTCTCATGGCGCCGAGAATGGCCGCCTGGGCTGACCGTGCGCAAGAGCTACCGGCGCCGCACAACGCCCGACTTGCGCCGAGACGTCTCCAGGGATATGCCGAAGCACTGTTCGGCCACGGACTAGCGGAGCAGAGCCCATTGACGCAACGACCAGACGAACGCGAGGTCCGCGAGATGCTGGCGGTGCTTCGCGCGGAGCATCGCGACCTCGACGAGCAGATCGTGCGCCTCGAGGCGGAGCATTCGAACGACCAGGTCACGATCAAACGGCTCAAGAAGCAGAAGCTCCTGCTGAAGGACCGGATTACCGCCCTCGAGGACCAGATCACCCCTGACATCATCGCCTGACCCCTCAGGGCGGGCCGATCGTCCACAACCATGCCGAGCGGGGGCGCTTGCGGCGGCGGGGGTGGATCAATAGTTTCTCTTTTTTGCCAACGAGAGCGAAAGAGGCGGGAAATGGCCGGGGCGGCGGCAGACGTGGCGATCATCATGGGCAGCCGATCGGACTGGCCGACCATGAAACGCGCCGCCGAGGTTCTGGACGAGCTGGGCGTCAGCTACGAGGCCAAGGTCATTTCGGCCCACCGCACGCCCAAGCGCCTCTATGACTTCGCGCACAAGGCGCGCGAGGCCGGCTTCAAGGTCATCATCGCGGGCGCGGGCGGCGCGGCGCACCTCCCCGGCATGACGGCCTCGATGACGCCGCTCCCCGTTCTCGGCGTGCCCATCAAGACGAGCGCGCTCTCCGGTCAGGACAGCCTGCTGTCGATCGTGCAGATGCCGGCGGGCATTCCGGGCGGCACGCTCGCGATCGGCGAGCCCGGTGCCGCGAACGCCGGCATCCTCGCCGCCCAGATCCTCGCCATCTCCGATGCCGCGCTCGCCGCGCGTCTCGACGCCTGGCGCGCCCGCCAGACTGCAAGCATTCCCGAGGCGCCGGAAGGACCATGACGGCAGCAGCGCCGCTCGCCCCGCACAGCGTGATCGGCATTCTTGGTGGCGGCCAGCTCGCCAAGATGCTCGTGCAGGCCGCAGCCGAGCTCGGCTTCCGCTCGGCCGTCTACTCCGATGACTGGGGGCCGGCGCTGGACATCGCGGCGAGCCATCTCATCGGGCCCTACGACAATCTCGCGCGTCTCGACGAGTTCGCGCGCGCCGTCGATGTCGTGACCTACGAGTTCGAGAACGTGCCGGTGATCGCGGCCGAGCATCTCGCGCGTCGCGTACCCGTGCGGCCGGGCCCGCAGGCGCTCCGTGTCGCGCAGGATCGCAGCACCGAGAAGGCCTTCATCTCCGATCTCGGCATTCCCGTCGCGCCGTTCGCCGCGATCTGCGACGCGGGCGATCTCGCCGCAGCGTCGAAGACGATGGCGGACTGGAAGGTACCGGGCATCCTGAAAACGTCGCGGCTCGGCTACGACGGCAAAGGTCAGGCGGGCGTAGCTGGGCCCGACGACCTCGCAGCCGCCTTCGCCTGCCTCGGCAGCGTGCCGGCAGTGCTCGAGCGCCGGATCGATTTCGTTTTCGAGATCTCGGTGCTTGCCGTGCGCGCGCTCGACGGTAGCCTCGCCTGCTACGATGCCCCGCGCAACACGCACGAGGGCGGCATCCTGCGCCGTTCGCTCGTGCCGTCAGGCGTGCCGGCGGCTATCGAGGCCCAGGCGTGCAACGTCGCGGGACATATCGCGACGGCGCTCGACTATGTCGGCGTGCTCGGCGTCGAGATGTTCTATCTCGGGGAGCAGTCCGCGACGCCGCTGCTCGTCAACGAGATCGCGCCGCGCGTGCATAACTCCGGTCATTGGACCATGGATGCCTGCGCGGTGTCGCAGTTCGAGAACCACATCCGCGCCATCACCGGTTGGCCACTCGGCTCGACGGCGCGGCACAGCGACGCCGAGATGCGCAATCTGATCGGCCATGATGCCGATGATTGGCCCGCACTCGCGGCCGATCGCGACCTCTGTTTGCATCTCTACGGCAAGCGCGAGGCGCGGCCGGGCCGCAAGATGGGGCACGTGACGCGGCTCGCTCCGCGCTCGGCTTGATCGCGTCACATCTGCGCGCCGCACAATCCTCACTTGATGGTCATGCTATAGTCGCATGAGGCGCGAAGGTTGGCCGTCCGGACAAATGGTCCGGCGCTCATGTGTCGGCCATCTCCGGCATCCGAGGACGCGGCGTCGTGCGCCGCTCTAACGACAGGGAAGGAATCCACATGATGAACAGAACCGCGCTTTTGATCGCGGCTGTCGTGCTGGCCCTGGCTCTGGCCTGGTACGCGGTGCCGCTCCCCGAGGAGCAAACGCCGATGACGCCGCCCGCCGCCACGGCGCCGACAGTCCAACCGGTCACGCCGCCTGGTGCGCAGCCGGCTCCGCCCGCGGCCACGGAAGCTGCGCCGCCGACGGAGACCCCGAAGCAGTAGGGGGCGAGATTGCAGCGGCTGCTCGAAGCGCCGGTCAGAATGCTTCGAGCAGCCGGCCGAATCCGGCCTTCTGATCGCGAATGCCGTTTGCACGGAGCGCGTGCCAGTAGGTGGCGGTATTGATCGCGATCACCGGCTTGCCGAGCCAGAGCTCCGCAGCGGCCGCCAAGCGGACCATCGAGAGGTTCGTGCCGACCTGGATGATCGCATCGACGTCGTCGCCGTCGAGTGCGCGGATAGCCTCGCGGCACTCGGCCGTGCTCACCTCCGCGATGCCCGTCCACGATTTGCACTGAAGCGCGGTGTCGCGGACGACGGTCAGGCCGACATCCTCGAAGTAGCGCTTCACCTCGGCATTCATGACCGGCCAATAGGGCGTCAGCACCGCGATCTGCCTGATGCCGCCGATGGCTTCGATTGCGGCGGAGGTTGCCTGGCTGCCCGTGGTGACCTTGAGGCCGGTCTCCTCGACGATCCTCTTCGAGAACGCCTCTGCGCCCTTCGCACCGCCGAAGAACGATAGGGCCGAAATCCCCATGACGAGATAGTCGGGCTCGCACGTCATCACGCTGCGGATGGCGTCCATGACATTGCTGCCGATGGTGTCGATGCCGGCGCGGAAGGAGTCGTTGCTCAGCGCCTTCACGTTGGGCGTGAAAATGCGGCTGTAGTGGTTCGTGACGCCCAGGGGGCGCATGTCGTCGAAGTCGGGCTGGACGATCGTGTTGGTCGAGGGGGCCATGACCCCGAACTTGCAACGCCATCCGAGAGCATCAGGCATTGTTCGCATCCAATCTTGCGCGGTGGATGCCGGTATCTTGCCGCGCGGCCGACGGGCCGTCCACCTCGGCCGGAGCGGGCGGCGTGTATGCTCTTCCGCTAGGCCGAAATCTGTGCTGCCTATGCGGCAAGAAAATCTGCGAGGGAGGCACTGCCGTGGCGGTCGTGATAGTCGGCGCGGGGATCGGCGGCCTGACGCTGGCGCTCAGCCTGCATCAGGTCGGAATCGCGGCGCGCCTCTACGAGAGCGTCGACAAGCTCGAGCCGCTCGGTGTCGGCATCAACCTGCTTCCGCACGCCGTCCGCGAGCTCACTGAGCTCGGGCTCGCCGATGAGATCGCCGAAACGGCCATCCCGACCTCGACACTCTCTTATGTCTCGAAGCGCGGGCAATCCATCTGGTCGGAGCCGCGCGGGCAGGCTGCCGGCTACAACTGGCCGCAGTTCTCGATCCATCGTGGCGAGCTGCAGATGATCCTCTATCGCGCGGTCCTCGAGCGCCTCGGGCCCGATGCGGTGCGAACGGGGCATCACTTCTCCTCTTTCGAGCAGACTGGCACGGGCATCAGGGCCGAGTTCGTCGACCGGCGCAGTGGTGCGCCGCGCGAGGCGGCGGAAGGCGCGGTGCTGGTCGGCTGTGACGGCATTCACTCGGCACTTCGAGCGCAGCTCGTGCCGAACGAAGGCCCGCCGAAGTGGAATGGCGCGATCCTCTGGCGCGGCGTGACGGAAAGCACGCCCTATCTCGATGGTCGCACCATGATCATGGCCGGGCACGAGCGGCAGAAGTTCGTGTGCTATCCCATCTCGCGCCGCGCGCTGGACGAGGGGCGTGCGCTCGTCAATTGGATCGCGGAGCTGCGCTACGATCCCGATCACGAATGGCGGCGCGAGGACTGGAACCGCGCCGGCCGCCTCGATGAGTTCCTGCCGCACTTCGAGAGCTGGCAGTTTGGGTGGCTCGATGTACCGGGCCTCATTCGCGGGGCGCGCGCCTGCTTCGAGTATCCGATGGTCGACCGTGATCCACTGCCGAGCTGGGGTAGCGGCCGCGTCACGCTGCTGGGCGATGCCGCGCATCCCATGTATCCGATCGGCTCGAATGGCGCGTCGCAGGCCATTCTCGATGCCCGCGTGCTCACCCGTGAAATCCGAGCGCATGGGCTCGGCTCGGAGGCGCTCGGCGCCTATGCGGCTGAGCGCAATCCGGCCACGGCGCGCATCGTGCTCGCCAATCGCGCCAATGGTCCCGAGCAGGTCATGCAGCTCGTCGAGGAGCGCGCGCCTCAAGGCTACGCCCGCATCGAGGACGTGCTGTCGCTCACGGAGCTGGAGAATGCGGCGGCGGGCTACAAGCGGCTCGCCGGCTTCGATCGCGAGACGCTCAACAGCCGGCCGCCGATCGTGGCCGCAGGCTGAAATCGGCCACGACATCCGCTCATCCAACTACCTGTTCCGTGCGTTACAGCGGCCAGTCCCTCTTTGCGAGTACGCCTTGTCAGCCAGGCTTGCTGGCGCGGCACAGAACACTCGCACGAGAGAGGATATTGTGATGTCGAAGAATGTGATCAGGCGCGCGCTGCTCGCCGCCATGGCCGTCGCGATCGGTGGCGTAACCCTGCTCGCCTCGGATGAGGCCGAAGCGCGCGGTCGGCGCTTCGAGCAGTGGACCTACGAGAGCGATCGCCCCCTCCGGGGTTACGAAGGCTTTCTGCAGCCCGGCACCTACTGCTCGTACAGGCGTTTTCCGGTCCGTGTGTGCAGCTACGACGCGCGAGGTCGCGAAGTCTGCAAGATCAAGGGCTGGAGAATGGAGCAGAGTTGCTCGTGAGGTGCGGGATCGGCGATCGAAAAGGCATGCGCGCCGCACGGATGTGAAACCGTGTAGCGCGCGCTGCCTCGCCTCCGCCTCCCTACAAATCGAACGGCAGATGCGAATGAGGATCGACAGGGCTCATCATCTCGTGTGACCCGTGCAGATACTGCTCGACTTTGGCTATAGCCGCTTCGTGCGTGCCGACCCCTGCGAGAGAGACGTCGGCTGCGTCGACAGATACTGCGAAAGTTCTACGCCAAAGCCATCGGCGCAAGCTGCTGAGGGTAAGAGACGCCGAGATGAAGTCATGATCGGCGGTGAGCCGCCCCATCTCGTGAAGAAGGCTGGACTGGAGCGCCCGAGCGGGGGCTCCGCCTGCATCGGCGTCGATGCTCATGTGCTCGTCTATGATCATCATCTGAGGCCGCCCTTATTTTGGAGTGAACTGTATGCCTCTTCGTCGCCGTGCTCTAGCGGCGGGCGGATCCAAGAACCGAGAGGTGCCGCTCGCTCTTCCCTAGGGAAGCGCATCCCGAAACTCATCGGCGCTCGGCCGATTCGGCATGGTCTGATTGATCTGGTCCCAGATCTCGTCTGCGAGGGTCTTGGCAGAGCTGGGTGCCGAAAGGGCGACCAGAACGGCGATAGCGATCATCATCTGCTTCAGCATCGTCATGGCTTCCTCCTGTCCGTTGAGCGATGCGATAAGCCCAATGCCACCGCTCGCTCGCCGTACATATGAAGCCGGACCATCAAGCCCTCGTCAGTACGACGTCAAAATAGACATCAGCGGCGCGTGAATTATTCCGCGGAACAGCATTAAAAATTCGAACGAGGCGACACGCGGAAGGCTGCCATTCAGTGCATTGTTTTCGGGATTGTCCTTGGAATTGCATTGCGATTGGAGCGGCTTGCTTATTAGGCTCGGTGCGGTCGATCGCCATGATCGCGAATATATCGCGCACGATACCGTGAAGCACGCGGCGACATATGACGCGCTAGCCGCTTGTCATTGTTGAGGGCTTCGGCCCCAAGCGCCGGTGATGTGCGGTTGTCGATCGCCTAGAAATGAGCGGCCGTCTTAAAAGTTTGAATTAGGCAATCGGTAGTTCTCCTGATTTCTGTCTTGTCGACACCGCAGTGCGCGCGCGCCTGCTCGAAACATGGCCGCTCTTAATATTATGCCGCTGCCCTTGAGCAGGAGAATGCCGAGAAAAGTAAGGGCATCTCCGTATTGACCCGCATCAAAACGAAAAGTGGAATTCAGCTCTTATCTGTCGACATGTAAATGGTCCCAAGGAGTGGTCACATGCGTAAAGCACTTGGCAAAGTCGTTCTCGCAGCCGGTATCGCCTTTGCAGCGGCTACGAGTATGGCGAGCGCACAGCAGTCGGGCTTCGATGCGAGGCAGTTCTTCGATCAACTCCAGAAGACGGGCGCCTCGCTGCCGGCGGCGTTCGACGCGCAGAAGTTCTTCGACGATCTGCAGAAGCAGGGTGCGAGCTCGCGTACGTTCAGTCCGCAGCAGTTCTTCGATGAGCTGCAGAAGACGGGCGCGAGATTGCCGGCGGCGTTCGATGCGGAGAAGTTCTTCAACGACCTGCAGAAGACGGGCGCGAAGGTGCCCCCCATGGTCAAGATGAATTGATCGACCGCACTCGATAGTGTCGCAGCAGGGTCCGATCGGGAGAACCGGTTAGGACCCTGCTCGCTGTTGGCTTCGGGCAGCGTGCGTCGAGCGTGCGAACCACGGGGCCGTGAATGCGCTGCTGGAAAGGGATTGGCCGGATGCAATGCTTCGCGAAGGCCGGACGGGCCGTAGTCGCATTCCTGATTGCTGCCTCGGGAGCGCTGCCGGCTCTGGCCCAAGACGGCGAGCGCGCGATCGGTGAGCAGATCGCCACCCGCGACTGCGCGGGCTGTCATGGCCTCGGGAGCGCCAAGGGCGTGACGGTCGAAGGCGCGCTCGTGCCGAGCTTCAGCGAGATCGCGAACCGTCCGCATCAGACGCGAGAAAGGGTGCAGGCGTTGCTGGCACTACCACATCGTCCGATGGAGAGCCCCGCATTGGGGGATCGCGAGCTTCGCCAACTCGCGGAGTACATCATCTCACTGCGGAATTAATCCCGGTTGATGGCCGAGCTCGAATGACACGAGCAGCGCGCATCCCGCGCAGGCAGGCAGCCTGAAGTTCGCCGCCTGCCCCGCGAGCACGATCAGCCGGTGAGGTCAGTAGTAGTCGCAGGTCCAGCCACCGTAGTAGTCGCTGTACCAGCAGCCAGGCCAGCCGGGATCGGCGTACCAGATCCACACGCCGCCAATGAAGCGGCCGTTCCTGCGCCCATGGTCACCGCCACCGGGGCCCGGACGGTGGCTGACAAAGGAGTGGCTACCTCTGGGGCCACTGAAGCCACGGCCGCCCATATGGCCGCCGCTGAAGCTCGGGCCGCCCATATGACCACCACCGAAGCTCGGGCCACCCATATGGCCTCCGCCACCACCAAATCCACCGCCGAAGCCACCGCCACCACCGCCATGGCCTCCGCCACCACCGCCGCCGCCGCGCACATACGTCAGATACGCGTCGGCGCCGGGGGACAACTGCTGAACGGGGGAGAAGGCATAGGCAGCAGATGCGCCGGCACACATGAGAGATGCGGCACACAGTATCGACAAGCGACGCAGCATTTGAACTCTCCTTTCATGAGGAGACAGGTCGCGGTCGATGCGTGTGATCGTGCAGGAGGCTCTGATGAGCACTGCAGGCCAACGGACTTTGCGCGAAGCCTGCTCCTCTACTGAATCTATGGTGGCTTCGCGCTGCAACTTCCATGCCCGCGTCAGTAGTTTCACGCATCATTGATGGTGTTCGTCGGCTTGTCGCATGTGTCAATGAACGCCGGGTCCCTTGCCGAGCTCGACCGGGCGCAACACGAACGCTGCCGGTATGGCGAACGCCGAGACGATTGCGAGCACCCAGAACACATCGATGTAGGACTGAAAAACCGCCTGCTGCTCGATCGTGGCGCCAATCCAGTTGATCGCTTGCGATGCCGCATCGGCACTGCTCGAACCCAAGCGCGTAAAGTGTTCCGTGATCTGCTTGAGCGTCTCCTGGTACTGGATACCTGACGGAACGAGGTGCTCGACGAGCCGGCTGTGGTGGAACTGCTCGCGCTGCTGCTGAAGTGTCTGCGTGAGCGCCACCCCGATGCTGCCGCCGAGATTGCGGGCAACATTGAAAAGGCCGGCGGCTTGATTGGTCGACTCCTTGGGCAGCCCTCCATAGGAGGCGGTGGTGAGCGGAATGAACAGGAAGGGCAGGCCTGCAGCCGTAAAAACACGCGCCCATGCCGCGTAAGCAAACGTCATGTTCCCGTCGAACCCGGTCATGTGCCACATCGATAGCGCGACGATCGCGCTGCCGGTGGCGATCAGGTACTTCGGCTGAACACTGTCGGTGAGCCGCCCCGCGATGGGCATCAGCAGCATGAGTACGGCGCCGCCGGGGGAGAGCGCCATGCCGGCAAGCGTGGCGGTATAGCCGAACTCCGTCTGCAATAGCTGCGGTATGAGCTGGGTCGTGCTGATGAGGATCGCGCCGATGAGCAGCATCACCAGGAAGCACGTGCCGAACTGTCGTCGCCCGAGCAAACGCAGATCGACGATAGGGTCTGCACGCGTGAGCTCCCACGGCACGAGCGCAATGAGCGATATGGCCGACACCACGGCGAAGGTGACTATGAAAGGCGATGAGAACCAGTCGCTGCGTTGACCTTCATCGAGCACGACCTCGAGGCAGCCGAGGCCGAGTGCGACCAGCACGAAGCCGAGGAAATCGATCCTGAGGCCCTTCGCCAATAGCTGCTGGCGCTCGTTTTCGCTGGCGGCCGGCTCGCGCACGAGTGCGCCGACCAGCAGCAGCGAGATGAGACCCATGGGAACGTTGATGAAGAAGATCCAATGCCAGCTCGCCGTGTCGGTGATCCACCCGCCGAGCGTCGGGCCGATGGTGGGGGCGACGACGACCGCCACGCCGTAGAAGGCAAAGGCCTGGCCGCGTTTGTCGGGCGGGAAGACGTCGGCAAGAATGGCCTGCTCGGAGGGAGCCATGCCGCCACCGCCTATGCCTTGCAGAATGCGGAAGAGGATCAGCGAATGCAGGCTCCAGGCGAGGCCGCAGAGCAGCGAGCTCGCCGTGAAGGTCGCCACGCAGAGCATGTAGAAGCGCTTGCGGCCGATCACAGTCGCCAGCCACCCGCTGATCGGCAGCACGATCGCGTTCGCGACCAGATAGCTCGTCAGGATCCACGTGCTCTCGTCGTAGGATGCGGCCACGCTGCCCGCGATGTGGCGGAGCGCGACGTTCGCGATCGAGATATCGAGCACCTCCATGAACGTCGCGATCGACACCACGAAGGCAATGAGCCAGGGAGTCCGGGTGCCGTCGAGCCCGATGCTCGCCGCGTCCGTCCTTTCTGTCGCAACGGCGCTCATCGCACCTTGACGCTCGGGACGACCGACATCCCGGGGCCGAGCACCACGTCTTGCGGGATATGATCGAACACGATCTTGACCGGCACCCGCTGCACGACTTTGACGTAGTTGCCGGTCGCGTTCTCGGGCGGCAGCAGGCTGAAGGCCGTTCCGGAGCCCGACTGAATGCTGTCGACATGGCCTCGGAACGTGCGTCCGGGATAGGCATCCACATCGATGTCGACAGGTTGGCCCGGACGCATGTCGGCGATCTGGGTCTCCTTGAAGTTGGCCGTGACCCACACGTCGTCAGGAACGAACATCATCAGGCTCTGGCCGGCCTGCACATAGGCGCCCTTCGCCGCGGAAAGATGGGCCACATGCCCGCCCTGGCCTGCCGTGACGGTCGTGTAGGAAAGATTGAGCTTGGCCTGGTCGAGCTGCGTTTGAGCTGCGCGCAGGTTGGCGCGCGCGCTCGTCTCCTGTGCCTCGAGCGCGACGACCTGTTTGCCGGCGGCGGCGACGGCATCCGCGGCGTTGCGTTCGGCGGCGACGGCCTGCTCGAACTGCGATTGGAACTGCTGAGCGCTCTGGACGGTCGCCGTGCCCGTGCGGAGGAGCGCCTGATAGCGATCGTTCTGCTGCTGGGCATATCTGAGCGATGCCCCTGCCGAAGCGAGCTGATCCTTGAACTGGGCGACTTGGGCCTTCTGCACCGCGATCAGGGCGCTGTTGTTG
>ERZ778022.5128-NODE-5128-length-10836-cov-4.922549_pt1 | contig 10836 bp, 2 predicted proteins | sample MGYA00375752_ERZ778022 | MGnify/ENA primary metagenome ERZ778022 (study PRJEB29350, sample SAMN05389826) | bioreactor metagenome | isolation source: Thiocyanate bioreactor | place: South Africa: University of Cape Town | collected 2014-04-04 ...
GCGCAGCAGCTAGAGTTCCTGTTCCAGCTGGTGGACCTGGGCGGCGACGGCGTGGTGTCAGCAGAGGACCTCGCCACCGTGCTCATGAACCTGCCGCCCACCCTGCTGTACGTGGCGTACGCCGGCGCCGAACCCACGACAGCGCAGCTGGCGGCGTGCAGTGCCGTTGGGTGGCAGACGGCGGCCGCGGACCGCGTCGTCGATGCCGCGTTTGCGTTCCTGGCCAGCGGCGCGCTCGACAAGCCGCTGCCGCCCGCACAGGCGCCCGTGCCGCCACCCGCCGTCGGCGACGATGCCGCCATGACGCTGCCCCAGTTTTCCACCTGGGTCGACATTGTGTTCCCCGGCCTGCTGGAGTTCCTGCAGGCGTACATGCTGCTGGCATCCGCGTCGCCGCCCACCGCGCCGCCTGCCCCGGCTGCCTCCGCCTCTGCCTCGTTTTCCGCTCTTCCGCCCCTACCGCCCCTGCAACGGTTTGGCGGTGGTGGGGCCGGCGCCGGTGCCGCGGGCGGCGGCGGCCAGGGGGGCACTGATGACGCTGGCTCCCCGTCACCCACCACACCCCGCGCCATGGCCCCTGTGTCGCCCATCAGCCGCGCTGGCACCCCCACCCCGGCGCCGGTGCCGCGGGCGGCGCCGGCCAGGGTGGTACCGATGACGCCGGCTCCCTGCCCCCCACCACACCCGGCGCCATGTCGCCCGTGTCCCCCATAAGCAGCGCTGGCACCCCACTCCCGCGCCGCCGACGCCCATGGCACCCGAGCCGTCAGGCCGCCCACCTGACCGCCACGTACCAGCAGCAGTACCAGCAGTACCTGTCGCTGGTGGTGGTGGTTCTTGCTGCGGCGGGCGCTGGAGTTGGTGGCGACGGCGCGAGGCGCCTGCGCCAGATGAGGCACCCCAGCCGGTGCCCCAGTCGGCGCGGTCCAAACTTGCTGCCACGCCAGCCCCTGCACCCGCTCCCCCGGTACCACCACCTGTACCAGCGGCGGCGGTGATGGTGGACGCGGCGCCGGGCAAAGTGGTGACCCACGACCGCCGCAGTCGTGCCACCTCCGTTGCCGCCGCGCCGAGCCGCCCTGCGCCGAGTACGGCCGCAGCGGCCACCAATGGCGTGGGTGAGAACGGCATTCGCCGCAGTCACACCGCGTCACTGGGCCGCAGCCCCGCTCCCGCGCCTGCACCTGCACCAACAACTGGCACCTGGCAGCCGCCGACCAAGTCAGCTGCACCGCCGCCCGCGTCGCTGGCCCCGGAATCCGTGGCTGTGCCGCCCGCGCCAGCGCCAGCGCCAGCACCGGTCCCGGCACCAGCACCGCCCCCAGCGGCAGCAGCGCTGTCCTCCGGCTCCAGTGCCACCGACGTCCTGCCGCACACGGCCACGCCGGCGGCGCTGTCCAGCAGCACACGCAACTCGCCGCGGTTCACGGGCGGCACGGCGGCGCAGGACCCCGCGGGCGGCGCCGACCGCAGTGGCGATCACATTGATGCCGCACTGCTGGCGCTGGGGCCGGCCGCGGGCGGTGCCGCCGGTGGCGGGAAGGGTGGCAGCGCCACGGCGTTGGACCCCACCGCCGCGTCTGACACGGCGTCGGAGGGCGGCGCGTGGGCTGGCGTGCTGGCACGGCGGGCGGGTCTGCTGTGTGGCGCGTGCTCCGAGGTGCAGTCTGTCGCCGACGCGCTGCCGGACGCCGCTGCCGCCGTGTGGGATGCCTCCACCACCGTCCTACGCGACGCCATGTTCCTCTATGACAGCCCGCCAGACAGCATTGACGTCACATCGCCACCGCTTGCCCCCGCCGCCGCCGCCTCCGCTGCCGCCGGCATGTGGTACCTGCTGGTGGAGGACACCTCCACGCCCGCTGCCGCCACCGCTGCCGCCGCCGCTGCTGCTGCCGGTGCCGGTGTCCACAACATGCCCGTGCTCCTGCCGCTCACATCAGCCACGTCGGACCTGCTGTCCTCGCCCCCGCGCTCTGGGCAGGCCGTCATGCCACCTCGCTCGCCCGCCACGCCTGGACAGGTACTGCCGGTGCCCGCCAGCAGCACGCTGGTTGCGTCGTTCCGGCTGCTGTCAAGCGGCAGCGCGCCGCCGCTGTCGCTTGCCGCGCTTGATAGCGGCGAGGGCGGCAGCAGCAGCTCAAGCATGGGCGTGCCGCGGACCACATCGCTGGAGGAGAGCGGGCGGGCACCGTCCACCGTCAATGCCGCGCCGCTGCTGGCATCGCTGTCGAGCGCACATGGCAAGCCGCCGCGGTCCCCCGTCGGCATCACATCCAGCCCGCCTGCCACCGCTGGCAGCAGCACGTACCGGAGCGGGAGCGGCGGTGTGGGTTACTTTGATGCGGGGCCGCGGAACGCAACGCCCGCCGGCAGCGCCGCGTTTGGCCGCCTGCGTGGGCGCGGCGACTCGTTCATGAGCGAGCGCAGCCACGACGCGCGCGACTACGAGAATGATGTGGAGGGCGTGGGCGGCGCGGGTGCGTTTGACACCGCGGTGCCAGCCGCGGAGGCGGGCGGTGGCGATGATGGCGGCGGCGACGCTGGCGAGCGCGGCGCCAGCGCGGTGGCGTTTGGCGCCGCTACGCTGCGCGAGGAGGTGCCACGCAGTCTCCTGCTCACGCTGTCCGCCTGCCCCACCTGCGGTGCACGCCGCCACCCGTACGATCTGGTGCTGTGCGTGCCGCTGCCGCGCGGTGCGGCGGCGTCGGCAGTCAATGCAGCCGCCGTGGCCCTTGCTACCACAACCACCGTGCCAGCTGCCGCCGCTGCGCCCGCTGCCACCGTGGCGGCACGCGCGCCCGGTCTCGTGGTGCCGCCCACGCCGCAGCAGGTGCACAGCGCCATGCTGGCAGCCAAGACGGCTGCCCTGCCAGGCGCCGCCCTGCCGCTGTCGCCGCCTCCGCCCATGACGCCTGCCGTCCTGCTGTCGCTTGCGCCGTACGCCGCGTCGCACCCTGCCAACGACGCCGCCGGCGTGGCTGCCGCGGCGTTGACCGCCGGTGGTGGCGCCCCATCCTTGCTGCCGCTGCCACGCGGCCGTGGTCCAGCAGCGCGCGGCGGTGGCAGCGGCGGCAGCGGCGTCGGCGCAGGCGGCGCACTGCATCTGCCGCCGCTCGACCGCGGCGCCTCCGTCACGCGCCGCCGCTCCACCGCCTCCTCTTCCACATCCTCCTCTTCCTCAGCCGCGCCTGCCTACGATTTCAGCGTCGCGTTCGCCGCCTCGCTGCTGCACGAGCTGGACAGCGGCGCGCGCGGCCACCACCACCACTTCCATGACCACCACGGCCACGGGCACGGTCACCACGGTCATCATGGTCATCACGGCCACGGGCGTGGGCATGGGCACGGCAAGCGCGGCGGCAGCGCTACACCGGTGGGCGGCGATGGCAAGCGCAGCCGCGCGGCGCCGCCGCCGGGATCCCCACGCCGCACGCCCGCCACCTCCGGCTCCGACGGCGGTGGCGGTGGTGGCGGTGGAGGATCGTCGTCCGCACCGTCAGCGAGCCCGCCCACCATGGTGGATGACCCTGCGTCTGCCGCCGCAGCAAGTGCCGCCGTCGAGGCCACTAGCTCGGACGATAACGACATGGCGGGAGTGGTGGACGTGGCGGGCACGCTCCACCCGGCGGCTGCCGCAGCGGCTGCCGCGGCTGCCGAGCATGCGCGCCCGCGCTCCCTGTTTGGCGGCATGGCGGTGCGCGCTGCGACCTTCATGACGCGCGTGGCAACCACGCTTATACCCGGCGGCGGCGGGCGGTCCGGCCGGCCGCCCACGCGGCTCGCCGCGCCACGCTGTGGGGATGGCGGCCATGGTGACAGCATCAGCCCGCGCGTACTGAGCGACACCGGCAGCGGGGATGCCGGTGGCAGTGGCAGTGGCGGCGGCAGTGGGGAGGATGCCGGCGCAGCGGCAGCAGCGGCAGCGCGGCGGCGGCGCAGTGGCCGTCCAACTTCTCGGCGTATTACGCGCCGGCATGTGTCCGGCGTCAGCACCGGCGCCGCCGCTGCCGGGCATGGCCACGGCCACGGCCACAGCGGCAGCGATGTGGATGAGGCAGCAAAGGCAGGCGGCGGCGGTGGCGCCACCTCGCCCACCACCGCGCCGGCAACCGGCGATGGTAGCGGCATCTCGATGGCAATGGAGCGCTCCAACGGCTCCCTGCTGCTCGCGCACGCCGCAGATGCCGCGGTGGCAGACATTGATGACTTTGTGAACGAGCTGGAGGTGGCGGCCATGCACCCCAACGCCACCGTCAGCGGCGTGACGTGGGCGCACTACCTGGGCATCCTGCATGACCAGCTGGATCGCGGCGCCACCGACGGCGATGAAGCTGCCGACGGCGCAGCTGTCGGCGAACCTGCAGCTGGTGCCACTGGTGGCGGCGACGGCGGCGACGGTGGCGGTACCAGTAGCGGTGGTGCGGCGGTGACCCGCAGTGGATCAGCGGGTCGCAGCAAGCGGGCAGCGGGTAGCGCGGGGTTGTCACCCACGGCGCACCGTGCCCCGCGCCGCAGCCCGCTGGGCGCTGGCGCAGCTGCTACCGGTACATCCACCGCCGCCACTGCAGAGGGCGACAGCAAGCTGCCGCGCCTGTCGCCGCCAGCCGCGGGCCAGCGGCGCGCCGGCTCTAAGCTGTGCTCCCACAGCCACACCGTGAGCGGCGCGATTGGGCGGGAGATGGCGGGCGCGCTGGCCATCTTCTCCAAGACAGAGGCGCGTCATGTGGCAGCAGACTTGCTGGGGTTGGATGACGATGGTGACGGCGCCAGCAGCCGTGCCGCCACACCCGTAGTTGCGCCAGAGTACCCCATGCCCATGGCGCGCGCAGAGTCGTTGCCACCCAACTTGCCTGTCGCGGCAGCCGCGTCAGCTGCCGTACCCGCCGGTGGCAGCCGTGCCTTCGACCTGCGCGCCTTTGCACGTGCCTCCAAGACCGACATAGCGGAGCGCATGGGCGCGCGGGCCGCTCTTCCCCACCCGGCGACTGCGGCGGTGCCGCCCGCGGTGCCCGCTGCCGCGCCAGTAGTTGCACCACCGCCAGCGCCCGTCGCCACCGCCGCGGTGACACGCACACTGGTGGCAGACCGTGACGTGCCGTCACCCGTCACGCCCGTGTTTGCGCTGCACCACTCCCTGCTGCGCAGCGGCTTGGTGGTGGCGTCCGGCCGCAGCGGCAGTGCGGTCCACCTGCAGTCGTCGCCGGTTGCCAGCACCGGCAGTGGTGGCGGTGGCGGCGGCGGCGGTAGTGCCCTTCGCGACGGTGGACGCGGTGGTGGCAGCGGCAGCGGTGGCGGTGGCGGCGGCGAGGGTCTTGAGGCAAGCAATAGTGGGGGTGGGATGGGTGCGACGCCCGGCGTGGCGGCTGCCATGGCGGCGCTGTACCCCGCCACCGGCGGGGAGCGCGGCGCAATGGCACGCCGGCTGACGGCGGCAGAGGCTGCAGAAGCAGAGGAGGAGGCAGCGCTGGTGATGGCAGAGCGCAATGCGCGGTCACGGCGCAGCAGCACGGCTGCGGCCGGCGGCGGTGGCATGCCGGCCCTGCTCCTGCCGCCGCCCCCGTCGCAGCCGCTGTCTCCCACTGGCGCCATGGCAGGCCCCTCATCCAGCGCCTCCCTTACCTCGCCTTCCAGCACCGCGCCGCTCGCCTCGCCCGCCGACGCGCTGAACGGTGGGACCGGTGTGGAGTCTTCGCGGTCGTGGGCGACGCCTGCCACTGCCGGCGCGCCGCCAGCTGCCTGGTACCTGTCGCCCGCCAGTGTGGGCAGCAGCACGGCGCTGGTGCCGCGCGGGGAGCGCGATGACGGCGACGGGGAGGCGCAGCAAAGCAGTAGCCGCGGCGCGGCAGCAGACGCCAGCGACGGCCTGTCGTTTGCAGCGCGGCTGGAGCTGGCTGGCGGCGGCGGTGGCGGCGGCACCGGCGGCGACGGCGGCAGCGGCATCATCATTGTTGGCGGCGCCGATGGCGGGGGTATGGGCGGCGGCGGCGACGGCGATGGCGGCGGGGAGGTGCTGCTGCCGGCGGTGTGGGATGTGCCGGGTGGCACAGCGTGCGCGCGCGCCAGCTTACCGCTCACGCCGCCCGCTGGCCGGCCCAACATGGAGTCGGTGGCAGCGGCGCTGACAGCAGCGTACGCCATGGACGCGCACGCTGCCACCGTTGCCGCCACCACCGCCGCACTCGCCCTGCCGATGCCGCTGGATGCTTGCGCCGGCCTTGACACCGCCGCCGCCGTCGCAGCAGCACCTAGCGTGTGGGTGTCGGTGCGCGCGGCGGAGGGCGGCGAGGTGGGCCTGGCGCTGGCGGCGGTGGCAGCAGCGGCAGCGGCAGAGGCAGGCGCGCGCCCCGCGGCGGCGGTAGCTGCGGCCGCGCTGGCGATGGAAGCTGCAAGCGGCGGTGCCGGCGGTGGCACTGTCCATAGCGGCAGCGCATACGGCGGCGGCGGCGGCGGCGGCGGCGGCACCGGCGGCGGCGGCAGCGCGGCATTCACGCCGGCGCAGGTGCGCTCCACGCTGCTGTCCGCGCTGGCAAACCCGGCGCCGTACCTGCCGAAGCTGTCGCTGGGCATCGGCACGGTGTCCACCATGAAGGCGAACGGCACCTCCATGCTGGAGTATGACGGCTTGCTGTGGAAGGTGGGCGGCGCGGCGCGCACGCTGCGCCGCCGGCGCTACTACCTGCAGCAGAACTTCCTGTACTGGTACTCCGCGCACAGCGAGGGCGAGCCGCGCGGCGTGCTGTACCTGGAGGGCTCCTACGTGCGGCCGGTAGCGGACGCGGCGGCGGAGGCGAAGGGCTACTACGGCTTCTCCATCCACACGTCGTCGTCGCACGGCGACCGCGTGCGCACGCTGTACGCGGGCTCCGCGGGTGAGCGCGCAGAGTGGATCTCCGCGCTGGCGCGCGCGTGCCGCTGCGGGCCCATCGAGGACGAGTACGAGGTGGGGGAGGAGATCGGGCGCGGCCAGTTTGCGCACGTGTTCCGCGCCACGCGCCGCGTGGACGGCCAGCTGTTTGCCGTCAAGGTAATCAACAAGGCGGGCCTGACGGACGTAAAGCGCGAGATGCTGCGCACCGAGATCGCCATCGTGAAGCTGGTGCAGCACCCGCACGTGGTGCGCGTGGAGGCCATCTACGAGACGGGCACGACGGTGTACATCGTGATGGAGTACATGGAACGCGGCGAGCTGTTCCAGAACCTGATCGGCCGGCAGCGGTTCTCGGAGGGCGAGGCGCGCCGCCTGGCGCGCCAGCTGGTGGAGTGCCTCGTGTACCTGCACTCCATGGGCGTCATCCACCGCGACATTAAGCCGGAGAACATCATGTGCGAGGGCGCGCGGCCGGCGTCGGAGCTTGCGGCTGGGCCCGCCGCCAGCGGCGGCGGCGGCGGTGGCGGGTCGGCGCCCGTGTTTGACGTCAGCCGCGTCAAGATCGGCGACTTTGGCCTCTCCAAGCTGGTGCACCCCAACGAGGTCATGACGCAGCCGTGCGGCTCGCCGCAGTACGTGGCGCCCGAGGTGCTGAGCGGCGGCGGGTACGGCAAGGAGGCTGACATGTGGTCGGTGGGCATCATTCTGCACCTGGTGGTGCGCGGCCGCCTGCCGTTTGACGACCCCAACCCCGCCGTCGTGTATGCGCGCACGCTGGAGGGCGTGGTGTCGTTTGACCACCCGGCGTGGGCGTCCTGGTCGCCGGAGGGCATGTCCTTTATCCGCGGCCTGCTGGAGAAGGACCGCACGCGCCGCCTCACCGCGCGCCGCGCCATGCAGCACCCCTGGCTCCGCGTCGATGCCGGCTCCGCGGGCTCCGGCTCCCTCCCCCTGCCCGCCTTGCCGCCGCCCGTGCCAGCCGCTGGCAGCGGCGGCGACGGCGCATCGGGCACTGCCGCCGCTGCTGTCGCTGCCGCCGACGCTTCATAATACCGTCGTGGTGGCGTTTGCCCCGTCAGCATTTCAGCGGTCATTACACACCCATACCCTATACCGGTACATCACCCCCCATGTGCCCGCTTGGCGCGCGTTTTTATATCTGTATTCCCCCAGCCGTTTGCGGCGTGCGGCGTGTTCCCGCGCGATTGCCCCGGTTGCTCGCTGCTTGTCTCTTTTTTGGAGGTTCCCGCGTCGTGGCGCGCCGCAATGTGTGTCTTTTGCGGCCGCCCGCCCGCCACCCTGTCGCTGCGTGGAGCAGTGACAGCGTGTGCCAGCGTTTTGACAACACCAACAAGGTATATTCTTTTATTGGCGGCCGGTTTCGGTTGCGCACCCCCTTTTGTGCCGCTGCCCCTTCTGCGGTTGGCGCGCGTCGGGAACTACTCATCATCATCATGTTGGCCATGGCGCGGGCAACATGGCACCAACAATGTACGTTTTGCTTGAAGTCTCAGTCGATAGATAATTAGGGGCGGGCCAAAGCAACGCTGTGGCGGTGGCGGAAGGGGGGCTCATGCAGGCACAGGCGCGCTACACCTCGCAGGCGCACGGGGGCGTCCGGTTAGGGCGCAGCCGCGCGGGAGGCGCAAGGTGTAGGGGCGCTGTGCAAGCAACGCAGGGATGCAAAACAGCGAAGCAGCAAGCAACCGCAAGATCACGCAGGGGCGCACATGGGTACCGTCACGGGGGCCCCGGGGGTGTCAAGCGGCGAGGGGGGAGGGCAAAAAATGCACAGTGCGCACGCTTTCACTAAACTAAGGGGCGGCGGGCGTCATCAGGGGGCAGCAGCAGGCGGCGTTGTACGCAGCACACACATCTACGGCCACACGGCACACTCACACATATGATAATTATCAAGAACGCAGGCCGGGCACCGCGCGTGGCAGGGTAGGCGGCGAGGAGGTCGGAGGCGCGTAGGCGCGTCCAGTCCCGGCGCTGTCGCCTGCCGGCCGGCCGACAAAGGGGGCTGGCGCGCGCGTGGCGGCAACGAATCCGGGCCCGCGCTGCGACAGGCGCGACGCACCCTCCGCCACCAGCTGCTGCGGCGAGCCCGGCGCCGCGTCCATCAAGTGGCCCGCCGCGCCGCTGGTGCGGTGGGCGGGGCTGCCACTGCCGGCGGCCCCGACGCTGACCGCAGCAATGATACTCAACGCCGTCGGCGGAGAGGCGGCGGCGGCGGCGGCAGCGGCGAGGACGCGGCGCGCTGCCTGGCGACGCAGGTGGCGGCGCTTGGACGCCGCCTGCACGTGCCGGATGGCGCGCCCCGGCTCCCACCCGCTCGCGATGCGCGCCTGGATGCGCGAGTGCTCGTGCTGGCGGCGCGCAAACACGTGCGCCACCAGCGTGCGCACGCGGACGCCGGGCAGCGCCACGCCGCCGACGCACGCCCCGCCCACACCCGCCGCCTCCATGCCCGCCAGCCGGTCCTTCACCGCGCGGTCCAGCTGCTGCAGCACCACCAGACTGTTGTACCGCACCGTGTTGCTCCAGTGGCCGGCGCCGCGGTACACCAGCGCGCGCGACGCGGGCACGCCCGGCAGGCGGATGGCGGGCGCGCTGCCGCCGTAGCAGCGCGCCTGGTCCGCGGCGGGTGTGAAAAACAGGCGGCCTACGGCGGCCGCGCCACCGCCAGCAATGGTGCCGGGTGGCACAGGGTTGGGGCGCATCATGGCCGGCGCCACCGCGCCACGCGGGTGCAGCGCCTCTGGCGGCGACGCCAGTGTGGGCGACGACACCACCGTGACGTCCACCTCACCGGCGGGCGGCGGCGTGGTGGGCGTGCCACGTGGCCCACCGCTGCCGGCGCTGCCGTTGCTGCCGCGGCTGCCTGCCCGCCCACTGCTGCTGCTGCGCCCCGCGCCGGCGGCAGCCGCACGCGCCACCTCCAGCGCCGCACGCGACTCGGCAGCGTGCGCCTCCAGCGCCAGCAGCACGCTGTCGGTGAGCGACAGGCTGGCTGTGATGAGCTGGCGCAGGTCACTGATGGTGCTAATCGCACCGCCGCCGCCGGCACTCTCGTCGTCGTCGCTGCTGTCTGACGACGACCGCGACCCGCTGTCGCCGCCACCTGACCCGCCCGCCGGCACGCGACCGCCCGCCAGCAGCACGGTGGGTGCCGACGGCACGCGGCGCGGCACCGGCGCCGCACATGGCACCTCGCCCTTCAGGCCGCGGGTGCGCGGCGTTGACCGAAGCAAGCCGGCGTCGCGCGGGTCGCTGCACCCTGCGCCATACACGACGCTGAACCCCCACGAGTCCGCTGCCCACGTGTCGTCGCCGTCGCTATCACCCAGCCCGTCGCCGCGCGCCTTCCCCGACGACGACTCGCCCTCGCTGCCCTCCGTCACGCCGCCGTCGTCCTCCTCCGACGGCGACGCGCGCGGCGCCGCCGCCGGCGACGGCGCGTGGAATGGCGACAGGCTCACACCATCGCCCATCCGCCCCGTGCCGCTGCCCTCACTCATGCTGCCGCTGCCGCTGCCCGTGCCGCTCTCGCCAAGCGGCCGCGGCAGCGCCGTGGCATCCACCTCCCCGCCGCTGCTGCCGTCGCTGCTCGCCACAGTGGCAGAGGCGGCGGCGGTGACTGTCGTGGGGGCACTTGCAGCAGTCGTTGCCGGCGACGCGGCGGCGGCGCGCACCCGCTCGCGCCGTGCCTCCAGCTGCAGCAGCGCCGGCGCCGTCACGGCGTGCGTGGCAGTGGTGCCGCCCACCAGCCCAAGCGTCAGCGACCGGTATACCTCGTCACCCATCTCGCGCCCCTCCCCGCTGCCGCTGGCGGCAGACGGCCGCGGCCGCAGGCTGGTGATGGACCGCCGCCCAAACTCAATATTGCTGGAGATGCCGCCACCACCAGCAGTGGCGGCAGTGTCGCCATCGGCAGGCGCGGGCGCGTCACCGCCTGCCGC
>ERZ778022.5129-NODE-5129-length-10834-cov-3.333797_pt1 | contig 10834 bp, 9 predicted proteins | sample MGYA00375752_ERZ778022 | MGnify/ENA primary metagenome ERZ778022 (study PRJEB29350, sample SAMN05389826) | bioreactor metagenome | isolation source: Thiocyanate bioreactor | place: South Africa: University of Cape Town | collected 2014-04-04 ...
CCTCGCCGCCGCGCTCCATTTTCCCCCAACGCCGCAGGCGCGCGACAACCTGCTCCGCGAAGGTGTCGCTGCGGGCGACATCGACATGGTCGGCAATACGGTCGTCGATGCGCTTCTTTACGCGCGCGCAACCATGCAGGCTGGCTATCAGCCGATCGATCCCGATGTGGCAGCGCTTCCGACCGACAAGAAGCTGGTGCTGGCCACACTTCATCGCCGCGAGAACATCGGCGCGCCGCTCCGTCATGTGCTGCGCGCTCTGCGGACGCTCGCCAATGACGGCGACAAGCTGATCGTTCTTCCCGTGCACATGAACCCCGCCGTGCGCGCGGAAGTCATGAAGATGCTCGGCGATGTGGCGAACGTCCGGCTGGTGAGCCCACTGCAATATCCCGATTTCGTCCATCTGCTGAGCCGCGCCTGGACAGTCGTGACGGACTCGGGCGGCGTGCAGGAAGAAGCGCCGACCTTTGGTTTGCAGATTCTTATCACGCGCGAGAGCACCGAGCGGCCCGAGGTCGTCGAAGCCGGATTCGGCACGCTCGTCGGCTCGAGCTACCGCGCCATCGTCTCGGGTGTTCGCCGGCTGACGGCAGGCGAGCGCCCGCAATTGCTGAGCGCAGCCAACCCATTCGGAAATGGCGATGCTTCCGAGCGCATCGCGGCACGACTGATGCACACGAACAATCATCATCATGGTCTTGCGGCTTGAGCCTGCCGGGACGGGAGAAGAAATCATGAGCACGGAACTCAAAGCCAGCCGCCTCGTATGGACCAAGCTGCGCCGGATCCTCATCACGACAGCCATCGTCGGGGGCGTCGGCGGCTCGGCGATCTACGCACTGTCGGGCAGCAGCGTGCTCCTCAATGCGGACGGCCTCGCAACCCGGCGCAATGTCGCCGTGGCCTCGCCCTGGGAGAACGCGCGGGTCAGAGCGGTCTACGTCAACCCGGGTGACTGGGTCGATGCGGGCCAGAAGATCGCCGTCGTGGAGTCGGCGGCCATGTCCCGCTCCCTCGCCGATCTCGCCGCCGAGAAGGCACGCATCAGCAGCCGTCTCGCACAACTTGAAGCGCGCAAGGGGGTCGTGAAGGCGCTGCTGCCCATGGCTGAAGCGAACGCGACGCAGACCGAGGCCTTCCTGGAAGTGCTCCAGAAGGCGAGCGCCAATGGAAATGTCACGAGCAAGCCTCTGCAGGAGATGATGACGGCGCGCGTCCAGGCTGCCGATCGCCTGCTCTCGCTCAAGGCCGAGCAAGGCTCGCTCGAGCACGAGATCAAATCCAATCAGGATGCACTGGGTCAGGTCTCAGGTGCCTTCCAGGATCTCGAGCGCAACTACGGCGGCGGGATTCTCACCGCGCCGGCGAGCGGCTACGTCGGCAGCAGGGTTGCCGCGGTCGGCGAGGTGCTCGGCGGCGGCAAGGATGGCGTCGCCAGCATCTATACGGGCGCGAGCTACGTGCTGGCCTACATCCCGGAGGGCTATCTCTTCGATCTGGAGGAAGGACAGGGGGTCAACGTCAAAGGACGCGGACAGGTCGTTGCCGGGCGCATCGAGAAGGTGCTCCCTGTGACCGAGGCCCTCCCGCCGGAATTCCAGATGCCGAACAAGGTACGTGGTCGCGGCCAGGCCGTCCGTGTCGCGCTGCCGGCAAGCAATCACTTCGCGGTCGACGAGAAAGTGCACCTGACGAGCTGCTACATGAACAAGTGCGAGATGGGTCCCTCGCAGATCGTGCGCAAGGCCGTCCCCGACCTGCAGAAACTCGGCGCCAGACTCGGCGGCTGGATCAAGGGACTGAAAGCCCTCGTGGTCAATCAGTCCGAAGCACCGAGCGCGAACGTATAAAAGGCGGGCGGGCACCGCCGAGCCGGGGGGGTGCGGGCGGCTTCATTAGAAGCTGCCCGCACACGCATTTTTGGGGCCTTGATCACTGGTCGTTTTGAGCCCGAAGCCGGCACCGGCATTGCCGGTGTGGCTCCCACTCCTCATATGCATCGCAGAAACACTTCGTTTGAAATCGTCTGGTGCTCGATAGATTGGACATGTCGCTGTCCGTGGGATGCGACCGCGGTGATTTGGGCAAGAGACTTGCGCCGCGTCATCAAACGCTAAGGTTTCGCGGCTTTGTCCGCGAACTCCTTTGAAGGAGCTCTGGAATGAAGCAACCCTTTTGTGTGCCCGGCGCACCGGCAGTTGCGGCTCGTAGAAGCGGCTGTTGTCGCTGACGCCGCAGCGAGGATCGCCCCGCGCGGCCTCCTGCTCGAAGTAGCAACCTGTGTTCTGACCAGCAGGCAAATCCACGAGGCGGCACCGCGTCGCCCGGCTTGATCGCGCACGCCTGCTCACGACCGACGTCGCCACCTTTTCGTATCTGAAACTTTGGAGCTCGAAGATGACAACTGTACGCTTGACGCGCCGCGCGCTCGCCTCTGCGGGCGTGGCCGCCGGTATCGCCCTCGCGGCCACCGCCGGCATAGCCTGGGCGCAGTCCGTGACATTGCTCAATGTGTCGTATGATCCGACGCGCGAGCTCTATCAGGACTTCAATGCTGCCTTCATCAAGCATTGGAAGGCGAAGACCGGCAAGGACGTCGCGATCAAGCAATCGCATGGCGGATCGGGCAAGCAGGGCCGCTCGGTGATCGACGGCCTCCCGGCCGACGTCGTGACCCTAGCGCTCGCCTACGACATCGACGCCATCCACGAAAGGGCAAAGCTCATTCCCGCCGATTGGCAAAAGCGCCTGCCGAACAACTCCTCACCGTATACCTCGACCATCGTGTTCCTTGTGCGCAAGGGCAACCCCAAGAGCATCAAGGACTGGGGCGACCTCGTGAAGGACGGCGTGCAGGTGGTGACGCCCAATCCCAAAACATCGGGCGGTGCACGCTGGAACTATCTCGCGGCGTGGGCCTACGCGCTGAGGCAGCCCGGCGGCACGGAGGCGTCGGCCAAGGAGTTCGTGACCAAGCTCTTCAAGAACGTGCCCGTCCTCGATCCGGCGGCACGCGGCGCGCTCACGACCTTCACCGAGCGCGGGATCGGAGACGTGTTCCTCTCCTGGGAGAACGAGGCCCATCTCGCCACCAAGGAGCTCGGGCCCGACAAGTACGACATCATCGTTCCGGTAAGCTCCATCCTGGCAGAGCCGCCGGTGACCATCGTCGACGCGAACGTCGACAAGCAAGGGACCCGCGAAGTCGCACAGGCCTATCTCGAGTATCTCTACTCGCCCGAGGGGCAGGACATCGCCGGAAAGCACTACTACCGTCCGCGCGATCCCAAGGCGGCCGAGAAGTACAAGGCTCAGCTCTCGCCGGTCCAGCTCTTCACCATCGATGAGGTATTCGGCGGCTGGCAGAAGGCGCAGAAGACGCACTTCAGCGATGGTGGGACCTTCGACCAGATCTACACCAAGCGCTGAGCAAAGGTCCGGCAAGGAGCACGCCTATGGCGACGCCGTTGATCATTCCCGGTCTTCACGGAAGCTGCGCGCAGCACTGGCAGACTTGGCTCGAGCATCGCCTGCCGACGGCCCGCCGTGTGCTTCAAGCCAACTGGGACAAGGCGGACCTCGGCCTGTGGACCGAGGTCCTCGAGAGGACGATCCTGCTGCAGTCCGGTCGCGTACTCCTGATCGCGCACAGCTTTGGATGCCTCGTATCGGCGGCGGCTGCGGGCCGGCTGGCGCCGCGGATCGCCGGAGCGCTCCTCGTCGCACCGTGCGATACGCAGAACTTCGGCCTCGATGAACGCCGGATCGATGCCGCGCTACCGTTTCCAAGCACGCTCGTCGCCAGTCGCAATGATCCCTGGATGAGCTTCTCGCGAGCCGAGATATGGGCCGAACGATGGGGCAGCCGGCTGGTGGACGCCGGTCATAGAGGCCACATCAATGTGGCATCCGGCCATGGTCCATGGCCTGAAGCTTTGCCTCTGATCGCGGAGCTTTCGGGCAATCCGGACGTTCTCGTGCTGAAGCGCCCTGATCGGCCGCCCTTGGATTGCGCCGTGTAATCCCCCCGGCCGACCGCGCACCTGAACCCCCGTCAATAGCAGACGGGGGCATATGGATCGCACTTCTTCTTCGTTGTCGGGGAAGGCGCTCCCTTTCCATGCTTCCGCCCATAAGAACCGCAAACCATCTGCGAGCCGTACCATGAGCATCAAAAACACACTTTCCTGGCTGGGATTCCTCCTCTCCTTCACCTTCCTGCTGGCGGTTGCCGCCCTCGCGCAGACAGCCATTCTGAACGTCTCCTACGACGTTGCGCGCGAGCTCTATAAGGACGTCAATCCCGCATTCGTGGCCTATGCCAAGGACAAGCTCGGCGAGAACGTCGTCGTCAATCAGTCCCATGGCGGGTCGAGCCGTCAGGCACTGTCCGTGATCGGCGGCCTCGAAGCCGATGTCATCACCATGAACCAGTCGCCCGACATCGACATCCTCGTCGAGCGCGGCGGCCTCGTCGACAAGGACTGGCGCAAGAAGTTCCCGCACGACGCGACGCCCTACACGACGACGACCGTCTTCCTCGTGCGCAAAGGCAATCCCAAGCAGATCAAGGACTGGAACGATCTCGTTCGCCCTGGCCTGCAGGTGATCGTGCCGAACCCCAAGACCTCCGGCAATGGCCGCTATACCTACCTCGCCGCCTGGGGCTATGCCCTCATCAACGAGGGAAATGAGGACGCGGCGCGCACATTCGTCACCAAGCTCTTTGCCAATGTGCCCGTGCTGGATGGCGGCGGACGCGGCGCCACCACGACCTTCACGCAGCGCGACGTGGGCGATGCCCTGATCACCTTCGAGAACGAGGCGATCTCCATCCAGAAGGAGCTCGGCGCCGACAAGTTCGATGTCGTCTATCCCTCGCTCAGCATCGATGGCTCGGCACCTGTCGCCGTCGTCGACAAGAACGTCGACAAGAAGGGCACGCGCAAGATCGCCGAAGCCTATCTTCAGTTCCTGTTCTCGACGGACGGCCAGCGCATCATCGCCAAGCACAACTTCCGCCCGCGCGATCCGAGTGTCCTCGCCGAATACGCGGAACGCTTCCCGGCCATCAAGACTTTCTCCGTCGACGAGAAGCTCGGCGGCTGGGCCGAGGCGAACAAGAAGCACTTCGCCGACGGCGCCATCTACGACCAGATCGTGGTGAAGAAGTAATGGCTGCGGCGATCACACGGCGCGTGCTGCCGGGCTTCGGCCTGTCGCTCGGCTTCACGCTCGCGTATCTCTCGCTGATCGTGCTCGTTCCGCTGGCGGCGGTGTTCGTCAAGACGGCGACGCTGTCGCTCAGCGAGTTCTGGGCGATCGTATCGACGCCGCGGGTGGTCGCAACCTACAGGCTGAGCTTCGGTGCCTCGCTTCTGGCGGCAGCCATCAATGTCGTGTTCGGCGTGCTGCTCGCCTGGTCGCTCGTGCGCTACTCGTTTCCGGGGAAGAAGCTGATCGACGCGCTCGTCGATCTCCCCTTTGCCCTTCCGACGGCCGTCGCCGGCATCTCGCTCACCGCGCTCTATGCCAAGAACGGCTGGCTCGGCCAGTATCTCGAACCACTGGGGATCAAGGTTGCCTTTACGCCGCTCGGCGTTCTCGTGGCGCTCGTCTTCATCGGACTTCCCTTCGTCGTGCGCACCGTGCAGCCCGTGCTCGAGGATCTCGACGTCGAGTTCGAGGAAGCAGCGGCCTCGCTCGGCGCAACGCGCTGGCAGACCATCTACCGCGTGGTGATCCCGACCTTGCTCCCGGCGATCCTGACAGGCTTCGCCCTCGCGTTCGCGCGCGCTGTCGGCGAGTACGGCTCCGTCATCTTCATTGCCGGCAACTTGCCGATGGTCTCGGAGATCACGCCGCTCATCATCATCACCAAGCTCGAGCAGTACGACTATGTCGGCGCCACCGCCGTCGCCGCGGTCATGCTCGTCGCCTCGTTCATCCTCTTGCTGCTGATCAACGCCCTGCAGGCGTGGACGCGGCGCAGCGCCCGGAGGATCACTTGATGGCCGGCGTCGCACTCGCCGTTCCAGGACCGCAGCGTGCCCGCGCGCGCTACGAAACCAATCCGGCAATCCGCGAGTCGGGTGCCGTGCGGATACTCATCCTCACGATCTCGCTCCTCTTCTTCGCGACCTTCCTGCTGCTGCCGCTCATTGCCGTGTTCGTCGAAGCCTTGCGGCGCGGCTGGGCCGTCTACGTCGCAGCTCTCGTCGAGCCCGACGCGCTCTCCGCCATCCGGCTCACGCTGCTCACGGCGGCGCTGGCCGTCCCGCTCAATTTGATCTTCGGCCTCGCCGCTGCCTGGGCGATCGCGAAGTTCGAATTTCGCGGCAAGCAGTTCCTCACCACGCTCATCGACCTGCCGTTCTCGGTCTCGCCGGTCATTGCGGGTCTCATCTACGTGCTCGTCTTCGGCGCACAGGGTTGGTTCGGCCCCTGGCTTTCCGAGCACGGCATCAAGATCATCTTCGCTGTCCCAGGCATCATTCTCGCGACCATCTTCGTCACGTTCCCCTTCGTCGCGCGCGAGCTGATCCCGCTGATGCAGGCCCAGGGAACGGAGGAGGAGGAGGCGGCGCTTACGCTCGGCGCGAGCGGCTGGCAGATGTTCTGGCGCGTCACGCTGCCGAACATCAAGTGGGCGCTGCTTTACGGCGTCATTCTCTGCAATGCACGCGCCATGGGTGAGTTCGGCGCGGTGTCCGTTGTCTCCGGCCACATTCGCGGCCTGACGAACACGATGCCTCTGCATGTGGAGATTCTTTACAACGAATATCAGTTTGCCGCCGCCTTCGCAGTTGCGTCGCTGCTTGCGCTGCTCGCCCTGGTAACGCTTGCGCTCAAAACCTACATCGAATGGCAGGTGACCCGTCAGACCTCCAGAAGAGAGGGAGAGCACCCTTGAGCATCGCTGTCCGTAACATTCGCAAGAAGTTCGGGACCTTCACGGCCCTGGACGATGTTTCCCTGGATTTTCCGACCGGCGAGCTGATCGCGCTTCTTGGTCCCTCGGGCTGTGGCAAGACCACGTTGCTGCGCATCATCGCAGGCCTCGAGTGGCCTGATGCGGGCCGGGTTCTTCTCGACGGCCAGGATGCTTCTCACCGGCATGTCCGCGAGCGGCAGGTCGGTTTCGTCTTCCAGCACTATGCGCTGTTCAGGCATCTCACCGTCTTCGAGAACGTCGCGTTCGGCCTTCGCGTCAAGCGTCGCGCCGAGCGTCCTTCGGAAGCGGCCATCCGCAAGCGCGTGCACGAGCTCCTGGACCTCGTCCAGCTCGGCTGGCTCGCCGACCGCTATCCCGCTCAGCTCTCCGGCGGCCAGCGACAGCGCATTGCCCTTGCGCGCGCGCTCGCCGTCGAACCGAAGGTGCTGCTCCTCGACGAGCCCTTCGGCGCGCTCGATGCCAAAGTCCGCAAGGAGCTGCGGCGCTGGCTGCGCCGGCTGCATGAAGAGCTGCACATCACGTCGATCTTCGTCACGCACGACCAGGATGAGGCGCTCGAAGTCGCCGATCGCATCGTGCTGATGAACAAGGGGCGCGTCGAACAGGAAGGGGCGACCAACGAGGTTTATGAGCGGCCGGCGACCGCCTTTGCCTACAGCTTCCTCGGTGCGGTCAACCAGCTTCCGGGCTCCGTGCAGGGGCAGGGCATCAAGGTCGGCGACGACCTCATCCCGGCGAATACGAACAGCCTCGCCCTCGGCGATGCCGCGATCGCCTTCGCGCGCCCCTACGAGCTGAAGATATCGACGGACAGCACGAGCACGACCGGGCTTGCCGCGCGCGTGAACCGGGTCCTGCTGAACGGCGCAATCGCGCGCATCGAGCTAGTCGGCGAGACGGTACTGAACGGCTCCGGCCGCCCGCCGGAGCTGGAGGTCGAGATCACGCGGGAGGAGCTGGCCCAGCTCGAGCTTTCCGTCGGCCAGCGCGTCCGGCTCGTGTCACAGAGCCTCAGAGCCTTCCCCTACGCCGCGGGGCAGTGAGACTGGCACGCCGCGGCAAGATTAAAATTTTAAGCTTCCTTCGCCCCTCTCAGCCCGGCCTGGGACGCTTCTTCCATATGTATTGGGCCTGATCGGGCCCAGTCGGAGCTGCCCGCCCGGGGAGCCCGCGCGGCCTTGCGCGCTCACGCCGCGGGCCAGCATGGCTGTTTCAAGAGCAAGAGGGTGCTGCGTTTATTGATCGTCCCGCGTAAATTGGACAGCAGCGCCCTGGTGTGCTCGAGGAAGCCACGATGGAGCAAATACTTCTCGACCCGAGAAAGCAGCCCGCAACGGAGCCGCCTCCTGCTCCTGTGAAGCGTGCTGCCTGGCCCCGCTATTTGATCGGCCTACTCGTCGTGCTGCTCGCTATTGGCGCATGGCGCTACTGGACGCTTTCTCCCCAGCAGCAGAGCCGGCCCTCCAGCGCGGCAGGTCCCGCAATCACCGTGCGAACGGGCCTCGTGACCCGGGGCGACATGCCGGTCTACCTCAATGCCCTCGGCACCGTGACCTCGCTCGCCACGACGACCGTCAAGACCCAGATCAGCGGCAAGATCACCGAGATTGCCTTCAAGGAAGGCCAGATGGTCAAGGCGGGCGATTTCCTGATCCAGATTGATCCCAGTCCCTATCAGACCGCCCTCAATCAGGCCCAAGGCCAGCTCGCCCGCGATCAGGCCCAGCTCGAAGCGTCGAGGGTCGACCTCACGCGCTATGAAGGGCTCATGAAGCAGGACTCGATCGCACGCCAGCAGGTCGATACGCAGCGCGCGCTCGTCAAGCAGAACGAAGGAACGGTGCGCGCCGACGAAGCCGCCGTGGCAATGGCAAAGATCAATCTCGACTACGCCCGCATCGTCTCTCCGATCACCGGTCGCGTCGGCTTGCGGCTTGTCGATATCGGGAACTACGTCCAGCCGAGCGACCAGGGGGGCTTGGTCGTCGTGACACAGACGGAACCGATTTCGGTCATCTTCTCCCTTCCGCAGGACACGATCCCCCAGTTCCTGCCCAAGCTTCGCAGCGGCGAGAAGCTGACCGTCGAAGTCTACAGCCGTGATGGCAGCAAAAAGCTCGCGACCGGCGCACTCGATACCGTGGACAATCAGATCGACACCACCACCGGCACGGTGAAGCTTCGCGCCATGTTCGCAAACGAGGACGAGCAGCTCTTTCCCAATCAGTTCGTCAACGTGAAGCTTATCGTCGACACGCTGCGCGACACGACCATCGTGCCTTCGGCTGCCGTGCTGCTCGGCGCGCCCGGCACGTATGCCTATGTGGTGAAGAGCGACAACACCGTGACCGTGCGTCCCGTCAAAGTCGGGCCCGGCAATGATTCCCATACCGCCATCTTGTCCGGCTTGGAGCCCGGCGAGCGGGTCGTGATCGACGGCACCGACCGGCTCCGAGAGGGCACGGCGGTCAGGATCGCTGGCGAGGCGAGCGGCGCGAAAGCGAGCGAGAGCGGCGGCAATCAGCCACCTCGTAGCAAGCAGACAAAGTAGACGCGAGGGCGGGAGGCAGATGCGCACCCAATGAACCCCTCTCGAATTTTCATCTTTCGACCGGTTGCCACCACGCTGCTGATGCTCGCGGTGCTGCTATCGGGCATGATTGCCTACACGCAGCTCCCGGTATCCGCGCTCCCCCAGGTCGACTATCCGACAATCCAGGTCCAGACCTTCTATCCCGGCGCGAGCCCCGAGGTGATGTCGACGTCCATCACGGCGCCGCTGGAGCGCCAGTTCGGGCAGATGCCGGGCCTGAACCAGATGACGTCGTCGAGCTCGGGTGGCGCGTCCGTCATCACCCTGCAGTTCGCCCTCAGCCTCTCGCTCGACGTGGCCGAGCAGCAGGTCCAGGCCGCCATCAACGCTGCGTCCAACCTCCTGCCTGCGGATCTGCCGGCGCCGCCCGTCTATGCCAAGGTCAATCCGGCCGACGCTGCCGTGCTGACGCTCGCCCTGACCTCCAAGACGCGGCCGCTGACCAAGATCCAGGATCTCGCCCAGACGACGCTCGCCCAGAAAATTTCCCAGATCGCGGGCGTGGGCCTCGTGACGCTCACGGGAGGCCATCGGCCTTCGGTGCGTGTCCAAGCCGATCTCAGGGCGCTTTCTGCCTACGGCCTGCTGATCGACGACCTCCGCACGGTTCTCGGCAACGTCAACGTCAATGCGCCGAAAGGCAGCTTCGACGGGCCGTCCCGCGCCTTCACGATCAACGCCAACGATCAGATCGACAAGATCGAAACGCTCGCCAATACGATCATCGCTTACCGCAACGGCGCTCCCGTCCGCCTGTCCGATGTCGCAACGGTTGTCGAAGGCCCCGAGAACACTTTTCTCGCCGCCTGGGCCAATGACGTCCCGGCCATCATCATCAACATTCAGCGCCAGCCGGGTGCGAACGTCATCGAGGTCGTCGACCGGATCAAGCAACTGCTGCCGACCCTCGAAGCGGCGCTCCCCGCCGACGTCCAGCTCTCGGTGATCAGCGACCGCACGACGACCATCCGCGCCTCGGTCGCCGATGCGAAGTTCGAGTTCGCCCTCGCCGTCGCGCTCGTCGTGATGGTCATATTCCTGTTCCTGCGCAGCGTGCCGGCCACCATCATTCCCAGTCTTTCCGTGCCCCTGTCGATCGTCGGCACGTTCGGCGTCATGTACCTGCTCGGCTTCAGCCTCGACAATCTGTCGATCATGGCGCTGACCATCGCAACCGGCTTCGTCGTGGATGACGCCATTGTCGAGAACGAAAACATCTCACGCTAGATCGAGGACGGCGACAGCCCGCTCGAAGCATCCCTCAAGGGCTCCCAGCAGATTGG
>ERZ778022.5131-NODE-5131-length-10832-cov-3.231512_pt1 | contig 10832 bp, 9 predicted proteins | sample MGYA00375752_ERZ778022 | MGnify/ENA primary metagenome ERZ778022 (study PRJEB29350, sample SAMN05389826) | bioreactor metagenome | isolation source: Thiocyanate bioreactor | place: South Africa: University of Cape Town | collected 2014-04-04 ...
CCGCCGCGTGAAACGCCTGCGTGTCCGCCGCGAGGATGCCGCCGCCGCTTGACCCGGCGACGGCGGCCCCGCAAGTCTCGCTGCGGTCCCGCACTCCCCTGATTCGCGAGCGACGCCATTTCGAGCCCGATGACCCGCCGCAGCTGGTTCGCCGCGCCGGCCGATGCCATCCTCATCAGCTGGGGCTGGCGCCGGGCTCTCATCGGCATCGGTGCCGGTGCCCTCTCGGCTCTGGCGCTGCCGCCGCTCGGCTTCTTCCCCGTCCTCTGGCTGACGCTGCCGGTCCTCGTGCTGACAATGTTTGCGCAGCGTCAGATCATCGCCGGTCTGACTGCCGGTGCCGTAAAATGACGCGCCTGGCAGCCATGGGCATACGGAATAACAGAAAATCTTGCCGAGATCGGATCGATATCGATCCGATCAGCGCATGATGTCACCAGAACAAGCGGAATGCCGCCTTGAGCTCCTCGTCGATTTTTGATCCTCCATCCGGCCGGCCCAAACGCATCCTCTGTGTCGGCGCCGCCGTTCTCGATACGCTTTTTCGCGTCCGCACGCTGCCGCAGGGCCAGGGAAAAGTCTTGCCCTATGACATGCTGCAGATTGCCGAAGGGATGGCTTCGAGCGCTGCCTATGCCATTGCCCGGCTGGGTGGCGAGGTGAGCCTTTGGGGCGCTGTTGGCCGCGACGCAACTGGCGAGCGCATCATCCGTGATCTGGACGCCGCCGGCATCGATGTGTCCGGCATATCGCTGGTGGAAGGCGCCCGTTCCGCCGTTTCGACCATTCTCGTGGACGATGACGGCGAAAGGCTGATCGTTCCCTCTATGATCCGCAGCTGCATCACACCGTCAAGGTCTTTACGCCAGAGGACCTTGCAGCCTTCGACGCTGTGCTTGTCGACGTCCGTTGGCCGGCTCTCGCGCTTGAGGTTCTCAGAACCGCAAGATCAATGGGCAAGCCGGCAATCCTTGACGGCGACGTGGCACCTGACGGCATTATCGAGCAATTGGCACCCGAAGCCACCCATATCGTCTTTTCCGAACCTGCAGCGCAACGCCTGACAGGAACCGGAGATTTCGCCGAAATGGCTTGCCTGTTGAAGCGCAGGTTCGGCCATTCCTTCATCTGCGTGACCGCAGGGGCTGCCGGCAGCTTCTGGTTCGACGATCAAAGCCATGACATCCGGCATAGCCCGACAATTGCCGTCAAGGCGGTCGATACTCTTGCCGCCGGCGATATCTTTCACGGCGCCTTCGCCCTTGCCGTAGCCGAGGGGAAAATGGCCGCAGACGCGATCCTGTTCTCATCCGTGGCAGCCGCCATGAAATGCGAAGTGTTCGGAGGACGATCGAGCGCACCGACACGCGCCGAAGTCATCGCGCGCCTCCGCATGCATGAAGCGCCAAGCCGCGCCTGAGCGGTGCGCTCAAATCCTGCAACACGTATCGATCATCCTTGTTTTAAGGAGTGACTCCGATGCACGCGTGGATTATAAAAATCACGCGACTCAAGCAGGAGGATCGCCAGATGAGAAATTTCGGCACCAATTGACGCTGAACGGCAATGCCGAACGGGGCTGCTGTCAGTCCATTCTCGTCCATTGACATCCTCTTCAGTGCCCACGGAGGGCATTCATGCTACGTCGCTTCTTCTCCTATTATGCACGCCATAAAAAGCTGTTTTTCCTCGATTTCGGCTGCGCCGTGCTCGCCGGTCTGCTGGAGCTCGGCTTCCCACTGGCCGTCAAGCTCTTTATCGACCACTTGCTGCCGAGCCGCGACTGGGGATTGATCTTTGCAACGGCAGCGTTGCTCCTTGTCATTTATGCGGTGAATACGGGCCTCTCGGCCGTGGTCAATTACTGGGGCCATGCGCTCGGCATCTCGATCGAGTCGGACATGCGTCGGCAGGCCTTCGAGCACATTCAGAAGCTCTCCTTCCGCTACTTCGACAATAATCGTACCGGTCACCTGATTACCCACGTCACCAAGGATCTAGAGGAAGTGGGCGAAATCGCCCATCACGGTCCCGAAGACGTCTTCATTGCGATCATGACTTTCATCGGCGCGTTCTTGCTGATGTTCAATGTTCATTGGAAGCTCGCGCTTCTGACGACGCTCATCGTGCCGTTCATGACTTGGCTCGTCAGCCGTTATGGCGCGCGCATGACGCTGAACTGGCGCCATCTCTTCAGCAAGGTGGGCGACTTCAACACCAGAGTTCAGGAAAGCGTCGGCGGCATTCGAGTGGTCAAAGCCTTCGCCAACGAGGATTATGAAAGCCAGCTGTTCGCCCGCAACAACGAGGCCTATAAGACGACCAAGCTCAATGCCTATGCCTACATGACGGCAAGCATCGCGCTCAGCTACTTCAGCACGCATCTCGTGCAACTGGTCATCATGGTGGCGGGAACATGGTTCGTCGTCGCGGGCGAACTGACCTATGGCGGGTTCGTCGGCTTCCTGTTGCTGATCAACGTCTTCTTCCAGCCGATCAACAAGATCACCTCCGTGCTGGAAATGTATCCGAAGGGCATTGCCGGCTTCAAACGCTTCGTGTCGCTGATCGACACGGAGCCGGACCTTGCCGACAAGCCCGATGCCGTTACGGTCACGCATCTCAAGGGCGCTATTGCCTACAGGAATGTCGCTTTCGGCTATTCCGACCAGGGCATGATCTTCGAGGATCTGAACCTGGCGATCACAGCCGGCGAAACCATCGCTTTCGTCGGAGCCTCGGGAACCGGCAAGACGACGATATGCTCGCTGCTACCGCGCTTCTATGACGTGACGTTTTTTTTCAAGCAGAAGACGGCATACGATATTCGCGACATGACGCAGACGTCGCTGCGCAGCCAGATCGGCATCGTGCAGCAGGATGTTTTCCTATTCGGCACCACCATTCGCGAAAACATCGCCTATGGACGGCTTGGCGCCAGCGATGCCGACATCATGGAAGCGCTGCGGCGCGCTTCGTTGGACGAATACGTAAGCTCGCTGCCCGACGGCCTCGACACGCCGACGGGCGAGCGCGGCGTCAAGCTTTCCGGTGGCCAGAAGCAGCGTCTCGCAATCGCCCGCATCTTCCTGAAGGACCCGCCGATCCTCATTCTGGACGAAGCCACCTCGGCGCTCGATACGGCAACGGAATACGCAATCCAGCAAGCGCTGTCGGAGCTTGCGAAGGGTCGTACGACGCTCGTTGTCGCGCATCGGCTGTCGACGATCCGCAATGCCGACCGCATCATCGTCATGGGCGACAACGGCATTGTCGAAGAGGGCTCGCATGATGAACTGCTTGCCCGCCGCGGCGCTTACGCACGGCTGCATAACGCACAGTTCGGGCTTTATGCCTGATTTGCCTGCATGAACGGAGCCGGGGTCAGTATCCCGGCTCTCTTCAGAATGACGACGATCGATACGCTCATTGAAAATCGAACACGCTCAAACCCGCCGCCACTTCGTCAAGGCCAAGCGGACGCGTGACCGGCGGCTCCGCCCTTGCCAAACAGCCCTGACGTTCGCATAGGCGACAGGCCGGACCGATCGCGACCTGGTTGGCACCCAGCGCCGTCCCGTAGACCACCTCGTCGCGATGGACGATATCGCAGCCGATCAGCAGTGCGGTGCGGCGCATCCTCTCGCCAAAATCGGCCCGCGGCCCCTCCACCGTTCGCGATATCGTCAAAAAGCCGCCGCCGTCGGGCATTTCGGCGGCGTCCACCAATATCTGGCCGGGCTGCGCGAAGGTGGCATGGATATTGAGCTTGGGACAGCCGCCGCCGAAGCGTGCCTGCGGAAACCCCTGTGCACCTGCCTTGCGCAGCCGATGGCCGGCAGTGTCGATCTCCATCAGGAAAAACGGAATACCTGATGCGCCCGGACGCTGAAGGCTGGTCAGCCGCGTGGCGGCCTGTTCATAGGAAACGCCGAAGCGGGCACAGAGGAGATCGATATCGCAATTCAGGCGCTGTGCTGCCGAGAGATAGGCGCCATACGGCATAAGAAGCGCATGCGAGGCATAACGCGCCAGCTCGAAACGAGCGATACGGTTGGCTTCGGGCGTGGAGAGAGCAAGGGTTGTCAGCTCGGCGGCGATCTCCTCGCGCAGCGCCAGGAGCGAGGCCTCGGTTGCAATCTCCCGCAATTGATCGAAGGGTGACAGGCGCTCGGACAGGAAGAGCCGCATCGAATGCCGATCGTAGCGCCGGCGCAGGCCAGGCATGGCGCGCACCGGCAACAGGCGGACCGCGATGCCGTGCTCGCCCTTCAACCAGGCTTTGAGCGCCCCGGCCATGTCGTCGCCTACCGAAAGACGCTCGTGGAAAGCCTCCGCGGCATCTTCGATGCGCGCGAAGAAGTTCGGGCGCGATTGCAGGCGGTCGTGAACCTCGTCGAGGGGGAGACGTGGCCCGGCAACCTCGGCAACCCTACCCTCGCGCGACAGAAGCTCGGCGAGATCGGATAGTCTTGCGGCCTGCTCGCGATAGGCACGATAGAGCCGGATCATGCCGTTCGCCGCATTCGGCGCGGCTTCGGCAAACTCGATCAGCTCCTGATCGCCGGGGATCTCGCCTGCGAGCAACGGATCGGCAAAAACTTCCCGCAACTGCCCTGCATTGCCGCCCTGCTCGCCCTGCAATTCGTCGAGGTCGACCTTATAGACCGACGACAACTTCAACAGTAGTTGCACCGTCAGCGGCCGCTGGTTGCGCTCGATCAGGTTGAGATAGGACGGCGAGATATCAAGCGCCTGCGCCATCGTCGTCTGCGTCAGACCGAGACCCATGCGGATGCGTCGAACCCGAGGGCCGGCGAAGATCTTGCGCTCAACCATGTGTCATCCTTTTTACAAGCATCTACTCGACAAATTTTACAGGATTTACAATTTTACTTCGAAGCAATGTCAACGATAGCACATCCTAACCCTTTTATCTAACGGGATCTTCTCGCTTCTCTGGCTCTCAAGGCGGTGTCATTGTAAAAACAGTCATGCAAGCGAGATCGATCGGAGGATCGAGAGGAAGTATCGGGAGAATGGCATGACAGATTTTTACAAACTGGTTCCCAACGCGCCTGCCGGGCGTTTCAATGGTGTCGAGCGCCCCTATCAGGCAGCGGATGTCGAGCGGTTGCGCGGGTCGATCACCATCCGCCATTCGCTGGCCGAGATGGGTGCGAACCGCCTCTGTCAGCTCATTCATGAGGAAGATTTCGTCAATGCGCTTGGCGCTCTCTCGGGCAATCAGGCCATGCAGATGGTTCGCGCCGGCCTAAAGGCGATCTATCTCTCGGGATGGCAGGTGGCCGCCGACGCCAATACGGCGTCTGCCATGTATCCCGATCAGTCGCTTTACCCGGCCAATGCAGGCCCGGAACTCGCAAAGCGCATCAATCGCACCCTGCAGCGCGCCGACCAGATCGAGACTGCCGAGGGCAAAGGGCTTTCCGTCGACACATGGTTTGCACCGATCGTCGCCGATGCTGAGGCAGGCTTCGGCGGCCCGCTCAACGCCTTCGAGATCATGAAGGCCTATATCGAGGCGGGCGCGGCCGGCGTCCATTTCGAGGATCAATTGGCATCGGAAAAGAAGTGCGGCCATCTCGGCGGCAAGGTTCTTATCCCGACAGCCGCCCATATTCGCAATCTCAACGCAGCCCGGCTAGCAGCAGACGTCATGGGCGTACCGACGCTCGTTGTCGCGCGCACCGATGCCGAAGCAGCCAAGCTTCTGACGTCTGACATCGACGAGCGCGACCAGCCCTTCGTCGATTACGACGCCGGCCGCACGGTGGAAGGCTTCTATCAGGTCCGGAACGGCATTGAGCCCTGTATCGCGCGCGCCGTCGCCTATGCGCCGCATTGCGATCTTATCTGGTGCGAGACGTCGAAGCCGGATCTCGAGCAGGCGCGTAAATTTGCCGAAGGCGTGCATCGGGTCCACCCCGGCAAGCCGCTGGCCTATAATTGCTCGCCGTCCTTCAACTGGAAGAAGAATCTCGACGATGCGACGATCGCGAAATTTCAGCGGGAGCTGGGGGCGATGGGCTACAAGTTCCAGTTCATCACGCTTGCCGGCTTCCACCAGCTGAACTTCGGCATGTTCGAGCTTGCCCGGGGTTACAAGGCCCGCCAGATGGCGGCCTATTCCGAACTGCAGGAAGCGGAATTTGCAGCCGAAGCCAATGGCTACACCGCCACCAAGCATCAGCGCGAAGTCGGCACCGGCTATTTCGACGCGGTCTCGCTGGCGATCACCGGCGGCCAGTCATCCACGACGGCCATGCACGGATCGACCGAGCATGCCCAGTTCAAACCAGCGGCAGAGTGACATCGAGATCATAGGAGGAGAATGAAATGCCATCAATAGCACGCGTTCGCGAGAGAGCCGAGGAGCAGTCTCTCACCATGAATACCGATCAGCAGGCAGTCATCCGCATGTTGGCCAACGAGCTGCATCGCCTCAATCAAGCGGTCATGAATGCGGTCGAGGCCGGCGTCTCCGTCGAGCTCGTCCGCTCGGCCCGCCACCATGGCGGCAACGGCAACTGGGGCGATCTCCTGATCCCCGTCGTCGTCGCCAAGGTAACGCAGACGGCTTGACGACAACAGTATTCAGCGAATGTTCGGGCCGCGCCGTCATCCAACGGCCGGCCCGTTTCCATGGCTTGCGATCAGGGCGTCCCGTTGCCGGCGAAGTCCGCAAACGCGTGTTCGATTGCCTCGGCGCTCGCGCCGGAAGCTACTAGCGCGGCCAGCAAAACCCTCGCCTGCCCCGGCCGCAGCGTGGAGGAATGGATTGCGCCGGCTTCGGCAAGATCATGTCCGCCACCGCCGCCGCCATAGCTTGAAACAAGCAATCCGTCCGGCACCCGGCTGGACACGACGACGGGGACACCGACGCCGACACAACGCCTGACGGCTTCGACCAGCCGCGGGTTGGCATTGCCCGAACCGAGTCCTGCGAGAACGATGCCATGGGCATCGGCCCGGAGGCTTGCATCGACATGCACCGAGTCACAGCCCGGATAAATCGCCACCACGTCGACGCGAACGCTATCGAGGGCTGCGGCAAGGCGCGGGCTTGGCGGATTTTCGAGTCGCCGCGATTGCCTGAAGGCATCGGCGACATCCGAGGACCGCTTGTAGAGTCCCCATGCGGGCAACAACCGTCCGCCGAAACAGACGAGCACGCCGCGGCTCGCATTGGCGGGATCGATGGCGGCGGCAACGGCTGCGGCGAGGTTGGCAGGGCCATCTGCCCTGGGGTGATCGGCGGTGAATTGCGCACCCGTAAACACGACCGGCTTGCTCAGCCCGTGTTGCAAATGAACGAGCAGCGCCGTCTCTTCCATCGCATCCGTGCCATGCAGAATGACGATGCCGTTGACCGCGGCATCGCCGAGTAATTCCCGCACCTTGTCGCTGATCCCCTGCATGTCGGCGAGGGTCAGGCTTGCCGCATCCTTTGCCATCAGTTCGATCGGTCTTAGATCGACGGGCATGTCGGGAAGCAGTGCCAGCAGGCTTTCTCCCGTCAATGATGGGATGCTGGCGCCGCTGTCGGTACGCTCGCTTGCAATGGTGCCGCCGGTGGCAATGACTGCCACCAGCGGAATGACCTGCCCTGCTGTCACGACTGGCCTCGCTCGGCCGCGAGCCGATGGATGCGGTCGCGCAGCAGATACCAGCCGATGACCAGGGCCGGTACGATCAGGATAAGAGACGCGATTGTCCAGGTGCCCACGGGATAGTCGAGCGCCATCAGCACCAGCACTGCAAAGAGGAAGACCAACGTCAGTATGCCGGTATAGGGCGCACCGAACATGCGGAAATCCGGACGAGCCATCTCGCCGCGTTTCGCGAGCTTCCAGAGCTTCAGCTGGCACAATACGATCACGGCCCAGGCCGAGATGATGCCGAGCGCCGAGAGATTGAGCGCAATCTCGAAAGCCGATGCAGGCACGACAGCGTTCAGCGCCACGCCGATGACGGTGACGGCAGCCGTTACCGCAATGCCGCCGTAGGGCACGCCGGCCTTGTTCATCTTGGCAAGCGCTGCCGGCGCCGAGCCGGAGACGGCCATCGAATGCAGGATGCGGCCAGTGGAGTAGAGGCCGGCATTGAGCGAGGAGAGCACCGCCGTCAGCACGACGAGGTTCATGATGATATCTGCGCCTTCGATGCCGATCGTCCCGAAGAAGGTGACGAACGGGCTCTCGCCGGCCTTATAGGCCGTGTATGGCAGAAGCAGCGACAGAAGCAGAACCGAACCGACATAGAAGATCAGCAGGCGGGCGACCACCGTGCGGATCGCACCCGGCATGACCTTGCGCGGATCTTCCGTTTCTCCGGCGGTTGTCCCGATCAGTTCGATCGACGCATAGGCAAAAACCACGCCTTGTATGATGACGAAGGCGGGTAGAATACCATTGGGGAAGAAGCCGCCGCTCTCGCTGATGATGCTGAAGCCTGCCGTATGGCCGGCAATAGGCGTGCCGGAAACGACGAAATAGATACCGATGACAAGGAAGCTGACCAGCGCCAGAACCTTGACGAGGCTGAACCAGAATTCAAGCTCGCCGAAAACCTTCACCGACAGAAGGTTCATGGCCAGCACGACCACCAGCGCGATCAGCGCGAAGACCCACTGGTCGATGCCGGCAAGCCAGGGAACATAGTGCTTGAAGAAATTCATGTAGAGGGCGACGGCCGTGACATCGGCAACTGAGGTCATGGCCCAGTTCAGCCAGTACATCCAGCCGACCGCAAACGCCATCTTCTCGCCGTAGAACTCACGGGCATAGGAGACGAAAGAACCGGAGCTCGGCCGATGCATGATCAATTCGCCAAGCGCGCGCAGCACCAGGAAGGCAAAGAAGCCGCAAAGCGCATAGACGAAGATGAGAGCCGGGCCGGCCGCGGCAAGACGTCCGCCCGCGCCGAGGAACAGGCCGGTGCCGATGGCGCCGCCGATGGCGATCATCTGGATCTGCCTCGGCTTCAATGCCTTGTGATAGCCAAAATCCTCATTGGCCGGCGGCCGGCGATCCGCCGGGATATTCTGAATGGGGTCGACTGACATTGCTCCTCCCATGAGCCGTTCGTCTGTGGACAGATCCGGGGTGCATATCTGCACCCGACAGGATGGTTTGCCTTAATCAAGCCGTCAATCGAGACTATCGATCGCCGGTCATGCTGTAATGCTGTATGACAGATTTTCCCTCTTAGCCACAGAAACAGCGGCAGGTCAAGCCAAACGCGCCTGTTGACGCGGTGGAATGCAGCGGATAACAGATCTCAAATCTGTCATACAGCTTGACAGATATAGCTTGAATTTGGCCGTAGGAGGATAATGTGGTCAAGACGCGAAGCGAGTATGACCTGCTGGGCGAAAAGGATATTCCGGCCGATGTCTATTGGGGGGTGCATACTGCAAGGGCGGTGGAAAACTTCCAGGTAACGGGCACGCCGATAGGACGCTATACGCATCTCATCCGCGGCCTTGCCTTCGTCAAGGAAGCAGCGGCTGTCGCCAATCACGAACTCGGTCTTCTGAGTAGGGAAAGGCTCGACGCCATCGTGCGCGCCTGCCGCGAAATCCGTGCCGGCGAGCTGCATGAACAATTCGTCGTCGACGTGATTCAAGGCGGCGCCGGCACCTCGACCAACATGAACGCCAACGAGGTCATCGCCAACCGCGCGCTCGAGCTGCTGGGCCACGCCAAGGGCGAGTTCCAGCACCTGCACCCCAACGAGCACGTCAACATCGGCCAGAGCACCAACGACGTCTTCCCCAGCGCGCTCAAGATCGCCGCCTGGCACGGCATCAGCGGCCTGATCGAATCGATGGCCTACCTGCGCGCCGCCTTCGAGGCCAAGGCCGCCGAGTTCAAGGACGTGCTCAAGATGGGTCGCACCCAGTTGCAGGACGCGGTGCCGATGACGCTGGGCCAGGAGTTCACCACCTACGCCGTGATGCTGGCCGAGGACGAGCAGCGCCTGCGCGAGGCGCAGCAGCTGATCTGCGAGCTGAACATGGGCGCCACGGCGATTGGCACCGGCATCACCGCCCACCCCGACTACGCCGCCAGGGTGATCGCGCACCTGCGCGCCATCACCGGCATTCCGCTGGCCACCGCGCCCAACCTGATCGAGGCCACGCAGGACTGCGGCGCCTTCGTGCAACTGTCGGGCGTCCTGAAGCGCGTGGCGACCAAGCTGTCCAAGTCGTGTCACGACCTGCGCCTGCTCTCCAGCGGCCCGCGCGCGGGGTTGGGCGAGATCAACCTGCCGGCGGTGCAGGCCGGCTCGTCCATCATGCCGGGCAAGGTCAACCCCGTGATCCCCGAGGTCGTCAACCAGATCGCCTACGAGGTGATCGGCAACGACGTCACCGTCACCTTTGCCGCCGAGGCCGGACAGTTGCAGCTCAACGCCTTCGAGCCCATCATCGCGCACAGCCTGTTCAAGAGCGTGGGGCACCTGTCGGCCGGCTGCCGCACCCTGGCCGACCGCTGCGTCAGCGGCATCACCGCCAACGTGCAGCACATGCGCGATGCGGTCACCAACTCGATCGGCATCGTCACCGCGCTCAACCCCTACATCGGCTACGCCCACGCCACCGCCGTGGCGCAGGCCGCGCACGCCAGCGGCGGCAGCGTCTACGACGAGGTGCTGCGGCGCGGCCTGATGACGCGCGAGCAGCTCGACGCCGTGCTGCGGCCCGAAACCCTGACCCAGCCGGTGCCGCTGAACCTGGCGCCCCGGCTGTCTTGAGCCTGCGGGCGCAGCCTGTCACCCCCTGATCCGGAGCTTTGCACATGGTC
>ERZ778022.5135-NODE-5135-length-10827-cov-5.062105_pt1 | contig 10827 bp, 7 predicted proteins | sample MGYA00375752_ERZ778022 | MGnify/ENA primary metagenome ERZ778022 (study PRJEB29350, sample SAMN05389826) | bioreactor metagenome | isolation source: Thiocyanate bioreactor | place: South Africa: University of Cape Town | collected 2014-04-04 ...
CGCATGTCCACTCTGGGTGGCGGGTTTGCTGTTGGCCCGGCTGCCGCGCTGGCAGTGGGTGGTGGCGGCGGCGGTGGCGACTATGGCGGTGGTGTTGGTGGGGTTGGTTCCCCGCGCGCCCTTGCACGCATGCCTTCGGCCCGTGGCTCCATGGCACCGCCGGCCACTGCTGGCGGCGTCCCGATGCGGTCGCCGTCACGGTCCACCCTGGCACCCAGCGCAGCGTACGGTGGCCCCAGCGGCGCGCCGCCGCCCATGCCTATGTCCCCACCACCCCTGCGCGCGCCGTCGTTCAGCGCCATGGGTGGCGCCCCGGGTGGCGGCGGCCTTGCGCGCACGCCGTCGCGTGGCGCCATGGCGGCTGGCACGCCTGGTGGTGGCAGTGGGATGCGTACCGCCTCCAGCCGCGCCATGCTCAGTCAACGCGGGCCTGCCGTCACGCCTGCACCGGTGCCGCCGCACGCGCGCGTTGGGCCAGGCGGCGGCGGCGGCCCGTATGGCGGCGGCGGCGGCGGCGGGTATGGCGGTGGCGGCGGCGGTGACGGCGTGTTTGACATGGCGTCACCCATGTACTCGCCCGGCGGTGGCGGCGGCATGCCCATGCGTTCGATACCGTCCATGCGTGTGGTACCCGTGAACCGGCCCGCCGGTGGCGGATCTAGCCGCGTGCTGCTGTCGCCAGGTGGCGGTCCCGGTGGCGGCCCCAGCGGCGGTGGCCGGCCGGCGGCGGCCATGCTGGCGCAGTACCGCACGCCTGGCCCGGGCGCAGTTGTCCGATCTCCTAGTGCCCGCCGGTGAGTGTCACTGGTGACGGCGGGGCCCTGGTACAACATTGAGTAATGTGCCATTGTGGATGTGAACCCCCTTGCGTGGCTTTATTTGTGGCTTCCGTGCCGGCAGCGGGGTGACGCTGTTGTGGCCCGTCCTATTTGCCTCCACCTTTGTAGCTGGCTTTGTCCGCCTCACTCACACCGATGGCGTGCAATTGCCTCCTACCCTTCGCTCTTCCCCCTCCCCGGTTGCCCGTGTTCCTCGTCCACGCCTCGGTGTACGATTTCATACTTGAAATGCTGGTGGCTGCATCAAGCAGGTGCGCTGGGCGCGCGGTTATGTGATGACGGTGGGCGCGTCGCGGCCGGTGAAGCGCGCCACCTGCGCCAGGTCCAGCGCCAGCGTCACGAGGTCCGCCAGCGCCACCGCGGTGGGCATGTCCAGCTTGTCCGTGTCAGCCTGGTACGCCTCCACGTACATACGGATGGTGGCGCCCACGGAGCCGGTGCCGGACAGGCGGAACACGACGCGGCTGCCGTCCGTCATGAAGAACCGCAAGCCCTGCTTGTCGCTGACCGAGTGGTCCACGGGGTCCTCGTACCGGAACTCGTCCGCGTTCGACATCTTGTAGCCGCCAGACATCTCCTCCGCTGCGCAGGTGTGGTGGGTGGTGGATGTGAATTGGGGTGGGTAGGATTGGCGGGTTTGGGCGCACAAGTCCAAACAAAACACGTACTGTACGCCGGGTTGGTTGCCTTGGTGGCCTGGAAGGCGGCGATGCGGGCGCGCAGGTGCGCAATGAGCGCGTCCGCCTTGTCCGACTCCACGCCCTCGTAGTCGTAGCGCGAGTAGTAGTTGCGGCCAAAGCGGCGCCAGTGCTCGCGCACAATGTCCGCCACCGACTTGAGCGAGCCGACCGGCACGGTGGCGTTGGCGGCGGCGAGGATGGAGAGCCAGGCGAGGATGGCCCACAGGCCGTCCTTCTCGCGCACGTGGTGCGCCCCCGTGCCAAACGACTCCTCGCCGCACAGGAAGGGGTTGAGCTCCACGCCGCCCAGGCGTGCCGAGTCCATCAGGTTGCCAAAGAACTTCCAGCCGGTGGGCACCTCAAACAGGTGCAGGCCCAGCTTCGCCGCCACGCGGTCCAGCGCCGCGGAGGTGGGCATGGAGCGCGCCACGCCGTTCAGGCCGGCGGCAAACAAGGGGATGGCGGTGGCGTTGGCGGCGATGACGGCAAGGGAGTCGGAGGGCGTGACAAAGAACTTCTTGCCCAGCACCATGTTGCGGTCCGCGTCGCCATCGGTGGCGGCACCAAAGTCCGCCACCTCGGCGTCTGCCTTGCTGGCGTCGGGCGTGCCGTCGGGGCGCAGGCCCATGGCAGCCACCAGGTCGGGCGCGTACGTGAGGTTAGGGTCGGGGTGGTGGCCGCCAAAGTCGGGCAGCGGCGTGCACTTGAGCAGCGAGGAGTCGGGCACGCCCAGCAGGCCGCCCAGGATGGCCTTGGCGTACACGCCGCCCACGCCAGACAGGCCGTCGTACACCATGCGGAAGTCGGAGCGCGCAATGAAAGTGCGCAGGCGTGGGAAGTCAAACGCGGTGGCGAGCACAGCGGCGTAGTCCTCCACCGAGTCAATCACCTCCACCTCAAACGTGTCCGCCACCGCCGCCGCGTCGCGGCTGGCGTCACCCTTGTGGAATAGGTGCCGCCGCGCCACGTCCAGGTCGATGGCCGGCAGGGCGGCGCAGGTGCGCAGCTCCGTCACGCGCTTCGTCTCGGCGTAGATGGCGTCCGTCACGCCCTCGGGCGCCGGCCCGCCGTTCTCCACATTGTACTTGATGCCAAAGTCCTCCGTCTCGCCGCCCGGGTTGTGGCTAGCCGTCAGTAGGATGCCGCCCAGCGCCACGCCGCCCTCCCGCTGCCGGATGACGGCGCTGACGGCGGGCGTGGACAGCAGGGCGCCCTTCCCCACCCACACCCGCTTCACGCCGTTCGCGGCCGCCATGCGGATGATGATCTGCACCGCCTCCCGCGTGTAGAACCGCCCGTCGCCGCCCACCACCAGCGTGGACCCCCGCAGCTTGTCCGCCGGCAGCGCATTGAAGATGGACTGCACAAAGTTGGCGATGTAGTTCGCCTGCATGAACACGCGCGTCTTCTTGCGCAGGCCGCTCGTGCCCGGCTTCTGCCCCTCAATCGGCGTCGTGGCCAGCGTGCTCACCGCCAGCAGGCCGCCAAAGTCGTCCCGCACCTCGTGCACGCCATCGCTGCTCACCGACGCCATCACCGCCCCGCCCGCCGCTGCTGCTGCCGCTGCCATTGTGTCCCTCGTCGCTGCTGCTGCTGCTGCTACCTGCACGTTGGGGGTGGTGATGGAGGTGGGTATCTTTGTGTGTCGAATGCGGAACGAGACAACGCCAGCCGCACGTCAGCGTGTGAGGGTTGGGTACCCACTGCGCCAGTGGCAGGTGGTGTGCTGCCCGGTGCTGCCTGGTACAGATCGCGTGCACCGTGTGTGTTCGCGGCTGATGTCCAGGCTGGCAGCTGCCTGCCTGCCCACCTGATGCCGATGGCTGTCCGGGTCGGCTTTGACACGCACAAAACAAATAACCACGCGGCGGGCGGACGCGTTAGGGTGGCCAATACACTCGGTGTCATGCACGCACCTGCGAGCCACGCTCAAAAATACGTCGTGCGGCGCGCCATGTCGTCTCGAATGTGTGCGAACGCACGTTTTAGCTGCTCCTTCTTCCGGTTCGCCTGGCCTGCTGTTGGTTCGGTCACAACATCGCTAGCTGGCAAAATGAGTGACAACATGGAAATTGTGAATGGGCGACGGCCGGCAACAACGGACCAGCATATTTAAACTGACTGCCATAAGTAGGTGAGGAGGGGGGTTGATTGCCACCCGTAGTATCGGTGTGTTATTGCCGTAATACGTACAAATATCCACTCACCTGCGAAAGGCAACACACAGAGGCGAGAGGAGAGGGAGAGAGGGGAGAGGTGAAGTGCAGCGGCATGGGCAAGTGGTGCAGTGCAGTGCCACAAAAGACGGTACGACGCGCATTATTCACCGCACCGCGTCGCCTGGCCCGCAGTTTGAGGGTTGATATAATAAACCCGGGCGTCGCGAGTGACGGCGATTGCCTCCATTATTGTTATTTGTGCCTGCTTCCGCCGCCCCCTTCCGCCGCCCTCTCATACCACCCACTACCACTGGTGCCACCTACCACTTGCTTACCGGTACCAGCAGTACTGCACCGGCGCCCGACTGCACCAACCTTTGGACACGCATCCTCACTCTGTCACCACCCATTTGTACTGGTACCGTCTGTAACTGAGCCCAGCGCGACCTGACGGTGCCACTCCCCCTGCCCGCCCACAGCCGCCGTTGGCGCGCTGTAGCAGCGGCTAAACCGGTGCACCCCACCCCGACTCCACCAGGCAAGAGGCCATGCGTGGAACCAGCGGCAGCGGCGAGGGCGGCGGGAACGGCGAGGGCAGCGGCGGCGGTGCCATCACACCGCCACCCTCGCCTGTGGCAGCAGTAGCAGCAGCCATGGCCGCAAGGCACCCCCACCACACCCAGCGGCGGTGGAGTATGAGGTGGGGCTGGGCGCGAAGCTGATGAGCTCGTCGGCGGGCGCGTTGTTGGTGGCGCTGGCGACGACGCCGTTGGATGTGGTCAAGACGCGGCTGCAGGCGGTCGTGGCGCCGGCGCTGGCTGCGCGGCAGGCGCTGGGGCTCACCGCCGCCGCAAAGTCGTGCGTGTACTACCCCATTTGCAAGAATGCGGACGCAGCGTACCTGCGCGCCGCCTGCGCGCACTCTGCGCTGCACACCCTGCCGCCGCCGCCCGCGCCCTCCACGCTGGCGACCATGAGTAACGTGGTGCGCGCGGAGGGCGTGGGCAGTCTGTGGAGCGGCATGACGACGACGCTGGCGATGGCGGTGCCGTCCAACATGCTGTACTTCACGGCATATGACGAGCTGAAGGGGGTACTGACGGCGGCAGCGCCTGTGGGCTCACTGGCTGCCACTTTTACGCCGCTGGTGGCGGGCGTGGCAGGCCGCGTTGTCACCGCCTCCGCCATGTCGCCGCTGGAGCTGGTGCGCACCAAGGCGATGGCGGCTGGTAGCCGCATTAACGTAGTGACGCTGCTGCGACGCGAGGTGGCAGCACACGGCGTCGCTTCCCTGTGGCGTGGCCTCTCCCCCACGCTGTGGCGCGACGTGCCGTTTAGCGGCGTGTATTGGATGGGGTACGAGCGCCTGAAGGCGGCGCTGCTGGCGCGCGCGCGCAGTGGCGCTGACAACGCGTCGGCGCCCGTCTCCACCGCCACCTTGCTTCTGGCTCCCTGTCCGGCGCCGTCGCCGCCACCATCACCACGCCGTTTGACGTCATCAAGACGCGGCGGCAGGTGCAGGCGTACCGCTCGGCGCAGTGCGGCACCGCGGTGCCGTGCAGCACGCTGGACACGGTGCGGTTCATTGCGCGGGAGGAGGGCGCGGGCGGCCTGTTTGCCGGCGTGGGCCCGCGCGTCGCCAAGGTGGCTCCCGCGTGCGCCATCATGATCGCGTCCTACGAGCTGGGCAAGCGGTGGCTGGGCCGGCCCACCGCTGCCTCCGCCGCCGCGTCCGACCACGCTGACACCGCCTTCCTGCAGAGCGCCGAGGAGTAGCCTTGGCACGGTTGGTACCGCGTTGCTGTATTGCCGCCACACCTCATGCCCCCGCTGTTGAAGTGCTGGTAGCAACGCCCTACTATTAAGCTACTATTACTCACTGCAGGTTGAGTCAGGTTCACGGCGTCACGTTGACTCACGACAGTCTCAACTTCACTCGGCGCGTCGCCAACACCATCGCCAGGCCAGGAGCAGCCTGACAAGGGGAGTGACGTGGCATGTGGTGCTGCCATGTTGCGGCAACAGATCAACCACGCGGCGCAATTTGTACTGCACGTTACAGCCCCGCAGCCACTTTTGTGTATTATTGTGTGCTTTCCCCACCCTTTATTGTGTGTGCTAAGCGTGAATTGGATTGCATTGATTGCTGACTCACCGGCCGCGATCCTCGGCCACCTGTCTCCCCTTCTTGCTTGCTGCTTCAGCTGGCGCACGGGCCTGGGCTGCCCACTACGCATAAAGATGAGGCGTGCGCTGGTAGCCGCGCTGGCGGCGGTGGCGGCGGCGGCGGTGGTGGTCGCGGCGGCGCCGTCTGGCCTGTTTGATGGGGCAGGAGGTGGCGGTGGCGGGCGTGGCAGGGTGCCGCAGCACGGCGCGGCGGGGGCGCATCCAGGCATGCGGGTGCCGCGCGGCAGCGGGATGGAAACTACGGCAACGGCGGCGAGCGAGGTGAGTGGCGCCGCGCGGGGCGGGAAGGGCACGGTGCCGCGCGGCGCAAAGCCGCAGGCGCGCACGGAGGTGGTGGGGCGGGCGCTGCAAGACTTTATGCGCCTGATGACGGGCGGCAGCCGCGACCCGGCGGTGCACAAGGTGGCGCAGGAGTGCGTGCAGAAGAACCTGAACCCGGAGGGCAAGGTGATGGCAGACCAGAACGGGTGGGCAACGGGGCAGAGCGTGGATGACTTTGTGTCCTCCATGCTGCTGTCGCGCCACCCCGACCTGCTGCGCCTGGTGGAGTGCCTGTTTGTGGCGGACGTGGTGTCGCCCGTCGTGCTGCACGACTCCGGCGGCCGCCTGCTGTTCATTGCGCTGGCCAACTTTGGGTCGTCGTCGGAGCCGTACGCGCTGCTGAACGCGCTGCTGGCAAAGCGGCCGCCGCTGGGGTTCGTGCTGGACCCCGGCAACGACCCGCTCAACATCCTGCACAAGATGTTTGACCGGCACAAGGCGGTGCTGGGGAACGTGGCAGGCCGCATCCTACGCACCGGCACGTCGCAGACGCCGGAGGAGTTCCTCAAGTTCCTGAAGCCGTTCTGCGACTGGGTGGCAGAGTCGGTGCCGGACGCGCTGGCAGACGGCGTCATCCAGGCGTCGGCGCGCCTGCAGGCGCACGCGGTGCGCATGAAGACGCCCACCGGCGCCGTCACCATGCTGGGGCACACGGTGTACGGCTACGCGCTGCACGCCATCACGGATGCTGTGAACCTGCTGCTCACGCTGAACGTGCTGCCGCAGGTGGCGGCGGCGGCGCGGCCAACCACGCGCGGCGGCCCGCCGCTGTCGCCCTACACCGCGTCGCAGCCGTCCATCATGGAGCTGCTGACGCAGCGCGACAAGTACGGCCGCACGCCGCTGCACGTCTCCGCCATTGGCTCGCCGTCCTCCATCCCGCACGTGGCAGACCTCATTGTGTCCAAGATTAACGAGCAGGAGGAGGAGTCGGAGCACTCGCTGGCGGTGGCGGCACTGTTCATGAAGGACGTGTTTGGGTACACGCCCAAGACGCTGGCGCAGGCGCTCGGCCTGACCGCCTCCGCGTCCGCGCTGGCGGACGCGGAGGCCGCAGTCATTGCTGCCTCCGCGTCCAGCTTTGATGGCCCCGTGCTGGATGCCAACGGCACCTCCGCCGCGGAGCACTACGCGGCAGCTTTTAACCAGCCGCTGTGGCGGCCGGCACACACGCTGATTGCGCCGCTGGTGCGCCACAGCAGCGCCGCGGTGGGCGCGGGCGGGCCCATCTCTGTGCCCGTGCTGGCGACCACGGGCCCCGTGGACAGCGACCCCATTACCATGCTGCCGGACCACCGCGCGCTGCTGGAGCGCGACACCAGCCTGAACGGCGGGCCGCTGGATGCACCCGGCGGGTGGGACGACCCGCTGGTGCCGTCAGACATGAGCTTGAAGACCATCCAGCAGGCGGCGCTGAACGGCGCGCTGACGCGTGACTGCGATGTAGACGTGCTGGACGTCTCCAACATGACGGCGGCAGAGGTGGACGACACCTTCCTGCGCGACTGCTTCATCCCGCTGCGCCCCGTCGTGCTGCGCGGCATGGCACTGGGCAGCCCGCTGCGCACGCGCTGGACGGTTCGCTCCCTCCTTATGCGCCACGGCGAGCTGGAGGTGAACGTCGGCGACATCCCCTATGTGCGTCGGGGGGGGGGGGGGGGGGGGGGGGGTGGGGGGGGGGGGGGGGGGGGGGGGGGGGCGCCTCGGCAGTCACCCGATTCACATCACCATTTTCACACCAACACCTGTGCAGGGGCCGTCATTTGGGCGTGAGTACGGCACCATGAAGCTGGCCGAGTTTGTGGCCGGCCTGCTGTACTGCGACGAGGAGGGCCTGCTTGACGTGCCGCAAGAGGTGGAAGAGGTGCTGCTGGAGACACCCACCTCCACGATGCTGAAGGACGACGACATGCAGCGTGCCCTGTGTGTTAACTTTGTGCAGCAGCCAGCCGCTGCCGCCGCACCTGCAGGCGCAGCGGCCGATGCCGGCGCCAGCAAAAGCGCCAGCGGAGGCGGCGCACTGGATGGCGGGAGGCCGTCCGGCGGGCGGAAGGCGTCGTCTGCTGGTGGTGGCAAGTCAGCGCCCTCTGGCGGCAAGGCGTCGCCCGCTGGTGGCAAGTCGGCGCCCTCGGGTGGCAAGTCGGCGCCGCCGTCAAACACCCCTGCAGTGCGGTCCCTGACGAACGCACCCCCCGGCTACGAGCAGGCGTCAGAGCCGAATGGCGTGCTGACGCGGAACTACATCTTTACGTACGTCACCTTGCTCCCCTGCTCTGGCTGCACCTGCCTCAGTGCCTCACGACACTCGCACCCCGCATCACCACCACCCCGCATCACCACCACCACCACCACCACGGCGCAGGGTGCTGGATGAGGGTGAACAGTTCCAGTTCTTGCGCGACGAGATTGGCGATGGCGCGCAGCGCCTGCCGGTCGTGGCGGCACATTCGCTGCCGCTGTGGCGGGACTCCCTTCTTGATGGCGGCAGCGAGGCAGACGACGACAGTGGTGACCACGCCGACGGTGACGTGCACGCCGACAATGGCGACATGCACGCTGATGACGGCGACGTGCCCGCTGACGATGAAGAGCACGCTGACGTTGCTGACGACGCGGCCGCTGGTGACAGCGGCATGACGGTGTGGGAGCCCATCGTGTCGGCACACCCGGGGCCGCCTCGCACGCAGTGGTACGTGGGCGCCGCAGGCTCCGGCGCACCGTTCCACTACCACGAGGACGCCATCAACACGCTGATCTACGGCGAGAAGCGGTGGTACCTGCACCCGCCGCAGCGCGCCGAGTACTCCACCGTCACCATCGGCGACTACGTCACGCGCATCCTGCGCCGCCTGCCGGCCGCCGAGCGGCCGTACCAGTGCACGCAGCTGGCGGGCGACGTCATGTATGTGCCACACGGCTGGGGCCACGGCGTGCTGAACATGGCCACCAGCATCGGCTTTGCCTCCGAGTTCTACTCGCAGGTGCACTTCTACTGACAATGCCAACGCCACCGTACAGTATCTGTTGTTTTCAACTTAACTTACTTTCTTTTTTGATCATAATAATTAACTTAATACATCATCGCAGGTCGCGCACCCAGATGGGCCGCTGCCACCGCAGCGCTACGGGCGTGGTGGGTGGTGGTGCGGCACCCGCCTCGGCGTTGCGCAGTGCAGTCACAACGTCGGACGGCGGCGTGCCGTGCGCAGCTGCCAGCGCCTGCGCCACAAACTCTAGCGACGGGTCGGGCGCGGCGCGGCCGCCCGCCAACCACCGCAGCAGCTCGCCCGCCGCGTGCACCTGCTGCGCCAGCGCGGCAGGCAGGCTGCTGCCGGCGTCCTCTTCGGCTGCCGCAGCCACGTACCGCAGCAGGCGGTCTGCGGCGTCGCGGGACAGCGGCGCGGCAGCGGGGCTCACCTGCACCTCCTTGGATCGCGACGCCCGCACGCGCGCCTCGTATGGCCGCAGGCGCACGCCAGTGAAGGTGCGCTCCGCCACCAGCAGCTCCCCGCGCCGCACCACCAGCACGCCGGTCTGATCAAAGTGGTGGTCCGCCTGCCGCGCCGCCACCGCCACCCCCGCCGCGCCCGCATACAGCACCGGCTGCCGCGACAGCCGCACCACGTCGCCCGCCTTCAGCCCGCCCGCCACAATGGCATCCTGGCTGCCGGGCGAGAACTGCAGCAGCCGCCCCGTCGGCGTCTTGCTGCGCTCCTGCCGCACATACATGGCGTGCAGCACGCCCGCCGCGCTCACCGCCGCCACGCCCACCTTCAGGTGCAGCATTGTGGGTGGTGGCAGGGGCCGGGAAGGAGGCAGTGAAGGAAAGAGAGAGCTACACTGAAGGTAGCGATATGGGGGCCACAGCTGCAAGTGGCACCAGTACACTCCACTGTTCTGCTTCTTGGTACTCACCTGCAAGCTGCTCAGCGCGTTCTGCGTTCGCTGCCTTGCACCCCCCTCACCGTCACACACGGATCAAAAATTCATACCCACGCCCAATTTACACACACGCTCAACCCACGCAACCGCGCACTCTTACGCCACATCCACGCTTTTCCGCAGGAATATTTACCTGCACACGCCCCCGCAATTGTAAATATCACATCACCCCCACCGCAGCCCAGAGTTGCCGTCTCGTTCTTCTGCTTCTCGCCCCCTCATGCCCTCATAGCAGCTCTCATCTTTTTCGTGGTACCACGTGGGGGGAGGCCACATTGGCCAGGCGAGGTTGCGGTGCACGCGTCGGCAGGCAAAATTAAGCACGGCAGTGTGGACTGCCTGTTGATATATGCGAACTGGGCTCGGTTCTGCTGTAATGGAGAGTCTCGCACGACTGAAATAGCGGCGCGGAGGAAGCCCTCTCACTCTTCCCTTGCCCCTCTGTCGCTCCCACCCTCTCTCGCTCCCTCACCCTACCCAGGAGCAGCAGTGAGGCAGCAGAGCAGAAACATATCGATAGGTTGGACAGAGGGGGAGGCAGAGCAGAGCAGCGAGGGAGCAGCGTAGATAGAGAGAGCGGCCGTGCCGCACTGCAAACGCACACCATGTTGCGAGTGGGCCTGCGACGGACGGCGGCGGCGGGTGCGCATGGCGGCGCCGGCGCCGCCACCGCGGCCGCGGCTGTGACAGTAGCGGCGG
>ERZ778022.5136-NODE-5136-length-10822-cov-3.812018_pt1 | contig 10822 bp, 12 predicted proteins | sample MGYA00375752_ERZ778022 | MGnify/ENA primary metagenome ERZ778022 (study PRJEB29350, sample SAMN05389826) | bioreactor metagenome | isolation source: Thiocyanate bioreactor | place: South Africa: University of Cape Town | collected 2014-04-04 ...
TCCCTTCAGCTTCGCTTAATTGTGGAATGCTCAATCCATCGCGGTCTTTACAATCGGCAATGCGAATGAGAATCCTCAACCCATATTCTTCCTGTGCGGTTATCTTCATTAACTATTTGTTTGTTACATAAATCCCAACTCCAATTGTGCCGCGTCACTCATCATGCTTTTGTCCCAGGGCGGGTTCCAGGTTACAATTACATCCACGTCGTTCACTCCTTCAATTGCGCGTATTTTTTGATCCACTTCAATCGGCAAAGATTGCGCGGCAGGGCAGGAGGGAGCTGTGAGCGTCATTAGAATCTGCACATTATTGATTGGTAGAATTTCAACTTTATAAATCAATCCCAGTTCCCAAATATTTACCGGAAGTTCGGGATCAAATACCGTTTGAATTTCTTTGATAACTTTTTCCTGAAGTGCTTCAGTTTCCATGTTGAAAAGTTTACAAGTTGAAAGGTCTGTTAACTAATTACTTTTATCAAAAGCCTTAAAGGCAATCGCGTAATTTTTCATTTGTTTCACCATTGCTAAAAGTCCGTTTGCACGTGTTTGCGCGAGGTGCGATGTCATGCCGATCTTATTGATAAAATCCAGATCAGCGTTGATAATCTCATCCGGCGTATGGCCGCTTAAAACCCTGATCAGCATACTGATCAAACCTTTTACGATCACCGCATCGCTATCTGCGTAATAAAAAACTTTTCCATCTTTATGTTCTGCGTGCAACCAAACCGTGGACTGGCAGCCCTTTACTTTGTTGTCATCAATTTTATATTGATCATCAAGCGGCGATAATTTTTTACCAAGATCAATGATGTATTCGTACTTGCCATCCCAATCATCAAACAGAGAAAAGTCTTCAACTATTTCGTTTTCTATTTCCTGAATATTTTTTGTACCGTTCATTTTATTAGTGACAGATTTCAAATAGCAGTCTAAAGATTAACCTGAAATTTGCAATCTGTAATTTATAATTATTTCAATAGTTTGACCGCCTTATGCACTCCTTCCACTAATTTATCAACTTCTTCAATCGTATTGTAGGCTGCAAAGGAAGCCCGCGTCGTTCCGGGAATTTTAAATTGATCCATCAGCGGTTGCGCGCAATGGTGCCCTGTTCGTATCGCGATGCCCTTATTGTCTAATAAAATACCCACGTCCTGCGGATGCACGCGATCAATGACAAATGAAATAACACTGATCTTATTTTTTGCGGCGCCGATGATTTTTAATCCTTCAATTTGTAATAATTTTTCAGTCGCATAACTCAAAAGATCATCTTCGTGTTTGCGAATATTTTCTTTACCGATTGATGGAATAAAATCCAATGCCGGTTTAAAAGCCACAACGTCTGCGATGTTTGGCGTACCGGCCTCAAATTTATAAGGCAAATCGGCGTAAGTCGTTTTCGGGAAAGTGCAGTCCTTTATCATTTCGCCACCACCCTGAAACGGCGGCATGGCTTCTAAAATTTCCTTTTTACCATATAAAACACCAACACCTGTTGGCCCAAATAATTTATGCGATGAACATGCGAAGAAATCGCTATTCATTTTTTGCACATCAATGTCAAGCTGCATTGACGATTGTGCGCCGTCAATTAAAACCTTCGCGCCAACTGAATGAGCCTTGGAAATTATTTCGTCAACCGGATTAATAGTACCCATGGCGTTCGACACATGAACAACCGAAACCAGCTTTGTTTTTGGCGATAATAATTTTTCAAATTCCTCCATCACCAGCTCGCCGGAATCTGTTAAAGGAATTACTTTGAGCAATGCATTTTTTTCTTCACATAAAATCTGCCAGGGAACGATATTGCTGTGATGCTCCATCCCTGATATAATGATCTCATCGCCTTCTTTAATATTTTGCCTGCCCCAGGTATAGGTGAAAATAATTTCTTCGCTTTGAGCCGCAGTAATAAAAGCCCGCACCGTATCACGTGCCGCTTCAAAATCGGCAGTTGCCTCTTCGGCCAGGCTGTGAATGCCACGATGTACATTGGCATTGGTGTTGGTATAATAATGAACCAGCGCATCAATCACTTGTTGTGGCTTTTGCGTGGTTGCCGCATTATCAAAATACACTAATGGGTGGCCTTTAACCTGACGGTTAAGGATGGGAAAATGAGCGCGTATGTTTTTTAAATCGATCATTATTGTTTTATATCCTTTGCTTTAATTGTAATAATCTTGTTGTCATTCATGACAACAAGTTCTCCATTTGTTTTTTTTAGACTCAACGAGTTTTTTAAATGACTTGTTTAAGCCTTTGGTAATTTTATTGCGTCTTTCAATGCTCTTTTCAATTTTTGTCATTACAATTTTAAAGAGTTGAATGTAAGGTGGTTTTTGATTTGAATATCAGTACTGTTTAGTTTTTCTGCAATCAGATCAGAAACCCCTTCCGAATTATCAATTAATACTTCGTCAACAATTGGCAGGTATTTTTGAAACAAATTTTTGATTCGGGAGACATATCTCCTTTCGATAACGTGTTCAGGAATGTTGTGGCCGCCTTCCCGCACTCTTATTCTTACACGACGTTTGGCCAGTTCTATATTTTGGAGCCAAAAAAATAGAATCACTACATTATATCCTTTCTCTTTTGCGTCCAGGATTTTGTTTCTATAACTTTTCGCAGACAAAGTAGTTCCAAAAGCGAAATTTTCACCAATATTCAAAAGTTCATCAATCCGGTTTAACATTATCCTGCCCGATTCTTTAGCAACTTTTTCGGGTTGAAAAGGAGAAAGTCCCCGCGCAATTTCATCTGCATTGACAAATTCCTTACAATCCAAAATTTCTGGTAGAATTGTAAAAGACGCCGTTGTCTTTCCTGCACCGTTACAACCAGCAATGATATATAGATTCTTTTCTATCAACACATGCAGACTACATGTTCAATTGCTTTTTTACCAACTCATCTACGTACAACCTGATCTCACCGGGCTTGATCTTTTCAAGTATATCCAGCGCAAAACCCTGTAACAACAAGGCTTTCGCGGTGTGATCAGCAATGCCGCGGGATTTCATGTAGAACAAAGCATCCTCATCCAATTGCCCCACAGTACAACCGTGGGAACATTTTACATCATCCGCAAAAATTTCAAGCTGAGGTTTTGTATTTACAGAAGCATTTTCCGAAAGCAAAATATTTTTATTGCTCTGGTAGGCACTTGTTTTTTGCGCGATCTGCCTTACAAATATTTTTCCATTGAACACTCCTGTTGCATTGCCGTTTAAAACGCCTTTGTATAATTCATTGCTCACGCAATTAATCTCACGGTTATCAACCACCGTATGATTGTCCACATGCGTATTGCCATTTTGCAGATAAAGGCCATACATATTTGCAAGGCTGTTTGGCGCACTCATCACCATGTTCAGGTTATTACGCACTAAACCGCCACTTAAGGAAACGGTGATTACGTTTGCAATACTCGTTCCAACCTGATGAACGTGCGTGGTGCTTACCACAGTTGAGTTTGGAGCGTCATTCTGAATTTTATAAAATTCCAGCACAGCATCTTTTTCAACAGCCATTTCAATCACCTGATTGGTAAAACTTTCATCGGCCCCAATGGTGGCAAAGGTTTCAACTATTTGAACGTGGGCGTTTTCATCAACATGAACCAGCACACGCGGTTGCGCAAAAATGTTGCCGCCGCGGGCATCGGTGATGTTATATAAATACACAGGATGCTTGGCTGTTCTTCCTTTCAGTACATGAACAAAAACTCCTTCCTGTATAAAGGCCGTGTTTAAAGCGTTCACGCCGTCTTTATGATAATCTGCACTGTGGCCTAAATGTTTTTCAACAATTGAGGCGAACTCGTTATGGGCTGCTTCCTGCAACGGCATTATTTCCAACTCATCGGAACGGAGCTTCGACAACTCGGGATGATAATGCCCATTTACGAAAGTGACCACATTTGCTTCATCGTGAGCGGGAAGTTTGATTGCTTCAAAATCTTCCTTCTTAAAACTTTGTTCTTTAAGATCGGTTGAGAAGTGGTAATCCTTGCTAAAAAAATCATTGATACGAGTATATTTCCACTCTTCGTGTTTTACGGTGGGAATGCCAACTTCGCTAAACTCGTTGAAAGCCTCATCACGCAAGGATTTGATGTGCGTGTTAACGGCATCAGCCTGCATTTGCTCAAATCTCTCTTTAAAATATGTAATTGTGTCCATTGAAATTATTCCTTGGTTGTCGTCCCGAGCTTGACGAAGGATGACATCTAAAATAAACATGGTTCGTCAGGCTCACCATGACATTCGGTTTGCTAAACCGCTACTTCGTGTTTGATGAAATCGTAACCTTTTTCTTCTAATTCCAAAGCCAGTTCTTTGCCTCCAGATTTTACAATGCGGCCGTTGTAAAGCACATGCACAAAATCGGGAACGATATAATCTAACAACCTTTGATAGTGGGTAATCACCAGCACGGCATTTTCAGGGCCTTTCAGTTGGTTGACGCCGTCTGCAACAATGCGGATAGCGTCTATGTCGAGCCCGGAATCAGTTTCATCAAGTATTGCGAGTTTAGGTTCCAGCATTGCCAGTTGAAAAATTTCATTACGTTTTTTCTCACCGCCGCTGAACCCTTCATTTAAAGAACGGCTGAGCATCGACTGATCAATTTCAACCAGTTTCATTTTTTCTTTCATCAACTTTAAAAATGAAACTGCGTCAAGTTCTTCTTGTCCGCGGTATTTGCGCACTTCATTCACCGCTGTTTTCATGAAATTGGTAGTACTCAGTCCCGGAATCTCAACCGGGTATTGAAAACTCAGGAACACGCCTTCGCCGGCACGCGCTTCGGGAGCCAGTTCCAACAAGTCTTTGTCATTGAATTCCACAGAACCTTCGGTTACTTCATAATCAGGTTTGCCGGCCAGCACAGAAGCTAAAGTGCTTTTGCCAGAGCCGTTCGGGCCCATAATAGCGTGCACTTCGCCTGCTTTCATTTCAAGGTTGATACCTTTTAAAATGTCTTTTCCTTCGATACCTGCGTGCAGGTTTTTGATACTTAGCATCTTGAATTACAGATTACAAATTGCAGATTGCAAATTTTTTTAATGATCTGATTTGTAGTTTTTTAAATAGTTAATAAATCCTGCTAATTGTTTGCTTGTGCTGGTGCACTTCTCGTTAATTGTTGCGAAATCCTCTGATGTGACATCGTCAAGCATTTGCGCGATCTTTAACTGAGTTCCCATTTCGCCACAAGAACCTTTAGCAATTAATAAAAAATATAAGAACTGTTTTTTGTTGTCTCTTTCAAATCCATCCGCGATGTTCGACGAAATTGAAACGCCGATCGTCTGATTTGATCTTTTAAACTAAAATCTTTTGATAATAAACTCAAATTCGTTAGCCGGTATATTTCCGGCACAAATCCATACTTATTTTCCAAACTTCCAAATCTTCGTATCGCTGAATCTTTGCCATTTATAAATTTGCTGATTGCAGATTACAAATTTCTTTATCGGCCTGATTCAAATAGAGCTTATTTAGTAGAATCGAAAACCGCGTCGGTTGGAATGGTGCAGGCGGGCATTTTGAAGTTGATACTGCCCAAGAATAATAATCTCCAATCAGTCAACCTGCAATCTGCAATTCCCTTTATCCCACACTTCCTTCCAAACTAATCTCGAGCAATTTTTTAGCTTCCACGGCAAACTCCATGGGAAGATGGTCCATCACTTCTTTTGCAAAACCATTAATGATGAGTGCCACGGCTTTTTCAGTATCAATGCCTCGCTGATTGCAATAAAAAATCTGGTCTTCGCCAATCTTTGAGGTAGTTGCTTCATGCTCTACAACACCTGTGTTATTCTTCACCTCAATGTAAGGGAATGTGTGTGCGCCGCACTGATCGCCAAGTAACAATGAATCGCACTGGCTAAAGTTACGGGCGTTTTTCGCATTCCTGCCCACATGAACGAGGCCGCGATAGCTGTTCTGGCTACGCCCTGCAGAAATACCTTTGCTCACCACACGGCTACGCGTGTTCTTGCCCAGGTGCAACATCTTAGTGCCTGTATCGGCCTGTTGAAAATTATTGGTAACTGCCACAGAGTAAAACTCGCCGCTGCTGTTATCGCCACGGAGGATCACGCTCGGGTATTTCCAAGTGATGGCCGAGCCGGTCTCAACCTGCGTCCACGAAATTTTTGACTGATAGCCCTTGCAAATACCACGCTTGGTTACGAAATTATAAATACCGCCCCTGCCTTCTTTATCGCCGGGGTACCAGTTTTGCACCGTGCTGTATTTTACTTCGGCATTATCCATGGCCACAATTTCCACCACGGCAGCGTGTAATTGATTTTCATCGCGGCGCGGCGCAGTGCAGCCTTCAAGGTAACTAACATAGCTTCCTTCGTCGGCTACGATAAGCGTGCGCTCAAACTGGCCGGTATTCTCGGCGTTGATGCGGAAGTAGGTGCTCAGTTCCATCGGGCAACGAACGCCTTTGGGAATGTAGCAAAAAGAACCATCGCTGAAAACGGCTGAATTTAGTGCCGCGTAAAAATTATCAGTAACCGGAACTACGCTGCTCAGGTACTGGCGAACCAAATCGGGATGTTCCTGAATGGCCTCGCTCATTGAGCAAAAGATGATGCCAAGCTCTGCGAGCTGCTCTTTGAAAGAAGTTCCGATTGAAACGCTGTCAATCACCGCGTCCACTGCCACGCCGGTCAGGCGTTTTTGTTCGGCCAGTGAAATGCCCAGTTTTTCGAAAGTTTTAATCAATTCGGGGTCAACTTCGTCCAGGTTTTTGGGCTGAATTTTTTGCTTTGGCGCCGAGTAGTAAATAACATCCTGAAAATTAATTTCGGGGATGGTAAGATTGGCCCATTTGGGCTGTTTCATTTTTTGCCATTGGGCAAAAGCTTTCAGGCGCCATTCGAGCATCCATTCCGGTTCGTTTTTCTTTGCCGAAATGAACCGAACAATATCTTCACTCAGCCCTTTGGGCGCTGATTCCGTTTCAAATTCTGAGAAAAAGCCGTATTTATATTCGCTGTTTACGTGGTTTTCAATAGGGTCGAAATCCACTTCTTCAATCGGTTTGTGGGTCATTTGATCTGTTTCCGTACTCATCCCGCAAAGATAAGGCATTTGTACAAAAAAGTATAAATGGATTTGAAGGTAGCTAAAAGCAACAGAATAATGCTGTGATGTTAGAACATTTTAAGAGCGCAAAGTTGTAAATCGCCGGAGGCGATAGAATAAAACTGCGAGGCCTTTCTGAAATTTATTTATTAGATTTTAAATAGTTATTTTTTGCCGCACTAATAAACCAACTGAGGATTGGGGTTTTGAACGTACCAATTATCGTTCTGTAGCCCTTCAGGGATATTGCCATCTTCGAAAAAGATTGGCGCAGCACAATTACACGATTCACAGCAGGTGCCTTTAAGCCGGTATGCCGGTTTTCCATCTATTGAACCTTTATAGACTCTTATGAATCTGGTACAATCGTTTGAAAAAACAGAAATTTTTTCCTTTAACCAGGGAAGTTTATCTATGTTAAAATTTTCATTCTTCTTGCAGGAAGTTATTGCGAAAAATGCAAACAAAAAGTAAATTAAAAATATTTTTTTTACAACAGGCTTTTTAATTATAACGTTACAAACTTACCAAACGCAGCACTTCAGAGAAAATAATATTCTAACAATGGTTAAAAATAAGCTTCATCTAACAATTTCACCCGTTTTGCGTTATTTTAGTATTGTGAAAGTTGCATTTTACATAGTGGCGATCAGCCTTTTTGCTTTAACCGCCTGTGCCCAGCGCAAAAGCAATAATAAAGTGACGGGCAAAACCATAAAGAAATCTGTAATGAACAATAATTTAGATACCGCCACTTTCGCCAACGGATGTTTTTGGTGTACGGAAGCCATTTTTCAGGATGTGAAAGGTGTTGAAAAAGTTACGAGTGGGTACACTGATGGCCATACAAAAAATCCAACTTATAAAGAAGTTTGTACCGGCGAAACCGGTCATGCTGAGGCATTACAAATTGTTTACGACACGGCTTCTATTAGTTTTGACGAGCTCCTTGAGATTTTTTGGGAAACACACGACCCTACAACTTTAAACCGCCAGGGGAACGATATTGGCACCCAATACCGAAGCGGTATTTATTTTCATAACGAAGACCAAAAGCAAAAGGCGGAGCATTATAAAACAGCATTAGACAAGAGCGGCGCCTTTGATAAGCCAATCGTTACAGAAATAAAACCCTTTACGGTTTTTTACCCTGCTGAAGATTACCACCAGGAGTATTTTAATAACAACGAGGGCAAAAATCCTTACTGTTCCATTGTTATCAGGCCAAAGGTTGATAAGTTTAGAAAAGTTTTTAGAGATAAGCTCAAGTCTGAGTAGCTGGCCCTGCGACTGTAGGAGTTCAAAAAAAAATTTTTATACCGCCTGTTGCGTTTTACTGCTTTTCTTCGTTCTATACGGTAAAAGAGCGCATTGCCTTTATTTACAACCAAACAATTTACAACATGAAAGAGCTAAACGCTTTCCTTACCCGCTTTTCGTTAATGGCGGTTTTTGTCGTGCTGCTGCAGGGCTGCTTTAAAGATACCGTTGAATCGGAATACCGGTACACGATCTTTCAACCCATTTATAAAACTCTTCAGCAGGTTCGTAGTGAAATAATGACTTCACCACCTATACAGGTTTCCTTTCCCGGTAAGATTTATTTAAAGAACAAATACATTTTTGTTACCGAAACGTATCAGGGCATCCATATAATTGATAATGCAAATCCTTCCAATCCCAAAAATATTGGGTTTATTAAAATACCAAGTAATGTGGATATGGCTGTGAAAAACAATACTTTATATGCAGATATGTATTCCGACCTCATAACGATAGATATCTCTAATCCCGAAAGTGTGAAATTTAAAACTGTGGTTCCAAAGATATTTGTTGAAAATGGCTGGTATATTAATCAGGACAAGGTTATTGCAGGTTGGGATAAAAAAGACACTGTCGTTTACTCAAAGAAAGATGCTATTGCTAAAGGTGACGAACGCTGGGTGCCGGTGGGATATTCGGAATATTATAATACCGGTTCGCAGGGTTCTACCGGTTCGGCAGGTGCGCCCTCGGCTTCCTATGGAACGGGAGGCTCATTGGCAAGATTTACTGCTTTGCAGGACAGGCTTTATACTGTGGGAAATAAGAACTTCAGCATTTTTAACATCACCGATGATTTTAACCCCGCCTTTGTTGCCCGAAAAGACCTGGGATCGGGCGTAGAAACAATATTCCCGTTCAAAGACAACCTTTTTGTTGGTACCACAACGGGAGTAAGAATATTTTCCCTGGCAAATTTGGATAACCCCGCCGAAATAGGCATGTTTGGCCACGTACGACGTTGCGATCCGGTAGTTGCGAATGATAAAAACGCCTTTGCCACACTTCGTGCCGGTTCAACCTGCGGAGGAAATACAAGTGAACTAACCGTATTGAATATTCAAAACCTCACCAGCCCTACGCTTGTAAAATCGTATCAGCTTGAAAATCCTTACGGCTTGGCGCTTGATGGTAACACATTGTTTATTTGCGATGGAACGGCGGGACTGAAAATTTATGCTGCCGCCGATGTGAGTAATCTGAAACCGATTACTACTATTAAAGATATTGAACCATTTGACGTGATTGCTACGAACGGGTTGGCGATAGTTGTCGGCCGGAAGGGAATCTACCAATACGATTATAAAGATCTAAATAATATCAAACTGCTAAGTACAACCAAATTAGAGAAATAGTGCAATTGGGAAATACAGTATAATAACTTTTCCCGTACTGTCGCTATCACGAGAAAATTCAAATGCGAAATTATCCCGGCGCAGCCGGACAACCAGATCCCCAACTAAAAAATACTCGAATGAAACGAAGCATGATAAATTTTTCTCATCCCGATAGCAATCGGGAGGGAATGTACATGCGAAATTCCCTGTCTGACAGGCAGGCATTCGACCATTAAAACCCCGGCCGAACGGCATTCAGCCGCGCGGACATAAAAATATATACGGATGAAAAAAGTAATTGTAAGCCTTGTTTTCATTATGATTTGCACTGGGTTTAACCACACTATTGCACAGGAAAGCCCTGCTTACTCCGGAATGTTTAATGTTGGCATTTTATACGGAAGTAATAAGTCTAAAATTCAGGCACAAACCATTCACGGACTGCAATACAGAGGCTGGTTTGCAGGTGTTGGGGGTGGTATAGATGATTATTTTCAGCAATCCATACCAATATTTTTAGATGTACGTAAGAGTATTTTAAATAAGCCGAATATGCCTTTCGTCTATGTGGATGGAGGTATTAACCTGGTTACCAAAGGCACAAAAGACGATTGGAGAAAAGTGGAAATGAAGCCTGGCGTTTTTTACGAAGGTGGCCTGGGGTATAAGATCGCACTCGCTGAAAAGCTTGCGCTTAACTTAGCGGCAGGGTATAGTGCAAAAACTTACACTCAAAATACATTTTTTAAAAGGACAATCCCTACACCGCCATACTTTACTGAAGATTGGACCCACTCAAACAAAGAAGACTTTAATTTACAACGGTTCGTAATGAAAATAGGGTTGCAGTTCTGACAAGCGTTTCGATTACGCTATTTTTGCCAGGTGCAGTTACCCCCATCGTTAATAGAATCTTTAAGAAATGTCAAAGGTTTTGATGAAGAACCTTTTGCATCGGTTCATCAATCTAATGAGCAGGTCACTTCTCTGCGGCTGAACCCTTTAAAGCCATGTTTTCCACTTTTGTTT
>ERZ778022.5139-NODE-5139-length-10818-cov-4.409923_pt1 | contig 10818 bp, 11 predicted proteins | sample MGYA00375752_ERZ778022 | MGnify/ENA primary metagenome ERZ778022 (study PRJEB29350, sample SAMN05389826) | bioreactor metagenome | isolation source: Thiocyanate bioreactor | place: South Africa: University of Cape Town | collected 2014-04-04 ...
CCCCGCCAATAGGGATTCGACACGCATGGCCAACGCCAGTCCATCGGGACGGAACCGACCGCTATCGCCGCACCTGCAGATCTGGCGCTGGGGGCCGGGCATGGCCTCCTCGATCCTGCACCGCGTCAGCGGCGTGGGCGCGACCGTCGGGCTGGCCCTGGTGCTGTGGGGCCTTGGCGCGCTGGTCGCCGGGCCGGAGGCCTACGCGAAGTTCACCGGCTGGGTCTGGGCCGACCTCTCGACCGAGACCTGGGCGGGCCTGGGCATCCTCTGGGGCGTGATCCACATCCTCTTCAAGATCGTCGTGGTCGGCTGCTCGTGGGCGCTGTTCTCGCACGCGCTGTCGGGCATCCGCCACTTCGTGCTCGATACCGGCGCCGGCTACGAGCTCGACGGCAACAACTTCTGGGCCACCGCCTGCACGATCGGCGGCTTCGTCCTCACCGCGATCTTCTGGGCCGCGCTGCTGCTCCTCTAAGGGTCTGACACAATGGGCAACGGAACTTCCATCGGACGCGTGCGCGGGCTCGGCTCGGCGCACAGCGGCGTGCATCACTGGCTGGTCATCCGCTATACCGCGATCGGCAGCCTGCTGCTGGCGGTCTGGTTCGTCCCCTCGCTCCTGATGCTGCCGAACCTTAACTACCAGGCGGTCCACGAGTGGCTGGCGCGGCCGGTCTCGGCCACGCTGCTCGGCCTGTTCGTGCTGGTCAACATCTGGCACGCCCGGCTCGGTCTCCAGGTCGTGATCGAGGACTACGTCCACGAGCACGCCAACAAGTTCGCCAGCATCGTCCTGCTGAATCTCGTCACCTTCGCGGCGGTCGCCTTCGGGGCCTTCTGCATCGTCCGCCTCGCGCTGGGAGGCGCATAACATGGCTTCCGCAGCTTCCACTCAGCCGGCCTACAAGATCGTCGACCACACCTATGACACCGTCGTCGTCGGCGCCGGCGGCTCGGGCCTGCGCGCCACGATGGGCAGCGCCGAGGCCGGCCTCAAGACGGCCTGCATCACCAAGGTCTTCCCGACCCGCAGCCATACCGTCGCGGCCCAGGGCGGCATTGCCGCCTCGCTCCAGAACAACAGCCCGGATCACTGGACCTGGCACATGTTTGATACGGTCAAGGGCTCCGACTGGCTCGGCGACCAGGACGCGATCGAATACATGGTGCGCGAGGCGCCGGCCGCGGTCTACGAGCTGGAGCACGCGGGCGTGCCGTTCAGCCGCAACGAGAACGGGACGATCTACCAGCGCCCGTTCGGCGGCCACATGCAGAACATGGGCGAGGGCCCGCCGGTCCAGCGCACCTGCGCCGCGGCCGACCGTACCGGCCACGCCATGCTCCACGCGCTCTACCAGCAGAGCCTGAAGTACGACGCCGACTTCTTCATCGAATACTTCGCGATCGACCTGATCATGGAGAACGGCCAGTGCCGGGGCGTCATCGCCCTGTGCCTGGACGACGGCACGATCCACCGCTTCCGCGCCCAGGCCGTGGTGCTGGCGACCGGCGGCTACGGCCGCTGCTACTTCACCGCGACCAGCGCCCATACCTGCACCGGCGACGGCGGCGGCATGGTCCTGCGCGCGGGGCTGCCGCTCCAGGACATGGAGTTCGTCCAGTTCCACCCGACCGGCATCTACGGCGCGGGCGTGCTCATCACCGAGGGCGCGCGCGGCGAGGGCGGCTACCTGACCAACTCCGAGGGCGAGCGCTTCATGGAGCGCTATGCGCCTAGCGCCAAGGACCTCGCCAGCCGCGACGTCGTCTCGCGCTCGATGGCGATGGAGATCCGCGAGGGCCGCGGCGTCGGCCCGAACAAGGACCACATCTACCTCCACCTCGACCACATCGACCCCAAGGTCCTGGCCGAGCGCCTGCCGGGCATCACCGAAAGCGGCAAGATCTTCGCGGGCGTCGATCTGACCCGCCAGCCGCTGCCGGTGGTTCCGACCGTCCACTACAACATGGGCGGCATCCCGACGAACTACCACGGCGAGGTCGTGACCATTGGTCCCGACGGCAATCCCGAGACGGTCGTCCCCGGCCTCTTCGCGGTGGGCGAGGCGGCCTGCGTGTCGGTGCACGGCGCGAACCGCCTGGGCTCCAACTCGCTGATCGACCTCGTGGTCTTCGGCCGCGCCGCCGGCCATCGCCTCAAGGAGCTGATCCAGCCGGGCACCGCGCACGAGGAGCTGCCGAAGGATTCGGCCGACCTCGCGCTGACCCGCCTTGACCACTTCCGCAACGCCAAGGGCGGCTCGCCCACGGCGCAGGTCCGCCTCGACATGCAGCGCACCATGTCGCAGCACGCCGCGGTGTTCCGCACCGACGAGCTGATGGCCGAGGGCAAGGTCAAGCTCGCCGCCGCCTATGAGCGGATGAGCGACATCGGCGTCACCGACCGCTCGCTGATCTGGAACTCGGACCTCGTCGAGACGCTGGAGCTGGACAACCTGATCAGCCAGGCGACCGTCACGCTCCACGGCGCGCACAACCGCAAGGAAAGCCGCGGCGCCCACGCGCACGAGGATTTCCCCGACCGCAACGACGCCGAGTGGATGAAGCACACCGCCGCCTGGTTCGAAGGCTGGGGTGGCAAGGGCGGCCAGGTCAAGCTCGACTACCGCCCGGTGCACGAGTTCACGCTGACCGACGACGTCGAGTACATCAAGCCCAAGAAGCGGGTATACTAGGCGACATCGCCAGCGTCGCAGCGTTCGCGAAAGGGCCGGCGGCCATGTCCGCCCCCCATGCGGAACCTTGCCCTGTCGCGCGCCGTTCATGCAGGTGTAGTCAAACCTGTGCGAAGACCGGCCCATGGCGATGCTCGATGACATGCGGAATGCGGCGCTGACGGCCGGCGGCGCGTTCTGGCGCGGGGCGCTGGAGCGCAGCGGGGCGAGCCGCAGCGAGCTGGCCCGCCGTGCCGCCCTGGCGCGCCAGCCGGGGCCGGAAGGGATCAGCGGGCCGCCGCTGCACCTCCTGCTCGGCGAGTTGCGCGCGGTCCTCCCCAGGCCCCGCCGCCGCGCGCCCGCGGCGGCGCTCCATCCGCGGCCGGTCATGCTGCTGCCCGGCTTCGGCGCCCATCCGGTGCGGATGCGGCGGATGCTCACCGCGCTCGGCGGGGCGGGGCATTCGGCGCACGAATGGGGCCTCGGCTTCAACCTCGGGCCGACGCCCGCGAACTTCGCCTTCCTGCTCGACCGGGTGTCGCGCCTAGCGCGCTCGCATGGCGAGCCGGTGGTGCTGGTCGGCTGGAGCCTGGGCGGCCTCTTCGCCCGCGAGCTGGCCAAGCTGCGGCCCGAGGCCGTGGCCGGCGTCGTCACCATGGGCACGCCCTTCTCGGGCGATCGCCGCGCCAACAATGCCTGGCGCGCCTACCAGTTCGTCACCGGCCATGCCGTGGACGAGCCGCCGGTGCCGGGCGACTTCGCGGTCAAGCCGCCGGTCCCGACGATCGCGCTGTGGAGCCCACGCGACGGCATCGTCGCCCCGCGCTCGGCCTGCGGCTGGCCCGGCGAGCGCGACCGCGCCGTCGCGCTGCGCTGCAACCACCTGGGCTTCGCGAGCGATCCCGTGGCGATCGCCGAGGTGCTGCGGCAGGTGGACGCGATCTAGCGTCGCGCTATCCTCTCTCTGCGGCAACCACGGGAGAGGCACATGCTCGAAATCTGGCGCGCGGGCGGCTCGAACACCGGGGCCACGCCCGAGCTGGCCCGCGCGGTTGAGGCCGAGGGCTGGGACGGCCAGATGTTCATGGATTCGCAGTCGCTCTCGGCCGACCCCTATGTCCAGATGGGCGCCTGGGCGGCCTGGACCGCGCGGCTGAAGCTCTCGCCCGGCGTGACCAACCCGCTGACCCGCAACATCGCCGTGACCGCGGCCGGCGCGGCGACGGTCCAGGCGGTGTCGAACGGCCGGGCGGTGCTCGGCATCGGCCGCGGCGATTCGGCGTTGGCCTACCTTGGCCTCGCCCCGGCGCGGCTCGCTGCCTTTGAGCGGGCGCTGACCGGATTGCAGACGCTGCTGGGCGGCGGGGAGATTCCCTTCGAGGCGAGCGGGGAGGCCTCGGTCCACGAGCTGTCGCTCGGCGCGCGGCCCGAGAGCGTGAAGCTGCGCTGGCTGCCCGAGGGCCTGCCCAAGGTGCCGCTGGACGTCGCCGCGACTGGGCCGAAGGTCATCGCCATGGCGGCGCGCATCGCCGAGCGGGTGACGTTCTCGATCGGCGCCGAGGTCGAGCGGGCGGAATGGGCGCTCGGCCTCGCCCGCGCGGCGGGCGGCGCAGGGGTGTCCTGTGGCGCGCAGGTGATCGTCGTCTGCCATCCCGACGATGCGACGGCGATGGAGGTCGCGATGGCCATGGCTCCGCCGCTCGCCCGCTTCCAGGTGATGCAGGGCAGCGCCGCCGGGCCGAGCGACGCGGGCGATGCCGCGAGCTACGATGCGATCCGCTCGGGCTACGACATGACCAAGCATGGCGGAGTGCATGAGACGCAGCGGCTGACCCACGGCGCGCTCTCGCCCGAATTCGTCCGTCGCTTCGCCATCGTCGGCCCGCCGGACCATTGCACCGAGCGCCTGCTCGCCTTGCGCAAGGCGGGGCTCGAGCGCTTCGTGGTGGTCGGTCCCGGGTTCTATCCGCCGGGCTGGGGCGAGGCCGCGGGGCTGTTCGTCCGGGAGGTGATCCCGGCCCTACGCGCTGCCTGAGCGTCCGCCTCGCGCGGCGAGGCCGGATTCGGCGACGAGATGGAGGTGGCGGGCGCTTTCCAGCTCCATGTATTCGTGGAAGTCGAGGCGCTCTGCCGAGAGCAGGTTGGCCTTCATCGTGCGCAGCGCGAGCGCGTCGTAGGCGGCGAGCCGCAGTGCCGCCTCGCGGGCCTCCTCGTGCAGGGCCTCGCGCGCGAACAGCCGCGTGACCAGGCCGAGGCGCAGCGCGTCCGCGCCGGTCAGCTTCTCCGGGCTGAGCAGCAGCTCGCGGGCCTGGGCGCCGCCGAGCAGGCGGGTCAGCGTCCAGGGCAGGCCCATGTCGCCGGACAGGCCGAGGTTGAGGAAGGCGGTGTTGAACCGCGTCTCGGCCGTGGCGAAGCGGAAGTCGCAGGCCGCGGCCCAGCCCATCGCCGCGCCCGCGCAGCCGCCGTCGATCGCGGCGATCGTCACCTGGGGCATGGCGTGGAGCAGGGTCGCGGCGTGATAGACCTCGGCAAGCTCGCCGTAGCCCTGCCGGGCGGCGTCGGCCTCGCCCTGGTCGTCCCAGCCGCCGAGATCGGCGCCGACCGAGAAGTCCGTGCCCGCGCCGCGCAGGATCACCACCCGCGCGTCGCTCGCCGCCAGGTTCCGCACCGCGCGGTAGAGGTCGACGCACATTCGCACGGTCACGCCGTTGCGTCGGCCGGGGCGGTTGAGCGTGACCGTGGCCAGGCCGCCATCGCGCTCGACCAGGACCGGCGTCTCGCTCACGCCGGGTTGCTCCAGACCGGCGCGCGCTTCTCGGCGAAGGCCTTGGGGCCTTCGCGCGCGTCGGGGCCGGTGAGCAGCCCGCGCACCTGAGGCAGGTCGAACATGTCGCCCATCGAGGCGGCGATCGAGCGCCCGTCGAGCCCGTTGGCGACGGCCTTGGTCGCGATGACCGAATTGGGCGAGCACTGGAGGATCTCCTCCGCCCAGCGCCGCGCCGCGGCGAGCACGTCGTCCGCCGGCACGATCTCGTTGACCAGGCCGAGGTCGAGCGCCTGGCTCGCTGTGATCCTGCGCGCGGTGAGCAGCATGGCCATCGCCCGCTTCGACCCGATCTCGCGGATCAGGCGCTGGATGCCGCCGCCGAGCGCCGCCAGGCCGACGCGCGGCTCGGTCAGGCCGAAGGTGGCGCTGTCTGCCGCCACGATCAGGTCGCAGGCCAGGGCCAACTCGAACCCGCCGCCCATCGCCTGGCCGTTGACCGCGGCGATCACCGGCTTGAGGCGGCCGAAGCGGGAGACCATCCCCCCGAACCCGCTCGGCGGGACCGAGGGGCGCGAGCGGTCCATCCCGCCCTTGAGGTCCGCCCCGGCGCAGAACGCCTTGTCGCCCGCGCCGGTGACGATGGCGATCCACAGGTCGGGGTTCGCATCGAAGTGGTCGAAGACCGCGCCCAGCTCCCAGCTCGCGTCCTGGCTCAGGGCGTTGCGGACTTCCTCGCGCCGGATCGTGACGGTCATGATCCGGCCGTCGACCTCGACCGAGCAGAACCGGGTGTCGATCATTGCTCGCCCTTCGACAGGTCGTAGCCGCGCTTGTCGGCCCAGTCCTCGACCTCGCCCGGCTTGAAGGTCTTGCCCGGGGTCTTGCCCGAGGCCGTCTTGAGGTCCCAGCCGATCTGGTCGACGTAGTCCTCCAGCGGCATCCGCATCGCGCTGATCGCCCAGCCGATCATCACGTAGTGGCCGATGGTGTGGAGGTAATCCATCATCTGGCGCCGGTCGTAGAACTTGGTGAGCCGGGCCCAGGTCTCGTCGGACAGGTCGTTGGTCGCCATCAGCTCGTCGACGCCGTCGATCAGGGCGCGGTCGAGCTCGCTCCAGGCCCAGGCGTCGGCCGGCTTCTTCAGGGCGGCGATCTCGTCCAGCGTCATGCCGTAGTTGAGCGCGTAGCCGACGTGGTTGTGCCACTCGTACTCCGACTTGATCTTCCAGGCGACGCGCAGGATCAGGATCTCGCGGTCGCGCAGCGGGACCGTGTTGGTCATCAGCAGGTGCTTGCCCCAGACGTTGTAGGCCTTGCCGAGGTCGGGGTGGTTGGCGATGACCTGGATCGAGTTCGTGGCCGAGCCGTTCTCCCAGGCGTCGGGCTCGCCCCAGAAGGCCTGCACCTCGCGCGAATCGTCGGTATATTCCTCGCGCGGCAGCCGCGGCACGCGCCACATGGTCTTCTCGGTCATCCTCGGGTCCTTCGTTAAGGAGGGCTACCCCTGCCCGTAACACAACCCGGGCGTCGGGAAAGAGCGGGAAACACGCCCGCGCGATATGCGCCGGGGCGGTGCGGGGACCGCTCTTTCGCATTCGCAGCATTCCCCCTTGGCAAGCGGCGAATCATTCGTCACAAATCATCAACGATGAAGGGCTGCCTATGAATCCTGCCGCCTTCTCGTCCTACGACGAGATGCACGATAGCCAAGGCGCCGTGCGCGCCGCCTATTCGGGCTATTGCGGCTGGCTGGACGAGCAGGAAACAGGCTGGCTGCGCCGCCAGAACGAGGCGGCCGAGGGCTTCTTCCGCAAGACCGGGATCACCTTCAACGTCTATGGCGACGATGCCGCCGAGGAGCGGCTGATCCCCTTCGACGTCGTGCCGCGGGTCATCACCGCTTCCGAATGGCGCAAGCTGACCCGCGGGATCGAGCAGCGAGTACGCGCGCTCAACGCCTTCCTCCACGATCTCTACCACCGCCGCGAGATCGTCCGCGCCGGCCGCCTGCCCGAGCGCCTGCTCAAGGACAACGAGGCCTTCCTGCCGCAGATGGCGGGGTTCACGCCGCCGGGCGGGGTCTATACCCATATCGTCGGCATCGACCTCGTCCGCACCGGACCCGACGAGTTCATGGTGCTGGAGGACAATGCCCGCACGCCGTCCGGCGTCTCCTACATGCTGGAGAACCGCGAGACGATGATGGCGATGTTCCCGGAGCTGTTCACCAAGGTTCCGGTGCGCCCGGTCTCGGACTATCCGCGCCGCCTCGCCCGCAGCCTCGCCGCCTGCGCGCCGCCGGCGGCGACGGGCCGCCCGGTCGTCGCCGTGCTGACGCCGGGCATCTACAACTCGGCCTATTTCGAGCATGCCTTCCTGGCCGACCAGATGGGCGCCGAGCTGGTCGAGGGCAGCGACCTGCGCGTGGTCGACGGCCGCATCGCGATGCGCACGACGCGCGGCTACCAGCCGATCGACGTGATCTACCGCCGGGTCGACGACGAATACCTCGACCCGCTGAGCTTCAACCCGGCGAGCACGCTCGGCGTCGCGGGGATCATGGACGTCTATCGCGCGGGCGGGATCACCATCGCCAACGCGCCGGGCACGGGCATCTCCGACGACAAGGCGATCTATTCCTTCATGCCCGAGATCGTCGAGTTCTACACCGGCGAGAAGCCGTTGCTCCAGAACGTGCCGACTTGGCGGTGCAGCGAGGCGGAATCGCTGAAATACGTGCTCGACAACCTCAAGGACCTGGTGGTCAAGGAGGTCCACGGCTCGGGCGGCTACGGCATGTTGATCGGCCCGACCTCGTCGAAGGGCGAGCTGGCCGCCTTCGAGAAGAAGCTGCGCGCGCGGCCCGAGAACTACATCGCCCAGCCGACGCTCTCGCTTTCGACCGTGCCGATCTTCACCAAGGCCGGCCTCGCTCCGCGCCACGTCGACCTGCGGCCCTTCGTGCTGGTCTCGCCCACGGGGATCGACATCACCCCGGGCGGGCTGACCCGGGTGGCGCTGAAGAAGGGCTCGCTGGTGGTGAACTCGTCGCAGGGCGGCGGGACCAAGGATACCTGGGTGCTGGAGGATTGATGGGCGGCGTTATACCCCTCCCCAGGCTGGCTCGTCATCCTGAACTTGTTTCAGGATCCATGATCCAATCGTTCCGTCTTGCACTGCCAGAGGATCGAGAGGCGAACCTTGCCCCATGGACCCTGAAACAAGTTCAGGGTGACGCCGAAGGGCGCGGAATGCTCCCATGCTAGGCCGCTCCGCCAACGGCGTGTTCTGGATGTTCCGCTATCTGGAGCGGGCCGAGAACACCGCGCGCCTGCTCGACGCCGGCTTCCGCATGGCCCTGACCCGCGGCGTGAACGCGGCGCGGGACGAGTGGCGCTCGGTCCTGGTGACGATCGGCCAGGACGCCGGCTTCGCCACGACCGGCGCCGACTACGCCGGGCCGGCCGTGACCAACTACATCCTGCGCGATCGCGACAATCCCGGCTCGGTGCTCCAGATGATCGAGGCCGCCCGGACCAATGCCCGCGCCGTGCGGACCGCGCTGACCCGCGAGGTTTGGGAGGCGACCAACGAAAGCTGGATGGGTCTCAGGGACCTGCTTTCGCGCCCCGCGCGCGAGGCGAACCTCGGCGATGTCCTCGCCGCGATCCGCCGCCAGGCGACCCTTGTGCGCGGGGCGATGGACGGCACCATGCTGCGCAACGAGATCTTCAACTTCGCGCGGATCGGCACCTTCATCGAGCGGGCCGACAACACCGCGCGCATCCTCGACGTCAAGTATTACGTCCTGCTGCCCTCGCTCGCCTGGGTCGGCTCCAGCCTCGACAACGCGCAGTGGGACACGGTCCTGCGCTCGGTGGCGGGGGATCGCGCCTACCGCTGGCTCAACGCCGGCTCGATGGACCCGCGCGGCATCGCGCAGTTCCTGATCCTCGACGGGCGGTTCCCGCGCAGCCTGGCCTTCTGCTACGAGAAGCTGCGCAGCAACATGGGCAGCCTCGCGCGCGAGTACGGTGGGGAGACAGCGGCCCACGGCCTGCTCCGCGACGCCGCTGCCCGGATCGACCAGACCGGGATCGACACGATCGTCGAGCACGGCCTGCACCAGTTCATCGGCGAGTTCATCGCCGGCAACCAGCGGATCGCCGACGCGATCGCCGCCGACTATCGGTTCGTCGACTGATGCTGCTCTCCATTCGCCACGTCACCCACTATCGCTTCGACAACCCCGTCGCGCACGGGCTCCAGCGCCTGCGGCTGAAGCCCAAGCCGTCGCACGGCCAGTCGGTCGTCGACTGGCACATGCAGCTCGACGGGGTCCGCTTCGAGGCGGAATACGACGACCATAACCACAACCATACCGTGCTGGTCTCGGTCCTGCCCGGCGCGGCGGAGGTGACGATCACCTGTAGCGGATCGGTCCAGACCGCTGACCGGGCCGGGATCGTCGGCCAGCATGTCGGCAACCTGCCGCTCTGGGCCCTGCTCGGGCAGACGCCGCTGACCCGCCCCGGCGCCCGGATGCGCGCCCTGGCCGGCGGCTTCGCGCGGGGCGATGATCCGGTCGGGATGCTGCACCGCCTGTCGCAGGCGATCCTCGGCCAGGTCTGCTACGAGGCCGGACGGACCCAGGCCGACACTGCGGCGGAGGAGGCGATGGCCGCCGGGGCCGGGGTCTGCCAGGACCACGCCCACATCTTCATCGGCTGCGCCCGCCTGCTCGGCGTGCCGGCGCGCTACGTCAGCGGCTACCTGATGATGAACGACCGCATCGACCAGGAGGCGGGGCACGCCTGGGCCGAGGCCCATGTCGCGGGCATCGGCTGGATCGGCTTCGACGTCTCCAACGGGATCAGCCCCGACGAGCGCTACGTCCGCGTCGCCACCGGGCTCGACTATCGCGAGGCGGCGCCCGTCACCGGCCTGTCCTACGGGGCGGGCGACAGCGACCTCTGTGTGCGCCTGGCGGTTGAACAGCAGACCGCGGAACAGTAGGTCCCGGGACGCGAAGGGGGGATTCGGCACAGTGACCTATTGCGTTGGGATGATGGTCGATCACGGCCTCGTGCTGATGAGCGACACCCGCACCAACTCCGGCGTCGACAACATCTCGGTCTTCCGCAAGATGTACCATTGCCAGGTCCCCGGCGAGCGGATCATCGCGTTGATGACCGCGGGCAATCTCGCCACGACCCAGGCGGTGATCAGCCAGCTCGAGGAGCGCAACAAGGCCCCGGCCGACCGGCACAACTCGCTGATCGAGGCGCCGACCATGTTCCAGGCGGCCTCGACCGTGGGCAAGCTGCTGCGCGAGACGATCCAGCAGCGTCAGGACGACAACGGCGGGCAGGA
>ERZ778022.5146-NODE-5146-length-10810-cov-2.746258_pt1 | contig 10810 bp, 7 predicted proteins | sample MGYA00375752_ERZ778022 | MGnify/ENA primary metagenome ERZ778022 (study PRJEB29350, sample SAMN05389826) | bioreactor metagenome | isolation source: Thiocyanate bioreactor | place: South Africa: University of Cape Town | collected 2014-04-04 ...
ATGCGAGCCAGCGAACAGGCCGGTGGCCGCGCGCGTATGCAGGTGCTCCTTGAGCACGCCGGCCTTGTACTGGATCGGCATGTCGTAGCCGGCGAACGGCGCCATGCGTGCGCCGTGCTCCAGATGCAAAGCATGGAGCGGCGTACGTTTCAGTGCCGCGGCAGGCGCGGTCGTCGATTCAACAGGATTGGTCGCGGGCAAAGGGCACCTCCGATCAGCGACATTGCTGAAGTCAGGTGCCCCATCTGTCTCTTTGCCTGAGAGTGTTATCCCTACGGCGGACGCTCGCGTGCGTCACTTTCCAGATTGTATTCCGTCGCGGGTCCTTTTGCCTGAGAGTTTCCGGGGCGGTTGCTCCTTCGGCGCCGTCGCGTGTCGCGACGATCTCTTCCCTGCGATGGTCAGCTCGGTGTTGTGTGCTCTCGTGTTGGCAAGACCGTAACGCGCGCGAAACTAGCTTGGGTTTCGCCGATCCGCAAGCGCGAACCGGCCGAACGGCATATCGAAAGCGTTAAGCATCGAGACTTTGCATGAACAAAGCCCGTTGTTCCGCCTGCGCCAGTGGTCCCGGCGCTTCGGACGGCGATTTGTCGCGCGCCACATGTACGGCGACGAAACCAAGGCTTTTGCCATCGAAGAGCTGGTCGAGCGCCTTGCGCGTTTCGTCCTCGGTGCGCGCCTCGATCACCGTCTTGAAACCGGCGCCGCGGGCGATGGTTGCGAACGACAACGTTTCTGCGCCGCCGAGAATTTGTCCGCCGGACGAGGCATAGGAGCCGTTCTGGAACAGGACGATGCGCAGATTCGCCGGCGCCACCGCGGCGATGGTGGCAAGCACCTGCAAATTCATCAGCAGGTCGCCGTCGCCGGCGAGGAATACGACGCGGCGGTCGGGTCGCGCCAGCGCAAGCCCGAGTGCGACCGACGCCCACAGCCCCATCGGGTCCGAGGCGAAATAGGTCGGACCGACGGGGCCGACCTGTTTGTAAGCGGCTTCGACCGAACCGAGGCCGCACACGACAATGTCTTTCGGCGTGAGCTTTTGCTTGATCAGGCCGGCGCAGGTGATGCGATCCATCATCAACCCTCCCGTTTTGCCACGAGGGCATTTCGCCGCAGCAGCAGCGTCAGCGGCAGCCGGCTGAGAAAGGCCTGCCGCGCGCCCTGTTCGACCAAGTGCAAGTGTTCCGGTCCGTCGATGACGTAATGCGGGAGGCCGGCGGCCTTGAGCACCGGCTCGGTCAGTCGGCCCTTGTACATCTGGTAGTAGTAGCCGTCGTCGAATGCACCGCGTTGCGCGGCGATCACCAGAAACGGAATCTGATGATGAAACGCCATGCCGCCGAGCGCGTTGATCGCCAGCAGTACGCCGGCGTTCTGGCAGATCAGCGCGGCCTTGCGTCCGCCGAGAAATGCGCCGGCGCAAATGCCGACGCCGTCATCCTCGCGCGCGAGTTTCACATGCGTGATCGCGGGATCGGCGTCGCATTGCTCGATCAGATCGCCAAGCCATTGATCGGGAAGGCTGGCGACGAGATCGATTCCGGCGCGTTTCAATCCGGCAATGATCAGATGGGCCGGCGTTTCGCCTTGCGGCATCCGGACTCTCCTCGCTTGTTGCTGCGCAATAACGGCAAGAGATGTGAAACAGAACCGGTCGGACCACTCTGGAATCGAGCTTATCAGCTTTATGCGGCCTGTCATCGGATCATTTGCAAGAGTCCCGTTGACGGGATTTTTCCTGCATGACAGGATCGCAACTGGTTAGACCAGTTGATCCGACACGACTCTTCAGGGTGCCATGATGTCGAGACCGCGCATCGCGCATTTTTCCGGTCCTAACGCGACAATCCAGAACAGCCCGCCGCTCGTCACCAGCAACAAGGCGCGCGCGAAATATGGTTTGCCGCCCAGGAACAACGCCGACGGCTCGCCGCAGCGGTTTGACGTGCTGCGCGCGCAGCGCATCGCCGCGCCGGTGACGGTGTATGTCGAGCAGTTCAGCGCGCATCCGATGGAGAAGGACGCGTCCGATCTCTATTCCGCTCCGGACGGCTATGTCGACAAGAGCGGGAAATTCCACAAGCAGCGCCAAAACCCCGACGACAAGCCGGTGTTCGAGGTGCAGCTCACGCCAGAGGACGGCGTGTTTCCGCTGCCGTATATGGCGCGGCAGGCCGATGGCCGGCCGTGGGAAGAAGAATGTGCCGATCCGCTCGCGCCGGTCGAGCGCGCGCGTCAGGCGTTCTATCCGGACGGCTCGCGGCCGTTCGAGGAGATCGACCGTCTCGGTGTCGACGAGAAGGGTCTCGGCAACCTGATCTCGTCGCGCGCGGACATTGACTTCTATCGCGTTGTGCCGCCGGCCGGCTACACCAAGGGCCTGCCGGCCGCCGAGCGCAAGGACGTCGGCGAGGGCGATATCGCGCCGGAAACGCGCGGTTACGACTTCTTCCCGTACAAGCCGTATCACATCGGCGCGGTGCCGCCGCGTCCGGCGCTCGCGCGCATCGTCAATACGGTGCAGCGCGTGCTCGACAGCGGAAAGTATATCGGCGCGGTGTGGACGCAGGGCTCGCCGCGCATCGAGGAAACGATCTACTGGTTCAATCTGCTGCTCGATACCACGCTGCCGATCGCCGGCAATGCGGCGCAGCGGCCGCACGGTCAGATCAGCAATGACGGACCCAAGAACATCGTCGACTCGGTCGATTACATCGAATCCCGCATCTGGGACGACGGCAGCGGCAAGAACCGCGCCGGCATGGTGCTGATCCAGGAGCAGCAGATTTTCGCGGCGCGCGATGTGCAGAAGGCCGACGCGCGGCCGGGCGGCTATGTCGCCACCGGCGGACACGGCGGCATCATCGGCTCGGCCGGTCATGACGGCAATCCGGTGCTGACTTATCTGCCGGTGGCGAAGCACACCTATCTGTCTGACGTGAACGTCTCGCGCATGCCGGCCAAGGTACCGGGCGTGCAGAAGGTGGGCGGCGCGCTGAAACAGGTCGAGGTGGGGATCAAGAGCAGTGACAAAGAGTTGCTGGAATCGGCGATTCCGAAGGTCACCATCGTCAAGGACGGTAGCTACACCGCCGACGATTTCGCCGAAGACCCGGCGCGCGAGGTCGATCTGATCGCGCAGATCGAGGACAATCTCACCCACAATCCGCTCGCCGGTTTCGTTGTCGAGGGCCTGTCGCCTTACGGCATGATGACCTCCACGGCGCGCAACAAGATGATGCTCAAGGCGGTGCATTGCGGCATGCCGGTGGTGCGCGTTGGCCGCGGCAACAACGAAGGCTTCACGCCGGTGCGCGACCGCTTCATCGGCGGCCGAAATCTCACCTCAACCAAGGCGCGTCTGCTGCTGATGGCCTGCCTGATGAAGTTCGGCGCGCTGCCGCCGGCGGCCAATCCCGACAAGCCGACCGAGGCCGAGCTGAACGCGATCCGCAAGAAACTCGCCGACTATCAAAAAGTCTTCGACACGCACTAGGGCGTGATCTGGAAAAGTGGGCACCGGTTTTCCGAAAAGAGCACGCCAAAAGAAATCTGAGTAAACGGGACGCGGCGATGGGCCACAAGACACTGTTGCTGACGAATCGCGGCGAGGTGCATCAGGGCGTGGCGCTCGAAGCGGCGCCGCGCGAGCTTGATGTCATCATGCGTCGCGCGCCGAGCAAGGACGAGGTGCTGGCGCTGCTGCCGGACGTCGAGTTTCTCATCAGCGAGCGGACCGGCGTGATCGATGCCGATCTCATCGCGGCGGCTAAGAAGCTGCGGCTGATCCAGCGGCTCGGCTCGCAGACCTGGGACATCGATCTCGCGGCGGCGAAGAAAGCGGGCATTCCGGTCTCGGCGATGCCGGTGCGCACTTGCGTGCTGGTGGCCGAGCACATGCTGTTGCAGATGCTTGGCCTCGGCAAACATCTCCGCGAACTGGTCGACATCACCGACAAGGCCGGCGACTGGGGCATGCCGCCGAAGCGCTGCAACGAGAACTATTTCGCCTTCAACTGGTCGAAGCGCGCACGGGTCGACGGTCTCTATCAGAGCACGGTCGGCATTCTCGGCTTCGGCGAGATCGGCACGGAGCTGGCGCGCCGGCTCAAGGGGTTCGGCTGCGAGGTGCTGTATGCCAAGCGTCGGCCGCTGCCGCGCACGGTGGAGGAAGACCTCGGCCTCACCCATGTCTCGCGCGAGGAACTGGCGCGGCGCAGTGATTATATCGGCTGCCTGCTGCCGAACCTGCCGGAGAACAACCAGACCATCGGCCGCGAATTCTTTGCGCAGATGAAGCGCGGCGCTTATTTCGCCCATTGCGGTGCGCCGGGCGTCGTCGTCGAGGACGACATGCTGCGCGCGCTGGCCGACGGCCAGCTCGGCGGCGGCGCGATCGATTGCTACACCTACGAGCCGCTGCGCCCCGACGATCCCATGGTGCCGGTGGCGCGGGTGCCGGCCAACAATCTGATCCTCACGCCGCATGTGGCGGCCGGCACGGTCGCTGTCAGCCGCGAGGAGCGGATCCCGGATTTTGCGAATATCGTGCGGATGCTGAAAGGCGAGGCCATCAGCCATCGTCTGGTCTGACGTGTAGTCCGCTGACGGCGGGCAAGGATAACGGAATGGTCGCGACGGCACGAAAGAAGCGGCGGGCGTCCGAGCCGCAGGATTATCCGGCAGCGGCCGCCGGTACGCTGCGGCGCGACAATGCGGTCGCGCATATCCGCAAGCTGATCGTCAGCATGAAGCTCGGCGTCGGCGACCGGCTGCCGGGCGAGCGCCAGCTCGCCGCCAAGTTCAATCTCAGCCGCGGCACCGTGCGCGAGGCGTTGCAGTTCCTGGCCGCGCTCAACCTGGTGGAAATCCGCCACGGTGGCGGCTGCTTCCTGCGTGCCTCGTCCGGCGAGAACAAGGAAGTGCGCGCCGAGTGGCGTGACTGGGTGGCGCGGCATCGCGGCCGCGTGCTCGAGACGCTGGAGGTCCGCCTCGGCTGCGAGACGTTCGAGGCAGCGGCCGAGGCGCGCGATGTGCCGGCCTTCGTGCAAAGCGACGTGGATTTTCACGGCGCGCTGCTGCTCGCGACCGGCAACAAGGCGCTGCAGGATCTGGTCGGCGCGCTCGGCAAGGAACTGATTCCGGAACGCGCGGCGACGCTCGATATCGTCGGCCGCCTGCCGCGCAGCTTTGCCGAACATACGGCGATCTATGACGAGATCCTGCAGGGCGACTCTCGCGCCGCCGAACTCGCCATGCACCGCCATCTCGAAGGCGCGCGCCGCGACGTGTTCGAGCATCTGCTCGGCGATGCCGCCATCGATCCGAAATCGCACGTATCCGACGAACCGCCTTCCGTTGCGGAGCAATCATGAACAAGATCGTCAAGAATCCCGTTCCGGCCTCGATCGCCGACTACGGCCTGCGGCTCGATCCAAAGACTTTCGAGATCCTGCGGCACCGGCTCTGGTACATCAACGACGAGGGTGCGCGTACCATCAGCCGCCTGTCGGGTTCGCCGGTGGCGACCGAGGTGTTCGACATGAACACCGGCCTGATGACCACCGAAGGCGATCTCGTCTATATCGACACCTTCATTTGCGCGCAGGCGACGACGCTGACGCCGTTCGTGAAGACGCTAATCGCCGAATATTCCGACAATCCGGGCATCGGCGTGAACGACACCTTCCCCACCAACGATCCGTATGTCTCGGTGGCGCACCAAACCTGCGTGATGGTCGCCGGCCCGGTGCACTGGAAGGGCAAGCTTGCCGGCTGGACCGGCGCGTCGTTGCACGTCATCGACGTCGGTGGCTCCACCGCCGGCCAGGCGCAGATCAATGCCGACAGCATCTTCGCCGAACAGCCGCTGATCTCGCCGGTGAAGCTGGTTGAGAACGGCAAGTTCCGCCGCGACATCGAGCGCGTCTATCTGCGCAATTCGCGGCTGCCGCATCTGCTCGCGCTCGATCTGCGCGCCAAGGTCGCGGCCTCGCAGGTGGTGCGCAACCGTCTGGTCGAAACCTTCAACGAATTCGGTTTCGATACCGTGCAGGCGGCGATGGCCGACGTGATCGACTATACTGAAAAGCGCATCCGCGCGCGCCTGCGCGAACTGCCGGACGGCGTGTGGAAGCATCGCGGCTATATCGAGTGGGGCGACCGCATCTTCCGTTGCTGCCTGACGATGACGAAGAAGGGCGAGAACCTCGTCTTCGACTTCAGCGAGACCGACGATCAGGCGCCCGCGATCATCAACTGCACCATCCATGGTTTGATCGGCGCGGTGCTCGCCTCGATCATGGTCTATCTGTGCTGGGACATTCCGTGGTCGCCGGCCGGTGTCCGCCGCGTCATCGAGGTGAAGTCGCGCAAGGGCAGCGTGTTCGACGCCGCCTGGCCGGCGGGTGTGTCGAAGTCGACCACCACGGCGATCTGGGAGGCGCGCAATCTCGCCTCGATCACCATCGCCAAGATGATCGACGCGTCGGCGGGTCATCGCGACCGCGCCATGGCCGGCTGGCAGGGCGTCAAGGCGCTGGAGGAATTGTTCGGCCGCGACGAGTCGGGCGAGCCGTTCGGCGGGCCGCTGCTCGACGGCATGGCCGGCGGCACCGGCGCGCTGTGCTGCGCCGACGGCATCGACACCGGCGGTCACACCAGTTCGGTACGCGCTACCATCGCCAATGTCGAAAGCTACGAATTCCGTTATCCGATCATGTATCTCTACCGCCGCCAGACACGCGACTCCGGCGGGCCGGGCATGTTCCGCGGCGGCGCCGGCGTCAGCATGATGTATGTGCCGAACGGCGTCGACGAGATCCCGACCAAGGTGCTGCATACCTTCGGCGTCGAGCAGCCGGAATCGCCCGGCATGTTCGGTGGCCATCCGTCCTGCACCAACCAGTTCGCGATCATGCGCGACAGCGACGTGCTGAAGCGTTTCGCGTCCGGCGAGATGCCGGGTGAGATCGAGGAACTGAACGGCGATCTCGAAGTCTATCCGGGCTACAAGGCCACCTCGATGACGCGCAGCGACGTCTATCGCACCGCCTCGCAGGGCGGCGGCGGTTACGGCGATCCGATCGACCGCGATCCGCATCGCGTCGCCGACGACGTCACCAATGGTCTCGTCTCGCGGGAATGGGCGCGCCGCTCCTATGGCGTGATCCTCGACGACACCGGCGCGGTCGATCAGGCCGAGACGACGCGTGCGCGCGACACCATCCGCGCCGAGCGCCGCCGTGCGTCCGGCGCCAAGGAGCCGGCCAACGTCAAGCCATGGAAGCCGGCGACGACGGATACGATGCGGGTCTCGGAATCGGTCTATGCCGAGCGCGCCTCCGGCAAGCTGCAGCTGCGCTGCCGCTGCGGTTGCGTGCTCGGCCCGGCCGACAAGTCGCCGAAGATGTATGCGGCGATGGCGAAGCTGCCGGTGCAGACCATCGGCCCCGAGGTCAATCCGCACGAGATCAACGGCGCGCGCTTCGAGCTGCGCGAGTTCTACTGCCCGTCCTGCATGACGCGGCTGGAGGTAGAGATCGCGCGGCCCGACGATCCGGTGCTTGATGATTCCTGCGTGTCCGCCGACTGGCTGGCAAAACAGGCGTGAGCGGCAAATGGATAACAGGCTGATACGGCAAGGCAGGAAAGGTCGTCGATGAGCTACATTATCGCGGTCGACAGCGGTGGCACCTTCGCAGACTGCGTCGCATTCGATGGCAACGGAACGGTGACGCGCGCCAAGGCGCCGTCCACGCCGCCGAATTTCGATCAAGGCGTGCTCGATTCCGTCACCGAGGTGGCGAAGCGCATCGGCCGCCCGCTCAAGGACGTGCTCGGCGAAACCATCCTGTTCGCGCACGGCACCACGGTCGCGACCAATGTGCTGATCACCCGCACGGGGGCCAAGACCGCGCTGGTCACGACCAAGGGCCACGAGGACGTGATGCTGATCGGCCGCACCGCGCAGAAGGTCGCCGGCCTGACCGAGACCGAAATCATCAACGTGGCGCGGTTGAGCAAGGCCGTTCCGCTGGTGCCGCGTCCGCGCATTCATGGCGTCGACGAGCGTGTCGATCGTGGCGGCCGCGTTGTCGTGCCGCTCGATCTCGAACGCGCCAAGCCGATCCTGCAGAAGCTCAAGGACGAGGGTGTCGAGTCGGTGGCGATCAGCTTCCTCTGGTGGTCCCTCAACACGGCGCACGAGAAGGCCGTCAAGGAATGGATCGAGCGGGAAATCCCCGGCATGATCGTCTCGGCGTCGCATGAACTGGCGCCGCTGATCCGCGAATACGAGCGCACCGCGACCACGGTGATGAACGCCTATCTCACGCCGGCGGTGGCGCGCTATCTCAATATGATGCGGCAGAAGCTGATCGACTCCGGGTTGAAAGGCCCGGTGGCTGTGATGCACTCGTCCGGTGGCTTGAGTTCGGTCGAGGAGGCGAGCAGTCGTGGTGCGGCGTTGCTGGTGTCCGGTCCCGCGGGCGGCGCGCTCGGCGCGCAGTCGCTCGGCGACAAGCTCGGGATCGACAAAATCCTCACGGCGGACGTGGGCGGCACCAGCTTCGACGTCGGCATCCTGATCGACGGCAAGCCGGGCTACTCCGACGGCCCGATCATCGACAAATATCCGCTCGCTCTGCCGGTGATCGACGTGACGTCGATCGGCGCCGGCGGCGGCAGCATCGGCTGGGTGGAGCCGGAGACGGGCGTGCTGCGCGTCGGCCCGCAGAGCGCGGGCGCGCGGCCGGGTCCGGCCTGTTACGAGAACGGCGGCAGCGAACCGACCGTGACCGACGCCAATCTCGTGCTCGGCCGGCTCAATCCCGACTTCTTCCTCGGCGGCCGCATGCGGCTTTACCCGGAGAAGGCGCGCCACGCGATCAAGACGCGGGTTGCCGATCCGCTCGGCATGACGGTGGAGGACGCTGCTGCGGCGATGATCGAGATCGTCGACGCGCAGATGTCCGACATCATCCGCAAGGTCACGGTCGAGCGCGGCCAGGATCCGGAACACTTCTCCATCTTCTCGTATGGTGGCGCCGGCGGCCTGCATTGCGACGCCTATTCGTCGGTGCTCGGCTGCCCGGAAGTGGTGGTGCCGTCGGTCGCGTCGGTGTTCTCGGCCTATGGCATTGCCGGCAGCGACGCCAAGCGCGTCATGGAAATGTCGGACCCGATGCGCTTCCCGTTCGATCTGGCGCGCATCCGCGACCACTTCAAGACGCTGGAATCCAGCATCGTCACGCAGATGAAGGAGCAGCGCCTGCCGATCGGCAAGGTGCATCTCACCCGCTACGTGCATCTCTTGTTCAAGGGGCAGGTACACACGGTGCGCGTGCCGGTGACGGATTTCGATCTGAAGGCGCCGGATCGCGGCCAGGGCATTGTCTGGCGGTTCGTCGATCTCTACGAACTGCGTTACGGCAAGGGCACCGCCTACACCGAAGCCGGCGTCGAGGCGGTGGCGATGTCGGTGGAGGCGATTGCCGATCTGCCGAAGCCGAAGCTCGCCGAGGCGCGCATGGGCAGCGCCAATGCGGCTGGCGCGATCAAGGAACGGCGCAAGGTCTATCTGCACGAGCGCAAGGCGTTCGTGCCGATCCCGATCTATGCCGGTGACAAGCTGCGTCCGGGTCATCGCTTCAAGGGCCCGGCCATCGTCGAGGGCGAGGACATGACGGTGCTGGTGCGCACCGGCCATGATCTGTGGATCGACCGCTACCAGAACCTGCGCATTGACATGCGGCAGGGCCAGAAAGCGAAATCGTCTGCGAAGCCCGAGGCGGCGAAGGCATCGAAGAAGAAAGTCGTAAAGAGGTCGGTCAAGAAAACGACCAAGAAAACGACCAAGAAAGCTGTCAAGAAAACGGCGAAAAAGCCAAGAAAGCAGCCCGGAAAGGATCGCGCTAGATGGCATCGCAACCCCTCCTGTTGCGCGGCGGCCGCGTGTTGCGGACCGGTGGCGCGCGTCCGGAGCGGATCGATGTGGCGATCGGTGCTGACGGGCGGATCGAACGCCTCGGTCCAAACCTTCAGGCATCGGCCGGCGCCAAGGTCTTCGATCTCGGCGACAAGCTGGTCTCGCCGGGCCTCGTCGATTGCCATCAGCATCTCGACAAGACCCGCACACTGCGCGACGTGCCGAACCCGGCGGGAACGCTGCTCGGCGCGGTGGCAGCGTTCAATGATTATGCGGCGCGGATCACGCCGGAGAGCTTGCGCAAGCGCGCCGACCGCACGGTGTCCGCGTGCCTCGCGCGCGGCACCGTCGCCATTCGCACCCACGCCAATGTCGATCCGGTGCTGCGCGGTCGCGCGGTGGACATGCTGGTCGATCTTCGCGAACGCTGGCGTGACCGGATGCGCATCCAGGTGGTGGCCTTTGTCACCGCGGGTGCTACGCGTCTTGGCGATACCGCGAAAGAATGGCTGGACAGCGCCATTGCTGCCGGTGCCGATGTGATTGGTGGCACGCCGGCGATTTCCGACCAGCCGGAAGCCTTCATGGACATGCTGTTCGATGCGGCGGAGCGCCACGGCATGCCGGTCGATCTGCATCTCGACGAACATCTCGATGCCGGACGGCAATTATTCGATGCGGTGATCGCCCGCACCAAGGCGCGTGGCATGGCAGGCCGTGTTGCCGTCGGCCATTGCTCGGCGTTGAGCGCCATGGCGCCGGACGATGCGAAGCGCGTGATCGCCGGTTTCGCCGAGGCGGGCATCGCCGTCATCACGCTGCCGGCGGCCAATCTGTTTCTGCAGGGGCGCGAGGCGCCAGCCTTGCCGCCGCGTGGCC
>ERZ778022.5147-NODE-5147-length-10809-cov-4.789567_pt1 | contig 10809 bp, 7 predicted proteins | sample MGYA00375752_ERZ778022 | MGnify/ENA primary metagenome ERZ778022 (study PRJEB29350, sample SAMN05389826) | bioreactor metagenome | isolation source: Thiocyanate bioreactor | place: South Africa: University of Cape Town | collected 2014-04-04 ...
CTATACCATTTCCGCCATTTCCAGGTATTCCACTTCCCCCAGAGCCTGTTGCTGAGAAACCGTCTTGGCTATCACCTGCACCACCTCCTCCATTACCACCGGATTCAGCACCGCCCATAAAGGCGCCAGTAGGGCTTGCATTACCGCCCGAGCCGCCGGGAACGATGGAATTAATGCCAGCACCGGCACCCCCACCACCAAAAAAAATTCCATTGCTACCATTAACGGAGGTGTTGGAGCCTCCAGGTCCGCCATTGCTATGACCGCCACCACCACCGCCGGTGGAGACTACTGTTAGCGCATTGCCACCGGCTCCACCCCCAAAACCACCGCCTCCACCACCGCCAGCATTGCCATTATTATCAGCGGCACCACCATCACCACCACGAGCACTATTATTGAGTAGGCTTGAGGTGGTTAGGGTGAGTTCTGAGCCGCCATGAAGATAAAGCGCGCCGCCGCCGCCCACACCGCCACCCCCACCGGAATAGCCGTTACCACCATTTCCACCTTGGGAGAGTGCATTTTGGATTTTAACATTCTGAATAACAACGGTTCCTGAGGCGATTTGAAATGCCTGATAATTATTTGCACCGTTGATGGTAATACTTGCGCCGTTAATGGTGTAACTTTTAGTAATTGCAGGCAGTGATGCGGTTAAGGTAAGGATTTGTCCTGCAATTGAACTGCAATCAATTATATCGCCATCATCCGCATTGAGAAGCCAATAGGGTAGGGTTCCAATCGTGGTGGCATTAGTGGAGGTGCTATTGACAGTACGCGTAAGCGCCGCAACCTTGCTCGCTGAGAAAAGAAAAATCAGCATGCTCAGCATTTTGAAAATAGAGTACATAAAAATCGCTTCCTTTCGAAAATTAACCATTCATTCTATTGGGTTATGATAGGGAATGCTAGAAGTCTCGTATTACGAGTGGTGACATTTTGGTGAGATAATTTTTGCAATGCGAGCCCCAGTTGCCTGGGGCCTAAGATAATCAATCCTGATTTTCTCTAGCAAAGGCGATAACCTTAGCCAGGTAGATCTATAGAATGAATTGATTTTTCAATTTGATCAATTTTATGAGCAGAATCTGTTTTAAAAAATAAAAAATTTCCTGTTACGGCCTTATTTACCAGTCCTGCCACCAGGTAGATAACGCCCATGCCCGCAACCGCGAGTGCTAAATTACCCAATATTTGTTTCCAGCCGCGATGCTGTTCTAACACAGGCCGAGCCTTGTTTATGGCGTCTAGAGATTCACGCTTAAAGGTATTGAGATCAATTGTCTGGTTTATGAGTCTGTAATAGTTGCTACTTAAAGTGTCCAGTAACTCCGCAGCGCAGGAAGAAGTTTTCTGATATATGAACGAGTTTTTGGTAGATGATAGGTGATAATCTTTATCATCGAGCTCTTTTGCTTTGATACTAAATTTTTCTAATTGATCTAAAAATAAATTATGTTGCGGTTCGCGACTTCGTGAATAAAAAACCTTGTAATCTCCACAGGAATCCGATCCCTTGCCAAGCTGACTATCAAGATTGTAAATATGGCTTAATGTTTCGTCATTAGAATCATGTCCATGCACAAAATTTACTTTATATCCTAAATGGTGCACAGGCCTTTGTAGTTGAGCATAATTTCGATTCCACATTATGAATTCAAATGCAGACTTTTCTGAGGGTACGCAAAAATTAGGCTCATAATAAAATTTTTTTATAATCTCGCGGTCATACAGTGTATGTACCGTCTTTGCTTGAACGTATTGTTGAAATTGACTATTGATTTGATCAATCGTAGCAGCGAGTTTTTGAGCAGTTGCATCGTTATAGTCCACACCTAATTTTTTTGCCAGGTCGGCAATGGTGTTCAACCCGATTCCGGCGTGACTGTAAAGTGTGATTGTTTGTTTATCCTCACTTAAGGAGTAGGATAAGGCTCGTAAATTGGCCTGATAGCTGGTTTGAACGATGGATTCGATTTCCGTTCTGTCGACAAGATCGCGCTCTAAAAGGCTATTAAGATTTTCCATAGAACGCACATGTAGCCTTAGCAATGTTTCTGATCTAAACGGCTTTTCTTTCTCATACGCTTCAATAAACTCGATACTGTGATTTGAAATTAGGATCTCGAAAGGAATCTTATGTTCATGTAATTTTTGCAAAATTTTAAGGGTAAAGTAATCATTATTGCCGCGATCAGCAAGCTCATCACCGAGCAGTCTTATCAAACAATCGTTACGAGGAAAATGTATTTTCGATAAATATTGATTAAACTGATTTAAATCATCTCGGGTTAGATCATCTGTATGCTTTTCATATAGGGTAACCAATTGTTCGTACTCGCTGTGATCAAGATTGGTCGCTATGCCGTGTTTAAAAAGCATAAACAATAAATTAATTGCATTGCCATGAAGATCTCCTCTTGTGATTTGACTGTGCTCATTTCCAAGACTGAAGACATCAATTTTAGGTAAACTCTTTATTCTCACCGTTTCCAAAATTAATTTTTGCTGCATAAAGATACCTTACATTGGGTCAGATACCTCATTATACCTTTATTTTATTAAGTGATTATTATGAACAAAAAACAGGTGCGATGTTTCCACATAAGTAATAGTAATCTCATGGTTTACTTTAAACCCTCTAAGGCTATTGTCGTTTTTACAGGGGATGGGCAAGGCATATTCTATTTGGGATTTCAGTATTATGATTTTATTGGTCGCGAGCACATGAGCCTGTTGCACGTTCAATTTTCGCTTTATATTATTCCTTAATAGGCTAATTTTATCTAGGATTAAATAAAAAGCCCTATGGGCAGAAAATCACTGCATCGAATAATTTCTTAATAGTTTGTTAATCTTTATGCTCTAAGATATGTCTATTCAATCTAACGGTAGACAACATGCCTGCTTATCAACTTGAAACTTCAGTCGTTCTGTTCAATCACTCAGAGTATGGAACAAGATTATTATTTAAGGATGGAGTAGCCAATCCTCGTGACCAACTCGGTAAAAATGGTGTTACTATTCATCGGGGTTTGAGTGTCCTTTTTCACAAGAAGATTCGAATTGAAGCAGAGGTAACGGATGAATCAGGACGAGCTACGCGTCAAAAAATTTATATTAATCGCAATAGCTTGGTAAAATATTTAGGCGAGGAAGAACATAAAAATCTGAGCGATAATGAATTGGTAAACCACCTGCAGCGCAAATTAGCAGATGCAAATAAAGAAGAGGCAAGACCCGATTCAGAATTAAATCCAAACGAAAAAATGGTTGGCGGTTTGCGTCATGCCGGAAAATACAATCAAAGCCGGGTCAATCATTGGTTTGATCGTATTATCGATTACCTCAAGGGTTCATTTCTTAGTTGGCTTTACCAAAAAACAATTGTTGGCGTAAACGCGATAAAAGTCCGTTTCCTTTTTGTAGGTAAAGAATCTACTCTTTTGGAAGCCGGCGAAATGCTAGCAAAAAAACGCTTTCATGAAGCTTATCAAGAGGTTCCTGCTTACAAAAAGCATATTATTCGCTTCAATGGAGTACCTATATCAAAAACACGATTTTTTGAGATTCCAAAAACGACCAAAGATAATTACATTAAGTACCAGCAGTATGATTCCGATACTCATTTTAATGGTAAATATCCCGCAGTATATAAAAAAGATACGTCAACAGGAACTACCGGAAATCCAACAGAGTGGGTTCGTGGTGAAAAAGAGCTGGATATTGTAAAAAAATCTCTGACACTGGCAGCTAAAATTCAATTTGGCGGTAGGCGTTTAAGTTATATTAACGCATTTGCTCTAGGCCCCTGGGCGACGGGATTAACCACTTATGAACTCATGCGTGATACCGGCAGTGTATTTGCAACAGGTCCTGATAAAGAAAAAATTCTGGATAACTTAGTAAGTAATGCAAAATACGAACAACATCAACTGCAATTAGCAGTTGATTCATTTATGGCAAAACATCCTGAAATACATCCTGAAGCCAAAGAAATAATTATTGACTTAGTGAATACTACGTTAAAAGAAGTGTTAAAAAACCGTAGTACTTCTATAGATAAAGAATTTGCTTCGGCACTTTCTAGGCTTCAGCCACAAAATCTACGTTTAATCCAACGTTATAAATCTGCAATTAAAGCTATCGCTCAAAAACAAAATAACGAAAAACGCCAAGTGATCATCGCGGGATATCCTCCTTTCCTTAAAGATCTAACGGCTTATGCCAAAGAACAGGATTACAATTTTGCTGATTTTTCAGCTATTGGGGTTGTCGGTGGCCAGGCAATCTCTGAGGCAATGCGCGATCAACTAATATCCCATGGATTTAATCAAATCTATTCTTCGTATGGAGCTTCGGATCTTGATATAAATCTCGGTGTTGAGACCGAGTACGAGATTGATGTACGAAAGGCGATGGAACAACATCCACAAATTGCCAAAGAATTATTTGGTGCAAACAAAGGTTTGCCTATGGTTTTTCATTATGATCCCATGAATTATCATGTTGAATGTGATAATGAAGATAATCTATTATTTACGTGCACCCGAGAAGACCGCTCATCACCGCGTATTCGTTATGACCTGGGCGATAAGGGACGTGTTTATGCATCGAGTGATGTACAAGCAGTTCTAGCTAAATTTGGAATTTTCCAAAAGCCTAAAACAAATCTTCCCTTGATGTTTGTATGGGGACGAGATTCAACAGTAGTGTTTAATGGCGCAAACTTGGCATTTACAGAGTTAGAACGTGCAATAACTGATGATGAAACTTTAGAAAGAATTGTATTAAAGAAAGCATTTTACTCATATTACGATGCTGAAGGCGCAGAAAAATTGGAAATCTGGCTTGAGCTCAATGAGAATGAAGAGCTACCTGATGAAGAGCATTTAAAAGAATATTCTCACTCGGTTTTAAATAAATTAGTCAATTTAAACCAAGATTTCCACTACCAAGTAGATAAACTAGACGAGAACACCCCTTTACCGGTGGTGCGATTCTATAAACGTTATCAAAGTCCTATTAGTGAGGCAGGCGGTCATCGTAAACAAGTGTTAATCTTTCAACCCGGAGTTAATTTGGACAAAGATTATCAATTTCCTGGAGCCGACGCGTGTGTTGGCTATGCGCTCCCTAAATCAGGAGCGGTATTAAGCAACGATAATATAAACCCAAACGTTATTTAAATTACTTAGAGACGAGGGACCGTCGCTAGATCACTTGGTTAGGCTCATAACCTTTTGGTAATCCGAAAAATAGCTCGTGTCAGAAGTAGTAAGGCTGCTTAATTCGAAACTCACCTTATGTATTGTTTTCGCAAGAACATTTTACGAGCTATGGATAAGATGAGATAAAAGTACTCGATACGTTAAATAAGTGCCGACAATAAAAAAATAGATACCTGCAATCCAGAGTGCCACTAAGGGGTCCAATAATCCTCCGATGAAGATTAAGCCGATAATACAGAACTGGATGCTTAAAGCGGATATTAATGCCCTTGCTTTGGGTTGCTTGCTCATTTGATTAAATGGTTTTTATTCGTGATGGAAATCCGTTTATATCCATTATTCAGAGTAAAGTCACCAAAGTTTTGACAAATTATTTACAAGGCGAATTTTATGAAAATTAAATCAGCCAAAACTGAATAAATATTGATCAGATTTATGCTTAAGTGTATAATGCCCTTTTTGACATATATAGGATAACTTATGGCTCAGGCAAAATTAGAAGCAGATCTAAGAGACTCAGTACACCGATACGGAAAACAGATCTTCAGTGAAGCAGAGCAAATAAGAATCTTAAATTGCATGCTTGAAGATGCAAAGAGTAAGCTGGCACATGACAGTGATATATTCAAATTAATTACAGAAAATCAATTAAAATTAGCAGGTAATGTAAATTTACAAAATGCTATTATATTCATGAATGGTTTCGTTATTGCTTTAGAAGCCTTAGACCATAAAGGACAAACTGTTCGTTATTTAAAGGAGCATGGCTTTTATAGAATTTTATATCGAAATCCTCAGATCAAGGGCTTCGAATTACCGCCAAATGATGCCTTAAATAAGCTATTGAAAACCGGCATTATAGGTATTGTTGTATCAGCACTCATTACTCTTCTTTTTGCCGCTACAGCATTTGTTGCTGTTCCTTTTTGGCTTACAGCGATTACGACCGGATTATTTATTGGTGCATCGGCTTATTTGAGTGGAATTTTATATGGCGTCGTAAATGACCTTTTTGCAACACAATCCAATTTACCCTACTTTTTGTTAGGTCATCAGCCAGATCAATTGAGTTTGTTAAGAACGAACGACAAAGTAGTGCAGGGGATTGCATGGGGCATAGCTGCCACATTCGGTCCTGTTATAATTGCCACAGTCTTATTTACAATAACCGCAACCATCGCTGCTTTTTTCGTCCCAATAGCAACTTTTATAATGCCCATTATGATGATTGCGATGCCTCTAATTGCTGTAGGCGCAGAAATTTATGCACGCAAAAAAACGCGTAGCTATATAGACGAAATGAAAGACTTTACTTTCCTCGGTTCTAACTATTATCAACGAAGGGGTCTAAATTACATGAGCCCCACTCAACAAGAGCGTGCTGCCTATTTCGGTAATAATGATAGGAATACATTTGGATTTACTAAAGTACCTATCATCGGTCTTGGTGTATTAGTTGCTTTGATAGTATTAAGTGCCGTGAATAAGTTTTTACCTCCTTTTCTTTTAGCCTCTCCAATTATAGCAATAGCAATTCCAGCAGCCTTGGCCGCGCTTGCGAGTATCGCTTTACTTGCTGCAGCTGTGTATATGCATGTAAATCGTAATAAACAAATTGATAATCGTTATCGTCTAGAATTCTCTCGTGATGAGGTTGAGCCTAATTTATACCTCGATGAAGACATGACCTATGTGGAAACACTATTAAAAACATATAAACTACAAGAGCCAGGTGTTAATTTAGAGTCCACCGAACAAATAGGCACCAGCATAGATTTATTTGCTAAAAATTTGCCTAATAAACCTGAAATTGTAGAAACTAATTCTCAAGCGTTAGAAAAAGAGAAAAGTGTAACGGACGAATCAATGGCTAATACGGTTTAATGGACGCCACAAAATGTAGGGCATTTTAATCGGATTAAAGTAATAAAATTACTGCTCCACAATAAAATAATGATTAAGGTTACTTCGATCCTAAAGGGTTTGTTTGACCAACATTGCTAAATTAGCTGAGAGATCCGATTAAAATTTAACCTAGATTTAGATATAGTTTTTTATAGCGTTGCTTAAAAGCCTCAAACTAAACTTTCTAAATCTTTTAAGCTATTTACTTTATCTTTCCAATTGGGGATTCTTACCTGGATATACTTAAATTACTATACTGGTGAAGAAGCATTAAGGCTGTTAATTGATGGCTCAATCTGATTGTCAATTCATGTGCTAAATAGCCATAGGCCGTTAAAAATTCGTGTAGTAATTGCTTGTCACCTTGAATAAGGAAAGCACCTGGCCCAAGTAAGTCATACTCTGGCAGACCTAACATCGCGTCTCCAAAATCAATGAGTCCGCTGATATGCCAAATGCCATCAACTTGTTCAACTAAAAAATTCATCGGAGTATATTCACCAGTTAAAATAACTGGCTTTTTAATCGCGGGTAACACATCTTTAATTGAATTAAGGTAAGTCGGAATCTGTTGTATCAAAGCTGTTGACAGGCCCTTGGTTTGATGATGTTCCACACAATTTGCTATCTGTTTTTCAAGAAATTGTTGCCAATGACTATCAATTGTTTCAAGGCCATCCGTGGGTAAAGCGTGAACTTCTCGAATAAGCTGTTCATGGTTCTTTCTTTCATATTTCATCTCACTCTGGTGATAAGACGTAAGCCCTTTGCTAATAAGGACTCTGTTTTTTGTTTTGCCTCGCTTAGCTATCCCGTCAATGTTTTGTGACGATAAATGCGTTTACTATAGCAGACTTCAAGAGGTGTTGAGTCAACATAATACAATCTCGTTTTTACCCAATCGTGAGTGAAAATAGGCCGCTAATGGAATGAGGATGCTGGACATAATTTCTGTAAATCGGTTGTAACTCACCAACTTTGGGAAATAATTCTTCATATCTTTCTGCACAATCTTGATAGTAGTCTTTAAATTTACGGTAATGGCTTAAATGGAATAGAATAACAAGCGTCATGAGTTCACTCGCGGACATTCTGCATGAACGACGGCGTCGTCTATGCGGGGAGGTTAGTAAATAGGCTGAGCTTTCTTGGAACCATTCCTTGCAAAAATCATCAATATCACAGAGTATTTCTACTATGGGTGCCAACATATTATTTCCTTATATACTGGGGAGTTTTTAACGAAGCAAAATGTACTTGGTTCCGACTTTTCTTTGAATATTTCAATTAGTTAAAATCGTTATACCGAGCTGGGGTTAATAACGTTTAATGATTTATAAATCGGACAATAGTTAACGCTAAAGGCGCATAAATTTCATATAGAGCATCTACTTATGGCATTGCCCCTGTTCCACCACTAACAGTGTTAAAACCTCTTTATATCTGAAAAAGAGTCAAAATTATTTTTTCCTTCAAGACAACATTATCTTGCTCATTTGGACATTCAGTACTTATGGCCAGCAAAATTTGATTACCACTAAAAAAGGTTCACATCGCTTTGATATGGTTTTGATTGTCGAGGATTAGGGGCTCATTTGCAGTGGTAAGAGCCTTTCATTTTAGGCTCATTTTGAATTGAGAGAGACGTCTTCTTGCGAGCAATCGATTCCTATGATATGTTGTTGCCCCGTTGGTCTAACGGTTTAGACCAACGACTAAGTGAGAAGTCCGTATTACCTTAGCGCATTTCGATTAAGGAAAGTTATGAATTTAGTCCCAGTAATTCTCTGTGGTGGTGCAGGCTCAAGATTATGGCCTGTATCTCGTGAGCATCATCCCAAAATTTTTATTCGTCTTAACGATGGTCAGAGCTTATTGCAGAAATCCTACCTTCGGGGTGAGGTTATTCCTGGGATTAAAGAATCGTTAATTGTTACCAATAAAGAATTTTTTTTTAAAGTCGTCGAAGAAATTAACGAAGCTAAAAATACCCAAAGCAAAGTATCGTATATTGCGGAGCCGTTTGGGCGCAATACAGCGGCTGCTATTGCATCTGCGCTGTTACATGTGATGACAGCTTACGGTGGAGATGCCTATTTGTTAATTTTAACAGCGGATCACCTAGTTCAAGATTTAGACGCTTTTCAAAAAGCCGTGGATAGAGCCATACTACTTGCAGATGAGCAACAGTTGGTAACGTTTGGAATATCGCCAACCTCACCGCATACCGGATATAGTTATATCGAAGCCGAGGATAGTAAGGTCCTACGGTTTGTTGAAAAACCAATCTTAAGTCAAGCTGAAGAATATTTAGCTTCAGGGCGCTTTTATTGGAATTCCGGCATGTTCTTGTCAACCGCTAAAAGCATGCATGCCGCCATGGTTGAGCATTGTCCCGATATTCTGGAGGCGGTTAGATTATGTTTGCAACAATCACCAACTAGCGAGTTCCGTGGTTCAACTTGTTTAGAATTAGATTCAGAAGCTTTCGCACGTGTTCCTGAAAACTCCATTGATCATGCGGTTATGGAAAAATGCGTCAATATTGCGATGGTGCCTTGTGATATGAATTGGAGTGATATTGGTTCATGGAATGCCCTGAATGAATTAACCGAAACCGACCCAAATGGTAATCGGATTGAGGGAGAAGCTTTTCTACATGATGTGACCAACTGTTACATCAAAAGTGAAAATCGCGTGGTGGGTGCCGTTGGGATTGATAATTTATTAATCGTTGACACGCCCGATGCATTGTTGGTAGCGAATAAGTCCCAAGCTCAAGACGTGAAACACATTTACAGTAAGCTTAAACATAACCAACATGATAGCTATAAACTACATCGTACAGTGCACCGTCCCTGGGGAACCTACACTGTATTAGAACAAAGCGATCGTTTTAAAATAAAGCGCATTGAAGTGAAATCTGGTGCCAGCTTGAGTCTGCAGATGCACCACCACCGCAGTGAGCATTGGATTGTGGTCAGCGGTATGGCCAAGGTCACTAATGGTGAAAAAGAATTTTTTGTTAGGGTAAATGAGTCGACCTATATCCCCGCCGGTTTCAAACATAGGTTAGAAAATCCAGGTGTGTTACCTTTGGTGATGATCGAAGTGCAAAGCGGTGATTATTTAGGTGAAGACGATATTGTACGCTTTGAAGATAATTACGGCCGTGTCAAAATAATGGATTCAGAGCAATCTAGCCTAGCAACGAATTTTACTGTTAAACCATTAAGACCTGAGCATCAGATTCCTCTGATTGCTTTATTTGCGGATAGTGCAACAGATGATACTGCGAGACGTTTTCATCCGCATGCATTTACGGATGAATATGCCACTAAAATTACCCAATATAATGGTAAAGATTTGTACTTAGGTGCATTTCAGGGAGCAGATCTGGTCGGTTATGGTTTACTCCGTGGATGGGATGAGGATTATACTACTCCATCGTTAGGAATTTATTTGCATCCCGCCGCCAGAGGAAAGGGCTTGGCTGTTAAATTCATGCACGAAATGCATCAATTTGCAGCCACCAAAGGTGCGCCATTTGTGAGGTTAAAAGTTTATCCGGATAACCTCATAGCATTGAAACTTTATAGACAGTTAGGGTATAAATTTAGCTCAGAAGAGAAAGGACAACTGGTGGGTTTAATTGCTTTAAGCTAATACT
>ERZ778022.5151-NODE-5151-length-10806-cov-4.363222_pt1 | contig 10806 bp, 9 predicted proteins | sample MGYA00375752_ERZ778022 | MGnify/ENA primary metagenome ERZ778022 (study PRJEB29350, sample SAMN05389826) | bioreactor metagenome | isolation source: Thiocyanate bioreactor | place: South Africa: University of Cape Town | collected 2014-04-04 ...
TGGACAACATCCTGCGCTTCGAGCATGACTTTCCCGGCGCGAAAGTCATCCGTCTCGAGCGCAACTATCGCTCGACCGGCCACATCCTTGCCGCCGCCTCGCACCTGATCGCCTATAACGAAGGACGGCTCGGCAAGACACTCCGCACCGAAGACGTCGAAGGCGAGAAAGTCACCGTCACCGGCTCGTGGGATTCGGAAGAAGAAGCCCGCGCCATCGGCGAGGAGATCGAACAGCTTCAGCGCGCCGGACAGAAGCTCAACGACATCGCCATCCTGGTTCGCGCCTCGTTCCAGATGCGCGAGTTCGAAGACCGGTTTGTCACGCTCGGACTGAGCTATCGCGTGATCGGCGGCCCGCGCTTCTACGAGCGCGCCGAGATCCGCGATGCGCTGGCGTATCTGCGCGTGATCAATTCGCCCGCCGATGATCTCGCCTTCGAACGCATCGTCAACACGCCGAAGCGCGGCCTCGGCGATGCCACCGTGCAGCTTCTGCATGACATCGGCCGCAAGCGGCGCATTCCGCTCACCGAAGCCGCGCGGCAAGTGATCGAGACCGACGAACTGAAGCCGAAGGCGCGCGGCAGCCTGCGCGATGTCATCGCGAATTTCGACCGCTGGCGCGCGCAGCGCGATATCGTTTCCCACACGCAGCTTGCGGAAATCGTGCTGGACGAATCCGGTTACACCGAGATGTGGCAGAAGGACCGCTCGGCGGATGCCGCCGGCCGCCTCGAAAACCTCAAAGAGCTTGTGCGCTCGATGGAGGAATTCGAAAATCTTCAGGGATTTTTGGAGCACATCTCGCTGGTGATGGACCGCGACGGCGGCCCCGACGAAGATGCGGTGTCCCTGATGACGCTGCATTCCGCCAAGGGTCTCGAGTTCGACAACGTCTTTCTGCCCGGCTGGGAAGAAGGTCTGTTTCCGAGCCAGCGCACGCTGGACGAACAGGGCCGCGCGGGCCTCGAGGAAGAGCGCCGCCTTGCCCATGTCGGCATCACCCGCGCCCGCAAGCGCGCCAAAATCTATTTTGCCACCAATCGCCGCATCCACGGTTCATGGTCTACCACCATCCCGTCGCGCTTCCTGGACGAACTGCCTGCGGACAGCGTGGAAATCACCGAGAGCAAGGGCGGCTCGGGCTGGGGCGGCGCAGGCGGCTATGGCGCATCGCGCTTCGACAATGTCGAAACCTTCGGATCGAGCTATACGACGCCGGGCTGGCAACGCGCGCAGAACAATCGCGCCCGCAGCGGCGGCGGAGGATTTGATGAGACCGGCGCACGTTATGGCTCCGGCGCACGCGGCGGCTTCAGCCGCAGCAAGCCGATGGTGATCGAAGGCGAACTGATCGCCAAATCCACCGGCACCAATTCGGAATTCTCCCTCGGCGATCGCGTGTTCCACCAGAAATTCGGCTATGGCCATGTCAGCAAGGTGGACGGCAACAAGCTCACCATCGCCTTCGACAAGGCGGGCGAGAAAAAGGTGGTCGACAGCTTCGTGACGCGGGCCTGACGCGCCAAATCCACGCTTCGCGCAACAGAATTTTTCATGCGCATGCCTGCCGTCCGGCAGGCGATATCGGTTGCGCCGGGGCTTTCCCGCACCTATGTCATGCTCCCGCCTCGACAGATCGCACCTGTATGTCCATCATTTCCATATCCAATCTTTCGAAGACCTATGCCACCGGCTTCTCGGCGTTGAAGAATATCAACCTCGATATTCGTGCCGGCGAAATCTTCGCGCTGCTCGGGCCGAATGGTGCCGGCAAGACCACCCTGATCGGCACCATCTGCGGCCTCGTGATGCCCAGCACTGGCACGGTGACCGTGGGCGGCCATGACAACATCAAGGACTATCGCGCCGCGCGATCGATGATCGGACTGGTGCCGCAGGAGCTGCACACCGATGCATGGGAGTCGCCGTGGTCGACTGCCTCGTTCAGCCGCGGCCTGTTCGGTAAACCGGCGAACCCGGCGCTGATCGAGAAAATCCTCAAGGACCTGTCGCTGTGGGACAAGCGCAACAACAAGATCATGACCCTCTCCGGCGGCATGAAGCGCCGCGTGATGATCGCCAAGGCGCTGGCGCACGAGCCGCAGATCCTGTTTCTGGATGAGCCGACGGCAGGCGTCGATGTCGAACTGCGCAAGGCGATGTGGGACGTCGTGCGCGAACTGCGCGCGGCAGGCGTCACGATCATTCTCACCACGCATTATATCGAAGAAGCCGAGGAGATGGCGGACCGCGTCGGCGTCATCAATAACGGCGAGATCATGCTGGTCGAGGACAAAGCCACGCTGATGCAGAAGCTCGGCAGGAAGCAACTCAAGCTGCATCTGCAGGACAAGCTCTCCGCTCTCCCCGCCGCTCTCGCTGCGCATCATCTCGAACTGTCAGCCGACGGCAGCGAGTTGGTCTACACCTACGACACCAAGGGCGAGCGCACCGGCATCACCACGCTGCTGAACGATCTCGGCGCGGCGGGCGTGCGTTTCAACGATCTCAACACCACGCAAAGCTCGCTCGAAGACATTTTCGTCAATCTGGTGCACCGCCAATGAATCTGTATGCCATTCGCGCGATCTACAAATTCGAAATGGCGCGCACCTTCCGCACGCTGCTGCAGAGCGTCGTCTCGCCGGTGATCTCGACATCGCTGTATTTCGTGGTGTTCGGCTCGGCGATCGGCTCGCGGATCACCGAGATCAACGGCGTCAGCTATGGCTCGTTCATCGTGCCGGGCCTCATCATGCTGTCGCTGCTGACCCAGAGCATCGCCAACGCGTCTTTTGCGATCTATTTTCCGAAATTCACCGGCACCATCTATGAACTGCTGTCGGCACCGGTCTCGTCTTTCGAGGCCGTGCTCGGTTATGTCGGCGCGGCGGCAACCAAATCGATCATTCTCGGCCTGATCATTCTGGCGACCGCAGGACTGTTCGTCCCGCTCAAGATCGCGCATCCGGTCATGATGCTGACCTTCCTTGTGCTCACGTCGGTGACGTTCAGCCTGTTCGGCTTCATCATCGGCATCTGGGCCGATGGCTTCGAGAAGCTGCAGGTGATCCCGCTGCTGGTGATCACGCCGCTGACCTTCCTCGGCGGCAGCTTCTACTCAATCCACATGCTGCCGCCGTTCTGGCAGAACGTGACGCTGTTCAATCCGGTGGTCTATCTCATCAGCGGTTTCCGCTGGAGCTTCTTCGAGATCGCGGACGTCAGTGTCGGCCTCAGCCTCGGCATGACGTTCGCGTTTCTCGCGATTTGCCTGGCGATCGTCTGGTGGATCTTCAAGACAGGCTATCAGCTCAAGCGTTAGCCTCGCCGAACTGGCGTGCTCGTGAAAGGCACAGCCATTCTTGCCCGACACGACCTGCCCGGCCTATAGACTATGCGCAATGCATAATCATGTAGGCGGGCAATGGTGAATCTGGTCATAGGCAGTCTGGGCGGAACGATCGCGATGGTCGAAGGCAAGCAGGGCGAGGGCGTCACGCCCAGCCTGTCTGCCAAAGCATTGCTGGCCAGGATCCCCGGCTTTCGTCACGAGGGAAGCATCGAAGCTGAAACGGTGTTGCAGCTTCCAAGTGCATCGCTCACTCTCGCCGACGTGGTGAAGGTGCTTGAATGGTGCCGCGCGAAGGTGGAAGCCGGTGCCGGCGGCATCGTGTTGACCCAGGGCACCGATACGCTCGAAGAAGTCTCGTTTCTTCTCGATCTGTTCTGGACCAGCGACGCCCCGCTCGTGATGACCGGCGCCATGCGCCATCCGGCCAGCGCGGGCGCGGATGGCCCCGCAAATCTGCAGGCCGCCTTGCAGGTGGCATCGGCTCCGGAAAGCCGCGGCCGTGGCGTGCTCGTCGTGATGAATGACGTCATTCATGCCGCGCGCTGGGTTTCCAAAGCGGATGCGCTTTCCGTTCAGGCCTTCGTGTCCGTGGATGGCGGAATCCAGGGCAGGATCATCGAGAACAAACCGGCGTATTTCCATCCGCCGCAAGCGCGCTCGCCCCTTCCCGGCCCGGTTGGCTCCGATCACAAGGTCGGACTGATGGTCTGCTCGCTGGGTTCGGAAACGGATCTGATCGAACACGCCGCGACCGCGGGCAACTACACCGGCCTCGTCCTTGCAGGCTTCGGGGCCGGACATGTCTCGGCAAAGGATGCGGATGTCATCGGCCGGCACACATCACGTCTTCCGATCATCGTCGCCAGCCGCACCGGCGGCGGCCGCACCGCCGCTGCGACTTACGGATTCCCCGGATCTGAGATGGATCTGGCCAAGCGCGGCGCCTGGCTCGCAGGCTGGCTCTCGCCGGTGAAGGCCCGAATTCTTCTCTGGGCGATCAGCGCCTCGGGGCTGGACAGCAAAGACTGGCGCTCCCAGTTCGAGATGCGGACCGGGGCGAACTGACGCCAAGGGCGTCTCAAGCCGAAAGCCCGAAATCAAAACGAAACATGCCCCGTGAAAGGGGCATGGGATTTGAACGAAATTTTATGGGCGCCGGTTATTGTCGCCGCTGCCGGGCGGCGGCGGAACGGGTGCCGGCTGCACCACGTTGGCGGCACCGTTTCCAATGACATTCAGCGTTCCAGCGACAGCGCCGACACCGGCCCCGACGGCACCGCCGACAAGACCACCCACCGGTCCGGCCGCGGTCTTGCCCTCATAGGTTCCCTGCGCCGCGCCACCGACAGCACCGCTGATCGGCCCCTGCTGGGCGAGAGAAACGGCCGGCACCATCACAATCGCCAACACGGCGGCGATCCGCTTGGACATCGAAATCACCATCATGACAATCCTCCTGCCCGGCCGAATCGTGGCCGTCTCACAATCAGTCGCAGGCAAATTGCGTCAAGCGCCCCTGAAATACAATGCGCTTCGCCGGCATCGCATTTTCGGCGATCGCCACCGGCGCGCTGGTTCCCGCCGCCGTGACGAGCATCGGTCGCGTTCTCGCTGATCTCGCCCGGGCAACAGAAAACGCGCGAGGCTGACCGAACGGACAGTCCCGCGCGTCTGATCTGTTCGACTGTTTAGTGGCGGCGATGACGCCGGTAGTGGCGATGACGGTGGCCGCGGTTGTCGATCCCGAGCACGCCGTTAACACCGCCAACAATGCCACCGACTCCCGCGCCGACCGCGCCACCTACGGCGCCGCCGACGGGCCCGGCCGCCCGGTTGCCCTTACGGACACCCTCATTCGCGCCGCCTTCCATGCCGCGAATGACGCCCTGAGCATGGGCCACCATCGGGACCGCAAGAACGGCCAGAGCCGCCGCAATAAACATAAAACGCCGATAAGCAGGCGTGAACATGAACAAAGCTTCGGTTTTCATCCCAAAATCTCCAGATGGTCGCAATTTGCGCCTGTAACCTAACGCCGCCGCCAAAGGATGGTTGCGTCAGGTTTGGCGAAAACACATTGCATTCACGAAACTTTTTGGCCCGCGCCGTCAACCTTAAGACGAAGGGACTGTTAAAAAAGCCATTTTCCGTGATTTAGTGCGGATCGAGGGGCAGATACGAGGCCAGTGATGCGTGCGATTCTGATTTCGGTGACCGGTTTGATGCTGCTGTCCGGCAGCGCACAGGCAGCCGTTTCCATTCTCGTCGACAAGGATGCGCAGCAGATGACCGTCTCCGTGGACGGCGTCACGCGTTACACATGGCCTGTGTCCAGCGGCAATCCTTCGCATGAAACGCCGAACGGCACCTTCCAGACCTTCCGCATGGAAGAGGATCACTACTCGAAGGAGTTCGACGACGCACCGATGCCGAACTCGATCTTCTTCACCAAGAAGGGCCACGCCATTCACGGCACCGATGCTGTCGGCCGCCTTGGCACGCCGGCGTCACATGGCTGCGTCCGGCTGTCGCGCGCCAATGCATTGAAGCTGTGGGATCTGGTCAAGACCGAAGGCCTGCTCAACACCAAGGTGACATTGACCGGATCGTCGCGGGTCGCGCTGGCGCGCAATCCGAAATCCCGCACAAACGTCGCCACCGCACGGACGACGGACGGCTTCGGCCAGCCGGTTCAGATCACGCCGCGAGACCCGCAGGCCGGGTACACGGAAGATATCAACGCCGCCTCCCGCGCCCGCCAGACCTCGCCTGATCGGATGTATCGCGATCAGGATCAGGCCTACTACCCGCCGATGGAGCCAGGCCCGATGCAGCGCCGGATTTATGAATCGCAAGGCGGCTACTATCGGGGATACGCGCAGCAGGACTACGACCAGAATGCGCGCTATCAGCGCCCGCGCTATCCGAACCAGCGCGGCGGATATTATTACTACGCGGATTAGTCTGTCGTCTGGGACTACATCTACAATTTCCGATCTTCGTCATGGCCGGGCTCGTCCCGGCCATCCACGTCTTCGCGTCCGACTCAACAAGACGTGGATGCCCGGCATAAAGCCGGGCATGACGAGAGTCGTTTACTCGTCCGGATTTCTCAGCCGCCGCCAGACCGCGCCGAGCACGTTGGAATAGTCATCAGTCCAGACCCGCTGACCTTCCGTGGCTTCTGTCAGCGCCCATTTATCGTCCGAGGCGATCTTGCCGACATCCGCTTCCTCGCGTGCCGAGATCACGACATTGGTCGTGAAGATGTATTCCGCATCACGGCCGGAATCCTCGTTGTAGACCCAGCTCTTCAGATCGTTTTCCTCGGCAATGCCGACGATCACGCTGGCCAGTTCGAGATGGCGATTGGAGACATGCATCACCACCGCGCCTTGCGGCGCGAGCTTGGCCTTGTAGATCGCCATCGCCTCTTCGGTCGCCAAATGAATCGGAATCGCATCCGACGAATAGGCATCGACAATGATCAGGTCGTAGATGCCGTCGGGCTCCTTCGCGAAGGTCAGCCGCGCGTCGCCGATCACCGGTTTCATGTCGGGCTCGCATGAACTGACATAGGTGAAGTATTTCGGGTCGCGCGCGGTATCGACCATGGTCTGGTCGATCTCGAAGAACTTCCAGTTTTCGCCGGGTTGCGATTGGCAGGCCAGCGTGCCCGCGCCGAGGCCGATCACGGCGACCCGGATCGGTCCGCCTTTGCGCACGCGGATGGCGTCGATGGCGCGGCCCATGCCGCCGTCCTTGTGATAGTAGCTGATCGGTTCGGGCCGCCCCTTGATCGGCGCGCCATCGTTGTTGAGAAATTTCTCCGCGCCGTGGATCGTCGTGCCGTGCATCAGCACATGGTACTGGCCGTCTGACGTGACCACGATCTTGTGGACGCCGAAGAAGCTGCGCACCGTCTCCACACGGCCGTCATCCAATGGATAGACCCGGATCAGGATCAGGCCGAGCGCCACGAGCGCCGCGACGTTCCAGCGGTTAAGCCTCCACACCACCGCAAGCATCGCCATGACCAGGGCAAAGGCGCTTACCAGCCAGACACGATAGCTTTCGAGTAACTCCATGGCGCTTTCCCGATAGCTTAGCCCGACAAAAACAAGTCCGGCGACCATCGCAACGGCCCAAAGCGTCAGGCCGCCCCGCATTGTCGATGCACTGGACGGCCTGCACAGCGCCGCCAGCGCCAGCAGGATCGGATATTCCGCGATCCATGAAAACGTATAGGGCGCGATGAGACCCGCAAACAGGCCGCCCAACATGCCGCCGAACGACAGCGCGACATAGAAACCAGTAAGGTAGCGAGCCGTAGGCCGCGTCCGCGCAAGTTCGCCATGGCAGGCCATGGCGATGATGAAGAAACAAAGCTGATGTCCGCCCAGCGTCAGCAGCAAATTCTGCTCGCCGCCGATTACCAGCAGCACGATCACGCCTGCAATCGCGACCGGCTGCAGCATAAGCATCAGCCAGTGCGGCAGCAGCGGCCGTGACTGGAACACCAGCACCCACGTCAGAAGATAGAGCGAGAGCGGCAGCACCCACAGCAGCGGCGCGGCGGCAACATCGGTGGAGATGTGCGCGGTCACCGCGATCAGCAGACCCGACGGCACCGCGGCGAGAAATATCCAGCGCAGCCGCGTCTCCCATGTCGGCGGCGGCGCATCCCCCTCGCTGGCGCTGACGGCTTCCACGCTCATCGGTGGCGAGCGCAGCAGCAGGACGCCGCAGGCCGCGATGAGCACGATCAGCAGACCATAGCCACAGGTCCAGATCAGGTTCTGGGTTTTCAGCGTGAACATAGGCTCGAACAACACCGGATAGGACAGCAGCGCGAGAAAGCTGCCGATGTTCGAGGAGGCGTACAGGAAGTACGGATCTGGCCCGTCAGGATGTCCGGTGCGGACGAACCAGGCTTGCAGCATCGGATTGTTGGCGGCCAACGCGAAGAACGGCAGGCCGATCGACACCGCGAACAGGCCGAGCAGCCAAAAGGCGTAGCCGCTCGCGGGCGGCTCGCCCCAGCCGTTCGCGATCGACAGCGGAAGGGTCAGCATCGCCACCACCAGCAGCACCAGATGCACGGCGACTGGAGCGACCCGGCTTTTCAGCGTCATCAAATAGTGCGCGTAGGCATAGCCGCCGAGCAGCAGCGACTGGAAGAACACCATTGCCACCGACCAGACCGCCGGCGAGCCGCCGAGCCGCGGCAGCACCATCTTCGTGAACAGCGGCTGGACCGAAAACAGCAACAAGGCGCTGGTGAAGATCGCGGCGGTATAAACCACCAGCACAAGCCTGTTTCTCGCGCCGGAGGACTGGCTCGCGGTGTCGGACGGCAATGACGTCATGAAGGCTCCGGAAAGTTTCCGGCGACCTACCGGAGGCGGACGGGAGTGGAGCATAGCCGCGTATGGCGGGCAATAACATGCGCGTGACAGAAATCACTCGCGCGTGACGCCCTCCCCGATTATGACTCCCGCATGTCGGATTACGATGCCCTGATCATCGGCGCGGGCCACAACGGCCTGACCTGCGCGGCCTATCTTGCGATGGGCGGTTTGCGCGTGAAGGTGGTCGATCGCCGCAGGGTTGTCGGCGGCGCAGCGGTGACCGAGGAATTTCATCCCGGCTTCCGCAATTCGGTCGCGTCCTACACGGTGAGCCTGCTTAATCCCAAAGTCATCGCGGACCTGAACCTGCATCGCCATGGCCTGCGGGTCGTCGAGCGCCGCGCACAGAATTTTCTGCCCACGCCGGACGGTGGTTATCTTCTGACCGGGGAAGGCCGCACGCATCAGTCCATCGCCAAATTCAGCCCACACGACGCCGAGCGGATCGACGGCTTCAACCGCGAACTGGAAACCATCGCCGATGTACTGCGCGCTTTCGTGCTGCGCGCGCCGCCGGATCTGGTCGAGGGCTTCGGTCTTCATGCGCTGCGCGAAGCCTTCAACGCGCTGGGCAGCGCCAACATCCTGCGCGGCCTGTCGCTGGACAATCAGCGCATGCTGCTGGACCTGTTCACGCGCTCGGCGGGCGACATGCTGGAGGACCGCTTCGAGAGCGATCTGGTGAAAGCCCTGTTCGGCTTCGACGCCATCGTCGGCAACTACGCCAGCCCTTATGCCGCAGGCTCAGCTTACGTGATGCTGCACCATGCCTTTGGCGAAGTGAACGGCCGCAAGGGCCTGTGGGGCCATGCCATCGGCGGCATGGGCGCGATTACCCAAGCCATGGCGGCGTCCGCGCGCGCCCATGGCGCGGAGATCGAGACCGCCGCCGGGGTGCGCGAAGTGATTGTCGAGGGCGACCGCGCCGTGGGCGTCGTCCTTGAAAATGGCGAGACGGTGCGGGCGACTTATGTCGTCTCCAGCGTCAATCCAAAGTTGCTCTACACCCGGCTGATTCCGCCGGATGCCCTGCCTGCGCCCTTCCTCGAGCGCATCAGGACGTGGCGCAACGGCTCCGGCACCTTCCGCATGAACGTCGCGCTATCGTCGCTACCCTCGTTCAAGGCGCTGCCCGGAACCGGCGATCATCTGACAGCGGGCATCATTCTCGCGCCCAGTCTTGGCTACATGGACCGCGCCTGGCTCGACGCCCGGCAGCATGGCTGGAGCCGAGAGCCGGTGATCGAGGTCCTGATCCCCTCGACCCTCGATGACTCGCTTGCGCCACCCGGCCTGCACGTCGCCAGCCTGTTCTGCCAGCATGTCGCGCCGCAGCTTCCGGACGGGCGGTCATGGGACGACCACCGCGACGAAGTCGCCGACCTGATGATCGCCACGGTGGACCGCTACGCGCCCGGCTTTGCCACGAGCGTCATCGCGCGGCAGGTGCTGTCGCCGCTCGATCTGGAGCGCGAGTTCGGCCTGCTTGGCGGCGACATCTTCCATGGCGCATTGTCATTGAATCAGTTGTTCTCTGCGCGGCCGATGCTTGGCCATGCGGGCTATCGCGGCCCGCTCAAGGGTCTCTACCATTGCGGCTCCGGCGCCCATCCCGGCGGCGGCGTGACGGGCGCGCCGGGGCACAATGCGGCGCAGGTGATCCTCAAGGACCACCGCCGATTCTTCACATGAAGTTCTGCGGCCAACTGTTGAAAGCCTGTGGATAACCTTGTGAATAACTTGTGGATTTCCGCATGGTTAAGGTTTCACTAACGTGTGGATAACCCGGATTAGAAGCTGTGAAAAATCCCGGTATGTCCCGGCTATGAGCTGTGGACAGGCTGTGGGGAAATGAGCGATGCAGTCAGTGATTTCAGCAACTTGGATCAAGCCGTGATGTCTTCTCCCTCGCCAGCCGCGACGCAGGCCACCTTCGCAGTCGGCGACGAGCGCACCGCCAGCCGCATTGTGGATGCCATCACCGAAAGCTATCCGGACCCGGATATGGCGATTGCCGCCTTCGAGGCCCCGGGAG
>ERZ778022.5152-NODE-5152-length-10804-cov-5.359103_pt1 | contig 10804 bp, 1 predicted proteins | sample MGYA00375752_ERZ778022 | MGnify/ENA primary metagenome ERZ778022 (study PRJEB29350, sample SAMN05389826) | bioreactor metagenome | isolation source: Thiocyanate bioreactor | place: South Africa: University of Cape Town | collected 2014-04-04 ...
AGTTGCGCACAAAGGTGCGGCACGCTGCAAGTGCGCGCGGCGGGTCGCCGGTCGGCGTGGAGAGAAAGGCATACTTCGACGCCACGGGTGCCATGGCGGCATTCAGCCGCTCCACGTCATGCAGCCCGCGCACGATGTACGACAGCCGGTCGTTGAACAAGTCGGTGGGTGCCGTCAGCAGTCCGTCGCTGCTCGGCGGCGGCGCCCAGCTCGCCACGATCGACGCTGCCGGCTCACGCACAGCTACCTCGTCCGCGGTGAGCGCCAGCGTCGCGGCGTCCCAACCCAGGGTGTACTTGTAGTGCATCACGCTGCCGGTCGCGCTGTTGAGTGCCGCCAGCAGCGTGTCGTTGGCCGACTGCAGGGCGGCGCAACGCGCCAGGCAGTCATCCACGGAGGTGGCGGTATCCGCGTCGCGCACGTCCAGCGGCGCACCGCCGTCGGGACCGGGTACGGTGGGTACGGAGGAAGCGCGCGGCGACGCGTGCACTGCGGGTGCCGGTGTGGGCGGCATCGGTGGACCGCGGGCCGCGGCAGCCGGTGTCGCCTCCATGGGTGGGCCGCGAACGACGCTCGCGCCGCCGCCCGCCAACCCCGCACTACGCCGCCGCCACCGCTGCCGCCGCCATCTGCCTCCAGTCTGGACGGTGGCGTTGGCGCGGCCGCTGGCATAGACGCCGGTGCCGCCGCAGCGGCGGCAGCAACCGAGGGTGACGGAGCTAATGCCATCAGTGCCAGTATCGCAGCCGCCATGGTTGGGGTTGGCGTTGTTGGCGTCACAGGCGCTGCAAGGCACAACGGCGCACGGCCACTATGTGGGCTACACCTTCACAGATGGGAATGGGGGTGAGCAGCTATATGGCTGGACAATGCAGCCACCTGCCTGACATGGCAGCCAGTGCAGCTACAAGCCACGCGGCAACGTCACAGTGGAGTGGTATTGTTGAACACATGTGGGGCGTGCCACCAGGCTACGCCGGCCCGCCAACAGGTTGGCTGCGGGAGTCAGCCGCAACACACACATACAATACGCACCGCGTCAATGATGGACGTGGCGACAGGGCCAACAATTACACATTGGGGCGTGCACGTTGCCCAACCGACGGCAACCGTTGGTTCGTTTTCTGCTGTTTTCTGCGCCGTCCGACTCGGATGTTCAATTGTTGCCGGCAGCCGACAGCCTGAACAAGCGGTCATTCCGTCTCAACCTGACACTGCTCGGCTGCTGGCAATCACATTGATATTTGGTGATGACCTGGTTGCGGATTGAAGCAATTATGAATGGAGATGCACACATTGTTGTAGTATCGTGCGGTATCGTGGTCGATTACATGCGGTGGATGTGTTTTAGTTGTTAACAGATTGGCAACCACAAGCATCATTGACGTGGACATCAACCGACCATCAGCAGCACGGCATCTGGACAGCTGCACTGCCACCGTCGAAGCACCGCCAACCGCTTAACCTTCAGGCGCTCGTCGCTCAAGGACACGCTCACATAGCCCGCGGGCACGGACAGCGACGCGTTGGCGCACGACCTGGCTCCACCATCTTTGCCACCACCTGGACGCAAACCAACCAACGAACCAGCATGGCGGCGCACCACGGCAGCCACGCCAGCGGCGGCGGCGGCAGCGGCGGCAGCAGCAGCACCGGCGGCAGCTCCGGAAGCAACAGTCGATCAGGTTCCGCCGCACACCCCAGCCTGCATCACCATCCCGACCCGCGCGTGTCGCCAGCGCACATCGGCCATGTTGGTAGCACCTCTGCACGCGCACCAGCGCCGTCGCCGCCCGCTGTCTCAACCACCACTCTGCTGCGAAAGACCAAGACGTCCGCTCACCTCCCGCTCTTTACCAGTACGGCGCACCATCACCATACAAGTTCCGGTACTGGTGCCAGCACTGCTGCTGAGAGGCGGCCAGCAACCGCCGCGGCCGCCCCGGTTGCACCGCCACCCCCTGCACCATCGCCATCACCACCACATGAGCCCTCACCACCACCATCAACAGCCGCCGCCGCCCCAACCCCCCCCCACCCAACACCCGCCTACCTGCTAACGCTGGACGACGTGACGTTCGAGTACAGCGCCCACGGCGAACGACTGCGCCTCACCCCCACGACTCACACCACGTCCACCTCTGAGGTGTACGCCGGGCGGATACACGGCACCCCCGTGGCGCTCAAACTGCTGCCAGACGAACGCGGCGTGCACGCCGCTGTACTCCAGCACCGGCTGCGACACCCTGCCATTGCGCACGTGTACGGCGTGCTAGCCGACGGGCACGTGACGCCGCCGCTGATGTACGCTGTGACCGAGCGGGCAGAGGGCCCACTTCTGCCCTCACTATCACCCGGCGGTGTGCTGCACGCCGCCAACCTGGCAGCCCGCCTGCGGTGGACGCTGCAAGCTGCCACCGCCCTCCGCTTCCTGCACGCCTGCGACCTGGTACACGGCCACCTGGACGCCGGCGCTCTACTTGTTTCCCACTACACCCCCGCCGGCGCCGCCAAGCTGTCCAGCTTTGGTGCCGCGCGCGTGGTCACTGCTACTACCGGTACCGTTGTACCGCCGGTGCCGGTGCGCACGCTGGCGGATGTGACGCCCGCCACGCTGCCGTACATTGACCCCGACGTCCTGGCAGCCGCCACTGGCCGCAGCACACCACCTGAACGAGCAGCAGCGGCAGCGGCGTGGGACGTGTACGGGTTTGGCATGCTGGCGTATCAAGTGTTGACGGGCGAGGTGCCCTATGAGGCCGTGCTGGGTGCACCGGGCCCTGCGCGCACCGGTGACGCCATTGACGCCATCCTGCGCGGCGCGCGTCCTGACGCCGTGACGCTCACCGCCAAGGGTGTGCCACGCACTGCCACCGCCATTATTGCTGCCTGTTGGGCGCCTGACCCAGCCGACCGGCCCACCATGGACGCCGTGGTTGCGGCGCTGGTGGCATCCGTCACAGAGGCCCCCACCACCACCACTCCGGCACCACCACCCACAACAACTGTTGTTCACGCTACTGCCAAGTCGGGGCACCACATGGCGGCGCACATGCCGTCGCACGCGCTGCACCTGCACCTGGCGTCGGTGGCGCGCCTGGCGACGGTGGCCACGCGGTACGGCTTCCAGTCGTGCGCCGCCATGGAGCCGCTGGTGGAGGTGCTGGCGAATCGCGCCACAGATGCCGACACCGCTGCCGCGGCGTGCGCCGCCATTGCCAACGTGAGCGGCAGCGACGCTAGCCAAGAGTCATTCCGACTGGTGGGCGGCATTCCGCCACTGGCAGCGCTTATGCGCCGCATCCCGCTGTTTGCGGGCACAGGTGCCGCCGTTATCCCGCCGCTGGCGGACGTGCTGGTCAGCCAGAGTGCCACGCCCGACGGCCGCGTTGCACTGCGGCTTGGTGGCATCCTGCCGTTGGTGGCGACACTCCTTGCGGCACACACCGGTGACCGCACCGCCGTCATATCTTTGTGCCGTACCGTCGGCGCCGCGGTTGCTGACGTGCCGGAGAGCCAAGCTGCGTGGGCATCCGTTGTGCCTGGCGGTGGCGTTGCCCTTCTGCTACGCGTCGCTGCTGCACATGCCGGCGATGCTGGCGTCTGTGCGGCAGTTGCGCGTGCACTTTCCGCCAATGCGCACGGCGCGCCGCACGCCATGCTGCTTGCCATGTGCGCCGACGGCGTCATGCCCGTGCTAGTGTCGTTCCTTGCGCCGGGTAGCCCATCTGATCTTCACCTGGCAGCGCTGGATACCATCCAGGCGCTGTTGGCAGACGCTGACGATCCGCAGCCCGCCGCGTCAGCATTTTGTGGCGCCCGCGGCATGGCTGCCGTCGCAGCGCTTCTTGCCGACACCACAAACGTACCAACAGTATCGGTGGTGCGCGCGGCGTGTGCTGTGGTGCGCGGCGGCGCCGTGGCGCACGCGGGCGAGCTAGCATGGCTGGCTGCTGGCGGCATTCCAGTGCTGCTGGATGTGGTGCGCAACCATGCTGCTGACACTACCACCTTAGCCGCTGCGGCCGGCGCGCTGCAGAATGTGGTGGTGGACGGCGCGTGTGAGACTGCATTCCGTGAAGCCGGTGGCCTGCGCGCCCTGGCCGCCATCCTGGCGGCACACGCAGACGTGCCCGCTGTTGTTGCGCCCGCCGCCGCCGCACTGCGAAACGCCACCGTAGACCACGCCAGCGTGGATGCCGCCGTTCTGTGCGGCCTGCCTGCCGTGGCTGCCCGCGCACTGGCTGCTTCCGGTGACACGCCGCGTGCCGCCGCAGCTGTTGCGGCACTCGTTGCCAACCTGTGCGTGTCGCGCCTAGGTGCTGCCGCGTTTGGCGCTGCGGGTGGCATGCCTCCCCTGCTGGCCGCGCTGCGTACCCACGCTACTGACTCCGCCGTCGTGCACGCCGCCACCGCCGCCGTGGTGGCGTCCACCGTGGACGCCGACAACCTGGCGGCCGCGCGTGCCGCCGGCGCACTGGACACGCTGCGCGCCATTGTCGACCACCCGCCCACCCCCGTGCACGGCGACGGCACCGATTGCGCCGGCTTGGCGCGCCTGGCGCTGGAGCGCTTCCGGTGGGCGTAGCATCGTACAGTAGGTTTCAACGTCAGAATACAACAACGCACAGAAAAGTAAATAATTAAGTGGAAGTGGAACCGTGGCACACGCGAGGAGACCACAAGTAACAAAAGTAAAGATACTGCCCCCCTTCCCACCACCTCTCCCTCCTCCCGCACCTACGGCGGCGCCAGCACAAAGGCCTTCAGGCGGGGAACGGAGTCAATGACGGTGGTGGGGATGAGGAGCAGGAAGTCAGAGACACGCGCGGCCTCCTCCTCCAGGCGGCGGAAGGCGGGGCGCACCACCAGCAGCTGCAGCCCCAGGATGATGGCCACGTTGCACACAAACACGCCAATGTCTACCGAGAAGGCGTTTTGCGCGTACCCTGTGGCGGAGTCCACGTAGCCAAACACAGATGCCTGCACCAGCGGGCCAAAGCTCACCTGGTCCATGCGCAGGATGTTGGCCAGCGTGCTGTCCGCGTCCAGCGCGGTGCGGTTGTTGCCCACCACGCCCGCCATGGCGGGCGTCCAGGGCGGCAGGCTGTTGATGTCTGCCGCCACCACGCTGACGCCGTTCACGTCGCGCGGCGCGGTGTCCGGGTCGCCGAACCACGGCTCGAAGCGCGCCAGCAGCCGGTCCAGCGTCGCCTTGTACACCTCCATCATGGTGTCCAGCCCCAGCGACTCCCACGGCCGCACCGTCACGTTGCCGGTGGTGTCGCGCAGGAAGAGCGAGGCGGCGGACTGCGTGGAGACGGGCAGCGTGTTGTACGTGATGGCCAGCGCCTGCTGGTCCAGGTCGTCGCCCGCCGTCACCATCACGTTCAGGCCCGCGTCGCCAAACCGCAGCGCGCGGTGGTTGCGGTACATCTCGTTCACGCACACGCGCAGGTAGCGCGTCAGCTGCGACACGTTCATCCCCAGCGCGCCGTCGTTGATGAGCAGCTCGCGCGACAGCATGGCCACCTGGTGCGCCTGCCCGCGCCGCTTGCCCGCCGAGTTGATGCGGCTGGGCAGCGTGCGCAGCGCAATGCGCGACTTGTCCACCGTCGCCACCAGGTACGTGATGAGCTGCACCACCATGACGACGGTGCACACCAGCGCAAACGCCGTCAGCATGCGGCCCAGCTCCGGCGACAGCTTGCGACGGTGCACGCAGGCAGCCTTGCAGCGGTGTGGTGGCGCGTCACGCCCTCCCACACCGGGCGACTGGCTGTCATCTGCCGCCCCGCTGCCCGCGCTGGGACCCGCCGCCCCGCTCATGCCCGACGGGCTGCCCACCCCCATAGAGCCCGCCCCAGCCCCGCCGCCGCTCGTCATCCGCCGCGCCATCGCGACGCTGGTGGCCACCGCCGCCAGCGACGGCACCTCATGCACACCAGACCCCAGCCGCGACGCGGCGCGCCGGCTGCCCACCGTAGACACCAGGTGCGGCACGTCATCGCCTGCAGCACCAGCGGCGTACCGCCCACTAGCGCCACCCACCCCTGCCGCCATCGGCATGGAGGAGCTGGGCGTACGCATCAAGCTGCCGCCGCCGCCGCCTGTAATGCTACCACGCCCATGCGGCCCCGGCGTGGCGTAGTTGATGGGCACGTCCATGGACGTCGTCTCATGCGCCATCGTGCCGTCCCCGACACCGCCGCCGCCGCCGCCGCCGGCACGACCGCCGTGGAGTGGTGGGCGCAACGCCGACGTCGGGTGCCGCTGGTGCACCGGGTGCAGGCTGTCGCCCACAATGCCGCCCAGCGGCACATGTGGTACCGGTGGTACCGTGGTGTTGCGCGGCGACACCAGGATGCCCTTGTGTGGCACAACGCCCGGGACGCCATGCGCCGGGCTGTGGCGGCCCGCCGCGGTGTCGCTGACGGCAGAGTCCACCGTCCGCTCCGCCGCCGCGTGCGACGGCGACGGCAGCTTGGTGTGCTCCTCGCGCGGCGCCTCCACGATGGGTGTCAGCAGGGTGGACGCACGCGGGTCCAGCACCGGCGTGCCCACACCCACCACGCCGCCATCAGACAGGCCGGTGGCAGGGTCAGGCAGTAGGTCGGTGGCATCGACCAGACCGCTAGTACCTGCAGCGTCACCGCCGCTGGACGCACCCCCGCTGCCTACCCCACTGCTACCCCGCCGGCTGCCCCGCAGCAGGCTAGCGGGGGCGCCACCGCCACCGTTAACTACGCCACCAACCAGGCCGTCGCCAGTGATACTGGCACTCGTCAGCTCCGAGATCTCCACTGGTGCACGGATGCGCGGCACGCCGCCGCCCGCAGAGTCACCAGCCGCCGCTGCCAGGTCACCCTCGCTGCTGCTGGCGTGCATGGACACCAGGCCAACCTCCACGCCCGAGTGGCTGGCGTGCTCATCGTGGTCACCGACAGGGGCGTGGCTGCTGGGGTGCCCACCACTGCCACCACTGCTACCGCTGGCACGCGGCGGGAGGGGCGCATGCGGTGCCACAGCGTACCCACCGCGCACGCCAGGCGCGTGGGGCTGGGCTGCCGCCGCTGCTGCCGCCGCAGCGGCAGACGGTGATTGTGCCGGGCTGTGAGGCCGCGCCCGCCCCGTCGCCAGTGGGTTTGATACGCGTTCGGCCAGCGGATGCGGCGAGTGGTGCGCACCGCCGCCCACCACCGGGCGCCGGTACGTGCCGCCGTCTTCCGGCGCGTCAATCGCAGCGTGCGAGGCGTGCGAGTTGCTGCGTGCCTGTGGCGCGTCAACGTCGTACGTAAATGTTGCACTCTGCGGCCGCCGCGGCGTCACCATGGTGCCCTCACCTTCTGCTCGCATGCTGTCACCATCATCGCCGCGGCGGCCCGACAGGTCGCCACCGCCGCCACCACCGCCGCCGCTGCCGTTGTCCTCCTCGTCGTCAATGTCGGTGTCGGAGCCGTCGTTCGCCTCCGCCTGCTCGATCTCCAGCTCGATGGCGTCCAGCGCCGCCACCGCCTTGGTGTAACGCGCCACCATGGCGGACGCCACGTGGCGCGGCACGCGCTCGCTGGCTGCCTCCACGCGCTGCGCCTGCTCCTGCACGCGCACCAGGGAGCGGCGCACCAGCACCATGAGGCCCACCAGCAGTACAAAGCAGGCCGCCAGGAGGCCGGAGCGAATGGCGGAGAAGGTGTCCACCTGCTTCAGGAAGTAGTGCTCGTAGATGCTGGTGGTGTCGTTCATGCGCAGGTAGGTGGCAACGTAGTTGTCCGCCACCAGCCGCCACGCCGAGTTCACAACGATGCGCGGCAGCGCCAGCGCGGCGGTGGACAGGTGCGCCACCTCGGTGGCGGCGTCGATGAACTGCAGCAGCGTCTCGTACAGGCTCTGCATTGTCACGTAGCGCGGCTGGATGGAGCCGGGTGCATAGTGGATGAGCGGCACGTCGCGCGTCGTCCACACCGCGTTCAGCGCGTCCGGCAGGCTGCCGTAGCCGTAGAACAGCTTGGTGACGACGTCAAACAGGCTGCGGAAGAAGGTGAGGCCGTTGTTGCCCGTCGTCGCCACCTTGTTCATGTCGCCGCCAGGGTTGGCCTCCAGCAGCATGACGCGCGCCGTGTTCATGCAGTCCACCGTCAGCTTGCGCCGCATGCCCGCGCGGTTCACCGCGTCGCTGCCCGTGGCGTACGCGTCCAGCTCCAACTTGGAGGTGACAAACAGGCTGCACACGATGCACACCAGGATGAGCATGCACATCTGCAGCCGCCACCGCATGAACCGCACCACGCCCTGCGCCGCCGCACCCATCTCCAGGGCGCGCGTGGTGGTGGCGGCAGCCCGCGCCGCCGCCGCGCTGCGCCCGCGGCTGGAGCCCGACGCAAAGCTGTCGTGTGCGCTACTGCCGTGCACGCTGCCCAGGTGCCCCGCGCCGCCCTCCTCACCGCCGACGCCGCCGCCGCCGCCGCCCTCCTCTGGGTCCACCAGCGCCGCCGCGCGCGCCGCCACCTTGGCCGCCAGCTCCGGCTGCACCATGACGTCGCCCAGGAACAGCGAGTAGGAGCGCAGCAGCTCGGGCGCGTTGCGGAACTCGCGCAGCATGCGGTCGTACCGCACCTGCGCCGCCTTCCGCGCCGCGCTCACCAGCGCCAGCTGGCGGATGAGGCGCTCGCCGGGCGTTAGCCGCCGCGACCCGGACCCGCTGCCCGACTCAGTCAGCACACCGCCGCCGCCACCGCCGCCGTCCTTCCCGCCGCCACCCTCCTTCCCACCGCCGCCATCTTTCCCGCCGCCGCCATCCTTCCCGCCGCCGCCGCCGTCCTTCCCGCCGCCGCCGTCCTTCCCGCCGGCGCCGCCGCCGCCTGCGTCCCCCGCCGCCGCATTGATGATGTCCTCCCCGCTGTCCGCGCCGCGGCTGCGCACCATCTTCCACAGGCCCAGGATGTGCGTCAGCGCGTTGCCGTGCGCGCGCAGCGCCTCCTGCCACGTCTTCCGGAACGCCAGCACGCCCACCATGTTCAGCGCCGCGCTGCCCAGCGCCGCGCCCTGCCGCTCCTGCTCCAGGATGCGCGACCGCGAGAACACAAAGAAACGCTGGTCCAACGGCGGCGAGCACTTGGAGCCGGCTTGCAGCAGGGAGGTGGCGCGCGCCACGTCGTTGCGGAACGTCTGGATGTAGAACGAGAATTGGATGTGGGCTTCAGAGGAGTCGGGGAACGCGCGCAGGCCCTCCACATACAGCCGCTCGCCGCGGTCAATTGCCCACTTGCTCACGATGTGCTGCGAGGCCGCCATCACGCCATCACTGGGCAGAGGGGGGCACTCGGGCCAGCGCGGCTTCCACCACCGTCGGCCGCCGCAGCCCCCGCGGCCGGGCAGCGCCATCGCGCCCGCCGCCGACGCGGCGCGCCGCTGCTCCGGCCTCAGGTGCCGGCAGTGCACCACCAGGCGCGCCAGCAGCTCCACCTCGCCCTCGTACAGGAACCAGCTGGCTGCCTCGATGTCGCCGCGGCTGTCGTCCACGTTCACCAGCTCGTCCTCGCTGGCCACCGACTCGCCGTCGTCGCCGTAGCTGCCCACGCTACCACCGCCAGGGTGCGTTTTGGCCAGCCCCACTGCCGCGGCTGCCACCAGGATGGGCGGTGGTGGTGCACCGGCGGCACTGCCGGCGGCCGTAGTACCGGTAATCATGGAGCCACCGGCGCCCGCTGCCTTGTCGTACAACGCCGACGGGCGGCGGGAGGAGGCAACCAAGGCGAGGGGCGGAGGCATGGAGAGCCCGCTGCCCGCCGGCTTGGGTGTGTCGACAGCGACGGCGTCCGCGATGGGAGAGCCAGGCGCGCTGCCAGATCCGCGGCGCGGCCGCACCGTACCCGGGCGCATGGACCGAAACGAGGCGGCGCGCTGTATGGCGGCACGCGCGCGGCGTGCCTCCGCTGCCGCCTCGCGCGCGTCCAGCGTAGCCAGCAGGCGGAACGCCTTGCGCAGCGCAAAGCGGCGGCGGATGACGGGCAGCATGGCCAGCAGGCCGGCCGCGATCGGCGCGGTGCCAATGAAGGCGTACGCGGTCGCGTCGCGATTCTCGTCGGAGGTAGACAGCAGCGCAAAGGTGCCCACCGAGAACCAAAAGATGATGCCGTCCAGGAACACGGCCAAGGTGTTGACGGCGGGGCGCAGGTAGGGCAGGAAGAGGCTGCGCACGCCCAGATTGATGGCGGAGCCCACGAGGAAGACGGCGGCGGCGGCGGCGGGCGACTTTTCGACCGCAAACGCCTCCACCAGCACGAACAGGGCGCGGATGGAGGTGTCCAGCGCGATCTCGCGCCCGCCGTGCGCCACATGCAGCGCGCGCGCGGCGGGCTTGGTCTCCACGTTGATAAGCGACACAATGAGCGCAAACGGCACAAAGAACGCCACCGTGACGGCCGACAGCACGCGCACCACCACGATGCCGGTGGCGTTGCAGTCAAACGCGGCCCAGTCCTCCATGTACCACTCCAGGCGGGAGCACTGGATGCCGGCGGTGAGGAGGTCGACGCAGGGGATGAAGAGCACGGTGGAGATGACGGACACCACGCCGCCCAGCAGGCGGATGGGCCACAGGTACCGGAAGTCGCCGCGCGCAAAGCTGCGCGACACGAAGGCGGCGTCGATGAGCGACACCCACGTCAGCGCCAGCACAATGCCCAGGCCGGCCAGGAAGTTGGCGGTGGTGCGCGTCGGCACGACCACGTCGCGCATGTTGAACCGCGCCGCCGTCACGGCGTGCGGCCACCCGCTGTGCTCGCTCACCAGCAGGGAGAAGATC
>ERZ778022.5154-NODE-5154-length-10800-cov-5.553932_pt1 | contig 10800 bp, 6 predicted proteins | sample MGYA00375752_ERZ778022 | MGnify/ENA primary metagenome ERZ778022 (study PRJEB29350, sample SAMN05389826) | bioreactor metagenome | isolation source: Thiocyanate bioreactor | place: South Africa: University of Cape Town | collected 2014-04-04 ...
GCGATTGCAAGGCGTGCATAGGTTGCCCGCACGGCCGCCTGCCTCGCCACTGCGAAGAGTGCGGCGGGGCCAGCATCTGCGAGCATGGCCGCCGTCACCATGATTGCAGGGAGTGCACAGGCTGCGCGCACGGCCGCGTGCGTCGCCACTGTCGCGAGTGCCGCGCCGCGGTCGCGGACAGTTGAAGCGGTTCATTGATGGTTGCGAGGAGCCGGCATACTGGTATTGGTGGCCGGACTGCAATCATTCAGACGGTCAGACCACAGTGCCAAATGTCCAGGCCAGCATCTCAGCAGTCGCCGCACTGACTGCCATCCCTTGCAGCCAACGTACCGGTACCGGTAGTGGACGATGGCCTGACCTGGCAACCAAAAAAACGAAGCGTGCATTCAAGCGTGTCAGCAGGGGCAACTACGCCACGCTGGCAGCGAATGCGCTGGCAGCGCGCGCTGCGCGGCAGTGGAGACACCACACTGGTACCTGGCCGTGTGCACACACGCCAACGCAGTCCTTGCAAGCACGGCGATGGCGACCATGCTCGCAAACACCTGCCCCGCCGCACTTCTTGCAGTAGTAGCGCTGGCGGCCATGCTCACAGATGCCAGTCCCGCCGCACTCCTTGCACCGATAACGCTGGCGGCCATGCTCGCAGACACCGGTCCCGCCACACTCCCTACAGCCGTACCGCCCGCGACCATGCTCGCAGATGCTACCCCCGCCGCACTCCTTGCACTTGCTGCGCACGCGACGATGCTTACAGATGCTGGCCCCGCCGCACTCCTTGCAGTCGTTCCGTCGCCGGCCATGCACGCACATGCGGGTCCCGCCGCACACCTTGCAGTAGCGGCGCTCACGGCCATGGTCACAGATACCAGCCCCACCACACTCCTTGCAGCGGTGGCGTGGGCGACCGTGGGGGCAGGCCTTGCGTGCTTGCGCCACAACCTGGGCGGCTGCGCCAGCGACAGTGGCGCGGTCCACAGGGGTGGTGGTAGCATTGCGCACATCCCGGCGACGCTTCACGCCCGCCATCGCTACAACAGCAGCCTCGGCAACGGCACTCGCAGGCGTGGCGTTGGTGGCATCCGCGGCTCCATCATCCCGCCGAGGTGTGCTTGGTGGCGCCACAGCATCTCGACCAGCCACTGGCGGCGGCAGCGCGCCATCCAGCACGCACGCTACTTGTGACGTTGCCGCCACCACGGCGCCACCCTCTGGCAGCGACATCGTGTCGCTCTCGTGCGCTGGCGCTGCGCGCGTCGCTGTCCCGCGTGCCGGTGGCAGTGCAGCACCGGTACTGGTAGGTGCGTCTGCTGCCGTCGCCCACCGCCGCAGCAGGGCAGTCGCGTTGGCGGCGCTGACTGCCCAAGTGGCAGACGGTAGCAGCAGTGGCGCCAACCCAGTGGCAGTCGCACTTGCTGCCATGGCGACCTTGTCCACGCGCGTGTGTGCGTGTGTGTGTGTGAGTGGATGGGCGTGTGTAGGTGTTGGTGTGTGTGTAGGCGTGTGCGTGTGCGTGTGGGCGTGTGGGCATGGGCGCGGGGCAACTGGCAACACTGCAACGACTGGCAGTGAGGCAGCAAATTAAGTGTCAACAAGGTGGCGGCAGCGCAACGGCAAGCACGGTATTACTTGGTTATGGCACAACCGCTGCGGATATGGTGTGTATGTGCGCGCGCGAAAATTGCGTGGCGCTGCAGGCGTGGGGAAGACAGCGTTGGCGTCGCGCCCTGCCGCCTGTGCCAGGAACCTGCGCCGGGCACTTGAACCACCTGCACGACACAATGTCAGCCAAGCAAATCGTATGAACTGAATACTGTGTAATGAAACAAGGGCAACTTCTACATTACCGCGCGGCAGCTTGCCAAACGCCTGTGCCAGGAACACACACACACAAGACGCGGCGGCTCGGTGGCTACGCCACACTAGCAGCTGTGGTGGCGCGGCAGTCGCGGCAGCGCGTTGCCACGCGGCCATGTGCGCAAACGCCGACACAGTCCTTGCAGGCAAAGCGGAAGTGGCCATGCTCACAGATGCCGACCCCGCCGCACTCCTTGCATTCGGTGCGCCGGCGGCCGTGCGCACAGATGCCGCCCCCGCCACAGTCCTTGCAGTAGTGGCGCTCGCGGCCATGTGTGCAGACGCTAGCCCCACCGCAATCCTTGCACACGGTGTGCCGGCGGCCGTGCTCACAGATAGCGCTCCCGCCGCACTTCTTGCAACTGCTGCGCTGGCGGCTATGCACGCAAATGCCGCCCCCGCCGCACTCCTTGCAGGAGTGGCGAAGGCGGTCATGCTCGCAAGTGCCGCCCCCGCCGCACTCCTTGCAACCGTACCGCTGGCGTCCATGCTCACAGATGGCGGCCCCACCGCACTCCTTGCAGGCGTACCGCACGCGTCCATGGTCGCAGATGCCGACGCCTCCACACCCCTTGCAGCGGTCGCGTCTGCGACCGTGTGGGCAGCGCTTGTATGCCTGCGCCACTGCTGGGGCAGCCGCGCTGCCGGTGGTGACAGCGGCGCGGTCCACAGGGTTGGTGGTGGTGGTTGGCTTACTCCGGCGGCGCTTCACACCTGCCACCGCGCCACCGCCAGCGGCAACCTTGGAGTCGCAGGCGGTGGCACCATGCACGTCAGTCGGCTGCGCTCGCTCGGGCGCGTGCGCGGCAGCGCCGCACCCACCCGCGGGCGCCAATGCCGCTCCCCCTCCCACGCACGGTGGTAGGAGCGCAGGTACACCACCACCCGGCGCCGCCGCCCCCCACCGCCGCAGCAGGGTAAACGCGTTGGCGGCTCTGGCGGCCCACTGCAATGGCGCCACGGCCGCAGCCGCCGCGGCCATCGTGGTTGTGCTTGGCTCCACGGACGACGCCATAGCAGCAGGAGGGATGTTGGGCCAGTGTACTTGTGCGTGTGCCTTGCACGTTGTGGTGTTGCGAATGAGTGACCGTGGGTTGGCGGGCAGTCGCCTCTCCTGCACCGTGGGTTGGCGGGCACTCGACTCGCCTGCCAGGCTGCTGCAGCCAACGCGCCACGTCCAGCACAATTATGGCGCACCAGGGAATGGGCGCGGCTGCACTATACACCCAATGTACTGCGTGTCTGCCCTGTTGTTGTGTGCCGCTGCGAGTATTGCGCAGTCCCGCCGTGCTGGTGACGCGGCCCGCTGGTGGTGGACGCGTATGCGTACAGGTACCAACGCCACCGCCGCGACACGCGCGACTCTTGCGCCGCCGCCAGCTGGCTGGCCATGGGCGACGGCTGCGCATGGCAGCTGCTGGCTGCGCGACAGTCTATGCCCTGGCCACGCGCGCGGTGGCACTGGTGCCGCACATGCACCAACAATCGAATTTGTTGCAAGTATCAGGTACACTAACGCGCCCACTGCATGACACCCACCGTGCCCACCGGCTGCACACACACACAAGGGGGCGCGGGACCGCATGCCTATGCCACATTGGCAGCAGCGGCGGCAGTACGGCAGTCGCGGCAGCGCGTCGCCAGGCGCGCGTGAGATGCACACACACCGACGCACTCCCTGCAGTCGGGGCGTCGGCGTCCATGCTCGCATATGCTGCTCCCACCGCACTCCTTACACTGTCGCCTCCACGCCGTCGGTGACACCCTCACCTGCCCAGTGGGCCGCCAGCGCCGCCAACGCGTTTGCCCTACTGAGGCGGTGGGCAGCAGCGGCGCCGCCGCTGCAGTATGAAGTGTGCGCGCTGCCAACGGCACACGAGGCGCCGTGCGTGGTGCGTGGAGTGTGCCGATGTGCCGTCGGTAGCGTTGGCCGGCCTGGGCGGCGGCGCACCTGAGGTGTTCCTGCTCCCCTCACCGTCGCTACATGGCGTCACACCCCCGCCGCCGCCACCCGATGAATCCACTACGGTACTACCGGTACCGGTAGACGGCGGTACTAGCCGCGGTAGAGAGGGTCAGGAGCCCAGTTCCTGGCTCCGTGATGGGGGCCGACACAATCACGTCATGAATCACAATCCGGCCGCCAGAATCTGAACTCAGGTCACGGCCGCCAGAATCCAGCCCGGTACCACCACCCTGCCGCCGCGTCGCTCTGTCTGCAGCACCCAGGTACTGGGCTCCTGACTGTCGCCCTTTGTCGGTCGGAGACTTGAAGAGATACACATCCAAGTCTGCCGCTCCCGGAGGCCACTCCTCCGAGGCGTAGCTTGGGACTATGCAAGAATGGGAACGGGGTTCTTCAGGCTAGGAAACACTCCCTAGGCCCTACATCGCCCTCCCTCAAAAGAGCCGATCGCGGGCCGGCGTGTCAATGCACGGCGGCAGGGCGATGGCGATGGACCTGGAACTTCTTGCGTCCGCGGCGGGGCACCAGCTCGTCCAGACTGTGCTCCGTGCAGTACGTCTTGAAGATGTCCAAGTGCAGCAAATGCTCCGGCGGATGCCATGAGTCAAATACCGCGGGTAAACCAGCCCAGTGCACCATGAACTTGTATGTGGTCTTGCCGCCGTCGTCGGATGTGTCGGCTGCATGATGTTTGACAATGCGCTCAGGGATCTGTTCCCCAGGCTGCAATAGGCGGCGTAGCTCGCTCGTGTCAGTGGTGCGATCCGCGTTGTACGGGATCAGGCGGTTGGTATGCATGTTTTCAGTCTTGCCAGACAGGCGGCGGCGGACGGTGTACGTGCTGTCATTGACCTTCTCCGTTATGACGCCCACGTCGTTGTAGTAGGTCTGCAGCTTGTGCTCGCGTGAGATATTGTGGATTAGCACATGATCACCAACGCGGAAGTTGCGCGTGCGCGCAACGCTGTCGTAGTAGCGCTTGTATTTCACCGTCGACGCCAGTAGGTTGTTGTACGCCTTGTGGTGCGTAGCGTCAATGATGGCCACGAGGTGGCTCACGTCTGCCACCGCAATGGTGGTTGGCCCGCCGGCGATCTCAGCGCCTGCGAGCAGGGAAGGTGCCGTACCGTGGAGCGCGACCTGCGGCGCCATGCCGATAGAGGCGTGATGGCACTGATTAAGTGCGCGCGCGACCTCAGGCAGTGCGGTGGGCCATGTCTTGTGACTCTTGTATGACCCTGCCAGCCACTTGCGTAGAAGTTCCGCGACACTTTGGTTAACTCGCTCCACGGCGCCGTGCGCGCCAGAGTGCCCGGCGCGACTAATGTGCTGCCCAATGTTGTAGCGTGCACAGTAACTGTCGATGTCCTTGTTGTTGACGGACGAGCCGCCATCCGTGACGAGCCAGTCACATGGCCCGTACGGCAGCGTGATGCCTTCATGTAAGGCCTTCACGACCGCCGCGGCAGTGTTGGTCTTTGACGCGGCCAGCACTACAAACTTGGTCAAGTAATCGACGGCGGAGATGACGTACTTGTAGCCGCCCTCGCCTTCAGGCAGGGTAAGCACGTCTAATTGAACCAGAGACCAGGGCCTACTTGGCGGCTCCGTAATACGCATTGTGTTGGTGCGTTGTTGTGCCGCCGGCCCTTCACGTTGACACGTGCCACACTCAGCAACATGTCGCTTGACGTCTGCATTGCTGCCCTCCCAGTACACCCACATCTTGCGCAAATTGTCGATCGAGCGCGCCACTCCGACGTGGGCGCCCCGCTCATGGGCCAGGAGCAGTAGTTGTTTGCGCAGCTCAGGTGGATGTGCCGGTACGACGTACTTGTCATTGAACGTCCAGACATCGCCCGTCGTGTATGATACACAGCGGTAGTGTGGGTTGGCGCGCCACGCGTTCAGTGTCGCGTCGCCCAGTGCGGCTTGGGCAGCAGCGAGCTGGCCCAGCCACATCGTCCTGGTGCTGATGTCGATGACGTCCGGCGGGGTGGTGTTGCGCGGCGGCACGATGTCAGGTGGCAAACGCGCCGTCGTTGGCGCGGCCGTTGACACAAGTGCCGTGCCGGTTGATGGTAATGGTGATGATGTCGGCGTGGCGTCCACCGGCGGCTTGGAAGCCGGCGGCGGTGTCGCCGAAGTAGGTGGGGTAGATGGCATGCCTGCCGGCGGGGTTGGCGCCGGCGACGGCAATGCTGTTACTGTTGGTGCTGCTGGCACGGTGGCGGTTGTAACAGGATGTACCGGTACCGCCGTTGGACTTGGTGCCGGTGCGGGTGCCGTGACAGGCAATACCGCGCGCACAGTACTTGGCACAGGTGGAACCGGCGCCATTGCATGTCCAGCAGTTGACGTAGATGATGGTGGTGGAATTGGTGTCGTTGTTGTTGTTGTTGTCGCCGCGCTTGTTGTTAGTGTCGGGTTGGTGGTTGGCGGCGGCGTGGCGTCGGCATGTGTATGCGCGCGGCGCGCTGCCAGCGCGGTGACGCTGAGCATGAGCGCGCGCGCTGCCGGCGTAGTAGATAGAGGTGGCGCCAGTGGGTGCGTGGGTGGTGTGATGTCGCTGGGGCGCGACAGTAAGTCCGCCAATGGGATGTCAACGCCGCTGCGATGGTGCAGTTCCAGCCTCGGAAAGCTGCCCATGAATAAAAGTGCTCTTACCAACCTTAGATTGGTCAAAGTCCACGCCTCCTTCTTCACCGTCGCCACGTCTGCGTGATCGGTGACCACCACGATGCGTCCAGTGATGCCGCGCAGCTGTTGCTCAAAGCGCTTCAGCCCTGCGACTATCCCAATTATTTCACGGTCCGTCACGGAGAGGACCGCTTCTGCGGGGGTCAGCACACGCGATGATGCACCAATGAGATGCGGACCACGATGGTCACGCTGTAGTAGAAGTGCGCCGGTAGCGATGTTGCTGGTGTCCGCCTGCAGCTCGATGTCGGCCGCGCTGTCCATGTAGTACAGCTTCGCGCTGCGCGCGATCACTTCTTTCAGCCGTTGAAAGGCGCTTTCGTGTGTTGAAGTCCACTTCCCCCGGATGGACTTGTAGGGTAGGATGAGGTCGTTGAACGGGAGGAGGTACTGTGCCAAATTGGGAATTGTGCTGCGCAGGAAGTTCGCGCCACCGAGCAGCCTCCGTACCCCGGTTACTGTCAGCGGGCGCGGGATGTCGTAGATACCTTGGAGTGTTGAAGTTGAGACCTCGTAGTGGTCCGCTGAAACGGTGAAGCCTAACAGCTTGACGGAGTCGCAGATAGGTTGTAACTTGGCGATGCCGCAGCGCAGCTGTAGCTTGGCGAGGCGTTGGAGTACGGTGTCCAGCGCCTGCAGTCCCGCTTCCTTGTGCCTTGACACGATGGCCAAATCGTCGGCAAAAATCAGGAGAACCGCGTTCTTGAGTCCGCCAGGCCTCAACAGATCGGCCATGGCGGTACGAATGACGTTGCTGAAGTAGATGCCACTCGCGTTCACCCCCTGCGGCAGTCGTGTATAAGCATACACCTGGTGGTCTGGGCCGTAGACGCGTGTGAGATGCCGGCTTGACTTGTGCAGCGCGATGGTATGATAAGCCGATGTCACGTCGGCGGTTGTGAAGTTGATGTTGAGATTGCCGTGAACGTCTGACGGCAACTCGCGTTGTTCTTGCACAAAGTTGGCGATCGCTTGTAGCACACCGTCGACCGTTGCTTGTTCCGATGTTGGCACCTCAATGATGGTGTTGGCGCCGCGCGAAAAATCGGTGACCACGCGCACGCCGTCGCCCGATGCCTTTTTAATAAAAAGTACTCTGTGGGTGAGGCCGTCCGTCGTGTCGTCAACGGGCACGCGTTCCAAGATGTTGGCGGCCACGAGCTTGTCAAATGCCGCGCGTCGCATGGCCTCCACGGGTGCCGGTGCTGCTCGTACAGAGGGCCCGACGTTGTAGTAGGGCAGCTCCGTGGTAGTAGTGGTGAACTTGACTGCGGGCAGCTTGGAGGCCACCGGCGGTAAGGGGCCAAACACGATCTTATGCGTGACCAGGAGCTTGTACACGTCGTCGCGCGCGTCGACGTTGCTGCGCGCTGCCGCTGCCTTGAGCTCCGCCTCCGACGCCGCAATGTTGTGCTGCAGGTTGTCGGGGTCGATGCCGATCACCTCGTCCACGCTCTCCAGCTCGCGCTCCGCTTCCGTAATCAGGGCGGCCTGCGCGGCCGTCAGGGTAGCCACGAACGGTGTGATGGGGGTGTGTGTAGCGGTTGCGGGGGTGGTACCACCACCCGCGCACGCCGCACACGCAGGGGACATGGTGTCCGTGCTGTCGGGCACGCGCGGGACGTCCGGGGGCGTCGGCGTCGCAGCACGCGCGTCGCGCGCCGCGCGCTTTGCCGCCGCTGCGTTACGCGCGAGTGCCCGCTTATTGTGCGCATGCAGTGGCGTCGCGCGTGACGCCACTGACGTGTCGCCGTCGTCCACCACGGATGCGTCATCGTCGTGGTGGTGGGCGCCATGGTGTGTGCCGTCTTTGCGCTGCCGCTTCTTCTTGCGCTTGTGCTTGGTGTCACGCTTGGGTGCCGTGCGTGACGGTGCCGTAACGGCGGAGTCGGTGTCACTGCCGCCGCTCCGTGTGACGTGCGTGCGTACTGGCGTGTCCAGCAGCATGCGTGCCACCCCAGGTGCGTCGGCCTTGCTCGCCGGTGCCGGTGCGGCTGCCATTGTGGAAGTAGGTGTCACCGTGGTTGGTGTGGCAGTCGCCGTGGTGCCGGGTAACGTCTTGGTGCCAGGCCCGGTACCAGTGCTCACGTCAGTTACCCGGTGTGCGGTGGTGTGAGGTCCATCAGATGACGTCGTTGATGAAGTGCCGGCTGTGAAAGTGACGTCATGCCCGTCACGGCGCGTGTTCAGTACGCGCGCTACGGGGTGCGCCTCAGCCGTCATGACCTGCGCTGGAATGAGGACGTCGACGCCACGCGGCAGGCGGCGCACAACGCGCACCCACGCCAGGAACTGCACCGTGCGTGGTGCTGCACCATCAATGCTGGTGCACATGGTGAACTTGACGTGCACTGCTTCTTTTGTGACCTCTGACCCGGTCACACCCTCAATGCGCAGGTCAGAGTAGTGCGTGTCCAGTACTGCGTCTGCTGGTAGCGCGCGACGGGCGCTACTGGACATCAACCAGAGCTGACTGCCGCTGTCGGGCCACGCTGTCAGTAACTTGTCGCCCGCCATCAACGTCACGGCTGCCATCTTGTGGTGCTTGCCGTGCGTCACGATGTGCCAGTCGTCGTCGGTGAGCGGCGATGCATCGTTGATGTAGGTACCGATGCGTAGCGATGGTTCCTCGTTGTCAGACGGCACGCCGCCGTCCACAAATGATGCATTGTAGCTGCCACCGCCGCCACCGCCGCCGCCGCGGCCACCGCCACGCCTACCGCGCCATGGGCCCCGGCCGCTGCCGCGTCCGCCACGCCCGCCGTGGTCCTTGTGGTCACGATCGTCGTCACCGTCGCGTTTGGGCGCTTTGTCGGGATTCCACTTGCGCCTCTCCTCACCGTCCCGCGGCGGGTCGTCCTCGCCAGCCCCGCCGTCGGTACGGCGGCGCTCAGTAGCGCCACTCGACTCTTTCTTCTCGTCCGAATCACGCTTGGGCCAGGTGCCACCGCCGCCACCACCGCCTCCACCACCACCAGCGCCACCGCCGCGCTTGTCGCGACGGTAGTCGTACGAGCGGTTACTGCCGCCTGTGTTGTACGACTTGGTGGAGGTGTATGCTGCGGCGGCTCCACCACCGCTGCCGCCACGCGGCGTGACCGCCGCGTTCACTTGCTTCAGCAGCGTGTCCTCGTCGGGGGGTCGTCCCGTGCGCCATGTCAGGATTTCACTCATCACCGCTGCTGTGGCCTTTTGCAGCGTAGACTTGCCGCCCGTGGTGGGAGTAGGGACCTGCGGCGCCATTATCTCCTCACGTGACGCGATGCTTGCCAGGATGGGCGGCAGGTTGGCCGCAAAACGGTGCACCAGAGCACGTTGAACTCCAGCGTCGTTGTACAGGAAGCGTGCTCTCGTCTCCACGTCGGTGACGTACAGCAGGACGTGGTGCAGGGCGTCGTCGGCAGTTGTGACGGGGCGTGCCAGCGTGCGTGCCGGGAAGACCCTATCAGCTCCCCGGGCCGTGGCATCGACGAGCGCTGGCTTGATGAGCACCGCCAATTGGTCGGTTGGGGCCAGGTCGGGCCAGGCGGTATACACGTCGCCCGCCATCACCTCGTACACGTTCTGGGCCAAACGAAGCACGCTAGGGGCCACCATGTCCGGGAGGTGGAGGACCAGCTTGTCAGCGTGAATGGCGACGGTGTTCAGCCACGTCTTGATGGCGTCCTCGTCGTTGGTCTCCAGGTTTTTCTTGCCTTTCTCACCCACCAGCGAGCTCCACGACTTGCGCGCTGCCGTCGTGGGCTGCGTCAGGAGCTGGTGTAGGTGGGAGGGGAGGGGTGGGACGATGGCCATGGGTGGCGGGATACGTGCGGCCGGCGCTGCCGCCGCCGCCGCTGCCGCCGCCGGTGCCGTGCCCGCCGGTGACGATGGTGCCACCGGTGCGCGTGAGACTGGCGCTGCCAGCGCCACGGGTACGGCGGCGTCATCAGGCCGCGCACCCCGGATCAGCGCTGATAGCGCCTTGTAGCGGTGCCACGCAGTCGTGTCAAACCGCGCCTCGTTGCATAGCAAGGGCGTGCGGCGGATGTCAGACGTGCACGTAGGGCGTGGGACCGCGCTCGTGCCGTGTGGCATCATGGCCGCGAGGATGTCCAGTAGCAGCTGAAACTGGATGTCGCCCGCCGCGTCAACGTAGCCGCTCTCGCTTGCTGGCGCCGGTGCTGCCATGGCGGTGGAGCCGCTCCGCATGCTGTGCTCGTCACCACCGCCGCCGTCATCGGCGCCGTCGTAATCGTCGTCAGCCTCGTAGCTGTGCTCATCGTGGTCACGCG
>ERZ778022.5157-NODE-5157-length-10797-cov-3.397040_pt1 | contig 10797 bp, 9 predicted proteins | sample MGYA00375752_ERZ778022 | MGnify/ENA primary metagenome ERZ778022 (study PRJEB29350, sample SAMN05389826) | bioreactor metagenome | isolation source: Thiocyanate bioreactor | place: South Africa: University of Cape Town | collected 2014-04-04 ...
ACCGCTGACCTCCTGCATGCCATGCAGGCGCTCTCCCAGCTGAGCTATGGCCCCACGTTGCGGCGTCGGCCGCGCTTATAACCTTATTCTACCGGTCGTCTTTTTCAATATCGGCGTCGATAATGCCGCTGACATCCTCGTCTTCGTCGTCTTCTTCCAGAAGACTGGAATCGTCTTCATCGTCGTCAACGTCTTCGCCGAGGTCTTCCAGATCGCCGGTCTCGTCATCGCTTTCGATGACGGTCATGCCTGCGTCTTCTTCCTCTTCCTCCTCGGCGGCGTCTTCGTCGTCCTCGTCGTCGCCGATCTTCAGCGGCGCTTCGTCGATGACGTCTTCTTCTTCGTCCTCTTCGGCCTCGGCGGATTCGTCCTCGGTCTCGTCTTCTTCCTCGTCATCCTCGGCCTTTGGCGCCGGCGCCGGGGCTGCCGGCTCGGGCTGGCGCGGGCGCCGCTGCTTATAAAGCGCCTCGGGCTCGAACGAGAACTGACATTTCGGGCACTCGATGGGCCGCTTGTTCAGGTCATAAAAACGCGTATTGCAGCTTGGGCAAGCGCGCTTGGTTCCGAGATCTGCCTTGACCAACGTTCATCTTCCCGCGTGAAGTCGCTTCTGAAAAGGGGCGTCGTTTGCCACTTCTCCGTCTGCCTGTCAAAGGACCTTTATGCCTAGCACCTCCACATCGCGCGCCGTTGCCGCCAGGCCCGCGCCGCCGCTCAGCGGGGAAGCCCCGGTTCCGGGCGACAAATCCATCTCGCACCGGGCCTTGCTGCTCGGCACGCTGGCCGTCGGCGAAACGCGGATTTCCGGCCTTCTGGAGGCGGAAGACGTGCTCAATACCGCATCCGCCATGCGGGCCTATGGTGCCACGGTGGAACGGCAGGGCCCCGGCCTCTGGTCCGTCCACGGCGTGGGGGTGGGCGGGCTTTCTGCGCCCGCAGCACCGCTTGATTTCGGCAATTCGGGCACCGGCTCGCGTCTGGTGATGGGGATGGCGGCGACAACCCCGGTCACCAGCGTCTTCACCGGTGATTCCTCGCTGCGCCGGCGGCCGATGAAGCGCGTGCTCGACCCGTTGACCCGCTTCGGCGCCCGCTACGAGGCCCAGCCGGGCGGATTGATGCCGCTGTCGCTGACCGGCGCTGGCCCCGCGCTCGCCATCGATTATGAGGTTACGGTCGCCTCCGCCCAGGTGAAATCGGCGCTGCTATTCGCCGCGCTCAATGCCACCGGCCGCAGCCGCATCGGCCAGCGCGCGCTGACCCGCGATCACACCGAAAAAATGCTGGCCGCTTTTGGCGCCGATATTTCGGTGGAGCCGCGCTCGGGTGGCGGCGAGGTGATTTCCCTGATGGGGGAGGCTGAACTTTCGCCCTGCGCGGTCGATGTGCCGCGCGATCCATCTTCGGCGGCGTTTCCGCTGGTGGCGGGGCTTCTGGTGCCCGGCTCGGTGGTGTCGGCACCGGGTGTACTGCTCAATACCCGCCGTACCGGGCTGTTCGAGGCCTTGCGCGCGATGGGGGCTGAAATCACGGTTTCCAATCTGCGCCACAGCGGCGGCGAAGACATCGGCGATATCGCGATTCGCTTTTCGGCGTTGAAGGGGATCGAGGTGCCGCCGGAAGGCGCGCCAGCGATGATCGACGAATATCCGGTCCTGGCCGTTGCCGCCGCTTTTGCCGAAGGCCGCACCGTGATGCGCGGGCTGGAAGAATTGCGGGTGAAGGAAAGCGACCGCCTTTCGGCCATCGTAGCGGGCCTGCGCGCCAATGGCGTCACGGTGGAAGAACTGGAAGACGGCCTGATTGTGGAAGGCCGTGGTGCGGATGGCGTGCCCGGCGGCGGCCTGGTCGCCACCCACATGGATCACCGCATTGCGATGAGTTTTCTTGTGATGGGCATGGCCGCGCGCGCGCCCGTCGCGGTGGACGATGTTGCGATGATCGCAACCAGCTTCCCGGAATTCGAGGGGCTGATGCGTGGCCTGGGGGCGGAATTGCTGTCGCAATAATTGTCATCCCCGGCTGAGCGGAGCGTAAGCTTCGCGAAGGGAAGGGGACCCAGGTGGGTCTTGTCGACTCATGATTTGAATTAATATCGCTTCAGCTATGCGGGAACACAGCTACTTCGTCTATATCCTCGCGAGCGGGCGCAACGGTACGCTCTATACCGGCGTCACGAACGATATTGTGCGCCGGATATGGGAACACAAGAATGATCTGATTGACGGCTTTACCAAGAAATACGGCGTGCACATTCTCGTTTGGTACGAATTTCACGAGGACATCAATCTCGCAATTGCCCGCGAAAAGCGGATAAAGCGATGGAATCGCGCCTGGAAAATCAAACTGATCGAGAAAGAGAATTCCGGCTGGAATTGTCTTTGGGAGAAACTTACCGGTGAATTTGCGCAGCCATGAAGACCTGGTTCCCCTTCCCTCGCATTCATGCCGCGGGCACGAATGCTCGCCGGGGATGACAATCGTAAAACAGGCGCCCATTCCATGACTCATTCCATCGTCATTGCGGTTGACGGCACCGCGGCCAGCGGCAAGGGCACGCTGGCGAAGCGGCTTGCCCGCCATTTCGGTTTTCCGCATCTGGATTCGGGGGCGCTCTACCGGCTCACCGCGCTTGCGGTGCTGGAAGTGAAGGGCGATCCGAAAGACCCGGATACGGCCGTCAAAGGCGCGCGCGCGATCGATCTCAACCGCGCCGGCGATCCCAAAATCCGTAGCGATGTGGTCGGCAAGGCGGCATCGGACGTGGCCGCAATTCCGGCCGTCCGTGCCGCGCTGCTCGATTTCCAGCGCAATTTTCTCCTCCACCCGCCCGGCGGCAGCGATGGTGCGGTGATGGATGGGCGCGACATCGGCACCGTGATCTGCCCGGATGCCACCGCCAAACTGTTCGTCGATGCCGAACCGGCCATCCGGGCCCACCGCCGCTGGCTGGAATTGCAGGGCCTCGGCCTGACGCGGGACGAAAGCGCCGTGCTGGCCGAAATCAACGCCCGCGACCAGGCGGACCGGACCCGCCCCGTCTCCCCTTTGGTCCAGGCGGCGGATGCGGCCTTGCTCGACACGACTCATTTGGATATAGACGCCGCGTTCGCGGCCGCTCTCGCTTTGGTCGAACCGAAGGTGGAGAGAGCGCTCAAGGCCCGGCCCAGGGGTTAAGGAGACCCGGCCGGACCCTCTCTGGGCCGGCCCGTCCCAAATCATCCGCAACCCAATCGCCATTGCGGGCGAAAAGCCCCGCGTGGAAGTCCGCCCGGCGCCGCCGGGTTGGCAGAAAATTCTGAATCAGGAGAGTTCATGGCAAGAGGCGCCACCGCAACCGTTACCCCGTCAATCGCAACCCCGTCCCGCGATGATTTCGCGGCCATGCTCGAAGCAAGCTTCGATGCCCAGTCGCCGCAGGAAGGCAATGTCATCAAGGGCACCATCGTTGCCATTGAAAACGACATGGCTGTGATCGATGTCGGCCTGAAGACCGAAGGCCGCGTGCCTCTCAAGGAATTCTCGATGCCGGGTCAGCCGGCCAATGTGAAGATCGGCGATGTGGTCGAGGTCTATCTGGAGCGTGTGGAAAACGCGCTTGGTGAGGCCGTCCTCAGCCGTGACAAGGCGCGGCGCGAGGAAAGCTGGATTCGCCTCGAAAAGGCGTTCAACGACAGCACCCGCGTGCATGGCGTGATCTTCGGCCGCGTCAAGGGCGGCTTCACCGTCGATCTCGACGGTGCGGTTGCCTTCCTTCCCGGCTCGCAGGTCGATGTGCGCCCGATGCGCGATGTCGGCCCGCTGATGAACCAGCAGCAGCTTTTCCAGATTCTGAAGATGGACCGCCGCCGCGGCAATATCGTGGTGTCGCGCCGTGCCGTGCTGGAAGAACGCCGCGCGGAAGAACGCACCTCGCTCGTCGCCAGCCTGCAGGAAAAGCAGGTGATCGAAGGCGTGGTGAAGAACATCACCGACTACGGCGCCTTCGTCGATCTGGGCGGTGTGGACGGTCTGTTGCACGTCACCGACATTGCCTGGCGCCGCGTCAGCCACCCGACCGAGGTGCTGAGCGTCGGCCAGACCGTGACGGTGCAGATCATCAAGATCAATCACGATACCCAGCGCATCAGCCTCGGCATGAAGCAGTTGCAGACCGATCCGTGGGAAGGCGTCGGCGCCAAATATCCGGTCGGCGCGCGCTTCAGCGGCAAGGTCACCAATGTCACCGATTACGGTGCTTTTGTGGAGTTGGAGCCGGGTGTCGAAGGTCTCGTCCATGTCTCCGAAATGAGCTGGGTGAAGAAGAACGTGGCCCCGTCGAAGATCGTCAATCCGGGTCAGGATGTGGATGTGCAGGTGCTGGAAGTCGATTCCAACAAGCGCCGCATCAGCCTCGGCCTGAAACAGTGCATGGACAATCCGTGGCAGGCCTTCGCGGTCAGCAATCCGCCGGGCAGCACGATCGAAGGCGAGATCAAGTCGATCACCGAATTCGGCCTCTTCGTCGGCCTCGACAACGATATCGACGGCATGGTGCATCTCTCCGATTTGTCGTGGGACAAGCCGGGCGAGCAGGCGGTTGCCGACTATAAGAAGGGTCAGGTGGTTCAGGCCAAGGTGCTCGACATCGATCCGGAAAAGGAACGCGTCAGCCTCGGAATCAAGCAGCTTGAAAGCGACCCGATGGACAAGGTCGGTCCGCTGCGCAAGGGCAATGTCGTCACCGTCACGGTCACCGAAGTGAACGATGGCGGCGTCGAAGTCAGCCTGACCGATGGCGTGAAGGCGTTCATCCGCCGCTCCGACCTCGCCCGCGACCGCGCCGATCAGCGCCCCGAACGCTTCGGCGTCGGCGACAAGATCGACGCGATGGTGACGAGCATCGACAAGGCCAGCCGCAGGATTTCGCTCTCCATCAAGGCGCGCGAAATTTCGGAAGAGAAGGATGCCGTGGCGCAATACGGTTCCTCCGATTCCGGTGCTTCGCTGGGCGACATTCTGGGCGCTGCGCTGCGCAGGAAGTCCGGCAGCGACGGCGATGGAGACGACGAATAAAAACACGGTTTACGAACCGTTAGCCGCAGATGCGGCGTTAACGATAAACGGCGTGGGAGAGGTGTTCTTCCGCGCCGTTTTTTTGTGGTTCCACAGGTTTTGCCGCACCATCCGCATCCGCGCGATTAACACTGCGTTATGCTGAGATTTCTAAAATGGCGTTGCATTCAGCATCGGCGGGACTGTTCGCGCCCGCGGGCGACATGGGAAAAGTGCCGCATGGTCAGCGCGACCGCCAATCCATTGCTACGGCGTAACGGGGGGCCATCCCTCTTCGCGCTTCTGGCGCTGGCGCTGCTTACGTTCGGCGCGGTGTGGTCCACCGTCCGGCTCAGCGGTCACGCGGGCCCGGTTGCGGCGATCTGGTTTGCCAACGCGATCTGTCTTGTCTTCCTGCTGCGGCAGCGCCGCCGCTACTGGTATCAGCTTCTCATCACCGCCGCTGTGGCGAACATGTTTGCCTTCTTCCTGGTGGGCGATACCCCGGTTGCGGCGGTGGTCTACACCGTGTGCAATATCGGCGAGACGCTGGCCGTCGCGATCCCGATGCGGGTCTTCCGCGTCGATCGCGCCTTTACCCGGCCCAGCGCGCTTCTGATCTTCTATGCGCTTGCCGGCGGGCCGGCGCCACTCGTCGGCGCGTTCTCCAGCGCGGCTTATATGTACTTCACGCAAGATTCGTCCTTCTGGTCCGCGACGATGCTCTGGTACGGCGCCGACGCGCTCGGGCTCTGCATTCTGGTGCCGCCCCTGATGACCGTGGATATGGCGTCGCTGAAGGCAATGTTCCGCCGCGATCAATGCGTGCATTCGCTGCTCTTGATCGGTGTTGTGCTGGCGGTGATCGGGATCAACTGGAAGGCGCCGAGTTATCCGCTAGCTTTCCTGTTCTTTCCCGCCGTGGTGCTGCTTACCTTTCAGCGCGGTTTTGCCGGGGGCGCGATCGGCCTTGCCCTGTCGGCAGGCTATCTGGTCGCGCCGGTCCTGCTTGGAAACGCCACCACCGGCCTCAGGGAACATTCGGTTCGCGAGCAGTTGATCATCGTCGAAATCTTCGTCGCGGTGATCAGTTTCACGGTGATCCTGATCGGTGCCGCGCTTGAGGAACGGCGCAGGCTCGAACGCGGCCTCGCCGCGGCCATCGGCCGGGCGGAGAATTCGCGCGAGGAAGCGCTGGTGGCAAAAGATGCCGCCGAAAACGCCAGCCGCTCGAAATCCATGTTCCTGGCCAACATGAGCCACGAACTGCGCACGCCGCTGAACGCGGTGATCGGGTTCGCGCAGTTGATGCGGGGCGAAATGTTCGGCCCGCTGGGCGATGCGCGCTACCGCGAATATGCCGGTGTGATTCAGGATGCGGGTCAGCATCTGCTCGCCCTGATCAACGACATCCTCGACATGTCGAAGATCGAGGCGGGAAAATTCGAACTCAACCGCGAACGGGTTTCCGTTGGCGCCGTCGTCAGCGAATGTGCGGCGCTGATGCACGAACAGGCCGCCCAGGGGCAGGTGAACCTGTCGGTCAACCTGCCGCCGGAGCCGCTTTTTGCCCTGGCCGATCGCCGCGCGATGAAGCAGATCGCGCTGAACCTGTTGTCCAACGCGGTGAAATTCACGCCCGCCGGCGGCCGCGTCGATGTCAGCGTCGGTGCCTCCGGCGGGGTTTTGCGCATTTCGGTGCGCGACACCGGCATGGGGATTCCCGCCGATCAGCTTGCGCGGATCGGCAATCCGTTCGTTCAGCTTCGCAACAGCGCGGGCTCATCCCAGCCCGGCACCGGCCTTGGGCTCGCGCTCGTGCGTGCGCTGGCCGAAATGCACAATGGCCGCGTGCAGATCGAAAGCGTGGAGGGGCAGGGCACCACGGTCAGTGTCGAAATCCCGGCCATCGAAGCCGAAAGCGTGGCCGCCTGATATCCGTTTCTTCTAACGCCGTTTCATTACCCGTCAGGTAATCGCTTCATGCTGCCGCGGGCGGCACACTCCTTCGCATATGGCATCCCCCGATGCCGCCATGAAGGAGAAAATCATGATCGATGCAGACAATACTGTCGCCCGTTATCTCGCCGCCTGGAACGAGCGCGATGCCGGTGAACGCCGCGCGCTTATCACGGAAACCTATACCGGCGATGCGATCTATCTCGACCCGCATCGCCGGGGCGAAGGCCATGAAGGGCTGGAGACGATGATCGCCGCCGTCCACGGCCAGTTTCCGCCCGCTTACCGCTTCCGGCTGAAGGGCGCGGTGGATGCCTATGGCGATCGCGCCCGGTTTCAGTGGGAGGCGGGCGGCCAATCCGGCGCGCCGCTTCATTTCGCAGGCACCGATTTCATCGAGATCGCTGCCGACGGGCGCATTCGCTCCGTCTCCGGCTTTGTCGATGCGATGCCGGCGGCGCAATCTTGAGTGCTCTGGCTTGAATGTTCTGGCCTGAATGCTTTGGCCAACCCCTTCCTGCGCTGGCGGGAAGGGGCCTTGCCGCTTCGGAAGTGGCACTAAGGAATTTCCGATGCAGATGTCTTATGCTGGTCCGATGAACGGCAATGTGGCCCGGATCGGCGACCAGCTTCGTGTGTGGCGTCAACGCAGGCGCCTGAGCCAGCTTGCGCTCGCCGCCGAGGCGGAGATTTCGCCGCGGCATTTAAGCTTTGTGGAAACCGGCCGCTCCCGGCCCAGCCGCGAAATGATCCTCCACCTGTCCGAACAACTGCGCATTCCGCCGCGCGAACGCAATGTGCTGCTGGTGGCCGCGGGGTACGCGCCGATTTTTCCGGAGCGTGATCTGGCTGATCCTGCCCTTGCCGCGGCGCGTGCCGCGATGGAAACGCTTCTGGAGGCGCACAAGCCCTTTCCCGCCTTTGCGCTGGACCGGCACTGGAACGTGGTGGCGTCGAACGGTTCCTTGCCGCGGCTTTATGATGGCGTTGCCGGAGATCTGTTGCAGCCGCCGGTCAATGTCATGCGGCTCAGCCTGCATCCAAAGGGGCTGGCGCCACGCATCGCCAATCTGCCGGAATGGCGCGCCCACCTGCTCGCCCGTCTCAAACAACAGGTGGAGGCAAGCGCCGATCCCGTTCTGGTTTCGCTGCTGGAGGAGTTGCAGGCCTATCCGGCACCCGCCGCGGATCGCCCGCATACGCCGCAATCCGTCCTGGTGCCGTTGAAGCTCGAAAGTGCTGCGGGCCTGCTGTCTTTCGTCAGCACCACCACCGTGTTCGGCACGCCGGTCGATGTCACATTAACCGAACTGGCGCTCGAAACATTTTTTCCGGCCGATGCGGAAACCCGTGCCCGCGTTGCGCGGCTCTCCCATGAAATGGCGGAAGGATAGGGCGTTTCACCCCTTCGGCAGCGGCCCGATGGAGAACAGATCGCGCTCGCCCAGCTCCGCGCTGCGGCGGCGCTCCAGTTCCTGGGTATACCGCCGCAGGCCATAGGCTTCCGTCATGTAACCGACGATCTCGCGTTCGCTGCGGGAAGACAGAACCGGAAGCGATTCTGTTTCGTTCTGCTCGAACCGCGTCAGCGCCGCGCGCACATTCTCGCCCGGCAGCAGAAAGATATCCGGTGCTGTGGCCAGCGCTTCCACGGTGGCCGTGCGCGCCTCGTTGTCCAGCGCCGGATCATGCACCTTCGCCATGTCCAGACTGCCGGCATATTTCCCGTCGCCATCGGTGACGTAGACACGTTTCACGCTTCCGGGCGGATAGCGTCGTCGCAGCATGTCCACGCTCATGTCACCGGCCACCACCTTGGGGTCGGACCGCATCAGCCGGTTCACGGTCAGATCGGTAATCCAGCCGATGTCGTGCGCACCGCGTATGCCGAGGCCGCGCTGGTGAAAACGCCAGGTGGAAAACGAAAAGCCGAAGGTCAGCCGCACGATGGTGGAGGCGACCACCACGCCGACCACCACGCCAACGGTGACCGGGAAATCTCCCGTGGCTTCCAGAACCAGGAACACCATGGTCAATGGCGCGCCCACGATCGCGGCGGCAACCGATCCCATGCCGACCAGCATGAAGGCGGTGCGTTCACGCGCCAGTTCGGGCATCAGCAATGTCACCGCGGCCGCGAACGCGGCACCAAACAGACAGCCCAGAAAAAGCGAGGAACTGAACAATCCGCCGCGAAAGCCGGAACCGACGGAGACGGCCGCCGCGATCAGTTTCGCCGCCAGCAGCGCCAGCAACGGCACCAGCGCCCAGCCGATTTCGAAATGATACTGAATGGCGCCATGGCCGCTGCCCAGCACCTGCGGGAAGTAGAGCGCGATACCGGAAAGCACCAGGCCGCCGATTGCCGGCCGCATCCAGTCCGGCACCTTGGCCTGCCGCAACAGCCGTTCCGACCATGTCACGCTGGTCATCGCGGCAATGGCAAGGGCCGCCGCCAGAATTCCCATCAATCCGAACAGCAGATAGCTTTGCGTATCCAGATGCACATGGCCCACCACCGCAAACCACGGCTCCGGCGGGGCAAGGGCGCGTTGCACCAATGTTGCGCTCACCGCGGCCACCGCCACCGGCGCCAGCGCATTGATGGTGTAATTGCCGAGGATCAGCTCGAAGCCGTAAAACGCACCGGCCAGCGGTGCGTTGAACGCCGCCGCAATGGCCGCGGCAGCACCCGCGGTGACGAACATGCGCTGATCGGTGCGCCGCAGCCTGAGATATTGCCCGATGCGCGAATAAAGCCCGGCGCCAAGCTGGCTATAGCCCGCCTCCATACCGAGGGAGGCCCCGGCACCGTTGGAAATCACCGTCGCCGTCGTCAGCCTGATGCTGTCGCGCAGGCTCATGCGCCCGCCGTAAAGCGCGTTCGCTTCCACCGGGTCTACAATATCGCCCGCGCCATAGCGGCGTGCCGCCATCGCCAGCAATCCCAGCAGAAGCCCGCCCGCCGCCGGCACGATCGCGATGCTCAGCCGGTCGATATCGATGCCCATGCTCAGCATCAGATTGCCGCGCAGATGAAAATTGGTTTTGTGCAGCAACTCCACGATACGGCGCAGGAAATCGACAATCCCGCCGGTCAGGGCCCCGATGATGGCGCAGGCCAGAATCTGCCCCACATCGCTGGAGCGCAGGTCGCGCTTTATCGTGGCGGTGGCCAGCCTCAGCAGCCTGGCCAGTTCGGTAAGCTGCGATAGGGCGGAGCGGGAGCGGAGGGGGCGGGCCTCAGGTTTCATCGGGTCTCGAGACGCGGTGCACCCAAAACGGCACCCAAAATCCAGTTGCACGAATTAAAGCCGGATCGTGACGGTTCCAAGGCCAAACTGCTGGCGTAGAGCTGGTAGAGCGCCACCTTCACCATAAAACTGTCATGTCCTGTTACAACATTACCGCCGTTAACGCCGTATTTCGCCCGGCCCCATACTTGGCCCGCCCCTTGCTGCCTTTACGAACAGAAGGCCGGCTGACAGGTCTCGTAACATAAGCGTTGGGGTTGAGCGTATGGTTAAGAACAGATTTTTGAGTTTTGCGGCCGCCGCCGCCATCATCGCTTTTGCCGGCTCTGCGACAGCGGCGCCCATCACAACGGCGCCGGAAACGATTGTCGCCAACGGCAACGTGAAACTGGTCTATATCGGCGCCTTGGCCGGGGACAAAAGCTATCTGTCTCTGGTGGGCGGGCCGTCCAAAATCTTCTGCAACAATGCGATGAGCGGCTGTGCCGCCAGCACCGCGGGTCAGGTTGCCGATCTCGGCACCCTCGGCGGCCCGCTGGTCTTCACGATG
>ERZ778022.5163-NODE-5163-length-10787-cov-3.283451_pt1 | contig 10787 bp, 11 predicted proteins | sample MGYA00375752_ERZ778022 | MGnify/ENA primary metagenome ERZ778022 (study PRJEB29350, sample SAMN05389826) | bioreactor metagenome | isolation source: Thiocyanate bioreactor | place: South Africa: University of Cape Town | collected 2014-04-04 ...
GGGGCTTTTCATCGCGAGGGCCAGCCAGTACCAACGGGGGCCTGAAAACGGAACGGAACGCCATGGCCGCCAAAGCGACAGAACTGGTCATCTTCGATTGTGACGGCGTGCTCGTCGACAGCGAGCCGATCTCGATCACCGTCCTCGTCGAGGCGCTCGCGGCGGCGGGCGTGGCGATGAGCGAGGCGGAAGCGCATGACCGCTTCCTCGGCCGCAGCCTGCAGAGCATGTCGGAAATCCTGCATGATGAATACGGCCTTGCCATAGACGCGGCCTTCCTGGATGCGATGCGCAGGGTGCTCTACGAGCGGTTCCGCGCCGAATTGCAGCCGATAGAGGGCATCGCCGAGACTGTCGACGGGCTCGGCATCGCCCATTGCGTCGCCTCGTCCAGCCAGCCGGAGCGCATCCGGCTGTCGCTTTCCGTCACCGGCCTCATCGATCGTTTCGAGCCGAACATCTTCAGTGCGAGCATGGTCGCGCACGGCAAGCCGGCGCCCGATCTCTTCCTGCATGCCAGTGCCGTGATGGGCGTGGAGCCGGCGCGCTGCGTCGTGGTGGAGGACAGCCCGGCCGGCATCGTGGCGGCGAAATCCGCGGGCATGCGGGTCGTCGCCTTCACCGGCGGCTCCCATGCGCGCACGCCGCAGCACCGACAAACCCTGCTGGCCCTCGAACCCGACGCCCTGTTTGACGACATGCGGGAATTGCTACAGTTTGTCCGCAAAGAAAAGGTCGACGGGAAAGAGCATTGATGCGCGATCTGATCGTTGCGGTGGACATCGGCACCGGCAGTGCCCGTGCCGGTGTGTTCGACCGGAGCGGTGCGCTGCTCGGGCGTTCCGAGCATCCGATCGCCATGCGCCGGCCGAGCGCGGACCATGCCGAACACGATTCCGAGGAGATCGGGCGCGCCGTCTGCGCGGCGGTCAGGGCCGCCTGCGCCGCCGCCGCCGCGAGCGCCGCGCGGGTCGCCTCGCTCGGCATCGACGCGACGTGCTCGCTGGTCGTGCGGGACAGGGCGGGAAAGCCCCTTGCCGTGTCCGGCGGCGAGGAGGCGCGCTGGGATACGATCGTCTGGCTCGATCACCGCGCGCTGAAGGAGGCCGATGTCTGCACGGCGACGGAGCATCAGGTGCTCGCCCATTCCGGCCGGGTCATGTCGCCGGAAATGGAGATGCCGAAGCTCATGTGGCTCAAGCGGCACCGGCCGGAGCAATGGGCGAAGGCCGGCTATTTCTTCGATCTCGCCGACTTCGTCACCTGGCGTGCGACGGGCTCGAACGCCCGCTCGCGCTGCACGATGGCGGCCAAGTGGAACTATCTCTCCCATGACGAGAAGCCCTGGAGCGAGAGCTTCCTGAAGGCGCTGGGGCTCGAGGACGTGCGCGAGCGGGGCTCGCTGCCGGAGACGACCCTCGCGGTCGGCGATGCCGTCGGGCGGCTGACCGGGGAGGCGGCACTCGACCTTGGCCTCGATACGGGCTGCGTGGTCGCGGCAGGCCTCATCGACGCCTATGCCGGTGCGCTCGGCGTGCTCGGCTCCTTTGCAGCCGAGCCGGAGACGCTGGAGCGGCAGCTCGCACTGATCGGCGGCACGTCGAGCTGCATCGTCGCCTTCTCGCGCGAAAGGAAGTTCGGCTTCGGCATGTGGGGGCCGTATTACGAGGCGGTGCTGCCGGGATGGTGGCTGGTGGAGGGCGGGCAATCCGCCGCGGGCGCCCTGCTCGACCATGTCGTGCGCACGCATGGCGCCGGCGGCGAACCGTCCGCGGCGAACCATGCGCGCATCGCCGCGCGCATCGGCGAGATGCGGACCGAGGAAGGCGAGGATTTCGCTGCGCGGCTGCATGTGCTGCCGGACTTCCACGGCAACCGCTCGCCGCTCGCCGACCCGCACGCCCTCGGCGTGATCAGCGGGCTGGCGCTCGATGCGTCCTTTGACGGGCTCTGCCGGCTCTATTGGCGAACCTCGGTGGCCATCGCGCTCGGTATCCGCCACATCCTCGAAAAGCTCGGCGAAAGCGGATATACGCTTGATACGCTTCACGTCGCCGGCGGCCATGTCCGCAATCCGCTGCTGATGGAGCTTTACCGCGACGTCACGGGTTGCCGCGTCGTGGTGCCGGACACCGGCGATGCGGTGCTGCTCGGAACCGCCATTGCCGCTGCCGTCGCCGGCGGCCTCTACCCGGACCTGCCGGCTGCGGGCGCGGGCATGTATCCCGGGGGCACCGCATTCCTGCCCGATGCGCGCCGCAAGGCTGGCTACGACCGGGACTATCGCCGGTTCCTCGCGCTCTATCGCCACCGGGCGGAGCTCGAAGCGATCGATTGACGATTGCAAAAAAATCTTCAGCCGGTGGAACCAAATGGCTTGCGGCGTGTTTTTAGCTCGTCACCGGTCTGCGCATATCCCCCAGATGCGAGGCCCTCGACCGGTGATCGACCACGACACCGTGTCCCCCTCCGGTCCGTGGATACTCAAGCAGCCAGTGCCTCCCCGGCGCTGGCTGTTTCTCTTTGTGCGGTCCTCGATGTGCAGAAGCATAAGCAAAGGCGGCGGTGGGCGTGCCGTCCCACCGCCGCCAGCCGCGCCGCCGCTGCGGCTATCCGGGAGCGAGATCAGGCCGCTGCGCGGGTCTGCGGCGTAAAGAGAAGGGCCTGGTTGATCAGCACCTTCACCTGTTCGGGGTTGAAAGGCTTGGAGACGAGGAAGGCCGGTTCCGGCCGCTCGCCCGTCAGGAGTTTTTCCGGGTAGGCGGTAATGAAGATCACGGGAATGGTCGTGCGCGAGAGGATCGTGTTGACGGCGTCGATGCCGGAGGAGCCGTCCGCGAGCTTGACGTCGGCGAGCACGAGGCCGGGGCGGCTATCGCTCCACAGCGTCTCGGCTTCTGCCTGCGTGCGGGCGATGCCGGTGACCCGGTGGCCCATGCCGCTGACCATATGGGCAAGGTCGAGCGCGATCAGCGGTTCGTCCTCGATGATCATGATGCCCGTCTCGGCCTGCGCGGCGATTTCCGCGAAGGCGGCGTCGAGCAGCGTGCGGATGGCGGTTTCTTCTGCTTCCAGGATGTCGGCCGTCTGCTCGACCGAAAAGCCCTCGACCGTCGCCAGCAGCAGCGCCTGGCGGCCGAGCGGGGGAACGTCGGACAGATCGAACGGCGCTTCCGCACCCGGGACGATGGCGCCCGCGCCGCCGCTCATCGACAGGGGCAGCGAGGAGATGATACGGCTGAGCAGGCCGAAGAGCCTTGCCTTGTCATCGTCGCATTCCAGCATTGTGACGGGGTCTATGAGAATGGTTTCGAGCGTGGCGGCCACATAGGCGTCACCGGAGGATTGGGTTCCCGTCAGGGCGCGCGCGTAACGGCGCAACGCCGGGAGGTGCGGCCCGATGCGGTCGGAAATCGGCATGATATGTTCCCCGTTCTGAATTTGTTGCAATCGCAGTTGACGGTTTGAACGCGGAAGCCAAATTTAGGTTCCAGAGCATGGAACTTTTTTTGGCAGGAGGCATTTCCACGGCGAAATCACCATTCGGGGGCGGGAAATAGAAATGAAAGTGGCCAAGAGTGAATAGCTTAGAAAAACAGACGGACGGGAGAAAGACTCCCAAGGGTGCCGACGACCCAAATGCACAGATCGCGACGAAGCTTCGCGCCTTCTATCATTCCGTGCAGGACGAGGCGCTTCCCCAGAGGTTCCTGGATCTTCTCGAAAAATTGGACGCTGTCGAAAGCAGCGTTCAACGGGCCGAGTGAGGATGTGATGGACCAGGGACAGACCACTTTCAAGCGTGAGTTGCTGGCGGTACTGCCGAGCCTTCGCGCCTTCGCCATCTCCCTGATCGGCCGCCACGACCAGGCCGACGACCTCGTGCAGGACACGATCATGAAAGCGTGGGCCAAGCAGGAGCAGTTCGAGATGGGCACGAACATGAAGGCATGGCTCTTCACGATCCTGCGCAACGAGCTCTACAGCAAGCTGCGCAAGCGTGGCCGCGAGGTTCAGGATTCCGACGGTATCTTCACCGAGAACCTCGCGCAGCATCCCTCGCAATACGGTTCGCTCGACATGCAGGACTTCAAGAAGGCGCTGGAAAAGCTGCCGGACGAGCAGCGCGAGGCGATCATCCTTGTGGGGGCGTCGGGCTTTTCCTATGAGGAGGCGGCGGAGATTTGCGGTTGCGCGCTCGGTACGATCAAGAGCCGCGTGAACCGCGCCCGCCAGCGCCTGCAGGAGCTTCTGCAGGTCAGCGGTGAAAGCGACTACGGTCCCGACGCGGTGTCGGCGCCGATCACGTCGCGCGCCTTCGCATCCTGACGGACACGCCAGGCCGTCCGCCGTTACGGCGGACGGCGAGAAGATTGGGGGGAAACAGACGTGATTGCCACCGTCCTCGCGTGTTGCGGGTGAAAACGGGCACGGAATCGCGTACCGGAAAAGCATGAAGGATAACATTCAGTCATTGCCGTCCGATGTTGCCGCGGTTCTGGGGGCGCCGAAGCGTCTTGCGGCGCTCGACGCCGCCATGCCGATGTTCCTTGGGCCGGACCCCGATTTCGACGATATCGCCGCCCTTGCCGCCGCGCTCTTTTCCGCACCGATTTCCCTCGTCACCATTCTCGGCCGCACGGACCAGTGGTTCCTGGCGCGCCAGGGCACGCCGGAAATCCGGGCGCCTTCGGAGGACTCCTTCTGTGCGCGCATGATCGCGCTGGGCGGCGGCAAGCCGCTGATCCTGGCCGATGCCCGTGCGGACAGCGATTTTTCCAAGCTGCCCAGCGTCACGGACGAGCCGCACCTGCGCTTTTATGCGGGGGTGCCGATCATCGCCGACGGGGAGGCGATCGGCACGGTCTGCGTCTTCGATACGAAGCCCCATGCACGCACCGCGCCTGATCTCCTGCCGCGGCTGGAGCGACTCGCCTCGCTTGCCGGCTCGCTGATCAAGCTGAAGGAGGAGGCGCGGCGGCGCAAGCTGGCTCTGGGAAATCCCGACCGGCGTCGTTGCCGGCAACGAGATCTTCTACCGCATGCTCGGCGTCAAGCCGGCCAGGCCGATGAGCGCGCGGAAGTTCTTCGCGGCGGTGCATCCGCTCGACCGCAAGGCGACCATAGACCACCTGCGCAATGCGCTCGCCTCGGGCAAGGAATATGACGGCCTGTTCCGTGCGGCCAAGTCCGGCCGCTGGCTGCTCGGCCGCGGCCGCGTGCACGAATGGGATGCGGAGGGCCGCCCCTCCGTGTTCCTCGGCATCAATGTCGACGTCACGGACGGGCAACTCGCCTCCGAGCGCACGCGGCTTTTGCTGCGCGAACTGAACCACCGGGTCAAGAACACGCTCGCCATGCTGCAATCGCTGGCCCGCCAGACCCTGCGGCAGACGAGCGATCCCGTCGAGTTCATGGATGCCTTCGCGGGACGCCTGCAGTCGCTCTCCGAGGCGCATGGCCTGCTCAGCGATCACGAATGGGGCGTCATCCACCTGAAGATGCTGCTGCAGAAGCAGATCATGCCCTATGCGCTCGACTACGACAGCCAGGTCGAGATTCACAAGGACGAGGTGGAACTCGGGCCGGACCAGGCGGTCGGTCTCGGCCTGGTGCTGCACGAACTCGCCACCAATGCCCGCAAGTACGGGGCCCTCTCGGTGCGCAGCGGCAAGGTGGTGATCGCCGCCCGCGTGGTCAGCGAGGAGGGCCAGCGCGTGCTCCACATGACCTGGCACGAGGTTGGCGGGCCGCCGGTGCATCCGGACGGACGGCGCGGCTTCGGCTCGGTGCTGATCGAGCGCAGCCTCGACAAGATCCTCGGCAGCAGCGTGCATGTCGAGTATCTGCCGAAGGGCGCCACCGCTGTCATCCGCATGCCGCTCTGAGCGGCCTTTTCAGGGAATTGCCGTTTCCAGGGAAGTGCCGGGTGATCAGTCGTCGCGGCGGCGGGATTTCGGCGCGAGCATGAATCCGAGCGCGAGCGCGACGGCCGTGGCTGCGAAGGGTTTCCTCGAGGCGGCCGTGGCCGCGGCGGCCATCAGGTCACGCCGGGCGGCGAGCTGGTCGCGGCGGATGCGGCGAAGTTCCCGCTCCCGCTTGTTGCGCGCGGCGACGACGGCAAGAACGATGAGCGCCAGGACCAGGAAACCACCGGCAAGGCCGAAGAGGGCAGGGACGGCGCCGTAGCGATGGGCGAGTGCCACGGCGGCGCCGACCACCGCCAGCACATAGGCGGTGACGAGGAGGAGGCCGATGAGGACGCCGCCGATCGCGTTGCGCTTGGCGACCTCGACCGTCTCGTCCACCCGGTCGGTGACGCGGGTGACGAGGTTTTGCATGAGAATGGCCCCCAGTGACAGCATGCCGTGTGCTCCGGATGAGATTGCGGGGCCGCCCGGCGGGCGTCCCCTGTCATGAAAGAAGGAAATCAGCGACGCAGCAGGGCGGCGAGAACGAAGCCGGCAGCGGCGGCGACGCCGAGCGTGGTGAGCGGATGATCCTGCACGGCCTTGCGGGCCTTGCGGCCGGAATCCTGGTAGCGGGCCTGGAACTCGGCGAGGATGTCTTCCCCGGCGGCGATCATGTCGCGGACGTCGCTTTCCGCCCGGTCCTTGAGGCCGTGCGCCGCATCGCTCACCCCGGCCTTGGCGGCGCGGGCCTTCTTGCGGATGCTGCCGGCGCGGCTGGACGCGTCGTCGGCGAGAACGCGGGCGAGCGAGGCGATCTCCTCGCGCAGGTCCGCGATCTGGTCCTCGACGGCCTGCGCATCTTCCTTGAGCCCATCGCGAAGGTTCTTGCTGCGAGACGAAAACATTCCGTTGGCCATGCCGTTTCTCCTTTTTAGGGTCGCCCGCGGGCGCGGGCAGAACAGCGCTCCACACCCTCTTGGCGGAACGGTCTTTCGGGCGGGAAACGCGCACTGCGGCAAAAGGTTCCGTAAGGCGCTGGAAAATCAGGCCGAAGCGGTGTGGGGCAGGACGAAGGGCACGCCTGCGGCAGGCACGCCATTGATGCGCATGCGGCAGCCGAAGACGGCCTCCATCGCGTCGTCCGTCATCACCTCGACCGGCGGTCCGGCGCGCTCGATGCGCCCGCCCTTCATCATCACCATGTGGTCGGCGAACATGGCGGTGAGGTTGAGGTCGTGCATGACGGCGATCACGCCGCCGCCGCCTTCGCAATAGCGCCGGGCAAGCTGCATGATGGCGAGCTGGTGGCGGATGTCGAGGGCGGAGACCGGCTCGTCGAGCATCAGGAAGCAGGGCTCGCCGTCGAGCATCGGCTCCCAGATCTGCGAGAGCACGCGGGCAAGCTGCACGCGCTGCTGCTCGCCGCCGGAAAGCTCCTGGTAGAAGCGGCCGGCGAAGCCCGCGAGATCAACGGCGGCCAGCGCGTCTGCGGTAATGGCATCGACGCGCTCGGCGTGGCGGTTGGGGCCGACGGTGAGGCCGAGGCGGACGATCTCGCGCACGGTGAAGGGAAAGGCGATGGTGGCGGCCTGCGGCAGCACGGCGCGCTTGATGGCGAGCTGCCAGGGTTCGAGCGCGCGGATGTCGTGGCCGTTGATGGCGATGTCGCCCTTGCTGGCCAGTTCCCCGGCGATCGCCTTCAGCGTCGTCGTCTTGCCCGAGCCGTTGGGGCCGACGATGGCGGTGAGCGCACCGGCCTTCGCCTGGAGCGATACGCCGTGCACGATGGTCTTGCCGGACAGGCTGACCGTGAGGTTCCTTGCGGTGATCATGGTTCCTACCAGCCGTTGCGCGTGCGGTCGCGCAGCAGCACCCAGAGGAAGAAGGGCGCGCCGGCAAGCGCGGTGATGATGCCGATGGGCAGTTCGGCAGGGGCGACGAGGGTGCGCGCCAGCATGTCTGCGCCGAGCATCAGCACGCCGCCGAGCAGCGCGGGGGCCGGCAGCAGGTAGCGGTGGTCCGGGCCGATGACGATGCGCAGGAGATGCGGCACGACGATGCCGCCGAAGCCGATGCCGCCGCTGACGGCGACCGAGGCGCCGACCGCGCCCGCCACGGCGACGACGGCGGTGTATTTCAGCCGCTGCACCTTCACGCCCATGTGAAAGGCGGCCGCCTCGCCGAGCGTGATGGCGTTCAGCCCGCGCGACAGGAACGGCACGACGAGAAGGGCGATGAGGATGATCGGGCCGGCGGCGAAGAGCTTCACCCAGGTCATGCCGGAGAGCGAGCCGAGGCCCCAGAAGGTGATGTCGCGAAGCTGCTTGTCGTCGGCCATGTAGATGAGGATGCCGGTGACGGCGCCGGCGAGGGCGGCGATGGCGATGCCGGCAAGGAGCATCGTGGCGACGGAGGTCTGTCCGCCGCGCGTGGCGATGCGGTAGAGCAGCAGCGTCGTGAGGAGGCCGCCGACGAAGGCGGCGAACGGCAGCGCATAGGCGCCGAGCGCCAGCATGACGCCCGCGGGCAGGGCGCTGCCGAGCACGATCATCAGCACCGCGCCGAGCGCGGCGCCGGAGGAGATGCCGACGAGGCCGGGATCGGCGAGCGGATTGCGGAAAAGTCCCTGCATGACCGCGCCGGACATGGCGAGCGCGGCGCCGATGAGGAAGCCGAGCAGGGCGCGGGGCATGCGGATGTCGAAGACGATGATGCGGTCGCGCATGCTGAGCGCGGTGTCGTCGGCGCCGGTGAGGAGCGCGCCGATGACATTGACGGCGGAGGCATCCGAGGCCCCGGTCGCCACCGACAGGGCGATCGCGACGGCCGAGAGGATGACGAGCACGACGAGCGTCAGGCGTGCGATCGCCGTCCGGTCGCCGGCCGTCGCGCCGGAGCGCATCAGGAGGGAACCACGCGCAAACGGATTGCGCACGGCATCATTGAGAGACATTGCCGGGCTTGCCGTAGAGTTCTTTGTTGAGGTCGCTGATGGCGGAGGCGGTGCGCGGGCCGAAGCCGAGCAGGTGCAGGCTGTTCATGCGCAGGATCGCCTTGTTCTGGCCGGCCGGCGTCACGGCGATTGCCGGGTGGGCGAGGACTTCCTCGTCCGTGCTGCCGGCGCCGGGGCGCGTCATGACCATGACGACATCGGGCTTTGCGTTGATGACCGCCTCGTCGGTGAGGGGCTTGTAGCCTTCGAAGGTGCTGTCGGTGGCGTTGACCGCGCCGGCAAGGCCGATGATGCCGTCCGCCGCCGTATGGTTGCCGGCGGCCATGATGCGGCCGTTCTGGAAACTGAGGACGAAGAGCACGCGCTTGCGCTGGTCCGCCGGCCGCTTGGCGGCGTCGGCGATGGCGGCGTCGAGTTCCGCGCCGACCTTGTCCTCCAGCGCCTTTGCCTTTTCCGGAACGCCGAGGAAATTGCCGACGACATCGATCTTCCGGAGGATCGCGGCGCGGTCATAGCCTTCCGGCACGGTCTCGAAGGGGATACCGGCGCTCTTGAGCACGGCCAGCGCATCGGCCGGGCCGCTGCCTTCGACGGCGAGGATCGCGGTCGGGTTGACGGCGATGACACCTTCCGGCGAGAGGGCGCGCATGTAGCCGACGTCGGGCAGCTTCATCGCTTCCTCGGGATACATGCTGGTGGAATCGCGCGCGACGATCCGGCCGCCTTCGCCGAGCGCGTAGACGATTTCCGTCACCGCGCCGCCGATCGTCACGAGCTTGGAGGTATCGACCTGCTGCATTTCCTGCGCGACGGCCCTGCGGATGAAGCCGCCGTCGCCGTGGGCGACAAAGGGCACCAGAAGCGGCGCGGAAAGCGAAAAGACGGTGAGGGCCACTTCCCACGGGCGGGCGCGGCGGAGGTCGAAGCTCTTGCTCATGGTCGTGGTCCTTGGATCGTGATCCCTGGTGGCATTCGTCTTCAGGCGGCGGCGCTGTCGGGGCGCGGCAGGCTGCCGAGGATTTCGCGCCAATCGGTGCGCTCGCTCATGCCTTCCCTCCGCTTGCCGAAGAACTGGACGATCATCTCGCCGCCCGCGTCATAGGCTTCGAGCGAGGTGACGTGGCCGTCCGAGGTCGGCTTGCGGACGACCCAGCACTCGGCGATGTGGTCGGTGCGCAGGTGCATGTGGAAGGTCGGGTCCATGACGTTGATCCACGGGCCCATCGGCTGGATGTTCTTCACCGGACCGGTGTGGATCTGGATCGTGCCGTGGTTGCCGACGAAGCACATGATGTCGGCCTCGCGCTCGGCGGAGGCGCGCAGCAGCGCGGTAACGGAATCGGCGCGGACCTCGTGGGCGAAATCCTCGCCGACGCTGCGCACGGCGTCCTGGCGGGCGATCTTCAGCTTGCGCAGCATGCCGAAGAACTGGTGCGTGTCCGTCATGGCGCTCCAGCTCTCGCGCAGCGCCGCGACGTCGACAGGCCCTGTCTCCACGGTCTTTTCGGAGACGACCTCGACGAATTCCTGCGACTGGTCCTCCAGGCGGAAGTCGGCTAAGATGGCCTCGTAGGCTTCCAGGCTGGAGGCCGGGCGCAGGTGGACCTTGTGCACGGCGTTGCCGGCCTTGTCGAAGAACTGCAGGCTGCGGCGGACCTGGTCGCCGTCCGTCTTGGTCACGGCGAAGCCGTGCGCCCAGACGCCGGGGAAGATGCGCAGGTCGATGTTCTCGCCGAGCACGATGGAGGCGTGCTTGCCGGTGTTGATCTTCTCGAACACCCCGATCTTCTCGTGCACGACGCTTTCGTTGCGGGTGAGCGCCATGACCTCGCCGAGCGCTTCGGAGCGCTCCAGGAACCGGTTGGCGTCGCCGTCGATGCGGATGGCCGTAAGGCCGACCTCGGCCGCGACCAGGGCCGCCT
>ERZ778022.5165-NODE-5165-length-10782-cov-5.831453_pt1 | contig 10782 bp, 4 predicted proteins | sample MGYA00375752_ERZ778022 | MGnify/ENA primary metagenome ERZ778022 (study PRJEB29350, sample SAMN05389826) | bioreactor metagenome | isolation source: Thiocyanate bioreactor | place: South Africa: University of Cape Town | collected 2014-04-04 ...
GGGGGGGGGAAGATAACGTCAATACAGTTAATCTCGTCAACTCCGAAATAAACACAACGCGCGTGATGGCGCACCTTAAAGCTGACGTTGATGGCCTTCTTTGCCACCTTGCGCGCCAGCACCTTGCCGTAGTCGGCGCCAAAGTCGTCGCTGACGTCTGCCACAAACACGGTGCGCAGCTCGTCCGCCATGGACGGCACGCCAAACCGCGACAGCATGGCGGCGGTGGCAGACGGCTTGGCTGCAGACTTGGGCGGCACTGCGGCGCTGGCGGCAGGCGGCACTGCAATAGTGGTGGGCGCCAGCGGGATGCGGCTGCTGCGTGTTGTTGCCGCAGCAGCTGTGCCACGAGTTCCCGCCGCTGCTACCGCTGCCGCGCCTTTGCCCGTCGCCACCGTCGCTGCCGCATTCTCCTTCCCCGCGGCAAGCCGCCGCGCCGCAGCCGCTGACGACGCCATCGGCGAGGGGGGGCGGGTGCAGGTGGAGGAGGCTGTTGTCAGTTGTCAGTTGTCAGTTGGCAGGGGGTGAGGGGGGAAACGGCGGGCAGTGTTAGAGTACACAAAAAATAAAAACAAGGCGGTGTTAAATAACAAAAGTATCAAGGGAACCCCGCCCTTTCGCTGCAGTAATTGGGTTTGTTGTGTTGCTTTGCATGCTGGTTACGTTCCATACGTGTTATTCCGCTGTGTGTCCAACCCGGCCCCTCACAGGCCAAACCGAATTGTTGTCGGAGGCGAGGCGAGAGAGAGAGGCGACAGCCTGAGCCAACGCTTTCCGTTACCACCTGGCCGCAGCCTGCAAGTTGCAACATCTCCAAATACTGCAGCGCCACAATGCTGCAGCACATTTATCCCGTGCATGAGGTCAAAACGTGATTATTCGTTGCACCATTGCTTTGCTGCTTGTTGCTGTCGCGTTTTTAACCCGATCCGCTGCCCGGCGCTGCCGATACTATCGCCAGCGGCATCGCCAACATGGCGACATCAGGGTCAACGGCGGCGGCAGCCTCGGCGGCAGCCGCGGCAGCCGCAACAGCAGCGGCGGCAGCGGCGGCAGCGGCAGCAGCAGATGTGGCGGCCAAGACGGTGTCAAGGGCGCGGTTTGTGTACCCTGATGGTGGCACGTACGGTACGTTTTTAGCGTGTGTGTTGTCACACTCCACCATCACACACACCCACACATCCACCCACAACCGCCAACGCAACCAACAACCGCAGACGGCGAGTATGTGAATGCGGGCGGCGTGGTGAAGCGGCAAGGGGCGGGCGTGTATGTGGACGCGCACTGCTCGTATGACGGCAGCTGGGCGGGCGACCGCATGAGCGGCAAGGGGACGTACGTGGCCGCCACCGGCGCGCGGTACGTGGGCGACTTTGCGGACGACGCATACCACGGCAAGGGCGTGTATGTGTGGCCGGATGGCGCGCGGTATGAGGGCGGGTGGGCGGCGTCGCGCATGCACGGACGCGGCGAGTACGTCTCTGCCGACGGCGTGGCGTGGGTGGGTGAGTTTGTGAACGGCATGTTTTTCAACGGCAAGGCGCACGTCGCCGTGCGATGACACATTACTAATGCTTGAAGGTAACCTCACACAGTTTTGTACAACAACAACAACAACAACAACAAAAACCACCACCATAACATAGAGCCAGCAAACGAATGAGGCAGCTAGGCGTAGGAGGACGCCAAGAAGCCGGTGGAGGTGGTGGCGGCCAGCGCGGCGGTGCGCGACAGCTCATCGCGCAGGCTGGCATGCGTGTGGGAGAGGGAGAGGTAGTCGGCGTGCAGCTCATTAAGGGTGCGACGCATGGCGTCGGTGTCCACATCGCGGCTACGCAGGGCGGCAGTCGCCGCGGCAGCATCTGCGCGTGCCGCCGCCAGCTCATCTGCCATGACGCCGGCGGCGCGCGCCCGCGCGCCAATATCCGCCTTGAGTGCCGCCACCTCGCCCGTCAGGCCGTCAAATGCGGTGCGCGACGCCGCCAGCACGGAGTCCGCACCTGCCAGCGACGCCTTCAGGTCACGAACCGTGTCCTCCAGCCGGTGCGTGGTGTACCCTGCTGCGGCGCGCTCCTCACCCATGGACGCCAGCTGCGCGCGCAACGCGGCAGCAGCGCCTGCCGCGTCTTGAGCGGCAGCCACCGCAGCCGCTTCCGCCGCCGCCGCTTCGCGCGCTGCTCGCGCCTGCGCAGCTGCCTCCGCGGCGGCGCTGTCCAGTTGCGCCACAAGGGCACGCTGTGCCGCCTCCGCACGCTCTGCGCGGTCGCGCGCCACGCCCGCCTCGCCCCTTGCAACGTCCGCACTGAAGGCGGCGGACGCCACACCGGCGGCAGCGGCGGCCAGCTGCTCAGCCCGCGACACCCGCTCCGCACGCTCCGCTGCACACCGCGCCTCCAGCGCCGCCACCGTATCTTGCAGTGCCGCCTCGCGGCGGCTGGCTGCCTCGGCGGCACGCTCTGGAGCGCGCCCCTCATCGTCGCGCGCCTCCTCTGCACGCGCCTGCGCCGCTGTCGCGCCGCGGGCCGCATGTGTAGCGTCCGCTGCCGCGGAGGTGACAGCGGCAAGCGCCTGCTCGGCATCAGCAGCGCGCGCAGTTGCGCGTGCTGCCGCGGCTGCCACACCCGCGCCGCGCGCGAGCGTGGATAGCACGCCAACGAACCCGGCGAGGATGGCAAGGTCAATGGTGTCAATGGCAGCCGCGCCGTGGCCCAGCACCACGAAGAAGGTGCCGCCACCGCCACGCGACGCAGTCGGGCGGTCACCGTCGGCATCGCTGCTGCCACCGTCATCCAACCGGCACACAAGCACGGCGGGTGCTACCAACGGCAGTGGCGTGTGAGCACTCGTCGTGCTGTGCGTCTCCCACCCCTCACGCAGTCGCCCCGTGTCTGGCAACAGCACCGTCTCACTGTCTGGCGGCGCGCCCGCACCGCCGCCTGCCGTCGCCGACGCTAGCGCCAGCGCTGGCCGCACCAAGCTCCACATGCCCCCTCCCGCACCCCCGATGCCGGCTGGCGCGCTCTCTGCCGCCTCCCGCACCACCTGACGCAGGTATGCCTCTTCACACGGCAGGCGTGGCGCTGGCTCATGCAGCAGGGTGTGCCGGCTACCGCCGCCGCCGCCGCCGCCGCCGCCGCCGCCGCCGCCGCCGCCGCCGCCGCCGCTGCGGCTGGGAGACAACATCCGCCCAGCGGCAGCAGCCAGGGTGGCTTCCAGACTGCCAGTGCGGGGCGACGCCTCCTCGGCAGTGACGGCTGCCACGATGGACATGGCGCCGGTGGAGGGGTCTGGCATGTGCGCCACCGCGAGTGCGGCACAGGTGGTGAGCGACAGCACGCGGCGAAGCAAGGTAGTGTTGAGCCACAGCACATCCGCGCCACCGTCCACGTGAGCCGCCAGCTCTGCCACCAGCTGCATGGCGGTGTGCAGGCGCGCCTGCCCCGCACTTGCCACCGCCACCCGCTCCAGCGCGTCGTGTGTCGCGGCACGGCTGGCCGCCGCGGTGGGCTCCAGCGCAGACATGGTCGCCCGCGCCGCCTCCAGCGCGGCACGCAGCCCTGCGCTCTCCTCCTCCGCTGCCGCCGCGGCGCGCGCATGCTCCTCTGCTGCACGCGCGGCGTCGGCGGCAGACGCGCGAGCATCCTCCGCGGCTGCCGCCTCCTCTGCCGCGGCGGCGGCCGCTGCACCTTGCGCAGCCTGCGCGGCGGCGGTGGCCTCCACGGCATGCGAGCGCGACCGCAACAGGTGCCACAACGGGCCAAACAGCCGCAGCCCGTGTGACAAGACGGCGCGGCACGCCGGCGCCACCGCGCGCTCAAAGTACAAATCAAACACAACGCCCGCCTCGGTGGCCACCCGCAACACGCCGGCGCTGGACGGCGAGGCAATGCTTCCGCCGCTGCCGCTGCCGCTGCCACGCGCGTCCCGACCGTCGTCGTCATCCACATGCGCTGTGGTGGGCGCATGCACGGTAGCAACCACGCGACATGGCGCCAAACTGTGCAGCTGGTGCTCAATTGCGCGGCTTGCCGCCGCTGCTGCGCCGGCGCCAGCACCCTCCACGTCCGTTGCAACAGTAGCAGCAGCGCGACGCAACGCATCAACAACTGCAATGGCGGTGTGGAATGCGACGTCAACGGGCACGCCGCTGCCAGCGTGCGGCGTGGCTACGCCTGCAGTCGCACCACTGCCACGCCGCCCACCACCCACAGACAGCGGAGGCGATGCCCGGATCCCACCTGCGCCGTGTGGTGTCGCATGCGTGGCAGATACTACCATGGCAGGGCGGAGGAGGGCGTATGGTGGCAGCCTGCTCGCTTCACCACGGGCGTCGCCGGTGGTAGTGACCGCAAAACCGGCGTCCTCATCGACGCCGTCAATGTCCCCGCCCTCGCCGCCGGCGCCGTACAAGCCGAGGCTGGCGGTAGCATGTGCCAGGCGGCTCTGCAGTGCCGCGATGGTGTCGTCCGCCGCCGCCAGCTGCGCACGCAGCTCACCTGCCGCCGCCGCATGCGCGCCGTGGGTGCCGTCGGTTGCCTCACGCGCGCGCGCCAGCGCTAGCAGCGCACCCACCTTCCGCGCAATCTGGCGCGCCCCCGCTGCCAGGTACTCCGCTTGTGCCGGCGACAGCACGGCGGGCCCCAACGCCACCAGCACGCCAACAGGCTGCGGCGGGCCACCGCTGCCGCCCGGTGGTGATGCCATCCCCACGGGAAGCGCAACCACGGCGTCGGTTGCTTGTGCGTGTATGCCGCCCCGCGGCAGCGGCAAGGCTGTGGTGCCGCCACCCAGGGTTGCGGTCGGCAGCTGTGCACACGACGCGGCGTATGTGGCAGCGTCGGTGGCGTCCCAGTCCGGGTGGTCAGCGGCGCGGACGGCTGTAATCGCCTTGCCCTCGTCTGCCACGCGCTGCACCAGCCGACTAATGCCACCCCGCAGGCCGGGCAGGCCGGCAGCAAAATGAAGTGCCAAGGAGCGGACGGGTGGCGGCGCCGCCGGATCTGCAGCTGCCAGCACGGCGGCGCCAAGTTGGGCTACCCAGCCGTGTAGCCGCCGCGCATCCTCGCCGCCGCCGTCGCCGCCACCCTCCATCAGCCCACTGACGCCATCCAGGCAGGCAAGCATCAGGTCGTCACCTGCGTCCACCCAAGCCGCGTAGGCGCGCGCCAACCGGTCCGCCGCGGCAGCCTTTGCAGCCGCCGCCGCTGCTGCCACCAGCCGGCCCTCTGCCTCCCCCAACACCGCCATGACGCGCTGCTGCACGGTCGCGGCACCGGCGGCAGCCTCCAGCCGCGCCACCGCACACCGTACACCGCGCTCCAGCACGTCCACTGCCGCCAGGTGAATGCCGTCACGTGTGTTAAACCCCACATGCAGCACCGCTGCGCCGCCCACCACGCGGGACACATGGAACGGCGCGCGTGTCACGGCATCCACCGCCGCCAGCGCCGCCAGCTGCGCAGTGGTTGCACGCCGGCGTGGCGCCCCGCCAAGGCGGCGGCCCTCATAACTGCTGTCGTCGGAATCGTCGCCAGCGGTGTCACCACCGTCGCTGCCTTGCCGCTGCAGCAACTCCAGCGCCGCACTGGCAGCCTGCAACGCGCGCGCCGTCAGTCGCCCACTCCCCGCAGCAATGCTGCCGCCCCCGCCCCCCGTCACTGCCAGTGCCGCGCTGCCGCCATCTGCAATGGCACGCGCCAGCTCCTGCAGGTTGTCCGCCCGCATGACGTCCAGCAGCAGCGCCTCCATCGTGTTGGCGGGCAGCACACCGTGACGGCGAGACACGTGACACGGCCGTGCGGCCGCGCAACGGCGATTGAAGTTACTTACCACAATTACTGCTTAAAACGCAGTGCAATATAACAATTACGTGCAGGACACAATTCCCCATTACCCATCCATTGTATCAATGGTATTGCATTATAAATTTACGGCTGTTTTTCATACGCATTTGCCAATTGACCGAGTGACCTTGTTCCTTGTTTGTGCCATGTGTCGCGGTCACGTTGTGCAGGCTGCTGCTGCTGCTTGTTGGTACCAGTCCGTTACGTTTGTCCGTTACTCTCCCCCCCGCCCGCTGCTGTTGCGCCAATCGAATAATCGCGACGCACCGTGGCAGAGGGGCATTTATTGGTTGCAATGGGGGACAATGCTCCTGTTGTTGTGACTGGAGTTGTTTACTAGCTGCTACACGCCATCGTTTTGATTCATCGTTTCCCCCCACTTGCAGCACCAGAGGAGGCGGACGTGCCATCATCGTGCACTACTCCATCGTCGCCGTTGTCGTCGTCGGTGGTGCTGTCACCACGTCCCCAAGGCAGCCGCTTCCGGCACACGTGCAACACGCAACGCCACCATGGCGCAGACGGTGACGCTGAGCCGCGAGGTGTTGAAGTGGCTGCAGTCGCTGGACCTGTCGTTCTCGGTCAAGAACGCGAAGCGCGACTTTGCCAACGGATTCCTGGTGGCCGAGATCTTCTCGCGGTACTACGACAAGGAGATCTTCATGTTTTCGTTTGAGAACGGCACCAGCCTGGCCACCAAGCGCAACAACTGGAACCAGCTGCTGCGGTTCTTCATCAAGAAGGGCATTGAGCCGGGCGGCGACCCGGTGACCAAGGCGGCGGTGGAGGACATCATCCACTGCCAGCCCGCCGCCACCGAGGCGTTCATCAACCGTATCTATGAGTTCCTGACGGGCAAGAAGTACGTGAGGCAGCGGCGTGGGAGGGGGGCATTAGTGCGCACGTACCCTGGGCGTTACAACTGTGTCACCCCATCATCCCCTCCCCCACCCATACTGCAGACTCGTGCTGCCGCCCAAGCCGCCGCCGGTGGCGATGGTGGCCACCGCCAAGATGGGCGGCGGCGCGGCGGCGGGGCTGCTGAGCCACATGGATGACGTGCCGGCGTTTGCGCGGCCCACCGCCTCCCGCATCGCGCTGGTGGTGAGCCGGGAGCCCAGCACGGAGATGATGACGGACACGCACGCGGTGGAGGCGAAGGTGGCGACGGCGCTGCGGGCGTACGAGCGCACGGTGCAGGCGGACAAGCTGGAGCACCCGCAGCGGTACTCCAGCCTGCGGCGCACAAGCTTGTCGGGCAGCGGGCCCGCGTCGCCGGGCTCGCCATCACGCACCCTGGCATCCGCGGCAGGTACCACCGCCACCCTGGCGGCCTCCCCAGCCGCCGTCATTCACATGCCGGCGGCAGGCGGTGCGGGCGGCGGCGGCGGCGTGGCAGTGCGCAGTGTGACGGTGCGAGCGGTGGAGGGGGATGAGGCGACGGTGGCACGCCTGCGGGCGTCACGTGAGATGGCGCGTAGCAGCCGCGGCAGTGCTGCCACGGGCGCGGGCGGCGCCATGACGGTAGAGCCGCCGGCCGCCGCGGCGGCGGCAGCAGGCAGCAGCGACAGTGGCACCAGTGGCGGTAGTGGTGGTGTGGTGGTGCCGCCGCTGTCAGGCCGGCAGACGGCGGCATCGCCCAGCGCAGCTGGCGTGGGCGCGCCGTCTGGGACGCCGCTGACCGCGGCGTCGCTGGCCACCCTGGGGCCCGGCAAGGTACTGGAGATCCTGAACGGCTGCGTGCTGGAAGGCCTGTCTGGCAACGTGGTACTGCGCAAGTTTGATGCGGGCCGGCCGCCCGCGTTCTCATTTGTGGACCTCGCCGCGCTGCGCCACGAGCTGGACGACGGCCAGGTGGTGGCGGTGCTGCGCAGCGTGGGCAAGGTGGCAGGCTCGCTGGCCACCGCCTGCCTCCTGTCACCCCGCGGGTTTTACCACCTGGCGTCCTTCCTGCTGCCGCTGCTGACACACCTGGCCGACAGCAGCGCCGGCTTCCTCGCTGCCGCTGGCCTGCTGCGCACGGTGGGCACCTCCATGAACGCGGCGCCCACCGCCGGCCGCTCCACGCTGGCGGGTGAGGAGTCGGTGGCGGTGGGCTACCGGAAGGCGGCCGCCACGGCAGGCAGCGAGACGGTGGCCGCCGCCCTCCTGCGTGACTTCCTCCTGCCGCCGCTGGCGGACGTCCTGCGCCGCAAGCCCGCCAAGCGGCCCGCGCTCATCCCTGCCATCCTGGCGTACGCCGCGCCGCCCAGCGCGCCGGACACCACGCCCGTCATCAACCTGGTGCACACGCTGCAGGAGGCGCTGGGCGACGCGGATGCCTTCCTGCAGTGCATCGCCCTGGTGGCGCTGCACGACCCACGCGACGATGTGCGTGTTTGTGCGTGCGTGTTTATCAATGCAACTATTGTACTCATCTCACCCACCCCTATCTACCCCACCCACCCACTGCAGGAGCAATTGGTGGACCTGGTGGCGTACTACGCGTCGCTGGGGCTGGGCAGCGAGTCGCCGCGCACGCGCGCCGCGGCGCTGGCAATTTACAGCCGCCTGTTTGGCCGCTTCCCGCAGGTGGTGCTGCGCCAGTTTGGGCGGTTTGCGGACATGAAGGACGACACGTGGTGGGAGGTGCGCATGCAGCTGACGCTGCTGGCGTGCCGCACCCTGGCGCTGGTGGCTGACCACGGCCACAGCGTGCTGGCGGCGGCAGAGGCGGCGGCAGCGGCGGCGGCGGCGGGGGAGGGCAAGGAGGGCGAGTCCAAGTCCGACGGCGACGGGGATGGCGTGACGGCGGCGGCGGCGGCGCTGGGGATGGTGCCGGACGACCTGGACGCCGCGGTGGCGCTGGCGCTGGAGGTGCTGACCGCCATCGTGCTGCATGACCCGCAGACGGACGTGCTGCGCGCTTTTATCACGTCCGCCGCGCCGCTGCTGGCTGCCTTTGCGCAGCTGCTGCCGCTGTTCATCCACGCCATCTCCACCCTGCCGCCCGCCACGCGCGACATTGTGGTGGGCGTGACGGCGGGCGGGCAGGTGGCGCCGGAGGGCGCGCTGGGGCGTGACGCGCCGGTGCTGCGCAGCGCGCTGGGCATCAACTACCCGCCGGCGGCCATTGTTGCAGACCTGCCGCCGCTGGAGATCACGCTGGCAACCGCGGACGTGGTGCGGCGGCACTCGCTGGAGGAGCTGGACATGGGCCAGCTCCAGCTGCTCGTGCTGGCGCTGCTGCATGCATGCGGCGTGCGCGGCACCGCTGCCACCGCCGCCGCTGCCGCTGCTGCTGCCGCCGGCGCGCCACTGGCGCCGCCTGCCGACGCCACGCTGCGCGTGCAGGGCCTGGCGCTGCGCCCCGTGTCCTCCGACTTCCTGCCCGCCTTCAAGGCGCTGCAGGACCACATCTTTGTGGCGCTGGCGGACCCGCGCGCCTCTGCCATTGCCTCCCTCCTGCTAGAGATTGTCATCGTCGTCGTGCCCGGCGCCGTCTCCTTCCTCACCTCGCCCGCCGTCCTTGGCTCCCTCGTCCTCCTCTTCCGCCCGCCCGTCGGCGACCGCGACCCTGCCGCGGAGGCCACCGTGGTGGGCATGCTCACCTCCCTGGCGCGCCGCGGCCACCCCTTTGACCGCGCCGTCTCGGACGCCGTCATCGCGTTTGCCAAGCGCGACCCCGCGCTGTACGACGCCTCGGGCCTTGCCGCCGTGCCCATCAAGCCCGCTTAGCCCGCGCTGCGCGTAGCGTCGCATCCTGGTGCCGAGGATACGGGTTCGTGGCTGGCGGTGCACCTTGGGGTGCGGCACCATGCGGGGCTTGTTGTTTGTGTGATATTGGGCAGGAGCGCGCACACCGCGTGCATTTTGTTGGCATTGTCGCGTGCCGTCCCCTCTCTTGTGTTGCGTTGTGCATTGTGTGCCCCATTTCAACGGTGCCGCGTTATTATTGATACGTCTGCGAGCGGGGTAGTGGGTAGGAGGGTAGTCATAGGCCACCATGGCAGCGGTACCACCAGCAGCTGGCGCACCAGGTGGCGGCGCAGCGACGGCGGCAGCAGCAGCAGCAGCAGCAGCAGCAGCAGAGGTGGCAGCGGCTGCAGAGGCAGCACGAGCGGCGGCAGAGCGCGCGGCAACGGATCGTGCCACGCGGGAAGCGGCGGCAAGCACGCGGGCGGCGGCGGCGTCCGCGGCGAAGGTGTCGTTCCGCATTACGCTGGCGTCCGACGCCAAGCTGCCATTCAAGGTGTTGTCGGTGCCCGAGAGTGCGCCATTCACTGCCGTCCTCAAGTTTGCTGCGGAGGAGTTTAAGCAGAATGCCGCCACCCGCGCGGTGGTGACTGCCGGTGCGTTCCCTTTGCCCCGTGTGCCGGCTTGCCCGCAGCAGATAGGAGGCGTCAATTCGCTACCCCCCACCTCACCTCACTCCGCACACGTATGCAGATGGCATGGGAGTGAATCCCACACAAACCGCTGGCGTCGTGTTCCTGAAGCACGGTGGCGACCTGCACCTTATCCCGCGTGATCGCGTGGGCGGGTACCACCACGGCGGTGACGCGACGTTGTGAAATTGAAGTACCACGGGGGCAACTAATTACTACGACATGCAGGTGGAAGGGCGGCCCGGGGTTAGCGGGCAGCGGGTAGCGGGCTCGTGGAAATAAATAAACAACGATGGTGGACGACACTATCATACACTGGCAACCAGTTGTGTCACCACCCAGGCAATACGGTGGACGGCGACAACAGCGCGGGCGCGGGCGCGCCGGCGGTGAGTGAAGGGAAGTAGCCAGGGACGTTAGTGGGGCCAGGGTACGATGCTGACGGCTGCGGCGGCGGTACCAGCGGCGGCGGCGGCGGCGGCAGCAGCGGCGGCGGGAGCGGCGGCGGCATGGTAGGGAGCGCGGAGCGCATCCAGGGCAGCGGCTCTGGGATGCCGACGGGTGGTAAGGGT
>ERZ778022.5169-NODE-5169-length-10776-cov-6.877344_pt1 | contig 10776 bp, 7 predicted proteins | sample MGYA00375752_ERZ778022 | MGnify/ENA primary metagenome ERZ778022 (study PRJEB29350, sample SAMN05389826) | bioreactor metagenome | isolation source: Thiocyanate bioreactor | place: South Africa: University of Cape Town | collected 2014-04-04 ...
GCAAGGCGCTGGAGCCGATCAAGGCCTTGATCTCCCGCGCCGCCGTGGCCGCGCGCCCGGCCAGGCTGCGCACTTCGCTCGCCACCACGGCGAACCCCCGGCCCTGCTCGCCGGCGCGCGCTGCCTCGACGGCGGCGTTGAGCGCCAGGATGTTGGTCTGGAAGGCGATGCCGTCGATGACGCTGGTGATGTCGGTGATCTTGCGCGAACTGGCACTGATCGACTCCATGGTCTGCACCACCTGCGCCACCGCCTGACCGCCGCGCGTGGCCGCCTGCGATGCGCCCGTGGCCAGCTGGTTGCCCTGGTGGGCCGATTCCGCGCTCTGGCCAACGGTGCCGGTCAGGTCGGCCAGCGCGGAGGCGCTGGTTTGCAGGTTGTGCGAGGTCTGTTCGGTGCGCTGGCTGAGGTCCATGTTGCCCGAGGCGACTTCCGAACTGGCCGTGAGGATGGAGCCGGCCGCCTGGCTGATCTCGCCCACCAGCGAGCGCAGGCGTTCCTGCATGGCGGCGATGGCCTCGAGCAGGCGCCCGGTTTCGTCGTGCATGCGGATCTCGATGGAAGACGTCAGATCGCCGCGCGCGATGCGTTCGGCCACCACCACGGCGCGGCCGATGGGTTGCGTGATGCTGGCGGTGATGCGCCGTGCAATCCACCAGCCCAGGGCTGCCGCCAGCGCCACCAGCAGACCGCCCAGCCAGCGCGCCCGACGCTGGGATTCCTCGGCGCGCTGCGCGCCTTCGGCGTTCAGGCTGTTCTGCCGTTCGATCAGTTCCGCCAGCTTGGCGCGCCAGGCGCTCTCGGTGGGGGCCGCGCGCGTCATCAGCGCCAGCGTGGCGCTCACGGTATCGCCGTCTTCCGCCGCCTGCAGGGCGGATTCCAGCTCCGGCCGGCCCTTCTGCGCCAGCGCCTCGATGTCGCGCACCAGGGCGTGCTGCACCGGCGAGTCCGCGGCCGACAGCAGCTGCACCAACTCGGCCTCCTGCTTCTGGTAATGCTGCAGGGAGGCGCGCGCCGCCGCGATCTGGGTGCGCGCCTGCGCGCCGTCGATCTCGTTGAGCATGGCGGCCGAACGGCTCTGGATGCCGGCGGTGCTGACCGTCTCCAGCATGGTGTTGACCAGCCTGGCCTTGGCGGCCCCGGCGCCGGTGATCTCGCGCATCTGCTGGTTGGCGCTCTGCAGCGCCAGCAGACCGACGGCGGCGATGCCCGCCATCATGAGCAGCATGGCGCCGAAGCCCAGGCGCAGGCGTGCGGCGATGGACTGAGAGCGCAAGGTGGAGGCGAGGTTCATGGCGGTCTTCCAGGTACGGCGGTGCCGTTCCCTTCAGGGAAAATGCGGCGCGACCAGTGTAGTGACAGATGGTCACAAATGGCCGGCACGCCCATGTGGCTTTGCCATGCCTCCATGCGCGCGCCGCATGGGCGGCGGGGCTGAGACAATCGGCCCATGCGCTCCCATCCCCCCGCAACATCCCACAGCCCGCCGGTCGGCGGCGCACCCGCGACCCCCGCCCCGGGCGTGCGCCTGAACAAGCGCCTGGCCGAACTCGGTCTGTGCTCGCGCCGCGAAGCCGACGACTGGATCGCGCGCGGCTGGGTGTACGTCAATGGCAGCGTCGCCGAGATGGGCGTGCGCGTGGGCCCGCAGGACCGGGTGAGCGTCGAGCGCGCCGCCCAGCGCCAGCAGGCACACCGCGTCACCATCCTGCTCAACAAGCCCATGGGTTACGTCTCGGGCCAGGCCGAGGACGGACACCAGCCGGCGGCATCGCTGATCCACGCGCGCAGCCACTGGCAGGGCGATACCAGCGGCCTGCGGTTTTCGCCGCAGCAGCTGCGCGGCCTGGCCCCGGCGGGCCGGCTGGACATCGATTCGATCGGCCTGCTGGTGCTGACGCAGGACGGACGCGTGGCGCGCCAGCTGATCGGCGAGGACTCGAGCGTGGACAAGGAATACCTGGTGCGTGTGGTCTACGAGGGTGCCGGTACGCCCCGCCCAGGCCAGCGTGCCGAGCCCCTGCAGGCCATCGACGAGCGCGACCCGGTGCGCAGCAACGTGCAGGCGGTGTTCCCGCCCGCGTTGCTGGCGCGCCTGCGCCACGGCCTGAGCCTGGACGGCCAGCCGCTCAAGCCGGCCAAGGTCGAATGGCAGAACCCCGAGCAGCTGCGCTTCGTGCTGGTCGAAGGCAAGAAGCGCCAGATCCGCCGCATGTGCGAGCTGGTCGGCCTGAAGGTGGTGGGATTGAAGCGCATCCGCATCGGCCGCGTCACGCTGGGCGCGCTGCCGGCCGGGCAATGGCGTTTTCTCGGGCCGCACGAGCATTTCTAGGATGGCTGCCGCACCCAAACCCCCCAAATCCCCGAAACCCGGGGGAGCGCCGGGCGGCGCGCGCGCCGCGCTCGCGGCGCTGCGCCAGCTGCGCGCCAGCGACCTGCGCGGCGCCGCCGCGCTGGCCACCCAGGGCACGCTGGGCGCCGCCCGGATGGCCGAAGGCGTGCACCGCGCGGTGCACCGCAGCATGGGGCTGGCGGGGGGCGCGGAGCCGGGGCGCACCGGCGGCATCACCGGCGCGGTCTACGGGGCGGTGCACGGCGTCACCCGCCTGGTGGGTGCCGGCGTCCAGGTGGGGCTGCGCGCACTGGAGCCGTTCCTGGGCCGCGAACCGCCCGAGAGCCCGGAGCGCGCAGCCCTGGTCGCCGCCCTGAACGGCGTGATGGGCGACCGCCTGGCGGCCGACGGCAACCCGCTGGCCACGCCGCTCAGCCTGCGCCTGCGCGGCGGCAAGCCCCTGGACCCGACGGCGCTGCCGCCCGGCGCGAGCGGGCACATCCTGCTCCTGGCGCACGGCCTGTGCATGAACGACCTGCAATGGCGCCGCGCCGGGCACGACCACGGCGAGGCGCTGGCGGCCACGCTGGGCTGCACACCGGTCTACCTGCGCTACAACAGCGGCCTGCACACCTGGGAAAACGGCCGGGCACTGGCCGAGGCGCTGGAGTCGCTGGTGGCGCGCTGGCCGGTGCCGGTGGAGCGCCTGGACCTGCTCGGCCACAGCATGGGCGGCCTGGTGCTGCGCAGCGCCTTGCAGTACGGCTCGCAGGCGGGGCACGCCTGGCGCGCGCGGGTCGGGCACGCCGTGTTCCTGGGCACGCCGCACCACGGCGCGCCGCTGGAGCGCGCCGGCAACTGGGCCGACGTGCTGATCGGCAGCAACCCCTGGAGCCGGCCCTTCGCCCGCCTGGCGCAATTGCGCAGCAGCGGGATCACCGACCTGCGCTTCGGCCATGTGCAAGAAGGCGACGGGCAGGGGCGGGCGCGCTTCCGGGCGGGGCGCGACGCCCGCCTGGCGCTGCCTTTGCCCGGCGACGTGCACTGCCACGCCGTTGCCGCCACGCTGGCGGGTGCGCGCAGCCCGCGCGCCCAGCGCATGCTGGGCGACGGCCTGGTGACGCCGCCGAGCGCGCTCGGCCAGCACACCGACCCGGCGCGCCGCCTGCATTTCGCGGCCGCGGACACCCTGGTGGTGCACGGCGCCGGCCACCTGGACCTGCTGAGCGATGCGCGTGTGACGCGCCAGTTGCGCCAGTGGCTGCGGACCGCGCCCCGGCCTGCCCCTTGAAACCCGGCCGCGCGGCCCCAGTTCCAGCTTCGCTGACGCCCGCCGCCGCCCCGCGCTGCGGCGCGCGTCCACCCCTTTTGCCAGCCTTTCTCTGAACCACCATGAGTAAACAAACCCTGTCTTTCCAGGCCGAAGTCGCCCAGCTGCTGCACCTCGTCACGCATTCGCTGTATTCCAACCAGGAGATCTTCCTGCGCGAGCTGATCTCCAACGCGTCGGACGCCTGCGACAAGTTGCGCTTCGAGGCGCTGAACAACAACGCCCTGTACGAAGACGCGCCCAACCTCGAAGTGCGCGTGAGCTTCGACAAGGACGCCAAAACGCTCACCATCACCGACAACGGCATCGGCATGAGCGCGCAGGAGGCCATCGACCACCTGGGCACCATTGCCAAGAGCGGCACCAAGGACTTCATGGGCAAGCTCACGGGCGACCAGAAGGCGGACGCCCAGCTCATCGGCCAGTTCGGCGTGGGCTTCTACTCCGGCTTCATCGTGGCCGACAAGATCACCGTGGAATCGCGCCGTGCCGGCCTGCCGGCCAGCGAAGGCGTGCGCTGGATCAGCAGCGGCAGCGGGGATTTCGAGGTCGAGACCCTGGAGCGCCCGGCGCGCGGCACCAGCGTCACCCTGCACCTGCGGCCCGAGGCCGACGAATACCTGAGCGCCTGGAAGCTCAAGAGCGTCATCGCCAAGTACTCGGATCACATCAGCCTTCCCATCTTGATGGAAAAGGAAGAGTGGAAAGACGGTGAACTCATCAACCCGAGCGACGAAAACGGCGGCCGCCAGCCCGGTGGCATGGTGAAAACCGGCGAGTGGGAAACCGTCAACAAGGCCAGCGCCCTGTGGACCCGCCCGAAGAAGGACATCACCGAGGAGCAGTACCAGGAGTTCTACAAGAACATCGCGCACGACCACGAGAACCCGCTGACCTGGGCGCACAACCGCGTCGAGTGCAACACCGAATACACGCAGCTGCTCTACATCCCCGCCAAGGCGCCGTTCGATCTGTGGAACCGCGACAAGAAGGCCGGCATCAAGCTCTACGTCAAGCGCGTCTTCATCATGGACGACGCCGAGGCGCTGATGCCCAGCTACCTGCGCTTCGTCAAGGGCGTGATCGATTCGAGCGACCTGCCGCTCAACGTCAGCCGCGAGCTGCTGCAGGAAAGCCGCGACGTGCGCGCCATCCGCGAAGGTTCGACCAAGCGTGTGCTCTCCATGCTCGAAGACCTGGCCAAGCACGACAAGCATGACACCACGCCCAACGCCGATGGCGTGACCGACGTGGTGGACGCCGACGACAAGGCCAAGGAAGGCAAGTACACCGCGTTCTACAGTGAGTTCGGCGCCGTGCTCAAGGAAGGCCTGGGCGAGGACTTCGGCAACCGCGAACGCCTGGCCAAGCTGCTGCGCTTCGCCTCGACGTCCAGCGACGCGGTGAGCGTGTCGTTTGCCGACTACAAGGCGCGCATGAAGGAAGGCCAGGAGGCCATCTACTACATCACCGCCGAGACGCTCGCCGCCGCCAAGAACAGCCCGCAGCTCGAAGTCTTCAAGAAGAAGGGTATCGAGGTGCTGCTCATGACCGACCGCGTGGACGAGTGGGCGCTGAACTACCTGCAGGACTTCGACGGCACGCCGCTGCAGTCGGTGGCCAAGGGCGCGGTCGACCTGGGCAAGCTCCAGGACGAGGCCGAGAAGAAGGCCGCCGAGGAGGCCGCAGAAGCCTTCAAGCCGCTGCTCGCCAAGCTCAAGGAAGCCCTCAAGGACAAGGCCGAGGACGTGCGCGTCACCAGCCGCCTGGTGGATTCACCCGCCTGCCTGGTGGTGCAGGACGACGGCATGAGCACGCAGCTCGCACGCATGCTCAAGCAGGCCGGTCAGCAGGCGCCGGACACCAAGCCGGTGCTTGAAGTCAACCCCGAGCACGCGCTGGTGAAAAAGCTCGACGGCAGCGTGCACTTCCACGACCTGGCGCACATCCTGTTCGACCAGGCCCTGCTGGCCGAAGGCGGCCTGCCGGAGGACCCTGCGGCCTACGTCCGCCGGGTGAACGCGCTGCTGGCCTGAGAATTTGGGCTAAAAATAGCTGCTAGCGCTTATCTGGTATGGGCTAACAGCTGCGAAAAAAGGAGCGCCAAACGCCCCTAGGTGGGGCGCTTGGCGCTGCGCAGGATGCGTGCGTGCAGGGCGTCGCGCTCGCTGGGCACGGCGTCGATCAAATCCTTGAGGGTGCGCGCCGGCAGTTCCACGCTCTGGCGCCGGTCCTTGGCGACGGGGACGTTGCGCCAGCCGGACAGCACCATCCAGTCCCACAGCTCGCGCGGCATGGCGTGCGTCACTTGCATCTTCACGTTGCCGCACATGATGGAAGCGCCCACGGGCGGCAGCGGGCCGACGGGCGGCGTCTGGCGCTTGGTGCGAATCGAAAAAAGCGTGCGCAGCTTGTCTTTCATGGGTTCTTTTTGTCTGGCGGGCGAGTCGTCAGCATACAAGATTGGGGAGGGGGCGTGGGCACCCGCGCGGCCGGCCCGGCATACCCCCGGTCCCGCGCAGGAAATGCGCCGCACCGGCAGACAGCACGTATGCTGTCGGAGTTCGCTGCCGCCAAGGCGGCGGCCGACCGCAGGAACTGTTGCAAAGGAAACGCATGCAGGGCAGGGAAGAGGAAACGAACGGAGTGCAAGCCAACCCCGTCGCGTTGAATGCCATCATGCGCGCCTCCGAGAAGCACCTGATCGTTGCTTCCGAGGACATCCTCGACGCCCGCGGTTTCAAGCTCTGGGCCAAGGGGCAGCCGGTTTCGGCAGGGCTGCAGCAGAAACTGCTCGAGCGCAAGCTGCAGCAGCCCCTGGAGGCCTGCCTGACGGCGCAGGATGGCGCGACCCTGCCCTACCTGGAGGAATGCCTGGAGGGCTTTCTTGCCGGCGACTCCGCCCTCGCCCGGGGCCTGGCGCCCTGGGCCGGGGCCCTGCGCGAGCACATGCATGCCCTGCGCCTGCATTCGGTGGCGCAGCTTTTGTTCACCACCGCGCTGGCCACGCGCACCCAGTTCATCGCGCACGCGGTCAGCGCCGCTGCGCTGATGGGCGCCATGGCGCTGTCCAAGAACTGGCCGGCCGCCGAGGTGCGCACCGCCATGCTGGCAGGGCTGCTGCACGATATCGGCGAGATCTACATCCAGCCCGAGTACCTCGATTCGGCCGACCCGCTGGACCTGGAGGGGCACAAGCACCTGGCCGTCCATCCGCGCATGGCGCAGATGCTGCTGTCGTCGACCACCGACTACAGCCCCATGCTGTGCCGCGCGGTGGGCGAGCACCATGAGCGGCTCGACGGCTCGGGCTACCCGGTGCGCCTGCGCGGCACGCAGATTTCCGAACTCGGCAAGATGCTCTCCGTGGTCGAGGTGACGCTGGGCATCGCGCGCGCATCCTCGGCGCCCATGAAGCGCACCAGCTTCGCGCTGCGCCTGATTCCGGGCGAATTCGACCTGCGCTACGTCAGCTTCGTGTGCAACCTGGCCAGCGCGGTCGCCGAATCGCTGCCGCCCGTTGCGGCCGCGCCGCCGGCGGTGAACCTGCTCAACCCCATAGAGCGCATCAAGACGCACATGGACGACGTGGCGCAATTGCGCCACACCCTGCTGCGCCAGAAAAGCGCCGCGCCCAGCATGGCCATCGTCGAAGTGGCGACGGCCCGGCTCTCGCGCCTGCAGACAGCGTGGAATTCGCTCGGCTCCTGGGGCGCGAGCGCCAGCGAGCTCTCGCACGAAGACCATTTCGAAGTCGCCATGGCCGACCGCGAGCTCGACCAGCGCATGCGCGAACTGCAGCGCGAATGCCTGCTGCTGGCCATGCGCCTGCCGCTGGCCGAGCGTGGGCTGCTGGCGCCGTTGTGGCGGCAGCTGGAGGTGGACGACGCCTAGGCGGGCTGCGCCTGGCCGGCCGCACTACGCGGCCAGCGGCGCCTCGTGCATGGCCTCGATCTGCTCCTCCAGCAGATCCACCTGGCCGCTCCAGTAGTCGCTGGAGCCGAACCAGGGGAAGTTGGCGGGAAAGATCGGGTCTTCCCAGCGCCGCGCCAGCCAGGCGCTGTAGTGGATCAGGCGCAGCGTGCGCAGCGGCTCGATGAGCGCCAGCTCGCGCCGGTCGAAGCTGCGGAACTGCTCGTAGCCTTCCAGCAGCGCGCTGAGCTGGCCGGTGCGCTGGCGCCGGTCGCCCGAGAGCAGCATCCACAGGTCCTGCACCGCCGGGCCGCTGCGCGCGTCGTCCAGGTCGACGAAATGCGGGCCGCCGCCGGGCAGGTCGGCCGGGGTCCACAGGATGTTGCCGGGGTGGCAGTCGCCGTGCAGGCGGATCTGGCGGGCGTTTTCTATGCCAAAACAGGCTCCAGCGCTTGATGGGCCTGCGCAAGCAGCTATGGTTTCAAGAGCTCTCTGACACGCATCCTGCCAGCGCGATTGCATGTCCAGCGGCACGGCGGCGTGCGCCAGCAGCCAATCGCGCGGCTCGGCGCCGTGGCTCTGCGCGTCCAGCGCCGGGCGGTGCACGAAGGGCCGCGCCGCACCCACGGTGTGCAGCCGCGCGAGGAAGCGGCCGACCCATTCCAGCACTTCCCAATCGTCCAGTTCGGGCGCGCGCCCGCCGCGCCACGGGGATACTGAGAACAGGAAACCGCCGTGCGCGTGCACGGTGGCGCCGTGCAGCACCAGCGGGGCGACGGCCGGCACCTCGGCCGCCACCAGTTCGGCAGCGAAATCGTGCTCCTCCTGGATCTGCTCACGGCTCCAGCGCCCGGGGCGGTAGAACTTGGCCACCACGCGCTCGCCGTTTTCCAGGTATGCCTGGTAGACCCGGTTTTCGTACGAAGACAGGCCCATCAGCCGCCCGTCGCCGTGCAGGCCCACGCCGCCCAGCGCGTCCAGCACCTGGTCGGGCGTGAGCTGGGCGTAGGGGTGCTGCCCGGTCGGGTGGGAGGGGTCGTCGGGCGGCGCTGGGATCATGGGCCGATTGTCGCCCCGCGGCCACCAGGGTGCGCGCCGTACGGTTTCAGCCGCGATCGAGCTGCGCGAACGGCAGCGACTGCTTGACCAGGATGACGGTGCAGGGCGCGTCGCGCGCCACGCGCATGGGCACGGTGGCGATGAAGCGCTGCGTCTGCAGGCCGTGCGTGGCGGCGCCCAGGATCATCATGCTCACGTGGTTGCCGGCGGCGTAGCGCACCAGCGCCTGGGCCACGTCGCCGGCCTCGAGCACGTGGTAGCTCACCGGGTGGCCGGCGAGGTCGATGCCCTGGGCCCACTGGCGCAGGCGCGCCATGTGCTGGCGCTGCAGCGTGGTTTCGCTGCGCTCGCTGTCGCTGGCGCTGCTCGCCGAGGGCGAGACCACCGTCACGCAGGCCAGGCGCGCGCCGGGCCGGATGCCGAGCGAGCGCGCCACGGCCTGGCGCAGCGAATACAGCGTGGCGTCCGTCACGTCGTCGTGCGGCACCGCCACCATGACGATGGGCGTGTCCTCGATCTGCTGCGCCGGCAGCGGGCTGGGCTGGTAGTGCATGCCGGCCGCACGCACCCAGCGGCGCAGGTGCGTGCCGATGGGCGTGCCCTCGGTGCGCGCGGCGCGCTCGGTGAGCAGCACCTGGCCGGGGTTGCCGAGGTCGAAGGCCAGGTGCGCGGCCGAGGGGTAGCGCTCCGCGGCCCCCGGCTCCAGGCAGCGCAGGATGATTTCCTGCAGCCACGGCGGCACGTCGGCGCGGTGCTTGCGCGGTGGCGCCGGCGTCATCCACAGGCGCTGGCGCAGGCCGCCAGCGGTGGTGGGCGCGCCGAAGGGCAGCTCGCCGGTCGCCATCTCGTAGAGCATCACGCCGATGGCGAAGATGTCGCTGCGCGGGTCGCCGCGCACGCCCACCACCTGCTCGGGCGCGATCCAGGCGGGCGAGCCGACGGCCTTGCGCATCTCCTCGGCCAGGAGGTCCGGGTAGTGCGCATGGCACGACAGGCCGAAATCCAGCAGCACGGCGCTGCCGTCGGTGCGGACCAGCACGTTGGCGGGCTTGAGGTCGAGATGACAGACGTTCTGCTGGTGCAGGCTGTGCGCCGCATGCGCCGTGGCCGCGCCCAGGGCGGCGATGCGCTCGGCGCTGCGCTCCGGCACGGGCGTGCTGTCCAGCCAGTCCTGCAGCGTCTCGCCGGGCACGTACTCCATCACCAGGTAGGGCAGGCGCACCAGGTCGCCGGCGGCGACGAAGCGTGGCACGTGCGGGCCGCTCAGCACCGACAGGATCTGCTGCTCGACCTCGAAGCCGACGATGTTTTCCGCGCCGTCGCCGGCCGTCATGCGCGGGATCTTCATCGCCATGGCAAAGCCGGGCGAGCGCCCCTCCTGGGCGTATTCCACGGCGTAGATGTGCGCCATGCCCCCGGCGTGGATGCATTCGCCGACGCGGAAGCCGTCGATTTCGGTGCCGGGCGCCAACAGCTTCATCGGGCGCTCACAGGCCTTTTTCCAGCCGCTCGGCGTAGAACGACGGCAGCCCGGCGGCGCGGATGGCGGCGGCCGTGGCCAGGTGGTCGTAAGGGACGCGGTGGAAGGTGATGGTGGCCGCCGCGTCGTCGAACACGGCGTACATGGCGCGCGCGTCGCCGTCGCGCGGCTGGCCCACGGAGCCCGCGATGGCCAGCCACTGGCGGTGCTGCGGCACCGGAATCGGCACGCCCGGCTCGGGGGCGAAGCGCATCAGCTTGCCGGTCGGCGTGAGGAAATACAGCACCTGCTCGTGCACGTGGCCGCTGAACACGTAGCGGATGGCGGGGTCGATCTGGCGCGCCGCATCCATGCTGCGCTCGGCGGCGCCGGAATCCTCGACGTAGCGCCACTGGGCGGGTGTGTCGGCGCTGGCGTGCACCAGCAGGGCGCTCGCGCCCAGGCGCGCGGTCAGCGGCAGGGCGCCGAGGAAGGCGCGCTGCGCGGGGCTGAGCTGGTCGTGCGTCCACTGCGCGCCGAGCTCGCTGCGGTCGCGCGGCGTGGCCGGCGGCGCCAGCGCCATGGCGTCGTGGTTGCCCAGCACCAGTTGCGCGCCCTGGGCGGCCAGCGCCATGGCCTGCTCGACCACGGCGGCCGGCTCGCCGCCGTAGCCGACCAGGTCGC
>ERZ778022.5186-NODE-5186-length-10738-cov-3.895722_pt1 | contig 10738 bp, 8 predicted proteins | sample MGYA00375752_ERZ778022 | MGnify/ENA primary metagenome ERZ778022 (study PRJEB29350, sample SAMN05389826) | bioreactor metagenome | isolation source: Thiocyanate bioreactor | place: South Africa: University of Cape Town | collected 2014-04-04 ...
GAACGCGGCTTCGAGGCGGGGAAGCTCCGCAAGCGCGAAGGCGTCGACATCGGTCGGGGGCGCCAGCAGCGCTTGCTGGCTTATCTGCAGAGCCGCGTCGCAGAAATAGTTATGCGCGGGCGGCAGGGCGAAATAGTTGTAGACCCGCGTCATGTAGGCTTCGCGTTCGCGCACCGCGCTGGAGCCCAGCTTCGCGCGATATTCCTTGTCGATATCGCGATTGACCACGGCGAGCCGCTTGTTGTGGCGCTGGAGGAACTGCTTGTAGCCTTCCAGGATCGGCTGATGTTCCGGCCGCACGCAATTGAGTGCGGCGACGTTCCAGGCCGAACGGAAGTTCCACACCGCCTCGAGCGGAGAAATATGTGCGTTGACGGTAAGCCGCACTCCATCCGGGCCGACGACCGGGACCACCAGCGTATTGGCAGCGCCGCCGGGCGGCTGCGGCCGCGCGGGAACTGCAACCGGCTCGGGCGGAGGAGGCGGGGGAGGAGGAGGCGGGGGAGGAGGAGCGCATGCGGCCACCGCGGCCAGCCCGGCCGCAATGGCGATCTTGCGCACAGTCAATACCGCACTTCTGCTCATCCAGCGTCACCCCTCCTGCTTCGCGCCCCGCGGGCAAGGTTAGTCTACGCTACCTTGCCCTGCGATTAAGGATGGAACCTTAACCACGCTGCCGCACAAAAGAAAATGCCCGGGGTGGAATATTCCACCCCGGGCACGACAGCCCGATTCGGGAATGCGATCAGTCGCGATTACCCATGAAGCTGAGCAGGAACTGGAACATGTTGATGAAGTCGAGATAGAGCGTCAGCGCGCCCATCACCACCGCCTTGCGCGCGAACTCGGTGCCCGCGACATAGGCGTACTGTTCCTTGAGCCGCTGCGTATCGTAGGCGGTAAGGCCCGCGAAGATCAGCACGCCCAGGAAGCTGATGGCCCAGTGGAGGCCGGGCGACTGCAGCCAGATGTTCAGCACCATGGCGATCAGCAGGCCGATCACACCCATCACCAGGAAGGTGCCGAAGCCGGAAAGATCCCGCTGCGTGGTGTAGCCGTAAAGGCTCAGGCCCGCGAAGGCGCCTGCCGTGGCGAAGAAGGTCGCTGCGATCGAAGCCCCGGTATAAACGAGGAAAATCGTCGAAAGCGAAACGCCCATCAAGGCGGCGAAACCCCAGAACATCGCCTGGAGCGTGGGGGTGCTGAAGCGCCCCTGCCCGAAGTTCATCGCAAGGACGATGGCGAGCGGGGAGAGGATGAACAGCCACATCAGCGGGCTGCCCATCAGCGTCACGACCATGCCGGAGCGCGCCATGAGCAACGCAACGATGCCCGAAAGCAGCACACCGCTGGCCATGTAGTTATAGATCGAAAGCATGTGGCGGCGCAGACCCAAGTCATAGGTCGCCGCACGGCCGGCAAGTTCGCCGTTCAGCCTGGGAGATGCACCGAATCCCTGCTGAGTGCCGCGGGGTTCGTTCCAATCTGCCATTTTCGTTTCCTAACTCCTTTGCCGGCCGCCATGCGGGCCGGTTCAGGCTGGAATATCGCTACAGACCGCCCGAATTTCAAGGAAAACCGGATGTGTTCGACGAACGGCATCCGCCGCTCCACGAGCGTCGAGCAAGCCGTGGAAAGATCAGCCTTTCCCGCGCGCCTCGGCCGCCATCTCCACGCTGCGGTCGCGCGCGCTGCGCAGCGTCGCCTCGATCAGCCGGGCCAGCGCACCATCGCGGTCGAGCGTGTCCAGCCCGGCCTGCGTGGTCCCGCCGGGGCTGGCGACGCGGCGGGCAAGCTCACCGGGGGAATGCGGCGACGCGGCAGCCAGCAGCGCAGCCCCTTCGACCATCGAAAGCGCCAGCCGCCCCGCCTGTTCAGGCGGCAGGCCCAGCGCCGCGGCTCCCTGCGACAAGGCGTCGATGAAACGATAGACGAAAGCAGGCCCCGACCCGGCAAGCGCGGTGACGAGATCCATCAGGCCTTCATGCTCCAGCCATTCCGCCGTGCCCAACGGCGCCATCAGCGCATCGATCGCTTCGCGCGCCGCGCCGCTCGCCCTGTCGGCGGCGAGCGCGATGGGAGACTTGCCTATCGCCGCCGCCAGGTTCGGCATGATGCGCACCCGGCAGGCGGCGCGCGGGAACTGCTGCGCCAGCGTGGCCAGCTCCACGCCCGCGAGGATCGACAGGAGCACGGTTCCGGGCCCGGCAAGCGCTTCGAGGGAAGGCGCGAGATCGCCCAGCATTTGCGGCTTGACCCCCAGCAGGATCGCATCGAACGCGCCTTCCCCCGGCAGCTCGCGCAACAGCGCGACACCCGCGGGAGCAGCCTCCAGACGGGGATCGACGATCGTGAAACTTTCGGGCTTCAGGCCGGAAGCCAGCCAGCCGGCCAGCATCGCGCCGCCCATGTTGCCGCAGCCGACGATCAGGATCGAGCGAAAGGTGGTCATGGCGCAACCGCCTGACGCAGCGCGCCGTTCAGGTCAAGCCTGCCCATTCATGCGGCTCACGCCTCGCCCGCGGCATCGACCAGCGCACTCGCCAGCGCATCCGCCGGGTTCTTGTCCCCCCAGAGCACGAACTGGAAGGCGGGATAGAACCGGTCGCATTCGGCGATCGCGGATTCGACGGCGAACTGCGCCTGTCCGACACTGAGCAAGCCATCGTCCCCCAGCATCAGGCCATGGCGATAGAGCAGCACGCCGCCGGTGGACCAGATGTCGAAATGGCCCAGCCAGAGCTGTTCGTTGACCAGCGCGAGCAATTCGAAGGTCGCGCGCAGCTTGGCATCGGGCACACGGATATCGGGAAGGCACAGCAGCTGCAGGACGCGGTCTTCCTCACGCCAGATTCCGCGCAGCTGATACTTTGCCCAGCTTCCCTGGATCTCACCCGAGATCTCGTCGTCGCTCACGAATTCGCATGGCCAGCCACGGGCATCGAACAGCTGCGCCAGCATATCGACAGGCGCGGCATCGTCGCGCTCGATATCCCCTTCGCTTGCCCTCATCATCTGCGTCCCGCCATTCTGCAATTTCGCATGGTGAATGCGTTGGCAAGCGTGCGGCCTGCAATCCGCGCGCGGCGCAGCGCTGGGCAAAACTCGACAAGACTGTTCACAAGCTGTGCAAAAGAGGTGGAGCGCATCATCCGCCGCCGCCGATCACAGCGCCTCAACGGCCACCGAGCGCATCGACCTGTTCGCCTTCCTCGCTGGTGAAGGTGAAGGAATCGACACCCGCCTTCTTCAGGCCCGCCATGAAGGCGCTCGCCTCTTTCTGGCTTGCGAAGGGGCCGGTGAGCAGCCGGTTGGTCTGCCCCCATTTGGCGACATAGGCGCTCTTGCCGCTGAACAGCTTCTCGTCCTTGCGGGTCATCCTGCGCCAATCGAACCCGAGCGCGGCGCGGTCCTTGCCGGTGGCCACCTGCACCCAGATGCGGCTGGGATGCACCGGCTTTGCCGGCTTGACGACCTTCACCGGCTTGGGCGGCTCGGGCTTCGCCTCAACCTCGCGCACCGGCTTGATCCCCGTGGTGTCCACCGCGCCGGGGGCCGGCTGGGTTTGCGGGGCGGCCTGGGGGAGGCCGAAATCCGCAAAGGCCTGCGCAAGATCCATCGGCCGGGGCGGCGGTGCGGGCTGGATAGCGGGTTGCGCAACGGCAGGAGCGGCCGGCACCGCGGCTGGGGCAGGGGCTGGAGCCGGGGTTGGAGCCGGCCGGGGCTCGGCCGATGCCGGGGTCGCCTGGGCGGCCGCGGGGGCGGGAGGAGTGGCGGCAACCGGGCGCGAACCGGAAACGGTTCCCAGGTCGAAGCCCCCCGGTGCCGCCATCGCGGACGATGCGGGTGCGGGCGCGGGCGCGGGCGCAGGCGTCGGTGCGGGGGCCGCCGCGGCGGCTGCGACCTTCGGCGGCGCGCTTGCCGGCGCCGGTTGCGCGGACGCGGCGGGGACAGGGGCAGGGCTGGCCCGGGCGATCGCGACCTGCGGGGCAGGGGTTGCCTGCGCGCGCGCGGGAGCGGCCTTTTCGGGTGTAGGGGGCGTTGCCGGCTTCCTGGCGTTGCCGAGCGGTTCGCCCGTGGGGACCAGCCGGGCATCGACCGAAGGCGCGGCCGCGACCTTCGGGGCGGCCGCGCTGGCATATTCCGCAATCCGCGCATCGTCCTGCCCGATGGCCGAAGCTTCCGGGAAATGGCCGAAATTGGCCGCCGCGGCCTGCTGGGCCCGCGTCAGGCGGGGCATGTAGCGCAAATATGGCGCGATGCGCCCTGCGAGGGGGGCGGGCATCATCGCATCGGCGATCGCCACCGCTTCCTCTGTCCTGCCCAGCACCGCCAGGGCGAAGGCGCGGGTGCGATAGGCCGCAAGGTCGCGGTGCTGCAGCAACGGCAGCAGCACTTCCTCGGAAGACATGCGGTCTCCCCCGATCGCGAGGCTCAGGGCGAGCCGGCGCGTGATCTCGTCGTTATTCCCGACGGCAAGCACCTTGCGATAGAGCTGCTGCGCGCGGGCATTGTCGCCCACGAGGTCGTAGGCCAGCCCCTGATCACCCGCATAAGGAGCAAGCGAAGCGCCTTCCCGCTCCGCCTGCGCGAACAGTTCCAGCGCTTCCACGGGTCGCTTCTTCTGGATCTGCGCCACCGCCAGGCCGGCCTTGCCCTCCCCACGCGTGATGCCCAGTTGATCCGCCCGCGTGAAAAAGCCGATCGCCGAATCGGTGTTGCCGAGCTTGAGCGAAGCGCGCCCGGCGCTGAGCAAGGCATCGGCGTCGCGCGGATTGGTGGACAGCCGCCTCAAGGCGGCATTGAGGTCCGCCGCTCCCTCGCTCGGCAGCGGCTGCACCACCGGGCGGGAAACCGCTTCCTGCGCGAACGCGGCAGGCGCCACAGCACTGGCGGCCAGCGCTCCACCGAGCGCCAGCCGCCTTGCGAGGGTATTCCTGCCGAATGCGATCATCTGCTTGCTTCCAGCCCGCCCCCAAAAGCCGCGTCGATCCGCATGTGCGGGAACGGGCCTGAATGTCAGGCGAACGGCGCGCCCATCCTTTCCGCCTCCAGGCCCGGCCGAACGGGCTTACTGGTTGTTCTGGCGGCCGAGGAAACGCGGGATGCTGAGCGACGGGCCGGAGGCATCGTCGTCTTCATCTTCATCGGCCTTCGCCGCGCCGCGCGAAAGGTTGGCCATCCGCTCGAACAGGGTGCTGCCGCCTCCGCCGGGCTTCGACGTCGGGTCCGCCGCGGCTTCGTCTCCGCTCGATACGAGCCCGCGGCGGCGTCCGCCGATATTCGCCTGAACGGGGCCGTCTTCTTCCACCAGACGGCTCGCGTCGAGCAGCAGTTCGTCCTGCGGGCCACCGGCGTCTTCGTCGTCCTGGCTCTCGGGAGACCGCAGGGCATCGGCTTCGAGCGTCAGTTCGAGCTCGTCGGGCTCCTCTGCGGCAGACGGCGCCGGATCGGCTGCTTCGGCCTGCTCGCCCGGATATTCGAACGGGGCGGGCTCGCCGGTCAGCGAGGCATAGGCGCTGCTGTCTTCCTCCGCATATTCGCTGTCTTCGCCCTCATCGAAATCCTGCAGCGGCACGAAAGCCTCGGGCGCGGGGGCCGGCTGCGGCTCCGGCTCCGGGGCAGGCGCGCTTTCGAACGCATCCGCAGGAGCAGCCGCCACTTCATCCTCGACAGGCAGGGGCAGAACCGGCCGCTTGGGCCCGCGCTGGGTGCCGAAATTCAGCGGCTGACTGGCCTGATAGGCCTGCTCGGCCGATTGCTCGATGCCCGTCGCCACCACCGAAACGCGAATCTTGCCTTCGAGCTCGGGGTTGAAGGCCGAGCCCCAGATGATGTTGGCGTCGGGATCGACCAGCTCGCGAATGTGGTTCGCGGCCTCGTCCACCTCGAGCAGCTTCATGTCCTCGCCGCCGATGATCGAGATGATGACGCCCTTGGCGCCGGTCATCGAAACGCCGTCGAGCAGCGGGTTGGCGATGGCGCGTTCGGCGGCTTCCAGCGCGCGGTTCTCGCCCTCGCCCTCGCCGGTGCCCATCATCGCCTTGCCCATTTCGCCCATCACCGAGCGCACGTCGGCGAAGTCGAGGTTGATCAGGCCCGGCATGACCATCAGGTCGGTGATCGAGCGCACGCCCTGCTGGAGCACTTCGTCGGCCAGCGCGAAGGCTTCCTTGAAGGTGGTTTCCGCCTTGGCCACCAGGAACAGGTTCTGGTTGGGAATGACGATCAGCGTGTCGACGTGCTTCTGCAGCTCCTCGATCCCGGCATCAGCGGAGCGCATGCGGCGCGTGCCTTCGAACAGGAACGGCTTGGTCACCACGCCCACGGTCAGCACGCCCTTGCGCCGCGCCGCTTCCGCGATCACCGGCGCCGCGCCCGTGCCCGTGCCGCCGCCCATGCCGGCAGCGATGAAGCACATGTTCGCCCCTTCGAGCGCGCGTTCGATGTCCTCCACGGTTTCTTCCGCCGCGGCCCGCCCGACTTCCGGCCGCGAGCCCGCGCCGAGGCCCTGCGTGATGTCGGGGCCGAGCTGGATGCGGTTTTCCGCGACCGAATTGTTCAGCGCCTGGGCATCGGTGTTGGCGACGATGAAATCGACACCTTCGATTTCCGCCTGGATCATGTTGGCGATGGCGTTCCCGCCAGCGCCGCCGACACCGATCACGGTAATGCGGGGGCGAAGTTCCTCAACGGAGGGCGGGCCGATATTGATGCTCATCCAAGCTTACTCCAAGACGCGTGCGCACGCCGGCAAGATAACGTCGCACTTGTGCCATAAAGGTGCAGACAGGTGCACTTGACGGTAACCATTATCCACAGTCTCTCTTGAACACAGGATTGCCGCAACATCTCTGTGCCAAGTCCCTAGAAATACTCTTTCACCGCCTGAAACACACGCTGCGCAAGCGCAACGCCCGTGAGACGGATCGCAGGCTGGTAGCCGGGCACGATCGAGCGGATGTCCACCGGATCGTCCGCGGCGTAGAGCACCAGCCCGGCCAGCGTCGAAAAGCCCGGAACGCCGTGCGCCTCCGGCAGCCCGCGCAGGGCCGGCGGCCTGCCGGTGCGCACCGGGCGGCCGAGCGCGCCCTGCGCATAGTCGGCAATGCCGGTAAGCTCCGCCCCCCCGCCCGTCAGCACCACCTGCTGCCCGCGCTGGCTGGTGAAGCCCATGTCCTTCAGCGCCCTGCCGATCTCCCCCACCAGGCGGTCCAGCTCCGCGGTGATGACCGAAACCAGCTCGGCGCGGGGGATGCGGTTCTTGTCGTCGGCATGGCGAGCCAATGGCCCCGCATGCTCCTCGCCCGGTCCGTTCACCGGGATCATCTCGCGGTGATCGGTGGGGCTGGCGATGGCCGAGCCGGAAACGCATTTGAGCCGTTCCGCCTGGAACCGGCGGATGCCGAAATTCGAAGCGATCGCGTCGGTGATGTCGGCCGAGCCCATCGGAATGGCCGTCATCCCCAGCAGCATCCCGGCGGCATAGACCGAAACGTTGGTGACCTCGCCGCCCAGCTCGACCAGCGCGACGCCCAGTTCGCGCTCTTCCGCGCTGAGGCAGGCATATCCCGCCGCGACCGGCGACGCCACGACCGCCTCCACGTCCAGATGCGCGTTCTGCACCGCCTCCGTAATGTTCCTTATAGGCGCACCGTCGGCGCACATCACATGAATGTCCACGCCCAGCCGCTCGGCATGCAGCCCCTTGGGATTGGCGACCCCATGTGCCCCGTCGAGCGTGTAATGCGCGGGCTGCGCATGCAGGACCATGCGGCCGTCGGGCTGCAGCCCCTCGCGCGCGGCGACGAGCAGGTGCTCGACATCGTCTTCCTCGATCCGGCGGCCGCCGATGTCGACTTCCACCTGCGCGATCTTGCTCGAAAGCCCGGCCCCCGAGCAGCCGATCCACACGCTGGAGACGCTGGTCCCGGCGAGCTTCTCCGCCCGTTCGATCGCGTCGCGCACGGCGTAGGTCGCCGCCTGCATGTCGGTGACATAGCCGCGCTTGATCCCCTGCGCGGCGCGGTGGCCCGAACCGAGCACGATCATCTCGCCATTCTCGCCAAGGCCCGCGATCATCGCGGAAATGCGGAACGAGCCGATATTGATCGCCCCGAAGACCTTGGTGATGCGTGGATATGCCGCCATTATTGCGCCCCCCCGGCGTCAAGCGTCTGTGCCTCGGACCGGCCGGGAATGCGCATGTAGATGCGTTCCGGCGCGCGCATGTCGAATGTCGCGACCTTGCCGCCCAGCAGCCGGTTCACCCCGTCCAGCCGGGCGAAGGACACCAGCGCGTTCGCCGATTCCCGCGTTCCCTGCGGCAGGGCCAGCACCTGCCCGGTCTTGAAGGTCAGGTTCCAGCGGCGATTGCCGATCCATTCCGCCTCCGCCACCTGCGGGCGCAGGGCCGGCGCGGAATCGAGCAGCCGGCCGAGCGTTTCGACCTGCCTGCCTGCCCCCGGCCCTTCGATGATCAGATATTTCTTCGCATTGGCCGCGGAGATCGGTTCGAGCTGATGGCCCATCGCATCGATCAGCACCAGCCGGTCGGGCTTCCTCAGCACGGCATGCGGCGTGCGCTCGACGATGTCCACCACCAGCGAATCCGGCAGCTGGCGCGAAACCCGGGCATCCTTGACCCAGCTCAGCTTGAGCAGGTCCTGCCGCACGGCGGCGATATCGACCAGCGGCATCGCCCGCTCGCGCTCGCCCAGCACCCGCTCATAGACCTTGAGCTCGTTCATCCGCTGCACGCCGCGCACTTCCACGCGCCGCACCTCGAACCCCGCATCCGAAGCGAGCGAGGCAAGCTGCTGGCCTGCCATGGCGGGCACCCCGGCCAGGTTCGCCACGAACCAGGCCAGCGCGACCGCGCCGCCGAGGATGACGGCGAGGAAGACGCGATGGAGCTGTTCCTCGGTGAAAGGCAGCCAGCGCATCAGTTCGTCGACCAGCGTGCCGGTCTGCGCCTTCGCCTTCCTGACCTTCTGCGCGGTGCCGCGCGCGGCCGCCGCACGCCGCACCCCCCGGACATTGCGCTTGATCGTCTGGCTCATGCCGCCTTCTCCTTCCCCGCGAAGTAGGCCAGCGCGTCGGCGATGATCGCCTCCACAAGGTCCCCATAATCCATGCCGCAATATTTCGCCTGCTCGGGAACCAGGCTGAGCGGGGTCATGCCCGGCTGCGTGTTGACCTCCAGCAGGAACAGGCCGGCCTCGCCCTGTTCGTCGTCCCAGCGGAAATCCGCGCGGCTGGTGCCGCGGCAGCCGAGGAGATTATGCGCACGCAGCGCATATTCCTTGCACAATTCGGCGATCCCGGGCGGGATCTTCGCGGGGCAGACATGCTCCGTCATGCCGTCGGTATATTTGGCCTCGAAGTCGTAGAAGCCCGACTTGGGCACCAGCTCGGTGACGGTGAGCGCCTTTCCGCCCACCACCGCCGTCGTCAGTTCGCGGCCCTTGATGTAAGGCTCGGCAAGCAGTTCGGGGAATTGCTGCCAGGGGCCGGTCACGTCCTTGCGGATCGGATTACCGTAATTGCTCGCATCGGTGACGATGGCGACGCCGACCGACGAGCCTTCATTTACCGGCTTGAGCACATAGGGCCGCTGCAGCGGATCGCCTTCGAAGATTTCCGCGCTTTTCACGATCCGCCCGCCGGGCATCGGAATGCCGTGCGGCACCAGTGCCTGCTTGGTCAGTTCCTTGTCGATCGCGATCACCGAGGTAGCGAGGCCCGAATGGGTATAGGGGATGCCCATCAGGTCCAGCATGCCCTGCACCGTGCCGTCCTCGCCCGGGACGCCGTGGAGCGCGTTGAACACCACGTCCGGCGCGGCTTCCGCGATCCGCGCGGCAACCTGCCGGTCCATGTCGATCCGCGTCACGCGGTGCCCGCGCTCCTCCAGCGCGTTGGCGACGCCTTCCCCGCTCATCAGCGAGACCGGCCGCTCATTGGCCCAACCGCCCATCAGGACGGCGATATGGAGCCTGGGGATGCTCATGCCCGGCCCACCCGCTGGATTTCCCATTCCAGGTCCACGCCCTGGCTTTCGGAGACGCGGCGGCGCACTTCCTCGCCCAGCCCTTCGATGTCGGCGCTGGTGGCGTTGCCGGTGTTGATCAGGAAATTGGTGTGCTTCTCGCTCACTTGCGCGCCGCCCATGGTCAGCCCCCGACAACCGGCCGCATCGACCAGTTGCCAGGCCTTCTTCCCTTCCGGGTTCTTGAAAGTCGATCCGCCCGTCTTGGACCGGAGCGGCTGCGATTCCTCGCGCGCGGCGGCGATGCGGTCCATTTCCGCGCCGATTTCCGCCGGATCGCCGGGAATGCCCCGGAAGCGCGCCGAAACGACGATCGCCCCTTCCGGCAAGACCGAATGGCGATAGGAATAATGCAGGTCCTCCGCGGGAAGCGACACGAAGCCGCCCTCGGGCAAGACCACGTCGCAATCGACCAGGACATCGGCGACCTCGCGGCCATAGGCGCCGCCGTTCATCCGCACGAAGCCGCCGACGGTGCCGGGGATGCCGCGCAGGAACTCCAGCCCCGCGATCCCCGCGTCCCGCGCGGTGGAGGCCACCAGGATGCCGCTGGCTCCGCCGCCGCAGCGCAAGGTCACCGCATCGTCCCGCTCGACCTTTGCGAACGCCTTGCCAAGCCGCACCACCACGCCGGGCACGCCGCCGTCGCGCACGATGAGGTTGGAGCCGAGGCCAAGCGCCATCACC
>ERZ778022.5188-NODE-5188-length-10736-cov-5.420373_pt1 | contig 10736 bp, 9 predicted proteins | sample MGYA00375752_ERZ778022 | MGnify/ENA primary metagenome ERZ778022 (study PRJEB29350, sample SAMN05389826) | bioreactor metagenome | isolation source: Thiocyanate bioreactor | place: South Africa: University of Cape Town | collected 2014-04-04 ...
ACGGAGAGCCTGACCTCGTGACCGATCAAGACCACCTGCTCACCCGTATCGCCGACGCGCTCGAGCGCCTGGCCCCGCCGCGCCTGGCCCCGGCCGACTGGCTGGGCGCCCCCGCCTATGTCTGGGACGGGACCACGGCGCGCGCGGTGGCGCGGATCGAGGCCCCGGCGCTCGCCCTGCTGCGCGGGATCGACGCGCAGAAGGAGACGGTGACGGCCAACGTGAGCCGCCTCGCCGCCGGCCACGCCGCGCACGACATGCTGCTCTGGGGCAGCCGCGGCATGGGCAAGTCCGCCCTGCTCCGCGCCTCCATCGCGGCGGCCCAGGCCGCCCATCCCGGCGCGATCGCTCTGGTCCAGGTCGCGCCCGACGCGCTGGCCACCCTCGCCGGCCTGTTCGCCACGCTCGCCCAGGTCGAGCGCCGCTTCCTGGTGTTCATCGACGACCTCGGCTTCGAGGACAGCGACGGCGCGGGGCCCCGCGCGCTGCGCTCCTGGCTGGAAGGCGGGGTCGAGGCGCGGCCGGGCAACGTCCGCCTGGCCGTCACCTCGAACCGCCGGGCGATCGTCGCCCGGCACCTCAGCGAGCAGGACGATCCGATCAATCCGCGCGACGCGGTCGACGACAAGCTCGCCCTGGCCGACCGCTTCGGCCTGTCGATCGGCTTCCACAATTGCAGCCAGGACGACTACCTGGCGATCATCGGCGGCTATGCCGAGCAGCTCGGGCTGGCGTGGGAGCCGGCCGACGCCCTCGAATGGTCGCGCCGCCGCGGCGCGCGCTCGGGACGCGTCGCCTGGCACTACGTCACGGAACTGGCCGGGCGCGCGGGGAAGACGCTTTAGCCCCCAGGGTCAGGACCCTCAGGGCATCCGGTGCTCGGTGATCTGGCCAAGCTCCATGGTCATGGGCTTGGTCGGATCGATCAGCTCCTTGCTCGGCGGCATGTGGTCGGCGACGACCGGCTTGGGCGCGGCCGAGGGCGCGGCGCCGGGCGCGATCACCCGCCAGATGATCCCCGCCGTGTCGTCGGAGACGAGCAGCGCCCCGCCCTTGTCCCAAGCGAGCCAGGTCGGGCGGCCGTGGGTGTCGCCCTTGCCGGTGAGGAAGCCGGTCAGCAGCGGGACCGGCAGGCCCTGCGGATTGCCGTTGGCGTCGAACCGCACGAAGACCACGTCGTAGCCGGCCAGCGGCTTGCGGTTCCACGAGCCGTGCCGGGCGATGAAGGCCCCGTTGGCGAACTGCTCGCCGAGGCGCTGCCCGCCGGTGGCGAACAGCAGGCCGAGCGGGGCGACGTGGGCGCCCAGGCCATATTCGGGCTTGCGGGTATATTCGGTCAGGTACTCGGGCATGTAGGTCTCGACCCGCTCGTCGAGCTTGTCCTTCCAGTAGACCCAGGGCCAGCCGTACTGCGCGCCGACCGGGACGTTGGTCAGGTAGTCGGGCACCAGGTCCGGCCCGAGCTGGTCGCGCTCGTTGACCACGGCCCACAGCTCGCCGGTCGAGGGGTTCCAGGCCATACCGTTGGGATTGCGCATCCCGTTGGCATATTGGCGCGCGCGGCGGGTGGCGAGGTCGTATTCCCAGATCGCCGCGCGGCCCTTCTCGGCATCCATCCCGCGCTCGCCGATGTTCGAGGCCGAGCCTACCGCGACGTAGAGCAGCTTGCCGTCCGGGCTCAGCGTCAGGTTGCGCATCCAGTGATTGCCGCTGCCCGGCAGGTCCATCAGCTTGACCGGCTTGCCGGTCAGCGCCGTGGCCCCGGGCACGAAGTCGAAGGCGAGGATGGCGTCGTGGTTGGCGACGTAGAGCTTGCCGTCGGCCCAGGCCATGCCCGAGGGCGAGGCCAGATCCTGCTCGCGCAGGACGAAGCGGCTTTCCGCCTTCCCGTCGCCGTCGGCGTCGCGCAGCAGGACGATGCGGTTGGGCGAGGCCTCGCCCGCGCCGACCCGGCCCATGAACAGCCTCATGAAGAAGCCGGTCACGCCCGGCGGCGCGTTGTTCGGCGGCGCGCCGGTCTCGGCCACGAGCACGTCGCCGTTGGACAGGGTCAGCATGGTGCGCGGATGCTGGAGCCCCTCGGCGAAGCGCGAGACGGTCAGCCCCGCCGCCGCCTTGGGCGCCTCGTTCGCGCCCCAGCCGATCGTCCTAGCGAGCGAGACGCTGGGTATCCATTCGCTCTTGGGCTCGACCAGCACGGGATGCTTGCCCGACAGCTCGTCGGGGGTGTGCCGCGCGGGGTCGCCGCGCAGGACCCAGAAGGCGAATCCGCCCACCACGACCACGACGACCGCCAGGGCGATCAGGAGCTTGCGCAAGATCGGTTTCATGGACACCGGGATAGGCCGAGCAACGCCGCGAGGCAAACCCGGATGCTTCTGCACCGATTCGGGACAGCGCCGCGATTGACCCGGACGAAGCCTTGGTCGCGGGGCGCACGGGATGCTAAATTTTCCCTTAACGCCGGATTCGGCCCGGGCCCTTGGGGGGCAACTTCACGGGCCCGACTGAATGGGGATGTCCATGCGCCTGACTCTTTCCGCCCTGCTCTGCGCCGCGCTGCTCGCCAGCCCGGCGCTCGCCCACGATCACGACGGCCCGCCGATGCCCCCGCCGGGCGCGGACATGCCGCCGCCCCCGCCGCCGCCCGGCTATGCGCCCTATGGCGCGCCGATGGACCCGCGCTGGGAGCACATGCGCGGCGACTGGCAGGAGCGCTGCGGCGACCGTCATCACCATCGCCGCGACCGCGACGGGCGCGACGGCCCGGCCTATCACGACGACTGCGGCTATCCCGCCCCGCCCATGCCCTACGGCTACGGCTATCCGGGGGCCTACCCGGGCGCCTATCCCGGCGCCTACATGGGCTATGCCGTGCCGATGGTCATGGTCCCGGTCCTGCGCAACAAGCCGTGCAAGGAAGTGGTCGAGGAGATCGTCGAGGAAGTGCCGGTGCGCCGCCGCGTGATCCGCCCCCGCGCGCGGCCCGTCCGCGTGGTGCACGACAAGCGGGTGCCGATCCACGACAAGCGCGTGCCCATGACGCCGAGCAAGCGCATCGCCTATTGAACGGAAGGCGCGCCTGCGGGCGCGCCTTCCTTGGTATGGGTTAAAACTATTTAATATCAATAAGTTAGTTGATATGGGATAGTTGCGCGACGCAACTTCCTCTGTCGATCCGCCAAGCGCAGTCGCCCGATACAGCCCTCTACCCCAACCGTCTCGTCACCTTGAACTCGTTTAGCTGCGCTGGCCTACGGCTCAGGGTCCATGGTGCAACGTCATCTTATCGCGGAACGGCCGATTGCGTCGTGCCCTCACCCCATGGATGCTGAAACAAGTTCAGCATGATGGGCGTGGGATGCGAGGATAGAAGCCCTCAAATTCCTCCGCCGGTCAGGCGCTGGCAGATCAGGTCGAGCTGGTCGAGCGTCCGGTAGCGGATCGTCACCGAACCCGAGCGCGGATCGGGGTCCGTGTTGATGCGGATCGCGAGGCCGAGATATTCCTCGAGGTGGGCCTGGACCGCGGCGATGTCGGCGGTGGCGGCCGAGTGGCTCTCGCCCCGGGCGGGCCGGCGGCGGGCTTGGTCTGGCGCCGGACAAGCTGTTCGACCTCGCGCACCGAGAGGCGGCGGTCGACCGCGTTCTGGGCCAGGATCGCCGCATCCTCGAAGCCGATCAGCGCGCGGGCGTGGCCCATCGACAGACGGCCCTCCTCGACCAGGGCGATCACCGGCTCGGGCAGGCTCAGCAGGCGCTGGAGGTTGGCGACGTGGCTGCGCGACTTGTCGACCATCCGCGCGATCTCGGCCTGGGTCATCGATTCGCTGTCGGCCAGGCGCTGGTAGGCCCGCGCCTCCTCGATCGGATTGAGGTCCTCGCGCTGGAGGTTCTCGATCAGCGCCAGGGCCATGACCTCGCGCTCGCCGAGGTCGCGGACGATGGCCGGGATCTCGTGGAGCTGCGCGCGCTGCGCCGCGCGCCAGCGGCGCTCGCCGGCGACGAGCTGCCACCGCCCCGCCCCGTGCGGACGGACGATCACTGGCTGGATCACCCCGCGCGCGGCGATCGAGGCGGCCAGCTCGTCGAGCGCGGCATCGTCGAAGTGGCGGCGCGGCTGCTCGGGATGGGGCTCGATCGCGGCGACGGGCAGCAGGGCCAGGCCCTCGCTCAGCCGGGCCGCGCTCTCCGCGCCGCCGCCGGGCTGCGCGACCAGCGGCTCCTCGCGGCGCGTCTCGCCCATCAGGGAATCCAGCCCGCGCCCCAGGGCGGGCGGCTTCTTCTTGCCGCCGGCCGGCAGGGCCGCCTTGATCTGGGGCACCGAGATGCGAATCACCGGATCGTCGTTCATGCGGCCTTCCTTCGCTCGGGCAGGCGCCCGATCAGCTCGCGCGCGAGCGCCATGTAGGCGCGGCTGCCCGCGCACGAATGATCGTAGACCAGCGCCGGGAGCCCGTGGCTCGGCGCCTCGGACAGGCGGACGTTGCGCGGGATCGCGGTCTCGAAGACCAGGCTGCCGAGGCAGGAGCGCACGTCCTCGGCGACCTGGTCGGTCAGGCGGTTGCGGCGGTCGAACATGGTCAGGGCCACGCCGATGATGCCGAGGTCGGGGTTGAACCGCTGCTGGACGCGCTCGACCGTCTGGAGGAGCTGGCTCAGGCCCTCCAGCGCGAAGAACTCGCATTGCAGCGGCACCAGCATGGTGTCGGCCGCGGTCATCGCGTTGAGCGTCAGCAGACCAAGCGAGGGCGGGCAATCGATGAAGCAGATGTCGTGCGCCGTATCGCCGGCCAGCGCCTGGCGCATCCGGTCGGTGCGGTTCTCGACCGCGACCAGCTCGACCTCGGCCCCGGAGAGGTCGACCGTCGCCGGGACGATGTCGAGCCCGGGAATCCGCGTCGGGATCACGCAGTCGGCCAGCGGCCGCTGGTCGACCAGCATGTCGTAGGACGACAGCTCGCGCTCGGCCGCGCCGATGCCGATCCCGGTCGAGGCGTTGCCCTGGGGATCGAGGTCGATCAGCAGGGCCCGCCACCCGGTCGCGGCCATGGCGGTGGCGATGTTGATCGCCGTGGTGGTCTTCCCCACCCCGCCCTTCTGGTTGGCGATCGCGACGCGGATCATCTGCGCTTACCTCTGGTCTTGATCGAGCCTCGGCCCGCGATCGGGCCTTGCAACGTGCCTGTGATAATCCCGGCTTCCGCATCCGTCACCGATTGTTCCACGTGGAACAGATGCGACCATCCGGAAAGCTCCGCCAATTCTTGCGTCGCCGACCGCCCCTTGGGCAACAGCCACACGGTGTCGCTTGTGGAAAAGCGCGCCGAAAGCGCGAGGAGCTGCGACAAGGGGGCGAAGGCCCGCGCCGAGATCGCCGCCGCCGGAAACGCCTGTACCGATTCGAGACGCGATCCCGCTACCCTCGCCCGCTCCAGCCCCAGCGCCTGCCGCGCCCGTTCGAGCCAGTCGATCCGCCGGGTCCGCGATTCGACCATGACCACCTCGCAGTCCGGACGAAGCGCGGCGATCACCAGCCCCGGAAAGCCCGCGCCGGTCCCGAGGTCGAGCCAGGGCGTCGTTCCACGTGGAACATGGGTGAGAAGCTGGGCGCTGTCGACGATGTGCCTGCGCCAGACCTCGCCAAGGCTCGCGGCGGAAACGAGGTTCTGGCGCGTGTTCTCCTCGGCCAGCAGCGCGACCAGCCGTTCCAGGCGTTCGATGGCGGCGGGATCGGCTTCGGGCAGGTCGCGCAGCCAGGCCCTGGCCTGGTCCTCGTTTTCGATCATGCGGCGATCCGCCGGGCGTGGACCAGCAGGGCCGCGAGCGCCGCCGGGGTGATTCCCGAAACCCGTCCCGCCGCCGCCAGGGTCGCCGGACGGGCGCGGGACAGGCGTTCGACCATCTCGCGGGACAGGCCGGGGATCGCCTCATAGGGAAAGTGATCGCCGAGCGGCAGGGCCTCGCTCGCGCGCAGATCGCGCAGCTCGCTGTCCTGACGCGCGAGGTAAGGCGCATAGGCCGCGTCCTCGGCCACCTCCTCCGCGAGGTCGCGGTCGGCCAGGGCCTCCTCGGCGATCCACGGCGAAAGCCCGGCAAGGTCGACGCCGCCGAAGCGGAACCATTCACGCAAGGGCAGGCGCCCGGCGTCGGCGCGCACCGGGAGACCGGCAGCGCCCAGCTCGGCTCCCGTGACCTCGCGCTCCAATTCGCCCTCGAGCACATCCTTGCGCGCCATCCGCCGCGCGAACCATTCGCGCCGCTCCGCGCCGAGGCACCCCAGTTCGAGCGCGAGCGGCGTGAGCCGGGTCGAGGCGTTGTTGGCCCGGAGCCGCAAGCGGTACTCGGCCCGCGCGGTGAGCATCCGGTAGGGCTCGCTCACCCCATGCAAGGTCAGGTCGTCGACCATCACCGCCATGTAACTGTTGGCGCGGTCGAGCGCGGGCACCGCGCGTGCCAGCACCTCGGCCGCCGCGTTCATCCCCGCGATCAGCCCCTGCGCGGCGGCTTCCTCGTAGCCGGTCGTGCCGTTGATCTGTCCGGCGCAGTAGAGCCCGGGAATGGCGCGCAGCTCCAGGCTCGGCCGCAGCGCGCGCGGATCGATGTGGTCGTACTCGACCGCATAGCCGGGCACGACCAAGTCGACCGCCTCCAGCCCTTCCATCGTCCGCAGCATGGCGAGCTGGACATCGGCGGGCAGCGAGGTGCTGACCCCGTTGGGATAGACCAGGGGCGTGTCGAGGCCTTCGGGCTCGAGGAAGATCTGGTGCCCGTCACGATCGGCGAAGCGGTGAATCTTGTCCTCGATCGAAGGGCAGTAGCGCGGCCCCTGCGCCCCGATCGCCCCGCTGAACAGCGGCGAGCGATGGAGGTTGGCGTGGATGACGTCATGGCTGCGCGCATTGGTCCGGGTGATCGCGCAGAAGATCTGCGGGTTCGTCCGGGTCCGGGTCAGCGGCGACATGGTCCACGGCTCGGCGTCGGAGCTCTGCTCGGCCAGCCGCGCCCAGTCGATCGTCCGCCCGTCGAGACGCGGCGGAGTGCCGGTCTTGAGCCGGGCCATCGGCAGGCTGGCCTCGCGGAGTTGGGCGGCGAGGCGCTGGGCCGAAGCCTCGCCGATCCGTCCGCCGGTCATCCGCTCCTCGCCGCGGAACAGGGTCCCGCCGAGGAAGGTGCCGGTGCACAGCACGACCGTCGGCGCGGTCAGGACCGTGCCGTCCGCCAGCGCAACTCCCGCGACCTTGCCGCCGGCCAGCTCCAGCGCGGCCGCTTCCCCGGCGACGAGGGTCAGGTCCCCCTGCCCGCGCAGCAGGCCCTGCACCGCCGCCTTGAACCGCTTGCGGTCGGCCTGGACGCGCGGCCCCTGGACCGCGCTGCCCTTCGAGCGGTTGAGCATCCGGTAATGGATCGCGCCGGCATCGGCGGCGCGGGCGATGATCCCGTCGAAGGCGTCGACCTCGCGCACGAGATGGCCCTTGCCCAGGCCGCCGATTGCCGGGTTGCAGCTCATCGCCCCGATCGCATCGAGATCGAACGAGACCAGTGCTACCCGCGCGCCCATCCGCGCCGCGACCGCCGCGGCCTCGACCCCGGCGTGTCCGCCGCCGATGACGATGGTGTCGAAGGATGCTGCCATGCCAGCGCCTCTACAGGAGCGGCGGAGAGGGGTCAAAGCTCGGCGTGTTCCACGTGGAACATCACTTGCCGCCGCCGCTCAAATGAGCGGCTCACTTGCCTATGCAGAAGCGTCCGAACAACGCGTCGAGCATATGCTCGGTCGTGCTACGGCCCACCAGCGCGTCGAAGGCCACGCGGGCGAGGCGCAGGTGCTCGGCGACCAGCAGCGGATCGCCCAGGCTTTCCGCGAAAGCGAGCATGGCTTCAGCCTCACCGAGCAGCCGGTGCTGGCGTTCATTGAGCGCGGCCTCGCCCGGCTTGGGCATGGCCCGGCGGGCAGCAGCGACCAGGTCCGCGCGCAAGGCGTCCATTCCCTCCCCGGTCACGGCCGAGACGCCGTGGCGCGGCGCGGCCTTGACGACGTGATCCGCGCGGTCGGCCTGGGCCGCGATCTCCCAGGCCTCGGCCGGCCCCTCCCCTTCGGCACCGAGCCACAGCACGAGATCGGCCCGGTCGAGTGCATCGCGCGCCCGAGCGATGCCGATCGCCTCGATCGCGTCCTCGGTCTCGCCGCGCAGGCCGGCAGTGTCGACGAACAGAAAGGGCAGGCCCGCGATCGCCACGGGGCGCGTCAAGACGTCACGGGTAGTCCCGGCGATGGGCGTCGCGATGGCCGCCTCGCTCTCGACCAAGGCATTGAACAGAGTGCTTTTTCCAGCATTCGGTGGTCCGGCGATGACCACCCGAAAGCCCTCGCGCAGGGCTTCGGCGCGGGGCCGGGCGAGCCAGTCGGCCAGCTCCTCGCGCAGGGCCGCGATCCGCGCGGCGAAGTCCGGCGGGAGCAACGCGACGTCATCCTCGTCGGCGAAATCGAGCACGGCCTCCAGCGCGGCCGAGCAGGCCAGCAGCCGGTCGCGCCAAGCCTCGACCGTCCGCGAGAAGCCGCCCGATGCCATGGCTAGGGCGCTGCGCCGCTGCAATTCGGTCTCGGCCGAGAGCAGGTCGGCCAGCCCCTCGGCCTCGGCCAGGTCGATCCGGCCGTTGGCGAAGGCGCGGCGGGTGAATTCCCCCGGCCGGGCCGGGAGCAGGCCGGGCAGCGCGGCGAGCGCCTCCTCCACCGCCGCGATCACCGCGCGGCCGCCGTGGCAGTGCAGCTCGACCGTATCCTCGCCGGTCGCGTTGTGCGGCCCGGGCAGGAACAGCACCAGCGCGCGGTCGAGCAGCGCCCCGGCGGAATCACGCAAGGGCGCATGGACCGCCCGGCGCGGCGGCGGGACGCGCCCGGCAAGCGCGCGCAGCGCCTCGGCGGCTCCCGGCCCGCTGATCCGGATCACCGCGATCGCCGCCGGTGCCGGCCCGCTGGAGAGCGCGAAGATCGTATCGCTATCGGTCATTGCAAAAAAGACGGCGGGCTACGCCGGTCCTACTTCGCCTTGCCCATCCCGCTCTGGAGGAACTGCTGGAAGAACTTCATCCCCATCTCGCCCATCGGCGCGATCTGCTTGGCCATTTCCTGGAGCTGCTCGATCGAGCCGACGCCCTTCACCGCCTTGGTCATCGCCTCGACATAGGCCTCGTTGGCCTTGCTGACGTCGGGCAGGCCGAGGAAGCGCCGCGCCTCCTCCGGCGTACAATCGATCTCCACGTTCACCTTCATCGCTTGCTCCTCCCGGACAGTCGCGCTTCACGCTGTCACAGGGCCTTGGCAAAGTCCATCGCCGGGGCTTACTTGCCCTACAGACAGATTCAGGCCCACAGATTCAGGAGAGCGCGATCATGCCGACCAATGCCCAGGCCCCCACCCTCGACGGCTCAGGCTCCATCCCGCTCTACGTGGTCAAGCCCGCGGGCACACCGCGCGGCGCGGTGATCGTCATCCAGGAAATCTTCGGAATCAATCCCGGGATCAAGCAGAAGGCCGACGACTGGGCAGCCCAGGGCTACCTCGCCGTCGCGCCCGACGTGTTCTGGCGACAGGAGCCCGGCCTTGAGTTCAACCCCGACGTGCCGGAGGAATTCCAGAAGGCGGTCGGCTACATGATGAAGCACGACTTCGACCTCGGCATTCAAGATGTCGAGGCGGTGATCCACTGGATCCGCCGCGAGCAGGGTGTGGCCAAGGTCGGCCTGGTCGGCTTCTGCATGGGCGGCAAGATCGCCTACATGGCCGCGGCGCGCACCGACCTGGACGCCTCGGTCGGCTACTACGGCGTCGGCATCGACCAGATGCTGAACGAGAGCCACGCCATCGCCAAGCCGCTGCTGCTGCACGTGCCGACGGCTGACGGCTTCGTCCCCGCCGCAGCGCAGAAGGCGATGCACGACGGGCTGGACGGCAACGCCCACGTCACCCTCTACGACTACGAGGGACTTGACCACGGCTTCGCCGACACCTTCGGCGCGCGCCGCGACGAGGCGGGGGCCAAGCTCGCCGACAAGCGGACCGAGGAGTTCTTCGCGGCCAACCTCGGATAAGCGAGCGCGAGTCCCATGACCGAGACTCCCTATCGCATGGTCGCCCGCGCCTTCGGCGGGCCGGAGGTCATCGAGCGCGAGGCGTTCGACCCAGGCCGGCCAGGGCCGGGCGAACTGCTGATCGCGGTCGAGGCCGTGGGGCTCAACTTCATCGACACCTATTACCGCACCGGGCTCTACCCGGCACCGCTGCCCCTCGCCCTAGGCTCGGAAAGCGCCGGGCGGGTGGCGGCGATCGGCGAAGGCGTCGCGGACTTCGCGATCGGCGAGCGAGTCGGCTGCGTCAGCGCGCCGGGCGCCTATGCCACGCACCAGCGCATCCCGGCCGACCGCGCGGTGCGCCTGCCCGGCGACATCCCGGCCGAGACCGCCGCCGCGACCATGCTCAAGGGCTTCACCGCCTGTTGCCTCGCCGAAGATACCATCGCGCTGGAGCCAGGCCGGACGGCACTGGTCCACTCGGCCGCGGGCGGCGTCGGCTCGATCCTGGTGCCCTGGCTGCGCGACAAGGGCGTCACGGTGATCGCCCATGCCGGCTCGCCCGAGAAGATCGCCGGAGTCGCGGCCGACCACCGCTTGTCCTGCCCCTTCGAGGAGCTGGCGGCCGAGGTGCGCCGGATCACCGGCGGAGCGGGGGTCGAGGTG
>ERZ778022.5190-NODE-5190-length-10730-cov-5.790539_pt1 | contig 10730 bp, 7 predicted proteins | sample MGYA00375752_ERZ778022 | MGnify/ENA primary metagenome ERZ778022 (study PRJEB29350, sample SAMN05389826) | bioreactor metagenome | isolation source: Thiocyanate bioreactor | place: South Africa: University of Cape Town | collected 2014-04-04 ...
GCCACTGGCGTGTCCCGGGCAGGCGTCGTGGATTCGGAAGCGTGGCATGTGCAGTTTGTTATAATTTAGGGGTGCCGGCGGTGCGGCCTGCACAGAGGCTGACGGAGCAGCCACACCGCCGCCGCCGCGGCGGCAGCAGCAGCCGCGGGGACGGGGCTATCTAGTGGCGGCGGCGGCGGCGGCGGCGGCGGCGGTGGTGGCAAAGATGATGCAAAGAAGGGTGGTGCGGCTGCCGATGCAGAGGAGGACGAGGAGGAGATCGCGGAGGACGCGGAGCCGCGCGACGAGGATATCAACAAGCAGGCTGCCAAACTGCATGCCTACCTGAACAGCGTGGAGACGCTGAGCTTAAAGGTGCGTTGTACGGGTTGTACGGGGTGCCGCGGGTGTAAACATGATAATTTAGTATCAATATCCACTGCTGTCGTTACCCCATCACCACCCACCCACACCTACCCACGAAACACGCGCAGAGCGACTACCAGGACAAGGTGCGGCCATGGCGGTGCGTCATCTCTGGCATCAGCTTCCTGAACGAGAGCGACTCCAAGGCGTCCGTGTTCATTGGCTTTGCGCTGACGGACGAGCGGCCGGCGTCACCGTCGGTGGTGCGGTGCCACCGCATGATTGGCGGCGCGCCGGGCACGCTGCGGGAGATGCGCACCAAGTACCTCTACACGCCTGCCGTGCGCGGCATCCTGCCGCAGAAGGAGGTGTTCTTCCCCTCCACACTGGCGTTCCACGACTGGGGCTCGTCGCGTGCCATCTTTATGACGTACAAGGACATCCTACGCCGCGGCTTGCGCGTGGAGGTGTGGGAGCGGCGCGACTACGGCGCCAACGTGCTGCTGGGCACCACCTTCCTCACGCTGTCATCCATCGTGCACGGCGGCGCGCTGCGCAAGGTGCGCATCACGCGCAACGTGGTGCCCACCGCCAAGGGCCGCAGCATGAACGTAGGCCTGCTGGCGTTCAGCGCGGTGGTGGAGGAGGCCAAGTTGCAGCACCGCCTGCAGCTGCGCGAGTGGTCGCTGGCGCTGTCCAACCAGCTGGGGCACCCCGACTTCCGGCACCCCTGCACCGTGCGCCCAAATGCCGCCTGCTGCTGCCTCGCCGCCACCGCCTGCTGCGACGCTGGCGACTCGCTGCATCACTGGGGCTTTGGCGAGCAGGTGGAGGTGTCGGCGGCGCTGGACGGCGGCGAGGTGGTGGTGGGCAACAAGGTGTCACGCACGCCAGCCATCGTGCTCACCGCGCCGCTGCACACAGCTGCAATGGCGGCGGCAGCCGCCACGGTAGACCACCCTGCGCTGGCAGACATGATGCGCGAGCACGCTGCTGCGCCGTCCACCGTGCCGCCGCCGCGTGCCAGCGTCCCTGTTAATGACTCGGTCAGCTACGCCGCCCTGGTGCAGCGGCGCTCTGCCGAGGCACTGACCATCACATGCTCACGCAGTTTGGTGCGTGTGCCACCGACGTCTATCACCTGCGGAACGACTGTTGTATCACCACCCTCCCAGCGCCCCCCACCCCACCCCCCACCCCTGCAGCTGGAGGAGATGACGCTGAAGGTGACGGTGCGGTTCAAGTGCCGCCGGTGCTTCCAGGAGGGCCGCGGACTCGCTTCCGTGCCCCTGCGCGGTCTGACCGGTTACTCCTTCATGCCGTTCAGCACGCCCATCGTGTTCTCGCGGCTGGTGGATGGCTGCTGCGGCGTGTGGGTGACGGCGGGCGTGCTGCGTGGGTTCGTGGTGTGGCACATCGAGGGCGCGCCGCTCATGCACCACTTCACGCAGGCGGGCGGCAGCGTGGGCACGGCGGATGGCGAGGCGGCAGGCGGCGGTGCACGGTCAGGGCCGCAGCTGTCGGTGCGCGTGCGGCGGGTGGGGCCGCTGCCGCCCGTGCACTCGGATGGCACCACCGACCCGCGCGTGACGGTGACGTGGGGCGGGTCCACGCAGACCACGCGCAGCCTGCTGGGCGCCACCGCGCCGGAGTACCGTGAGCCGCTCCTGTTCCCCATGCCCCGCCTCCCCGGCCGCGACGCACTGGGTGAGCGGGTGGGGCACAGCGACCTGCACTGGGCGCTGGAAGCCTGTACCTACGCCCTCGTGCGCGTGTGGGATGACCCCTCCTTCCCGGAAGACCGCCCCTCCTCCATGTCGGCGTACACGCGGCGCACCGAGCTGGTGGCAGAGGGCCTCGTTGACATTTCGTTTGACAAGCTGCTGGGGTTTGATGCCGCGTTGACAGCGGGTGGCGCTGGCGGTGGCGGCGGTGGCGGTGGCGGGGGCGGTGCTGATGGTGCTGCTGGGCCTGCCATGGTAGGTGGTATGGATGACGCTGAGGGCGGCAGCGCCGCCGGTGGCGGCGGCGGCGCCCGGTGTGCTGCTACCTTGCGTGACATCCGTAATGTACTGTTGAGCGGCATCCTGACGCCCACCACGTCGCCCATCGTACGTGTGGACGTGCCGCTGGTGGTGCCGGGCGCCACCGACCGGCTTGACGCGCCGATGCTGAGTTTAGAGCTGCAGCTGGTGCGGTTCCCGCTGCAGAACCGCGTGGTGTGCGTGCCGCCGGTGCCGTCGGTGCACGGCGTCAACCTGCTGCCTGACTTTTATGAGCGTGTGCACCACGACGGCGCGCGGCTGGGGGAGCTGACGCTGTACGTGTCGGCGCCGGGCGACGAGCTGCGCGCGGGTGACAGCCGCCCACTGTCGCTGCCGCGCGCCGCCCGGCTGGCAGTGAACCGCTTGCACCTGACGCCGTTGGCGGCGGCGACGGCGGGGCTGGCAGCCGGCGCCCGGCCTGCTGGGCTCTCCCGCGGGTCCAGTGGGGAGTCTGACGCCCACGACGCGGGCGGTGGCGGCGGCGGCGGCGGCGAGCCGGTGCATGCGGACGCCGTTGCATCCCTTCGCAGCCTGCCAGCCACCATTGACCCGTCGGCAGACCTGAGCCACCTGGACTGGTGGTCGCTGCTGCTGCGCATGGCAGAGGTGTCTAATGAGCAGAGCGCTCAGCGGTGGTGGTTGTACGTCACGCCGCACGGTCGCCGCCTGGTGCCGGTTGTGCTTGACAGCGACGACGAGGGTGGCGGTGGCGGCCCCGGTGGCGGTGGTGGTGCCGGTGGTGGGGACCGCCGTGGCAGCCGTAGCGGCGGCGGTGGCCGCGCGGCAGACACGCGCAGCGCATGGAACCGCAAGTCGCCGTTGGAGCTGCTTGTGAACCACACCTCGCCCCTGCTGTACGCCACCGACGAGAATGGCGTCCGCCGGTGCATCGTCTCCCTCCTGGCACCCCTCCCCTCCGCCAACATCCTGGCAGGCATGGGCCGCCACCTGCAGGAGCTAAGTGGCAGCGCCATGGCGGATGACGACGACATTGCCGAGGCTGCCGCCGCCGCGGTGCTGGCTGCCGGCGGCACTGACATGGGTACGCCCAACGCGCCGCCGCCGGCTGCTGCGGCGGCGGCCAAGGGCGGCGCCGGGGGTGAGGACGGTGGCAGTGGCGACGACGCTGCCGCCAGCCTGTGCCTGGAGGAGGATGAGCAGGAGGGCATTGACGTGGCTGCGCTGCCGGACGCCGTCCGGCTGCATTACGCGGCACGCGCGGCGGCGCTGGTAGCGTCCATTGAGTTTAGTGACAGCGCGGCGGAGGTTCGTAACATCCGTGCGCAGCGCCGGCTGCTTACCACCGGCGCCGGCGTGGTGACGTTTGACGACGAAGGCGACGACCAGCCGGTGCCACGTACCTCCTCTGCCACCGCTGCTGCTGCTGCCGCCGCCGCGGCCGCTGGTGCGGGCGCTGGCACCGGGTTGGTGCTGCCAGGGGCGGCACCGGGTGCGCGGGGTGGCGGCGGCGCCGCCGTTGCCGCCACGACTGACGCCACCGCACGGTGGGCGGAGGAGCTGGCGGCGCGGTTCCGGGGTGGCCCGCCGCCGGCGCCGTGGCGTGTGACAGACCCCACCCGCTACTTTGCTGCCATAGTGCGTGCCTCCCTGCAGCACGCCGCGTGGCTGTCGCCCGCCATGTTCCTGTCACTGCGGCGTGGTGGCGTGGCGGAGCATGCCGCACTGCTGTGCTCGCTCCTGCTCGGCCTGGGCCTGGATGCGTACCTGGCGGTGGGCACCATCACGGCGCCCAACCAGGCGCTGGTGGCAAAGGCGGTGGGTGAGTACTTTGCGGCGCGCATGTCGCATCTGGTGAAGGCGTTTGAGGCAGCGTCGCCTGACCCCGCCATCCGGGCTGCCGCGGCGGCGGCGCGTGAACGGCGTGTTAGCATGAGTGGCGCCGCCGCCGCCGCCGCCGCCGCCGCCGGGGCGCGGCGTGACACGCAGCGCACGGGTGGCGCAGGCCGTGGTGGTCCCGGCACCAGCCGCGGTGGCGACGCCACAACTCGCAGCGGCGGGCGGGCCAAGTCAGAGCCGGCGAGTGGATCGCGGGCCGCGCCCGCTGCCACCTTTGTGTTGGCGACCGGCACGGCCTACCTGGGTAAGCCTGACAACCTGACCGTGGAGACGCAGCGGTCACGATACGCGCCACCGCTCAGCCGCCGGCTGCGTGCCGCGGTTGCGGCAGTGGCAGCCGGCGCGCCGCCACCAGCACGGCCGGGCGCTGCGGTGCCTGCACCCACACCCGCGCCTGCGCCAGCTGCCCCTGCCGCACTTGGTCGCAGCGCGTCGGCGGGCAGGCCGGCACGGCGGCTGGGGCTGGGTATCGGCCCGCAGTCAATGCCGGCGATAGTGCCAGCGCCAGCGCCTGCGCCGGCGATTGCCGGTGCAGGTGCAGGCGCGGGCGCACGCGTGGCGGGGGCAGGGGCAGGGGAGGATGATGCGGCGGGGTTGGGGGCGGCAGCGGCAGCAGGCGCCGGTGTCGGCGGTGGTGCCGCTGCGGGTGGTGGTGGCGGCGGCGGAGGCGGTGCCGCTGCGGGGGCAGCCCTGGCCGCCCGTGCAACTCGGGGGCTGCGGCGAGATGCTGTGTTGGGGTCGGCCGTGGATGTGACGCTGGTAGAGGATGACGGCGATGAGGCGGGGTCTGAAGGCGGCCCGGCTCGTGGCGCGATTGCTCCCGCACCAGCACCTGCGCCACGACGAGCAGGCGCGGCACCACCCGCCGGCGCGGCAGCACGACCCGCCGGCGCGGCGGCGGCACGACCCGCACCCGCACCCGCACCCGCACCCGCACCCGCTGCCGCCGACCCGCCACCGCCGCCACCACCACTGCCAGGCATGCCGCCCGCCAACGCGCCGGTGGATGTGCATGCCATGGCGGCGGCGGCGGCGGCGGCGGGGCTGGGCGGTGACACCGGCAGCACCAGCCGGGGCGGCGGCGGCGGCGGTGAGCGGGGCGGCATGCGGCCGCGCACGCCGGTGGAGGTGTGGAATGAGAAGCTGCAGGCGTGCCAGAACCTGCTGCGGGCGCAGGAGGACACGGTGCGCCGCCTGGTTTCTGAGGCGCTGCACTACTTTGTGGTGGCGTTCACGCCCGGGCGCGTGCCCGGGCGCGTGGACGGCGGGGAGCCGGAGCAGGTGCGGGTGTACGACGTGGACGGCAGCGTGACGCTGGTCAAGGTGAAGGACGCCACCACGCTGGGCGTGGTGCCGCCGGGCGAGCGCATCCGCGTCGTGCCCAGCGTCACGGGCGTGGAGTACCGGCGCATCCTGCTGCTGGCCAACCACCGCAACGCGTGGGCCAACAACCAGGCGGCGACGGACGTGCCGGACAAGGCGTTTGAGGGCAGCAAGACGCAGGCGCACACGCGGGAGGGCGCCAACGTGCGCAAGCTGTCGCGGCCGTGCTCGGTGGGCGAGACGCTGTTCAACCTGCTGCAACCCAATGCGTGGCTGCTGCTGCTGCCCGAGGTGGCGTCCGCGGTGCCGGGGCGCACGGCGCAGTCGGGGCCGGGCGCCGACACGCTGGTGCAGTCGGGCGACGCGGTGGCCACCATGCGGTCGCCGGTGTACCGGCACGTGGGGCCTGGCATGGGCCGCAAGTTCCTGAGCTACGAGGGCTACACGGGCGGGCACAAGTTCTACCCCGGCACGGGGTTGGACGGCAGCGTGGTGGCACCACCCGCGCCCGCCATGCCGCTTGTCAAGCGCGACCTGACGGACATGGAGCTGCACCGTCTGACGATGGAGATCACGGCGGAGGTGAGCGACGCGATCGCCAACAAGCGCACCTTCCGCAAGCTGACGGTGGGCGTGGTGTCCAACAAGCCGGGGTACAAGGTGATTGGCGAGCGCCTGCGCCTCATGCTGCTGGCGCACGCGGCGCAGGAGCTGTTTGCACCCAACACGCCGGCGGCAGCGGCGGCGGCCGCCGCCTTCCTGGCACGCGCGCGCGCCGTCAAGGCGCTGGTGCCCGACTCCATCGAGGAGACGGAGGCCAGCACCTTCAGCTTGAGGCCGGTGGGCGGCGGCAGTGGCGGCGGTGCCCGCGGTGGCGGTGCCCGCGGCGGTGACGACGGCGACGGCGGCGGCGACACGACGCGGCGTGAGGGTGGCAGCGACGCAGCGCCGGACGACGGCCGGAGCGGCGGCGGCGGTGGCGATGGTGACGGGCACGCGGTGGTGGAGGAGGGTCGGGCGCCGGGCGCCGCTGGCGCGGGCGGCGGTGGCGGCGGCGGCGGAGGCGGCGGCACCACCGTGGTGAGCGACGGCGGCCGGAGTGGCAGCGGCGGTGGCGGTGCCGCAGGTGCCCCCGCTGCTGCCACCGCCGCGCTCATGGCCGCCACCGGCTCGCACCGCCTCACCAGCCGCATGAAGGTCATCCGCGTGAACGGCGCCAACCCGGCGCGCGTCAAGCGCCTCGTGCTGCAGTACGACGACTACATCATGAAGCCGTTTGTGGAGATCGCGGTCGCCGTCGTGGTGCAGCAGCTCATGTCTGGCATCTTTGTCACGCGCGTCGGCATCATCTCCGTGTACCCCGCCGGCAAGTCGTGAACGTGCTGCGTGTATGTGGTTGCGTTGCGCTGCGTTGCAGTAGCTGCCGCCGTGGCGTGTGGCGGCGGCGGCCGTGTCGCGTGGTCGGCAGCGTGCACCGCCAGCACCTGCGGCAGGCAGGCTGCCAGCGGTGCTGCGCCGTGCGCGCCGTGCACCTAACTTAAAGTCGTATGGGGCTAACAATGACGCGTGCGCGGGTCGCCAGGGTATGCGCCCGTCGGTGCCGGTGTGCGGCGGGGTGGCACTGGCGCACGATTGCACCGCCGCGTGCGCGTCATCCGCCCGCTGACGCCGCCAGACGGCTACTGACGCCATCACTCGTCGTCGGAACACCACTGCGCCCACGCGGCGTCGCGGGGTCACCCAGACACGCAACGACGCAACAAGGTGGATACACACCGCCCCCATGGCCCTACGACGTGCCGTGCCGCGCGCGTCCGTGGTTGGCGTGCTATTCGTCACCGCGTGTGCGCCCCGCCGGCCCTCTCCTGCTGGCCAGCCACCAGGCCGCCAGCCAGCCAGCCAACTTCCACTGTCGCCACAGCACGCACGCCGCTGCGCACGCGCCGGGTGGCGTGCAGGGAGGTGCGGGGGCACCTGCCAGTGCGGTGGCGCAGGTGGGGGACCGGTCCAGCTGGGTGGGTGTGGTGGTAGCGCGTCCCCAGCACCGCCACTGGAAGGAGGGGAGGAGGAGAGAGAGAGGGGAAGGGGAGAGAAAGAGGGGGTGACTCGGACGGAGCAGCAGCGCAGACCGGTCCTGGCCAATGTGCAAAGTCATTGCACACGCCGGTGCGCGCGCGGTGGGGCCCCACCCCCGTCGGAAACGGGCGGAGGCGAGTGCAGATACCATGGGGCATCGTATTCGGCCATAGCGCCACACCTCGGCGCGTGCCGGGAGTCGAAACGAGTCCCGCATTTTTAGTGTTGTCACCCATCCCGCCCTGATGCCCTCCACTGCGCCGCCGGCACACACGCCGCGGAACCCGTCCACGCACACGCCGCGGCCGGCCACGCAATTCACGACGGCGCACGACGCACACTCACCAACCCCGTCGGGACCAGTTGGGCGCACGTCTTAACTCGGTGCGTTGCGTGTGCACCATCGTGTTGTCACGCCCGCACCGGCGGGGCGGCGGCGGGTCCAGGACAGGGAGCAGCTGGGCTGCAGCGCGAGAGGGGGTGCGAAAAACTTGAACAACTTGAACTTGGGGACGAGACGAGGAGTCTGGTGCGTGACAGCAGCACCGCTGGGCGCCGCCGCCGCCGCCGCCCGCCGCACCTGGTGGTGCGCAGCAGCTGGACACAGCGCTGGGGAAACCTGCCCGCATGCGCTGCTGTGCACACCCGCGCCACGACCCGCACCCACCCAACCCGACCCGCAATTGCTTTGTCGGTGGTGCGTGCGTGGGCGTACGGGTGCGGTGCGGCGGTGAGTCGCCAGTGGGCATGCCCAGCCATCATCGTTCCAGCACATGGCCGGTGACGCTGCCACCTGCCCAGCACCGCACTCGTACCCGTACCAGCCACGCCCGTTGTGCGGCTGCCGCAATCCACACTGCCCGCCCTCCTTTCCACTCTCGCACTCGCGTCACCAGCTGCGCTGCGGCCGCCCGGCGGCAGTGGCGCGGCGGCCAGGTGGCAGTGGCACACAGAGGGGACGCGCTGCCATGGCAACGTTGCTTGATGGCAGGCAGGCGGGTGGGGTGGGCGGGCGAGTGGGCGGGTACGTGGATACCGGCGACAGCAGTGGCAGTGGCAGTAGCAGTGATGGGTGCGGGTTATAGGGCGGCAGTGGCAGCGGAATGGCGGGCGCGCCCAGCCGGGCCCCCTGTGTGTGCGTCGGCTGGCAGCGGCACAGACCGACGCCACCCCCTGCCACGTCACTACACTGCCACTCCGCGCATACACTGCCACCGCGCGTGAAGGGTACTACCCCAGCCTGCTGCCACTGTGTCACCTACCTGCGTGGCGGTGTGTGTGTCACTCAGTGTGTGTGTGTGTGGTTGACTACACTGGATATGACAGGTGCTGCTGCCAACAGGGTGGTACGGTGGTACCGCCCGTCACTCACCACCCCGCACCCGACTCAACGCACAACGCGCCACACCGCCACCGCACCGCAGCAGAAGCGACAGCAGGGAACGCAGTACTGCCACCACCATGGCGTCGGGGCGTGGCCGCAGTGTGAGCCCCGCGCCCAGCGGTGATGACGTGGTGCCCACCATCTCCCCCCTGTTTGGCACCACCGGCTCGGGGCCAACCTCCTCGGCGACGGGCGCGGCGCAAGCCATCACCTCCGTGAACGGCGTCGCCACTCTCGTGTTCCCCTTTAGCTTCATTGACCTGGCGTCCGTGGAGGCGCTGGATGGTCCCACGCCCGTCCCGCCCTCTGGCGCCTTGCCGCGCTACGTGGGCGTGCAGTACAGCCCGCAGCGGTCGACGTGGAAGGTGCGCCTGCCCACCGTGCATACACAGCAGCAGCACACACACCCACACTCTTGCCCCCCTCCCTCCCAACCCAACCCACCCACCCGCAGGTGCGCATCTCAGTGAAGGGCGTGGAGTTCAACTACGGGCCGTACAACGACCCCAAGGTGGCCGCCCTGGTGTATGACGCGCTGCGCATCAACCTGCGCGGCGAGGAGGCGCTGACCGGGCCGCTGAACCTGCTGGAGCACTGGATCCCCATCATGAAGGAGAAGGGGTGCACCGTGCCGCCCATGCCGCCGCCGCCCCCACCGCCGCCGGTGCCGGTGCCGGCGCCGGCGCCGGCGCGCGCCTCCACTGCACCGCCCGGCGGCGCCGTGAAGGCAGCACTGGCAGCGCGGCGCACAGACAGCGGGCAGGCGCAGCTGCCGCCGCCTGCGTCGTCGCCCGACGCTGGGGCAGAGCGCCGCGCTGCAGCGGCACCGGCACCAGCACCAGCACCGGCACCAGCCCCCGCACCAGCCCCCGCCCCTGCCGCCGGCGGTGCCGGCGCAAGCGCCAGCAGCATTCCAGACATGCTGGCGCGCGGCGTGTCGCCCAGCTCAGAGCTGCCGCGCACCAAGTTCGCGGGCGTGTACATGCGGGTACGTAGCTCTGCCGCCGCGCCGGCGGCGTGTTGACGACCAGCGTATGCAACCCCCACCCCCACATACGTATTCATGCAGGGCTCCCGGTTTGAGGCCACGCTGCAGTACCGGCACGTGAAGCAGCACATTGGCATGTTCCCCACCCTGGACGAGGCGGCGCACGCGCGGGACCGCCTGGGTCTGCAGCTCTTTGGCGCCGAGTTCATTGAGCGCTGCCACTTCCCCGAGGAGGCGCCCGCCATCCTGGAGGAGATTGCCAGCGGCACGTTCCGTGGTACGCAGCCCGCGCCGCCCGTCTTGATGCGCGGCGACGCGGACACGTCGCCCGGCCGCTCACGGTCACGCACCCGCCCTGGTGGCGCCGCAGGTGGTGATGCGGTTGCGGCGGCGGGTGTGCCGCCTGCCGCTGACGCGCCGCCGGGCGGCGCCGACTCCCTCACTGACGCTGCGGGGCGCACCGTGCGGGGCGTGCGCGCCACGAGCGCCAACTCGTGGGAGGCGCGCGTGAGCAACAACGGGCAGCGCGTCAGTGGCGGCGTGTACGCGTCGGTGGAGGAGGCCGCCGCCGCGCATGACCGCCTGCTGTACCGCCTGCGCGGGTCCGAGTGTGCGTACCCCCCTTGTGCAGCAGCGGTGTGCAGTCAACCACCACCACCGTCAACACCGTCAACACCATAACCACCCCCCCCCCCCCCCCCCCCCCCCCCCC
>ERZ778022.5192-NODE-5192-length-10726-cov-3.777622_pt1 | contig 10726 bp, 9 predicted proteins | sample MGYA00375752_ERZ778022 | MGnify/ENA primary metagenome ERZ778022 (study PRJEB29350, sample SAMN05389826) | bioreactor metagenome | isolation source: Thiocyanate bioreactor | place: South Africa: University of Cape Town | collected 2014-04-04 ...
GTCGGAGAAGCTGACGGCGATCGGCCCGTCCTACCCGACCTACCAGTGGCGCACGGCCGTCATCGCAGCCCTCGACGTGCTGGACGGCAAAGCGGTTCCCGGCCCCGAATGGGTGCTGCCGCAGCCGGCGATCACCGAGGACGTTCTGGCGAACTATGTCGACGAGCGCATGCCGCCGCTGCACTACAGCCTCTGCGGCTGCCAGGAACTGCCGGGCTATCCGGAACGCTGGGGCGGCAAGAAGTAAGCGGAGTTCGGGAAGGCGAGGGGGGCGGATTCCGCCCCCTTTGCCGCATCACAGGCCGGCCGCCTTGGTGAGGTTTATGCGGAAGCGGTCGCGCCGGCGCTGGTATCGCCGGGTCATTTCGGCCGAGGCGTGGCCAAGCTGCTTCTGGACATGGCGCTCATCGACCTCGGCGGAGGAGGCAAGGCCGGCGCGCAGCGAATGGCCGGCGAACCTTTCCGCCCGCTCGGCCTCGGAGAGGTCGCCGCGAACGCCGGCGGCGAGCGCGGTCTTCTTGACGAGGCGTGCCACCTCCTGGTCGTTGAGGCGGTCCGGGCCGACGTCCTTTCCCTTGCCGATTACGCGGCGGAAGAGGGCCCCCTTGGCGATCCGGGCGAATTTTATCCACGTCTCCAGCGCGGCGACCGGGCAGGTGGCGTCGGAGGAGCCGCGGCCGATCTCCACCTCTCGCCAGCCGGTCTTGCCGCGCAGCGTCGCCAGAGCCCCCTTGTCGAAGATCTCGATCCAGCCGCGGCCGTCTTCCGTCTGGTCGCGGCCGAGGTCGAGCCCGGTGATCTCCGAGCGGCGCAGGCCGCCGGCAAAGCCGATGAGCAGCATGGCGCGGTCGCGCAGGCCGCGCAGCGTGCCGCGGTCGAGCGTTTCCAGCATGGCGAGGAGGTCTTCGGGCAGGATCGCCTCCTTCTGCCGCGGCGGGGCGGCATGCCGGTTGCGGATGCCGGCCATCACGGTGGCGATGTGGCGGTCCCTGCGATCGAGCGGCACGCCGCGCTGCGCGCAGTTCCAGCCGATGGCGGAAAGGCGCCGCTCGATGGTGGAGACGGTGTTCGGCCTGGTGCCGCGCTCGGCCGTGCCCGAGGCGCAAGCCGTGATGTAAAGGCCGACCACTTGCGGGTCCGGCGGGAGGGGGGAAAGGTTCTGCCGCCGGCACCAGGCGGAAAAATGCTTCCAGTCCGCCGCATAGGCCCGCCGTGTATTGGCCGAACTTGCCGCCTCGACATAGGAGCGGGCGCGGTCGGTGAGGTCTTGCAGATGCGCGGGCGGCGCCGGCGGGGCGGAAACGGCGACTTCTTGCGAAAGGCCGTCGCCGGGCGACGCGTCGGTCGCATCTTCGTGATCATCCGGGCGGTGCGACGTGATTCTGGCCATGCCTCCTTATAACGCCATGAGCTTCCGTGACGCGAGCCTCGAATGCGTGGGGCGCCGTCCTGCCCCTTTTCGCGCGAAGCCGTGGGCTGCCGCGGAAAGGAGCCGTCTAGACTGTTGCGGCCTTGCGGCCGAAGGAGAGCAATTCGCGGGTGTAGGCCTCGGCGGGCGCGCGGATCACGTCCTCGGTCCGGCCGAACTCGACGACGTCGCCGCGCCGCATGACGAGGAGCGTATCGGAGATATGCGCGACGACCTTCAGGTTGTGCGTGACGAAGAGCATGGAAAGGCCGCGGCTTTCCTTGAGGTCCGAGAGCAGGTTCAGGATCTGCGCCTGCACGGAGACGTCGAGCGCCGAGGTCGGCTCGTCGAGGATGAGGAGGCCGGGTTCCAGCGCCAGCGCGCGGGCGATGGCGACGCGCTGCGCCTGCCCGCCCGAAAGCTCGCGGGCGCGCCGGGCGAGGAAGTCGGCCGGAAGGCCGCAGTCGGAGAGGAGGGTCGCGATCTTCTCGCGCATGGCGGCGCCCTGCCGCTGGCCGGCCGCCAGCATGGGTTCGGCGAGGATCTCCTCGATGGTGAGCCGCGGGCTCAGCGACAGGAAGGGGTTCTGCGAGACGACGCCGATCTTCTGGCGCGCCTTTCGAAGGGCCTCGCCCTTCAGCGCCAGCCAGTCCTGCCCGAGCCGGATCGCGCCGCTTTCGACCGGCAGCAGCCGGAGGATGGCGCGCAGCAGGCTCGTCTTGCCCGAGCCGCTTTCCCCGACGATGCCGAGCGTCTCGCCCCTTTCGAGGCGGAAGCTCGCGCCGTTGACGGCGGGCTTCGGCCGCGCGGCGAAGAGGCCGGCGCGGTAGCGGATGACGAGCGTGTCGACGTCGAGCATCGGGGCCGGGGTCATGCGGCGTCCTCCGGCAGGTGGCACAGCCAGCGATGGGCATCGCGGCGCCGCTCGGGCGGCGGCTCGGCGCTGCAGACGGCCATGGCCTGCGGACAGCGCGGCGCGAAGGCGCAGCCGGTGATGGCGGAGCGCGGCGGCGGGATGGAGCCCTCGATGGCGGCAAGGCGCGCGCCATGCGGGGCGGCATCGGGAAGGGCGGCGAGGAGCGCGCGGGTATAGGGATGGCCGGGACTTTGCAGCACGGCGGCGACCGGACCGGTCTCGACGGAACGGCCGGCATAGAGCACGGTCGCCCGGTCGCAGGCCTCCGCGATCACGTCCATGTCGTGGGTGATCATCAATACGGTCAGGCCGCGCTCGGCGACGAGCTTGCGCAGGAGCGCCAGCACCTGCGCGCCGACCGAGACGTCGAGCGCCGTCGTCGGCTCGTCGGCGATGAGGAAATCCGCGCCAGTGGCGAGCGCCTGCGCGATGACGACGCGCTGCTGCATGCCGCCCGAGAGCTGGTGCGGATAGCTCTTCAGCACCCTTTCCGGATCGGGAAGGCCGGTCGCGGCGAGAAGCGATAGGGCTTCCGCGCGGCGGGCCTGCCGGGGCATGTCGCGATGGGCGCGGATCACGTCGTCGAGCTGGCGGGCGATGGAGAGCACCGGATTGAGTGCTGCGGCGGGGGCCTGCGAGATGAGGCCGATGCGCCGGCCACGCAGGCGCGCCGCATTTTCGCGAAGGTCCTCGCCATCGAAATGGAAGCGCTCGGCGGTAATGCGCGCGCCCTTCGGCGCGAGGCCGAGCGCCGCCATGCCGGTCATGGTCTTGCCGCAGCCGGATTCGCCGATCACGCCATGGATTTCGCCGCGCTCGATCTCAAGGCTGACGGAGCGCACGGCATGGACGTCGCCGTCCGGCGTCGGGATGCTGACCGAGAGGTCGCGGACATCAAGCAGAGGCACGGGCGGCACCTCCCTTGCGCTCGCGCAGGGCATCGCCGAGTACGCTGAAGGCAAGCGCCACGATGAAGATCGTCATGCCGGGCATGGCCGAATACCACCAGCGCGCCGGGAAGAACTTGCGGCCGGCATCGACCATCTGGCCCCAGTCGGCGGTCGGCGGCAGGACGCCGAGGCCGAGGAAGGAGAGGGCGGCGGCCGTCAGCAGCGCCGGGCCGACGTCGAGCGCGGCCTGGACGGTCAGCGGCCGGCCCGTGGCGGGCAGGATGTGCCTTATGATGATGCGCGGATGCGAGACGCCGGCAAGGCGCGCGGCCTCGACATAGGGCTGGCCGCGCAGCACCAGCACTTCCGCGCGGGCAAGGCGGGCATACCAGGGCCACCAGGTGACGGCGACGGCGATGATGCTGTTGAGGAAGCCCGGCCCGAGCGCGGCGGCCATCAGCACGGCGAGCAGCAGGGCGGGGAAGGCGAGGAAGACGTCCGTGCCGCGCATCAGCGCCTCGTCGATCCAGCCGCCGAAATAGCCGGCGGCAAGGCCGACCGGCAGGCCGATGAGCAGCGAGAAGGCGACGATCAGCACGCCGTTGGTCAGCGAGACGCGGGTGCCGTAGATGATGCGGCTGAGGATGTCGCGGCCGAGATGGTCCGTGCCGAGCCAGTACTCCGCCGAGGGCGGCCGAAGCTTGGCGATGACGTTCGGCGCGCCGGCGCCCTGCGCCGGATAGGGCGCGATCCACGGCGCGAGGATCGCGAGCGCGACGAAGAGGACGACGATTGCAAGGGCGATGGTGCCGGGCCAGCCGAGGCGTTGAACGAGACGTGTCATGAGAGCGCCACCCGCGGGTCGACCAGGGCCTGGGCGATGTCGATGATGAGGTTCATCACGACATAGCAGATCGTCACCACCATGGTGACGGCGGCGATGACCGGGAAGTCCTTGGCGAGGATCGCCTCGGAGACATAGCGGCCGAGGCCCGGCCAGGCGAAGATGATCTCGACCAGCACCGCCCCGGTCAGCGCATAGGCGAAGGAGAGGCCGATCACGGTCAGCGCCGGCCCCATGGCGTTGGGCAGCGCGTGGCCGAAGAGGATGCGCGGCTCGGAAAGGCCGAGCGCGCGGGCGGCGACCACATGGCGGCGCTCGAGGATTTCGATCATCGCCGAGCGCGTCAGCCGCATGGCGACGCCGGCCGGATAGGAAGCGAGCGTCAGGGCCGGCAGGATGAGGTGGGCCAGCGCATTGCCGAAGACGTCGGCGCGCCCGGCGATGATCGCATCGATGAGGTTGAAGCCGGTCACCATCTGCAACGGCGCGGAAATGGCGATCTCGCGCGACAGGCGCCCGGAGAGCGGCAGGATGCCGAGCCATTGCGCGAAGACGAGCTGCAGCAGCATCGCCAGGAAGAAGGTCGGCATGGCGACGGCCGCGATGGATCCGAGGCTGCCGAGCCGGTCAGGCCACCGGCCCTGCCGCGCGGCGGCGGCGACCCCGAGCGGAATGCCGATCAGCAGCGCAAGGCCGGTGGAGAAGACCGCAAGCTCCAGCGTCGCTGGAAGATAGGCCCGAAGGTCCTCCGCGATCAGCCGGCGCGACTTGTAGGAGACGCCGAAATCGCCGGAGGCCATGGCCGAGGCGAAGGTCGCGAAGCGCGCCGGGAGCGGCGCGTCGAGATTGAGTTCCTGACGCGCCTTCTCGATCTGCTCGGCCGTCGGGCGCGGGCCGGCATAGAGCGCTGCGGGGTCCGAGGGAACCACCTGCGCCACGATGAAGACCAGAAAGGTCACTCCCACCACCACGAAGGCGGAGAGGATCATGCGGCGCAGGATGTAGCGGAGAAGTTCCATCGGACCGCCGTAGGCCTTACCGGCTCAGTTCGTTGACGAAGTTGACATGCCCGTAGGCCGGGTTGTCGGCGTAGCCCTTCACGTCCGCGCGGATGACGTGGACGTTGGGCTGGTCCAGCATGAACACGGCCGCGGCGTCCTCGATGATCTTGCGCTGCGCCTCGATGAACAGGGCTTCCGCGCGGGCGCGGTCGGTGCCGGAGAGCTTTGCCGCCTCGTCGATCTTGGCATCCACATCGGCGTTCGAATAGTAGCCGAGGTTGAAGTTGGGCTTCTCCTCGCTGTGGAACAGGTTGAAGAGGAAGTCGTAGGGCGTGACGAAGGTCGGCCACCAGAACATGACGAAGATGTCCTGAGCGGCTTCCGGGTTCGACTTGCCGAGCTGCCACTGGGCTTCCCAGGCCATCGGCTGCAGCGTCAGCGTGATGCCGAGGGTTTCCAGATTGGCCTTCCAGAGTTCGCCGGCGACGGCTTCGAGCGCCTGCGAGGTGGAATAGGTCATGGTGAGTTCGAGGCCCGGCTCGATGCCTTCCTCGGCCAGCAGCGCCTTGGCGGCCTCAAGGTCGGTCTTCGGAACCGGGGCTTCCGCGTCGTGGCCCCAGATGCCGGCCGGAACGACGCCCTTGGCACGCGTGCCGAAGCCGCTGGTGCCGGCGGCGATCACGTCGTCATAGGGGAAGGCCAGCGACAGGGCCTGGCGCACCTTCACCTTGTCGAGCGGCGCGCGCTTGACGTTGTAGAGGCCGAACAGCGTCTCGAAGGACGGGTTGACGACGACGTTCAGGTCCGGGTTGGACTTCAGCGCTTCCAGGTTCTCGTAAGGCAGGCTGTAGGTCCAGTCGGCCTGGCCGCTCTCGATCATGTTGTGGGCGAGCGTCGCATCCTCGACGATCTCGAAGGCGACGGTCTGGAAGGCGCCCTCGGGCACTTCGCCCCAATAGCCTTCCACGCGCTCCAGCACCGCGCGCTGGCCGGGCTCGTAGCGCGAGATCCTGAACGGGCCGGTGCCGGCATCGTTGCCGGCGTTGAACCAGGCATTGTCCTTGTCGAGTGCCGACGGCGCATGGATCCAGGCGGCAAAGCCGGCCGAGGCGATGAGGTCGAGCGGCTGCGGCTCGGAAAGCTTGAAGACGACCTTCAGCGGCTCCGGCGTTTCGATTGATGTCACCGGTCCCCAGATGAAGGAGGCACCGCCGCCGATCTTCTTCGTGCGCTCGATGGAGCCCTTGACGGCCTCGGAGGTGAGCGGGCTGCCGTCGTGGAACTTCACGCCGTCGCGCAGGGTGAAGGTCCAGGCGAGGCCGTCTTCGCTGACCTCCCAGCCGGTGGCGAGCAGCGGCTCGATCTTCGCCTCGGCCGTATCGGTCGCCGGGATGTAGCGGGCAAGGCCCTCATAGACATTGGCGAGCACCGCGCCGTCGTTGGAGAACGAGGTCGCGGGGTCGAGGTCCGGGAAGCTGGTCGGGCAGGCGAGGGTGAAGATGCTGCCCGTGCCCTGCGCCATGGCAAGGTTCCAGCGGGTGCCCGCGGCGGCAAGGGCGGCGAGAGCGGTCGTCTTCAGGAAATTACGGCGGTTCATGTCGGTCTCCCATGGAGGTTGGTGGGGCGGACGGTCAGGCGTCTTCTTCGTATTGCGGGACGGCGGGCGCATCGGTGGATATGCCGACGGGCACGAAGTCGAAATCATAGCCGAAGGCCCGCGGGCCGACGGATTCGAGCGCGATCTCGCTGCGCAGCAGCACTGGCGCGGGCATGGAGAGAACGTCGATGCGCAGGCCGTAGCGCAGCTCTTCCGTGCCGATGGCGCGGCCGGTCTCCGAATCCACGATGCAGATCAGATCCGGCACCATGGTGATGATCGTCTCGCCCTCGCGGGCGATGAGATATTCGTTCTGGATCTCGATGGCGATCGAGCGCCCCGCATCCTCGTCGAGCCCCGCGACGGTCAGCGTGCCGCGGTTGAAGCCGGCGCTGACGCGGCGGGCGATGTCTGTGACCTTGCCGCGCATCAGGCGTATGCCGCCGGACTGCTTCAGGATCGCCTCGACCGGGTCCTCCTTGGCGGCGCGGGCGTTCAGCACCGCATTGCCGAGGCTCCAGGCCTGGCTCGTCGTGTGCGGCACGCCGAAGCGGCGCACGAAGTCGCCGGACATCGGCGCGGTCGTCATCAGCGCCGTGCAGCCCATGGCGATGGTGCTGGCGCGCAAAAGCTTTTCCAGCATCTTCGGCGTGGTCGCCTCGGTGACGATCAGCACGTTGCCGTCGGCATCGGCGAGCGCCGCCGGCTGCACCGGCTGGCCGTGGATGAAGAAGGTCGTCATCTGCACTTCGGGGAAGGCGCGGCCCATGCCGTCGGCGTCCACCACCGGCAGGTCGGCCATGGCGGCCGTCAGCATCGGCGCGATGCCGTTGCCGCCGCCGACCTCGTCGCCGAGCAGCGCGTCGACCTTGCGGCCGAGGTGATGCTCCAGCGCGTGCATCAGGCGCACGCCCTCGGCGCCCTCCGCGATCTTTTCGATGCCGACGGTCGGCGCGCCGATGCCGCCGATCCCGATGATCTGCGCGTCCGGGGCCATGTCGGCCGGGCGCACCATGCGGATGCGCTTGCCCTCGCGCAGCAGCGCCTTGGCGCGCAGCGAGCCGTGATAGGTGCTGCCGCCGCCGCCGGTGCCGAGAATGCCGCAGCCGACCGCGATCCGGTCGATATCCGCCTCGGTGAGCGTCCAGTACTTCATGCCCTGAGTTCTCCAATGACTTTCGCCGCGATGCGCACGGCATTGCCGGGCAGGTAGGCCAGCGGCGTCTCCTCGATTTCGGCGAGCGTCACCGTCTCGGCCGCCGCGCCCGCCTCGACCGCGCGGGCGCGCGCCTCGGCCACCACGCTTTCGAGCGCCTTCTCGCGCGTCGTGCCTTCCAGCGAGACCACGCTGTCGACCTCGCCGGAGACCTGCGCGATGGCCGCGCCGATGGCGTTGGCCGAGCCGAAATGATCCGGCTTCAGCGAGGCGGAGGTGCCCTCCAGCAGCCCGTCGACGAGCACCGAGCCGCCGCCGACGAGGATGGCCGGGATCGGCTCTGCGCTCGGCTTCATGCGGTCGAGCACCGTCTCGATGCTGGCCTTCATCTGCGCCAGCATCCGGCGGGCGAAATCGGGCGTGATCCGGGACAGGCGGTCGCGCTCGCCGAGATTGACGAGGCCGGCGGACACCGCGATGTCGGTCGCCGTCAAGGTGTCGCCGCCGAAGCAAAGAGCCTTTTCCGGCAGGCGGAAGCCGACCGAGTCCGGGCCGACCGTCGGCGCGTCGCCCGGCCGCACGATGCTGCCGCCGCCGAGGCCGAAGGAATAGACGTCGGGCACGCGGAAATTGGTCGGCACGCCGCCGATCATCGCGCCTTCGCTGCGGGTGCGCGGGAAGCCGGCGACCAGCATGCCGATATCGGTGGTGGTGCCGCCGATGTCGATGACCGCGGCGTCGGAGAGCCCGGTGAGGAAGGCCGCGCCCCGCATGGAATTGGTCGGGCCGGAGGCGATGGTGAAGACCGGATAACGCTCGGCGAAATCCGCCGTCATCAGCGTGCCGTCGTTCTGCGTGAGGTAGAGCGGGCAGTTAAGGCCGAGCGCGGAAAACGCCGCGCGGAAGGCGCCGACTGTCTCACGGCCGAGCGTGTGGAGGCTCGCATTGAGGATGGTGGCGCTCTCGCGCGGCAGCAGGCCCGTGCGGCCGACACGGTGCGACAGGCTGATCGCCGCGTCCGGCATTTCCGCGGCGACGATTTCGGCCGCCTCGTTCTCCATGCGCGGATCGACCAGCGCGAAGACGGAGCAGATCGCGATGGCGCCGATGCCGCGTGCGCGCCAGTCGCGGCAGGCTGCGCGGATCGCCGGAGCGTCGAGCGGGGCGATCTCCGAGCCGTCATAGTTGACGCCGCCGCCGACCAGCGCCGCGCCGCCGTCGACGATGGGGCGGAGCGTGTCGGGCCAGTCGATCATCGGCGGCAGGGAGCGGGTGGAGGCGCCGCAAAGGCGTAGCACGCCGACCTTCTCCAGATGCCGGCCTTCGACGACGGCATTGAGGAAGTGCGTGGTGCCGATCATGACGGCATCGACCGAGCCGGCGGCGACGCCCGCCTCGGCGAGCACCGTGCGGATGGCCGCGCTCACGCCCGAGGTCACGTCCGCCGTGGTCGAGGACTTCACCGTCGCCAGAACCTCGGTGCCGCGCAGCAGCGCCGCATCCGTGTTGGTTCCGCCCACATCCACCCCAATGCGCAGCATGGGTTATCCTTTCTTCTTGCCGCCGAGGTCCGAGCCGCGGCTGATCGCGGTCGTCCTCGTGCCGAATACCTTGTAGAGCCGCAGGACGACCGAGCTCGTCACGCGCTTGACGCCGGGCAGCTTGCCCAGCTCCTGGTCGATGAATTCGAGAAGCGCCGCATGGTCGGCGACGAAGAGCGAGGCGCTGAGATTGGCCGTGCCGCTGGTGGCGGCGAGGTAGCCGATCTCCTCGTATTCGCCGAGCTGGATGGCGACCTCCTCCAGCTTGCCCGCCTCGACCTCGATCAACAGCTCGACCTGCACGTCGCGCCCGAGCGCCACGGGATCGGGAATGGCGCCGATCACGATCATCTTGGCCTGAAGGAGGCCGGCGATGCGGTTGCGGATCGTGCGCTCGGAGACGCTGCCGATCCGGCCGGCGATTTCGGCGGCCGAAAGACGGCCGTCCTCGGAGAGATAGCGGATGATCTCGCGGTCCAGATCGTCGACGATGTAGCGCTGGCTCATTTCCGGTTCCATATCGGCCTGAATGGGGAGAGTAAATTTCCGAAACGGAATTATGTCAAGAATATTTCAGCCATGACAGGGAATCATTGGCGGAAATGTCCCGCTTCGGAAGTTTTATGAAGAAATCTTGCCGAACCGGCATAAACCGGCTCGTCATCAGCCGATTTCAATGCGCTGTTCACGCCCGGCTGTCGGACAGCGCCAGGCGCCGGCTTTGAAAAAGCATGCCAAGCCTTTGAAAGATAAAGACCCAGGCAGATTTTGCATAAGGTCCTGCCCAAATTGAATTGGTCAGCCGCGCCGGGTCGTTCCTATGGTCCGGCCAGGGACAACCGGTGCAGCAAGAGGAAAAGATGGGCAGGATCGTTTACGTCCACGGTCAATTCGTGCCGGAGGAGGAGGCCCGCGTCGGGCTTTTCGACCGCGGTTTCCTGTTCGGCGATGCCATCTACGAGGTGACGGCCGTCATCGACGGCCGGATGATCGACAACGACCTTCATCTTGCCCGTCTCGAACGTTCGGTGGGGGAGCTCGCCATCCCGCTGCCGTTGCCGCTGGAGGAGATCGCGGCGGTGCAGGCGGAACTGATGGCCCGCAACGGCCTGCGGGACGGCACGATCTACCTGCATGTCTCGCGCGGCGAGGCGGACCGCGACTTCCTCTATTCGGACGCGCTCGCGCCGCGGCTCGTCGGCTTCACGCAGGCAAAGGTGCTGACGGGCACCAAAGGTCAGCGGGAGGGCATTTCCGTCGATCTGGCGGAGGACCCGCGCTGGCGGCGGCGGGACATCAAGACCGCCATGCTGCTCGGCCAGGTCATGGCCAAGCAGACGGCGCGCGCCCGCGGCTTCGACGACGCCTGGCTG
>ERZ778022.5194-NODE-5194-length-10719-cov-5.030008_pt1 | contig 10719 bp, 9 predicted proteins | sample MGYA00375752_ERZ778022 | MGnify/ENA primary metagenome ERZ778022 (study PRJEB29350, sample SAMN05389826) | bioreactor metagenome | isolation source: Thiocyanate bioreactor | place: South Africa: University of Cape Town | collected 2014-04-04 ...
TCAGCCGGGTGGTGGACAAGTTCATCCTCCAGCTCGAATTGCAGCTGGCCGAGCAGAACGTCCATATCCAGTTCGATTCGGATGCGCGCGCCTGGCTGGGCGAGCGCGGCTACGACCGGCTCTACGGCGCGCGGCCGATGGCCCGCCTCATCCAGGAGAAGGTCAAGCAGCCGCTCGCCGAGGAGCTGCTGTTCGGCAAGCTGGCCCACGGCGGCGAGGTCCACGTCACCACCAGGGAGGCCGAGGGCAAGAAGGAGCTGTCCTTCGAGCTGACCCCCGCGCCGCCCAAGCTGGTCCGCAAGGCCGCGAAGACGCCGCCCAAGCGCAAGCCCAAGGCCCAGCCGGAACCGAGCGGGGAAGAGTAAGGCCAAGATCCTCCCCATTTTTCCGCAAGGACAAATGGGGAGGATCGCCTGCCGCTGGAACCCGGCGCGGCCTATCGCCATTTCATAGCGAATGGCCGCAGCCTTCTCCTGGATTCGCGCCGAGCCGCACGGCATCCACATCGTCCCCGGCAACTGCTGGATCGATCCGGCGCGGCCGGTCGACACGGCGCTCGTCACCCACGGTCATTCCGACCACGCGCGCGGCGGGCACCACCGGACGGTGGCCACGCCTGCGACCCTGGCGATCATGGCCCTGCGCTACGAGACGCGGATCAACACCGTCCCGGTCGAATACGGCGAGACCATCGCCCTGCCCGGCGGCGTTGCGGCGACCTTCGTGCCCGCCGGCCACGTCCTCGGCTCGGCCCAGATCGTGCTGGAGCACGCCGGCGAGCGGGTCGTCGTCACCGGCGACTACAAGCGCCGCGCCGATCCGACCTGCGCGCCGTTCCAGCCGGTCCCCTGCGACGTCTTCGTCACCGAGGCGACCTTCGGCCTGCCGGTGTTCCGCCATCCCCCGGTCGAGGAGGAGATCGGCCGGCTCCTCGCGGCCCGCGCCGCCAATCCCGATCGCTGCGTGCTGGTCGGCGCCTATGCCCTGGGCAAGGCCCAGCGGCTGATCGCCGAGCTGCGCCTGGCCGGCCATGCCGCGCCGATTTACCTCCACGGCGCGCTGGAGCGGATGTGCCGGCTCTACGAGGAGCTGGGCATCGACCTCGGCGACCTGCGGCTGGTGGCGGGCATGGCCAAGGGCGCGCTGGCCGGCCAGATCGTCCTCGCGCCGCCCTCCGCGCTGGGCGACCGCTGGAGCCGCCGCCTGCCCGATCCGATCACGGCCATGGCCTCGGGCTGGATGCGCATCCGCCAGCGCGCCCGGCAACGCAACGTCGAGCTGCCGCTGATCGTCTCCGACCACGCCGACTGGGACGAGCTGACCGATACGATCCGCGAGGTCGACCCGGCCGAGACCTGGATCACCCACGGCCGCGAGGAAGCCCTGCTGCGCTGGTGCGAGCTGGACCAGCGCAAGGTCCGGGCATTGGCCCTGGTCGGCTACGAGGACGAGGATGATTGAGGCGGCCGCCCCGATCCTCCCCGCCACGGGGAGGGGGACCGCGCCGCGCAGCGGCGGGGTGGAGGGGGCTCTCGTCGGGATGCGACCGGGCGAGCGCATACCTTGGGGCCGGCCCCCTCCACCATCCTGCGGATGGTCCCCCTCCCCGTGCCGGGGAGGCTTCTAGGTGGAGCAATTCGCCGCCCTGCTCGACGCGCTGGTCTATACCAGCTCGCGCAACGCCAAGCTCAAGCTGCTGGCCGACTACCTGCGCCGCACCCCCGACCCCGATCGCGGCTGGGCGCTGGCGGCGCTGACCGGCGGGCTGGACTTCCCCGCGGTCAAGTCGGCGGCGATCCGCAACCTGCTGATGGAACGTGTCGACCCCGTGCTCTACGCCCTGTCGCGCGACTATGTCGGGGACACCGCCGAGACCGCGAGCCTGCTCTGGCCCGAGCCGGCCGATCCGCCCTCCCCGCCCTCCGTCGCCGAGGCGGTCGACATCCTCTCCGGCATGACCCGCGCCAGCGTGGCGCGCGAGCTGCCGGCCCTGCTCGACCGGCTCGACGCGAACGGGCGCTACGCCCTGCTCAAGCTGGCGACGGGGGCGATGCGGATCGGGATCTCGGCGCGGCTGGCCAAGACCGCCTTCGCCCAGGCCTTCGCCGTCCCGCTCGACGACGTCGAGGAATACTGGCACGGCCAGGCCGCGCCCTATGCGCCGCTGTTCGACTGGGCCGCGCACGGCGCGGAGCCGCCCTCGGGCAAGGACCTGCCGCTGTTCCGGCCCTTCATGCTGGCCCATCCGCTGGAGGAGACGGCGGTCGACATGGCCGACTTCGCCGCCGAGTGGAAATGGGACGGCATCCGCGTCCAGATCGTCCGGGCGGGCGACGAGACGCGGGTCTATTCGCGCTCGGGCGACGACATCTCCGGCGCCTTCCCCGAGATCGCCGCCGCCCTCGCCGTCCCCGCCGTGCTCGACGGCGAGCTGCTGGTGCGGGGCAGCCACCAGGGCGGCGAGGAAGGCGGCGCGGCGAGCTTCAACGCGCTCCAGCAGCGGCTGGGGCGCAAGACCGTCTCCAGGAAGATGCTGGAGGACTACCCGGCCTTCGTCCGCCTCTACGACCTACTGATCCACGCGGACGAGGACCTGCGCGCCCATGCCTGGGAGCAGCGCCGCCTGCTGCTGGAGGAGTTCGCCGCCGGGCTCGATCCCGCGCGCTTCGACCTCAGCCCGGTGATCGCCGCCGCCAGCCTCGACGAGCTGGCCGCGATCCGCGAGCGCGCCCGCGACGAGGCGATCGAGGGGGTCATGCTCAAGCGCCGCGACAGCCCCTACGTCGCCGGCCGCCGGACCGGCCTGTGGTACAAGTGGAAGCGCGATCCGCTGCTGGTCGACTGCGTGCTGATGTACGCCCAGCGCGGCAGCGGCAAGCGCAGCTCGTTCTATTCGGACTACACCTTCGGCTGCTGGGACGGCGATCCCGATGCGGGCGCGGAGCTGCTGCCGGTCGGCAAGGCCTATTTCGGCTTCACCGACGAGGAGTTGCGCTGGCTCGATTCCTACGTCCGCCGCCACACGGTCAACCGCTTCGGCCCGGTGCGCGAGACCGACAAGAGCCTGGTCCTGGAGGTCGCCTTCGATTCGGTCCACGAGAGCCGGCGCCACAAGTCCGGCCTCGCCATGCGCTTCCCCCGCATCGCCCGCATCCGCACCGACAAGCCCGCGCACGAGGCCGACCGGATCGAGACCTTGCGGAACATGGTGCGGGATTGAACAGGTCGCGCCCGGCCCGCTAGGCTGGCGACATGAACCGCTTCGACCGCCCGCGCCAGAGCCTGGCGATCGCCATCGCCTTCCTCGCGGGCTTCGTCGACGCGCTCGGCTTCATGTCGGGCGACCGCTATTTCGTCTCGTTCATGTCGGGCAACACGACCCGGCTGGCGGTCGACCTCGCCACGGCGCCGCGGACCGCGTTGGTGCCTGCGCTGCTGATCCTGGGCTTCATCGTCGGGGTGGCCGGCGGCGCGGCGGTGGTCGCCCGCGCCGGGCCCTGGCGCAAGCCGGCGCTGATGGCCGTGGTCGCCGCGCTGCTGGCCGTGGGCGGCGCCTTCCACATGGCGGAGCGGACGGACGCGGCGCTCGGCGCGCTGGTCCTGGCGATGGGGGCCGTGAACAACATGTTCCAGCGCGACGGCGAGGTGGCGGTCGGCCTGACCTACATGACCGGGGCGCTGGTCAAGCTCGGCCAGGCGATCGGCGGTGTGCTCTCGGGCCGGCGCTACACCGGCTGGGGCGCCTACCTGCTGCTGTGGGGCGGCCTCTTCGTCGGGGGGACGACGGGCGCCCTGCTGTTCACCCATTTCAGCGCGGGGGTCTTCTGGCTGGCCGTGCTGCTGGCGGCGGCGCTCACCGTCTGGGCCTGGCGCGTGGCGGCGCGGGATGCGGGCTGAGCGCGAGCGAGCAGGCCCTAGCCGTCGAGCTGCACCAGCTTCTCGCGCGAAGTTGCGCCGCGCAACAAGTGGAGGCGCGAGGGGGCGACGGCCAGGGCGGCGGCGAGCAGGTCGAGCACCGCGGCGGTGGCCTTGCCGTCCTCGGGCTTGGCACGGACCCTGGCGAGGAGGCGGCCGTCCGCGATCTCCAGCCCCTCGCTCCGCGCGCCGGGCGTCACCCGCAGGGCGAGGCGACCCTGCCCGTCGGCCAGGGCGCGGATCGCCGCGGCCGGAGGCAGCTCAGCCTTCGGCCGCGCCATCGAAGGCCGCCTGATGGAGCCGGCCGTTGATGACGTAGCCCTGGACGCCCAGCTGCATGTCGGCCAGCGCCTCGTCGGTGAGGTCGCGGGTGAAGACCGCCGGGCGGCCCAGCCACATCTGGCGCGCCTTGATCACCTTGCCCGGCGTCAGCATGGCCCCGGCGGCGAGCATTCCGCCCGATTCGATTCGGCACCCGTCCATCACGATCGAGCCGAGGCCGACGAAGGCGCAGTCCTCCAGAATGCAGCCGTGGACCATGGCGAGGTGGCCGATCAGCACGTCGTCGCCGATGATCGTCGGGAAGCCCTCGGGCCGCTTGGGCTTGGGGCTGTCGCAGTGGACCACGGTGCCGTCCTGGATGTTGCTCCGCGCGCCGATGACCACGCGGTTGGCGTCGCCGCGGATCACGCAGTTGTACCAGACGCTGGCATCCGGCCCGATCTCCACGTCGCCGACGATGCGGCAGCCGGGGGCGATGAAGGCGCTGTCGTGGATGCGCGGGGTCTTGCCGTGGAGGGAGGCGATGGTCGTGTCGGGTCGCGGAGTGGTCATTGCTTCACCAGGAAATGTCGCCAGCGGATATAGGGCATGATCGAGGCGTGGTCATCCGTCCAGACGCGCCCACCCGGCGGGGCCAGCGGGTCCCACGGATGCGCGCGGTCGAGCGCGCGGAGCCGGGCGAGCTGCGCGGCGTCGCGGGTCAGCAGGACCCAGGACGAGGCGGTCAGCATGTTCTCGCGCACCGGGTTGTCGGTGCGGATCGCGGCCGCCAGCCCGCGCCCCCGCGCCGCGGCGGCGAGCACCGGCTCGAGGTCGATGAAGCGGTTGGAGATGTGGATCAGCAGCAGTCCATCTGGCGCGAGCGCGTCGAGGTAGATCCCCAGCGCCTCGTCGGTGAGCAGGTGCAGGGGGATCGCGTCGGAGGAGAAGGCGTCGATCGCCAGCAGGTCGAAGGAGCCGCGCGGCATCCGGGCGAGCTCGATCCGCGCGTCGCCGATCACCACCCTGGCGTCGGGCGCGCAGTCCGACAGGTAGGTGAAGGTGCGGCTGCGCGAATAGCCGAGCACCTTCGGGTCGATCTCGAAGAAATGCCAGGCCTGGCCGGGGCGGTGATAGCAGGCGAGCGTCCCCGCGCCGAGCCCGACCACTCCGATCCGCGCCGCCGGCCCATAGAGCGCGGGCGCCTGGGCGAAGGCGAGGCCGACGCCCGAGCTGGGGCCGTAATAGGTCGTCGGGCTGCGCCGCCGGGCGGGATCGGTCGACTGCTCGCCGTGGAGGGTCGTACCCTGCGAGAGCAGGCGCACCTGCTGGTCGGGATAGTCGCGCACCGTGTAGATGCCGAAATAGGAGCGGCTGCGGCGGCCGTCGAGCGAGTCCCGGATCGTCTCGGTCCCGCCCTGGACCAGCATCAGCAGGGCGAGCAGGGCGACGAAGGCCGGCCGCCACGGCACCAACAGCACCCCGCACAGGGCGATGCCGAGGGCGAGCAGGGCGCGCTCCTGCCCGGCCTCCTCCTCCAGCGGCAGGCCGCCGAGCTGCCAGGCGAGGAACAGCGCCAGCCCGGCGAGGGCCGCGGCGGCGAGCAGGCGCATGGCGGGCGAGGTCCCGGGCAGGCGGCTGAGGTCGAACAGGTACTGCCGGGGGAGCAGCGCGGCGGCGGCCAGGACCAGCAGGGGATGCTCCCACACCCAGTCGAACAGCATCGGCGCGATCAGGGCGGTGAACAGCCCGCCGAGCGCCCCGCCGGCGGCCATGACGAAATAGAACAGGGTCAGCCGCCGCGGATCGGGCCGGGCGTCGTAGAGCCGGCCGTGCAGCGCGACGCAGACCATGAACAGCAGCAGGACGCTGGCCAGGACCATCGCCATGGTCCCCGCGCTGCGCGAGGCCATGGCCATGCCGCCGGCCAGCATCATCACGAAGGGCGTCGAGACCGTGACCGCCCAGGCGATCCGCCGCCGGTCGGAGAACGAGACGACGAAGCTGAGCAGGTAGAGCCCGAGCGGGATCACCCAGAGCAGCGGCATGGCGAAGATGTCGGTGGTGAGGTGCGTCGTGGTCGAGAGCATCAGCCCCGAGGGCACGGCCGCCAGCGCGAGCCACAGCAGGATGCGCCGCCAGCCGACCCGCCCGCTCTCCTCGCTCCAGTCCTCCTCCGCCGCGACCGGCGCGGCCTGCGCGAGCCGGCGGCGCGCCCGCGCGGCGAGGGCGACCAGCACGATCAGCAGGCCGTAGCCCGCGGTCCAGGCCCAGGCCTGGGCGCGCAGGCTGAGCAGCGGCTCGGCCAGCAGCGGATAGGCGAGCAGCCCGGCGAAGCTGCCGAGGTTCGAGGCGGCGTAGAGCGCCCAGGGCTCCCCCGCGGAAGGGTCCAGCGCGTACCAGCGCTGCATCAGCGGCGCCTGGGCCGAGACCAGCAGGAACACCGGCCCGACGGTCAGCGCCAATAGCGCCGGGACCCGCAGCGCCTCCCACCCCGGCGCGGGCGCGGGCAGGTCGGCGAGCCGCAACGGCAGCCACAGCGCGGCGAGGACCAGCAGGCCGAGGTGGATCGCCGCCTGCCGCCGGAACGCCAGCCCGCCCAGCCAGTGCGCATAGCCGTAGCCCGCCAGCAGCAGCGCCTGATAGACCAGCATGGCGCTGTTCCAGACGTTCGGCGCCCCGCCCAGCCGCGGCAGCGCCATCCGCGCGACCATCGGCTGGACCAGGAACAGCAGGAAGCTGCCGGTGAGGATCGTGATTACGAAAAGCGCCCGCTGCGCGGACGCCCGTGGGGCCGTCACGCCCCGAGCAACCGCGCGGCGTGGGCGGCGTGGTAGGTCAGGACGCCCGAGCAGCCGGCGCGCTTGAAGGCGGTCAGGGTTTCGAGGACCATGGCGTCGCGGTCGGCGGCGCCGGCGGCCACGGCGGCCTCGATCATCGCATATTCGCCGCTCACCTGATAGGCGAAGACCGGCACCTCGAAGCGCTCCTTCACCCGGCGCGCGATGTCGAGATAGGGCAGGCCGGGCTTGACCATCACCGTGTCGGCGCCCTCGGCCAGGTCCATGGCGACCTCGCGCAGGGCCTCCTCGCCGTTGGCCGGGTCCATCTGGTAGGTCTTCTTGTCGCCCTTGAGCACGCCGCTGGAGCCCACCGCGTGGCGGAACGGGCCGTAGAAGGCCGAGGCGTATTTCGCGGCGTAGCTCATGATCTGGACATTGGCGTGGCCGGCGTCCTCCAGCGCGGTGCGGATCGCGGCGATGCGGCCGTCCATCATGTCCGAGGGGGCGATGATGTCCGCCCCCGCCGCCGCCTGGTTCAGCGCCTGGCCGACCAGCATGTCGACCGTCGCATCGTTGAGCACGTAGCCCGCCTCGTCGATCAGCCCGTCCTGGCCGTGGCTGGTGTAGGGATCGAGCGCGACGTCGGTCAGCACCCCGATGTCATCGCCGCAGGCCTGCTTGATCGCGCGGATCGCGCGGCACATCAGGTTGTCGGGGCTGAGCGCCTCGCGCCCGTCCGCGCTGCGGCGCTCGGCCTGGGTGTTGGGGAACAGGGCGAGGCAGGGGATGCCGAGCGCGACCGCCTCCCGCGCGCGGGCCGCGATCCCGTCGACCGACCAGCGCGAGACGCCGGGCAGGGCCGCGACCGGCTCCTCCACGCCCTCGCCCTCGGTGACGAACAGCGGCCAGATGAGGTCGGCCGGGGTGACGACCGCCTCGCGGTGCATCGCCCGGCTCCAGGCCGTGGCGCGGGTGCGGCGGAGGCGGAGTGCGGGATAGCTGGTCATGCCCCGGCTTTGGCCCAAAGCGCGCGGCGCTTCAATGCCGCTTGGGGCGCGACCGGACAAGCATCAGTCGGGGGCGTCAGTCGGTCGGCGCCTTGGGATTGAACTTGCCGAGCGCCGCGCCGGGCTTCACCCCCTTGAGCTTGGCCAGCAGGCCCTTGAGCGTGGTGAGCTGCTTGGCGTCGACGGCCTTGCCGGCGGCGGCCTGGGCCTGGACCTTGACCGCGAAGCCCCCCGCCATCGGGCGGAAGCCGAGCGGATTGACCGTGCGGCCGCCCTGATAGACCTCGTAGTGGAGGTGCGGCCCGGTCGAGAGGCCGGTCGAGCCGACATAGCCGATCACCTGCCCCGCCGAGACCTTGGTGCCCGGCGCGACGGCGATCCGGCTCATATGGCCGTAGCCGGTGCCGAAGCCGCCGTGGTCGAGCCGGACGTAGTTGCCGTGGCCGCCGTGCCGCCCGGCGAAGGTGACGACGCCGCTCGCCACGGCGACGATCGGCGAGCCCCAGGGCGCGCCGAAGTCGACCCCGGCATGCATCCGCGAATAGCCGAGGATCGGATGGCGGCGCATCCCGTAGGGCGAGGTGATATGGCCGTTGACCGGCATCAGCAGCCCGCCGCCGATGCTCCCCCCGCCGGTGACGACGGTGGGCGTCCAGTCCTGGCGCGGCGCGCCGCCGAGCGCGTCCTGGAGCGCGCCGCTCTCGTCGCGGACGAGCTGGACGCGCGGCTTGCCGCCGCTCTCCAGCCCGGCGAACAGCAGCTTGCCGCTCTCGGCCGCGCCGCCGGCCGAGCGCTTGTAGGCGACGATCAGGTCGAACTGGTCGGTCGGCGAAATCTCCTCGAGGCTGACCTGCCGGTCGATCGCCTGGAGGAACTGCTGGACCGCCTCGGCCGGGGCCCCGGCGGCGCGGGCCGAGCGGTAGAGGCTGGGGCCGACCGTGCCGCGGATCCGCAGCGGGGTCGTGTCGACCGGAATGGCGCGGCGGCCGATGGCGAGGCCCGTGCTCCCCCCTTCATTCCTGGTGCGCGAGATCGTCAGGGCCGTGTCGAACCGCGCCTGGAAATCGAGCTTGTCGAGCAGCCGCGGCTGGCCCGGCGCGGGACGCTGGCCGAGGGTGATCTCGAAGCGGGTGCCGGGCTTGATCTCGGCCACGGGCAGGACCGCGCCGACCAGCTCGGCGGCACGCGCCGCGTCGTAGCCGCCGACCCCGGCGCGCTGGAGCATCCGGCCGAAGCTGTCGCCCTCGGCCAGGGTCGCGACCATGTGGATCGAGGCGCGCTCGGGCGCGGCGGCGAGCGGCACGACCAGCGCCGTATTGGCGCCCATCCGCCGCCCGCTGTCCCCGCCCGCGGCGAGCGGCAGGATCATCTGGCTGCGGAACTCGTCGCGGATCGCGCGGTCGACGCGCATGGCCGGGGCGGCGTCGAGCGCGGAGAAGTCGGGCCAGAAGGCCAGGGCGACGACGCCGAGGCCGAGCATGGTCGCCAGCCCGCGATACCAGCGGATGCTGCCGATATCCTCGGCAAGATCGTGGACGAGGTGGCGTTCGAACCCGCGCAGCGCAGCGGCCGGATGGGCGGGCAGGAGCTGGGCATGGCTGAGCGCCGCGGCGGTGGCCGCGGGCCCCCCGGCCCCGCTCTCGACCTGCTCACGCGGCTTGAACAACACGTATCCCGGCAATGCGCCACGGCCGTCGCCGCGCGCTTCGGGGCCAATTCCTGCACCGGCAAAGTTAAATTCCGCCTAACGGCGACGTCACCGCCGCGCGGAAAGCCGCGCTATCCGCGCCTTTGCCCCGCCCTGAGGCGCGTGCGGTTGGCGCGGACCTTGCGGCGGACGTGGTTGAGCGCGGCGCGGGCCGCCACCGTCTTGCCCGGGCCGAGCCGGCCGGTCAGCAGGCGGTGCTGCAATTCCAGCGTCGCCTCGACCTTTTCCGCGACCATGAGCTGGAATTCGGCCCAGGCCGGCTCTCCGCCGCGCCCGAGCTTGACGACGCGCCGCCACATGACCTCGGCCGATTCGAGCCCGAGCAGGGCCATGTCGCGGGTCATGCCGAGCCAGTAGTTCGTTCGCATGGGTCCTGCGATAGCTGTGAATTACCGCGAAAGTAAGCCGCAGGCCGTCGCAGCATGCCTTGCCGCGCGGCGGCAGGCTCGCCACATTCCCTGGCAATGGCCCTGCACGATCTCGGGCGTCACGCCGCCGCCTTCCGCAATTCCGCCGATTCCCGCGTGCGGGCGGTGCTCGGCCCGACCAACACCGGCAAGACCCATCTCGCGATCGAACGGCTCTGCGCCCATTCCTCGGGCGCGATCGGCTTCCCGTTGCGGCTGCTGGCGCGCGAGGTCTACGACCGGGTCTGCGCGATCAAGGGCGAGAACCGCGTCGCCCTGATCACCGGCGAGGAGCGGATCGAGCCCCGGGATGCGCGCTGGCTGCTGTGCACGGTGGAAGCCATGCCCACCGAGCGCGACCTGGCCTTCGTCGCGATCGACGAGGCCCAGCTCGCCGCCGACCGCGAGCGCGGCCACGTCTTCACCGACCGCCTGCTCCACGCCCGCGGCCGCGAGGAGACGATGATCCTGGGTTCCGCCACGCTGGAGCCGATGGTCCGGGCGCTGGTGCCCGAGGCCGAGATCGTCACCCGCCCGCGCTTCTCGACGTTGAGCCACGTCGGGGCGAAGAAGCTCAGCCGCATCCCGCCGCGCAGCGCGATCGTCGCCTTCTCGGCCGAGCAGGTCTATGCCGTGGC